>Ga0210398_10000286_pt1 | contig 61185 bp, 47 predicted proteins | sample IncBWC4OmetaG_FD_161047 | JGI IMG/M metagenome (GOLD analysis project Ga0210398, IMG submission 161047) | Forest soil microbial communities from Barre Woods Harvard Forest LTER site, Petersham, Massachusetts, United States - Inc-BW-C-4-O | ecosystem: Environmental > Terrestrial > Soil >... | reverse complement strand
CAAAACCCCACATGGGGATATCGGCAAGCGTCAACTTGGCGGTATCGCCATCGATGATTTTTGTCTTGGAACGGAGGCTCGCGAGCGGCGTGTAGCCGTCCAGCCAGATGTATTCGAGTTTGATTTTAGCCATGACGATGAGGCAGGAATTTGTGGGTTGCGTGGCGCGGTGACGGGTTTACCCGGGAAATACGATCGCTGGGGAAACTTAAAACACAAAAAGCATATTATATGCCAACAAACACAAAAAATACCATTAACGACCAAGTTTTAATGAAATCTTAATGTTGTTTCCGCAGCCATTTGCATGCCCTTTCCTTTATTTTGTCATTCCGAGCCATGCGAGGAATCTCACGTTCTCTGCTGACAATCGGCAGAGATTCCTCGCATGGCTCGGAATGACAATTTCACCCGGCATGGGTCTCTTTAAATCAAAACCGCCGTAATTTCACTTTGGAAATCCAGCCGCACGTGCGGCGTGGCGAAACGGCCGAGCATTTGAGATTGTCTGATGTCGGCTTCGCCTCGGTACAAATTTGAAATGGCGGAAGTCCTCCGCCCGCCTACGAATCGACCAAGCGATAGCCGACGCCGGATTCGGTCTGGAGAAACTTTGGCGCGCGGGGCTCGGGTTCGAGTTTCTGCCGGAGATGCGTCATGTAAACCCGCAGGTAGTGGGTGCTGTCCTCGGCGTTGGCGCCCCACAACTCGCGCAGGATCTGCTGGTGCGTCACGACGCGGCCACGGTGTTGCGCGAGATAGCGCAGGAGGTCGTATTCCTTGGCGGTCAGCTTCACTTCCGTGCCGGCCCGGCGGACGATGCGGGCGGCGAAATCGATTTCCACGTCGCTGAAGCGCACGATGGTTTCTTCGCTGGAGGGTTGGGTGCGGCGGAGCACGGCGCGCAGCCGGGCGAGCAGTTCCCGCCGGCTGAAGGGCTTGGTCAGGTAATCGTCCGCGCCGGCGTCGAGCGCGGCGATCTTGTCTTCCTCGCCGTCGCGCACGGTGAGCACGAGCACCGGCACCTGTGACCACTCGCGCAGTCGTCGCAAAACTTCCCGGCCGTCCAAGTCGGGGAGCCCGAGGTCGAGCACGACTCCATCGGGGTGCACTCCGGCGGCTTCGCTCAAGCCGAGTTGTCCGGAGGCGGCCTCATGCACTTCATAGTTTTCCGCCTCGAGTGCCACCCGGAGGAGCCGGCGGATCTGCACTTCATCGTCCACGATGAGCAAACGCGATGGATGGCTGGTGGTCATGCTTGTGTGCCAGCCTTGGGCGGCGGGTGCGGCAGGTAAACCGTAATCAGTGCGCCGCCGCCGGGATTTTCGCCGGCGACGACCTCGCCGCCCTGGGCCACGACAAAACCGCGCACGATCGACAGGCCCAGGCCGAGCCCGGCCGTGGCGGTGGCGTCATCCTGGATAAATTTCTTGAACAGGCGTCCGCGCATGGCCGGGGAAAATCCCGGACCGCGGTCGGCCACGGTGAAAAACATCCGCCGGCCACCGGGCTCAAGGCCGGCGGCGAGAAACACCGGCGTCGCTGGCGGCGTGTGATTGGCGGCATTCAGCAGCAGGTTGGCGAGAACATACTCGGTAAGGGTGAAGTCCGCCCGCACGGGCGGCATGTCTTCGGGCACCGCGATGGCCAGCGGATGCCCGGCCAATGCGTCGCTGGTGTTTTCAACGGCGGCGTTTACGATGTCGCCCGCATCGCACCAATCGAGCCGTGGCTTGAGCGTGCCGCTTTCCAGGCGGCTTTGGTTGAGAAGATTTCCGACCAAGCGGTTGAGCCGGCGCACGGCGGTGCGGAGTTCGTTGACCAGTTGCCCGCGCAGGTTCTGGTCCGCCCCAGCCAGGCTGTCGGCGGATGCGTTGATGATTGCCAGTGGCGTGCGCAACTCGTGCGAGACGCTGTCGAAGAGTGCACGATGCAATTTCTCCGACTCGGCGAGGAGTTTTTCGCGCTCGCTGGCGGCGCGCAAATGTTCGCGCTCGACGCTCAACGCGAGCTGCCGGGCAAAGGCTTCAAGCAAATCCTTTTGGGCGAGGGTGAGCGTGACGTCCGGCCGCACTTTCACTCCCAGCACGCCGTGGGTTTTGTTGTCGCAGACCAGCGGCAGGTAACAGCCCGCACTGGCTTGCGGCGTGTCGGTGAATCGTCCGGCGTTAGATTGATGGCGAAACACCCACTCGGCCGTGGCACGTTCTTTTCCCTCCAGCGAATACGAACTTGCGGGATGCGGGAACAGCGAAGCGTAGGTTTCGTCCGTCAGGGCGAGCGAGGTTTGCGCGCCGAAAAGTTCATCCGTCTGCCGCAACGCGGCGCCAACGGCCTCATCGAGGGTTTTGGCCTCGGCCAGCGCGCGGGTGAGATGGAGTAGTGCCGTGGCGCGCTGTTCGCGCAGACGGTCGTTTTGGGACTGGGCGCGGATCTGCGCCGTCAACTGGCCGACGACCAGTGATACGACGAAGTACGTGCCGAAGAGGAGGCTGTCCTGCAGCGAATTGATCGCAAAGGAGAAGTGGGGCGGGATGAAAATGTATTCCCATGCGAACGCGCCGAGCACTCCGGCCAGGAGCACGGGCCCGCGGCCCACGCGCAGGCAGAGCAGGATGATGGCGAGCAAATAAATTAACCCGACGGAAAGATAATAGCTTTCGGGCAGGATCAAACTTGCGGCCGTGACGACAACGATGACGAGCAACGAGAACGCATACTCTTCCCAGCCACTGGGCGGGACCGGCGGCGGGTCTAAAGCTGGGCGGGTATCAGCCATCTTAGAGCGGTTTCGAGTTAATCGGTCACTTCTGCATACCTATGCGAAATGTCCTTTTTTTTGTCATTCCGAGCCGTGCGAGGAATCTCCGAAATTTAGATCAACAGGAATGGTAGAGATTCCTCGCACGGCTCGGAATGGCAAAAAATCATCTGCGTCATCCGCGGAAAAAATGGTTTGATCGATGTCAGTGGCGAAGGCGGAAAAACAAAAGCGCGGCGAGAAAGGTCAGGACAACCAGCGCCACGCAGACCACGATCATCGTGAGCATGTTCTGGCTGCTCTTCCAGGGTTGGGGCGTGCGGAGGTATTGGTAGCGTTGGGTGAGCGTGACGAGCTTGTAGTCGTTGAGTTCGCGTTTCAGGTCGGTGGCGGCGGGGTAGCGCGCCTTGGGGTCGCGCTCCAGGGCATGGAGGATGATTTCCTCGATCTCGGGCGAAAGGTTGGGGTTGAGTTTGCGCGGCGCAACCGGATCGCCGGTGACGCGCGCGTTCATGATCACATAGGGGCTCTCGCCCTCAAAGGGGGTCGAGCCCGTGGTCATTTCATACAGCATCGCACCGAGGCTGTAGATGTCGCTGCGGGCGTCGCCGCGTTTGCCTTTCACCTGCTCGGGCGACATGTAGTCGGGGGTACCCATGGCCGGCGAGAAACCGACGAAGGTCAGGCGGCGGGTTTTTTCGACGCGGGCGATGCCGAAATCGTAAAGCCGGATCGAGCCATCGCGGCAGACCATGATATTTTGCGGCTTGAGGTCGCGATGCACGATGCCGTTGGCGTGGAGATATTCGAGCGCCTCGCAGATGCGGCTGGCGTAATTCACGGCCTCAGGCTCGGGCAGGGGCTTTCGCTTGGTCAGGACCTCGGCGAGGGTGATGCCATCGAGGAACTCCATCACGAGATAGGGGCGGCTTTTCTCGCCATCCACCTTGATGACCTTGAGCACAGAGGGGTGGTTGAGGCGTGAGCCGATTTCTTCCTCGCGCTGGAAACGCTCGTAGCCGGCGATGTCGCTTTCGAGGGCCATGAGCGGCACCTTGAGGGCGACGGTTCCGCCGGTCTTGCGATCGTCGGCCTTGAAAATCGAGGCCATGTTGCTGCGGGCGATGAGGTCGGTCAGCTCGAAGCGATTGTCGAGCAGCATGCCGGGAGCGAGCTCGCCGGTGCCGGCCCGGGTGGTGTTGGTCTTGGCCGCGGAGTCATGGGGGGCGTTGGTTCTGCTGGTGGGGCGCTGAGGCGAGTTGGTCGCGGCACGTTCCCAGTCGCGCACCTCGAGGATTTGCAGCGAGATGTTGTCATCGCCGCCGCGTTTTAGCGTGAGGGCCTCAAGTTCGCGGCAGGCATCGTAGGGATGGTGGCGGGAAATGATTTCGCAAATTTCCTCGTCGAGGACAAACGCGTGCAGCCCGTCGGTGCAGTGCACGATGAAATCCCCGTGCCGCAGTTCCTGGGTCACGAAATCGGGCTGGCAAAAAGGCTCCATGCCGACGGTGCGCGTCAACTGGCTGCGCTGCGGGCTGGCCATGGCCTGGCGCTCGTGCACGAGGCGGAGCTTGACGGGCAGGGTCGTGGCGGCGTGGTCGGTGGTGAGGCGGCGGATTTTTTTCTGGCGGATGAGATAAGCCCGCGAATCGCCCACATGCGCGATGAAGACGGTGCGGCTGCGAAAAATCGACGCGACCAGCGTGGTGGCCATCTGGCTGTGCTTGGCCAGGGCGGCGTCGTGCACGCTCGTGCAAGCCGTCGTGAACATGCGGCGCAAGACCTCGTAGGGTGCGAGCTCGGTCGCGGCATTTTGAAACACCTTCATCGCCTCCTCGACCGCCATGCGGCTGGCCACTTCGCCGCGGTCGTGACCGCCGACGCCATCGGCCAGCAGGGCCACGCTGCCTTGTTTTTCCCTTAAGAGCGGATCCTGTGGCTCCCAGAAATCGATCCAATCTTCGTTGATCGGCCGGACCGGGCCGGTGGCTGAGAGTTTGGCGTAACGCAGTCGCATGGGATGGAAATGCAGATAAAAAGGCTCCGCCGCGCGAAGCGCAAGCGGAGCCTGAAGATTTAAGAGCTAAGTTTGGCTTAAGCGGATGCCGCCGGTTTTGACGAGAGAATCATGGTCTTGCCCTTGGATTTGCTCTTCATGGCGAAGTAGATGAATCCGCCGATGCCCCACAACGCCGCCACGGCGAGAGCGCAGTTGGGTTCGTGCGGGCTCATGCCGGCCACATAGTGCGGCCCGACGAGGTAGAACACCATGCAGCCCAGATTGGCGAGCAAGCCGAAGACCGGAATGACCATATGCTTGATGCCATTAAACATGTGGTGTTCGCGGAAGGCCACCATGGCGACGACACAGGTCGTCATGTAGAGCAGGAAGGTGCCGAAGTTGCTAATCAGCGTGACAATCAGCAGGGAGTTCCAGGCGTTGGGATAGAAGCTCGGGCTGAAGATGCCGAAGCTATACCAGATGTTGTGCTTGTCCAAAGCGGCTGGTGAAGAGCCGCCCAGATAGGTCGTCACGGTGATGATACCGATGAAGATCGAGAGGATGCACAGCGTCCAGATGGCCTTGTGCGGCGTCAGGTTCTTGCCGTGGAGCAGGCCGAAGTGCGCTCCGACTTCCTCGTCGCGGCCCATGGCGTAGGTCACGCGGGCGCCGGTGTTCAAGCAGGCCAGCGTGGTGCCGATGAGGGCGAGAAACACGGTGAACGCCTGTACGAGCATGAAGGCTTTGCCTGCAGCAGGGCTGCCGAAGAGCCAGGTGCCGGTGATCAACATCAGGTCGCCGATGGGCGCGCTGGATGCGCCCGCCGCGGTCATGTTGTAGCCGTTATTCAGCAGGTAATTGGTCGCGAAATACTCGAACAGATAGCAGAGCGCGCCTTGGATGGTGAGTGACAGCAGAATGGCCCAGGGGAGATCCTTCTTGGGGTTCTTCGCTTCCTCACCCATGGAAGTCACCGATTCAAAACCGACCAAGCAGAGGATCGCGATACAGGCTTGGACCAACACGAAGCTGAATTTGTGCGGAGCAAACACGGACTTGAGTGTGGGATGGAAGTTGAACTGCGGGTTGTTGTTGGAATCCGTTCCCCATGCACCCGTGTAGTCGATGGTGAAAGGAGCGGCTTTGGCCAACGTCGTGGCATTGCCGTTGGCATCGCCTGGCACAGGCATGCCATTGCTGTCTTGGGCATCCTGCTGCTGGTAGGCCGGGGTCCCGTCAGCGTTCTTCGTCGGCTTGCCGTTGGCATCGAGGACGGGCTCGGGATTTCCCTTGTCATCCAAAATATTGGTTTGGGCGACCTGGTAGTTTACGGCGACGCCGTTGGACAGGTGATAGGCGACCGAACCTTGCTTGTGGTTCGTACGATAGGCGATGGCGATGACGGAAAAGACCACCAGTGCGGTGATTTGGATGACGTTGATCGCGATATTGACCATCGTGCTGCCGACCACGCCGAGATAGGCAATATAGCTGACGCCGATGGCAAAAACGACGCACACAATATACATGAGCAGCGGGCTGTTATAAGTGCTGCTGAACGTGTTTGGCCAGAGGATGCCGGCTAGGTAGCCGATGAGCAAAGCGGTTACACCGACCATGAGGCCGGGATAGGCCCAATAGTACAAGTGACTCGCCCAGCCGGTGAAGAACTTGATCACCCGGGCCCATTTGAAAGCCTTGTTCTTGGCGAGGAAGGCCTGCTCTGCATAGTAATATGAGGAGCCGGCGCCGGGATAGAGCTTGGAGAGCTCGGCATAGCTGATGGCCGTGGCATAGCACAGCAACAGGGAAACGAAGAAGCCGAACCACATCGCGCAGCCGGCGGCTGGAGCTCCGTATAGGCATTGTTCTTCGTAAGTTAGCCACAGGAACGCGCCGGGCGCGATCAGGGCCATCGCATTGACGGTCAAACCTGTGAGGCCCAAGGTGGGCTTCATGGTGGGTGTTGAGGAAGGAGCTTCTGGCATGTTTTTAGCGGGTTGCGGGTTGGAACGGCTTTGTGGCATCCACCGGCATTGAAACCACGGGCATCACGAGGGTGATTAAGGTGATTTTAAGGCGGCAGATGGGGACGATTGTCTCTGCTAACACCGCTAAATTAGCGGCTTACATGCCACGGCATCACATTAAAGGTTCATCAATTTAGTAAGATAGATCATTAAAGGAAAATTAATTGGCATCTAATCTGCTTAGAGATTGGCCGGGGTAGGCACTCGCCTGCCTCATTCTCAAGCACAACCCAAGCCCTGCTTCCGCAGTGCGTCCAACGATCAAACGACCAATCGCCTAGAAAAAATTAAATCCACTCAAACCATGCCAGACGCTCCATCATCCACGCCCGCCATGAAGGCCACTTTAGGCCTGACTGGTCTCACCTCCAACGCCATGGCTCTGATTGCGCCCGGCGCTTTTCTTTGGCTTACCTTCGGCGAGCAATGCCTTTACGGCGCGCCCGGTGCCGGCATGTCCATGTGGCTCGGCATTATTGCCGCCCTTTGCTTGTGTTTGGCCACGGCCGTAGCTTACGCCGAGCTCTCCAAGCTCTATCCTGGCGCCGGCTCCTCTTACTTCTTTGCCGAACAAGCGTTTCTTTCCAAGAACAAGGCGTTCAAGTGGGCCCGCGTCTCGAAGTTCATGGTCGGCTGGGCGAGTCACCTTTATTACTGGGTCTATCCCGGCGTGATGGTGGGCGTGACGGGTCTGATTGTCGGGTACATCCTTGGTGAGATCTGGCCCAACACGTTCTCGGCTGGCTATCCCAGCCCGATCTTTATGTTTGGCTTCTCGTTCATCTTCTCCTTTGGCGTGGCTTACATTGCCTTCCGCGGCGTCGGTGGAACCACGGGCGTAAATGCGGCCATTAACGTAATTCAGATCACCGCGCTGCTGATCTTTTCGGCCATGGCTATTGCTCACCGCGCGGGACATCCCGAAGGTTCGAACGCCTATGTGCTGGACTCGGCCGGAGTCCCGGTCAACTACGTCCAAGATACGATCTTGGATACGACCAAGACAATTCCTGATCCCAAAGATGCGACGAAGCAAATCCAGGATCCCAACGCGACCCTGCCCAAAGTCGATTCCTCTGGCACGTCGGTTCCCATTTACGTCTCAGCTGATGCCACCGGGAAACCCATCACGGCCAGCGATGGCAGCTTCACTGTGATTCCAACGGACAATGATGGCAAGCTGCCTGCGGCCCTTCCGGCGGGCGTGGTCAAGGCCGTCCCGGAACCTTTCCTTCTTAGCTACAAGGGTGGCATTACCAAGGACGACAAGGGAGTCGAAACCTACAATTACCACCCGACGGCTGCTTCCGTCATCGCCCCGCACAGGTTCAGCTACATTTTGATCCAAGCTGGTGTCGCCATCCTCATCCTGGTCGGTTTCGAATCGGTCAGCTCCATGGGTGAAGAGGCAAAAAACCCGAAGAAAGATATTCCCAAAGCCATCATTCTCTCGCTCGTTATCCAAGGCGGCTTCTGCTACCTTTTGGAATACTTCGCCACCAACTATTACATGCACAGCGGCTATGGCGCGACGGCTAACGCTTCGAGCAGCGCGGCGCCCCTCGGTGACATGATGCAGTTGATCGGCGCATGGGCTTTCGGCAGCCCCCGGGCTGGTTACTGGTTCATGATGGTCCAGGCCTTCACGGTGTTTCTCGCCCTCATCGGCACCACCCTCAGCTGTCTGTCCACTGGTGCACGCGTGACGTATGCCATGGGTCGCGACGAGGAAGTCGCTTCCCACTTCGGTCTCCTTCACGGCAAGAACGCCACTCCGCACAAGGCCATTTGGACGCTGGCCATCATCTCCGCCTTCCTGGGCTGCGCGACCGTGGCGACCTACTATTGCGGCCCGGCCGTCAGTGGTGGCACCAAGGACGCCTACAATGCCACGGTTCAAGGCCTGCCCCACAACTTCTGGTATTCAATCGGCACGCACAAGCTGAGCTACGAAACCGCCTGCAAGATTCCCCAAAGCCTGCTCTTGATCACCCTCATCAGTAACTTTGGCACGTTCCTGCTCTACATGATGAGCTGCGTAATTGCGATTGTCGCCTTCCACGAACACCACATGCACAACTTCTTTAAGCACAAAGCCATTCCGTTGTTCGGCCTCGTGGCCAACCTCCTCTGTATGATCTTCTACTTGGTTGGTCCGTTCTTTGTGCCCGGCATGAGCCCCAAAGAACCCTTCATTGCCTTGGGTGTGGCCGCGGTCTGGGGCATCTACGGACTCATCTATCTCATGGGCAACAGCAAGAAGCGTGGAAAAGAAGTCTTCCTCACGGAAAAACCTGTGACGACCTAAGTCCAACTTAGTTAGCTGCGTTGTTTCTCGATCGGCCCGTTTCGACGGGCCGATTTTTTTTGTGCCGGAGCGTTGTCGATTTAATCGGCCTCATCGGCAGGTCTTTGCGACACATCCTCTATTTTGTCATTCCTCACGCGGCTCGGAGTGACAGTTTCCCCCGTCATGGGTCTACTTAAACCGAAAATGCCCTATACTCTGTTAGAGCACGCTTTCGCCGAGCTCGGGCTTGCTCACGAATCGATAGCCAACGCCGGATTCCGTTTGGAAATGGCCGGTTGAATCCACGGGGTCTTCCAGTTTTTTGCGCAGCCGCAGGATATAGGCGCGCAAGTAATGGGTATATTCCGTCGCTTGCGGTCCCCAGAGTTCGTTCAGGATAAAGCGATGGGTTAAAACCTTGTCGTGATTAATCACCAGCAGTCGCAACAGTTTGTATTCCAAATTGGTCAACTTGACCAGCCGTCCGTCACAGAGGACCCGGCTGCGGATCAAATCGACTTGGATCCGGCCAAAAGAGAAAGTTCGGTCGGCCGTCAAGGGCACCTGAACCCGGCGCAAAAGCGCCCGCACCCGGGCGAGCAGTTCTCCGCTCCGGAAAGGCTTGACGAGGTAATCGTCAGCGCCGGCATCCAGCGCCGCAATTTTGTTTTTCTCATGGCCGAGGACCGTGAGGATAAGAACCGGAGCCGAGCAGTGGAGCCGCAGGGTCCGCAGGACCTCGATTCCGGACGTGTCGGGAAGACCCAAGTCCAAAATCATGAAGCCGGGCTCCTGGAGGGCGATTTCGCCCAAAGCGATGCGGCCGGTCGCGGCTTCCCGCACACTGTAGCCGTCATCCTCCAGGGTGCAGCGCAGCAGGCGACGGATCTGCTCTTCATCGTCGACCAAAAGGACATCGGCTTTGCGTTCGTCATTCATCCGTTTGGCACCGCTTGATATTTCGTGAGTGGAAGGGAAAGCGTGAACCGGGCGCCGCCTTGCGGCGGCGACTCGACCGAGACATCTCCGCCTTGCGCGCGCATAAACCCGCGAACGATGGAAAGTCCCAAGCCGAGCCCGCTTTTCCGGCTCGTGGGTCCCTGGCTAAACTTTTCGAAGATTCTGTTGCGCAGTTCGGCGGACACGCCCGGGCCTTCATCGGTCACAGCGATAAACACCTGTTTGGAATCCGAACTCGAGCCGCCCTCCACTTGGATTCGTCCCGGCGCGGGTGTGTGGACGGCCGCATTCAGCAGCAGATTGGCGATCGCCTGCTCCATGAGCACGGCATCGGCCTGGAAGATCGGGAAATCGGGGGGGATTTTGATCGCGACCGAGCGACCCTTGAGCCGGAACCCCACGGCCCGGCAAGCGGCGGCCACGAGATCATGGCCATCGCACCAATCGAGCTGCGGTTTCAACATCCCTGATTCCAAGCGGGCTTGGTTGAGCAAATTTGCGACGAGGCCATCCAGGCGCTGCAAGGCGATCTGAACTTCACCCATCAAGTATTCACGCTTGGCGGGCTCATTCGTGCTGAGTTGATCCACGGCGGAACGAAAAACCGCGATGGGCGTCTTTAGCTCGTGCGCCACGCTGTCGAGCAGGGTTTGATGCATGCGCTCAGATTCCGCGAACAGCTTGGCCCGGTCATCGGCGGAGCGCAGCGCCGCCAGCTGGCGGCCGATGACCAAGGCCACGACGAAATAGCCGCACAGCAACAGGGTGTCGTCGAAATGAAGAATGGAAAACGAGAGCCGTGGCGGCACAAAGGCAAAATCCCAGGCCAGGCCGCTGGCCAGGATCCCCGCCAGAACCGGCCACCGCCTGACGCGCAGGCTCAGGGCAATGACCGCGAACAGATAGATAAACCCCACCGAATGATAGCTCAAGGGCGTGAGGCATCCACCCGTCGTGACGAGCGCAATGACGCCAAAGACTTCAACGTAATCCCAAATAATACTGCGAGTGATCCGGCGGGTTTGTTTACCTTCGTCCATAATTTCGTTAATCTAAAATATAAAATAGCAGCAATCATTCCACAACCGACATTAAGAGAATGTTAAATGGCATCCCATATGCGTTTACCGTGGTTCTGCTCCGCCAGATCGGCCGTTCCCGCGGCCAATTCCGCTGACGGCCGCACTTTTGCCTTGCGAAAGTGGCCGGGCGCATCCGCGGAGAATTTCCCTCCACGCCGAAGCTGGGCGCAGAGCCTTGCCGCTGGCCCAACGCGGAAGCCTTGAAGACACGGATCAGGCGCGCGGTGACGGCGGCGGCAAAAGCGTTGATTTTTTGTATACAATTACCGCGCCGGATCCGGCCGCAGAACGTCTGCCTGCAATAATTAATAAGTTATATATTTTTGTTAATAATCAATTCATTTTGAATGGCATCGGCATTGCTAAATTGAGCTCAGCTTCCGCTCTTCTCGATTAGACCGCAATTGATCGGGAAGCCCGCGAGCCCTTTCTCATGATAATTCAATCCACCATAAACCCGAATTGGCTTCGTGCCGCGCTCCTGGGTGGGGCGCTGCGCTGAAGCTCAGCGCCTGGCCTCTTCTGAGTGCACTTAACTGTCAGCTATATAAAACTACAAAATAACAAATAAAAACTCAAAATATGAAAAAGTTTATTAACAAGATGAAGGATCCGGAGCAACGCACGTTGTTTTACGCGATCTTTGGCGGGAAAATGCTCGGGCTCGGGTTGTGTTTCCTGGTGATCTTCTGCGTTTCGCTTTACCTGGGCTCGGCGTCCAAGGCCCACGCGCAGACCGCTCCGGCCGCGGCGACCGCGCCAGCGACTCCGGCCCCGGCTGCTGCTCCGGCTGCGCCTGCGCCTGCGGCCGCTCCGGCGGCTCCCGCCGCCGCGCCAGCGGACACCACGCCCGCCTACGTGAATCCGATCAACACCATGTGGGTGCTGGTCACGGCCTTCCTCGTGTTTTTCATGCAAGCGGGCTTCATGTTCCTTGAGGCCGGTTTCGCGCGCACCCGGGAAACGGTGAACGTGCTCCTTGAAGGCATCGTCGATACCTGCCTGTGCGGTATTCTCTTTTATGCCTGGGGCTTTGCCTGGATGTTTGGCCACGGCAATGGCTTTATTGGCTGGGGCGACAGTTCCGGCCACACTTGGTATTTTCTGCAGCATCTTGGCGACACCTACGAAACGACCGGCGTTGCCACCCTCGCATTCTTTCTCTTCCAGTTCGCCTTCGCCGATACCTGCTCGACCATCACCTCGGGTGCCATGCTCGGACGCACCGGATTCTGGGGCGACCTTTGGTACAGCATCGGGGTCAGCGGTTTTATCTATCCGATCTTTGGCCACTGGGCGTGGGGTCCGGACGGCTGGCTGAATAATCTTTCCACTCCCTTCCACGACTTTGCCGGTTCGACGGTGGTTCACACCATTGGTGGCATGGTTGCCATCGCGGGTGCCATTGTCCTGGGACCGCGGCTTGGACGTAAGTTTAAGCGCGATGGCGGCGGGCCCATGCCCGGCCACGATATGACGATTGCGTCCGTCGGTGCCGTCATCCTGTGGTTCGGCTGGTACGGATTCAATCCCGGCAGCACGCTCTCGGCCATGGATCTCCAGGGCGTTGCCCGGGTCGCGACTAACACGACTCTCGCTGCTTGCTCAGGCGGTCTGGCCGCGCTCTTGTTTGTCTATCCGCGCTCCAAGAAATGGGACTGCGGTGCGACCCTCAACGGCTTGCTCGCTGGCTTGGTGGCGATTACCTGCCCCTGCTATTGGGTTTCACCGCTCGGCGCCATTCTGCTCGGCGCGGTGGCGGGAATCGTCGTCATCTTGGCCACGGATCTCTTGGAATACCTCCGCATCGACGATCCTTGCGGCGCGTGGCCTGTCCACGGCGCGGCTGGCATCTGGGGCACTTGGAGCCTTGGCCTCTTCGCTACGGGTCAGTTCGGATGCCCGACACCAACCGGGGCTGACAACTCCTCCCCGGTCATCGGGTTGTTCTATGGCGGCGGATGGCATCAGTTCATCGCCCAAGTTGAGGGCAACGCGGCCATTGGCGGCTCGGTCTTCGTGGTCTCCTTGATCCTCATGTACGCAGTGAAATTGACCGGCACCCTGCGCATATCCAAGGAAGGTGAGCTCGAAGGTCTCGATATCCACGAACATGGCGGCACGGCCTATCCCGAACAGGTCACTTCTTCCGCCCACGCTAATTAACCAAGCCTGAAAAAGGGGAGGCACGCGAGTGCCTCCCCTTTAAGTTTTAGATCTTAGAGGAAAATTCTATGAAAAAAATCGAAGCCATTATTAATCCGTTTAAGTTGGATGAGGTAAAAGCGGCCCTGACGGAAGCTGGCATCATCGGCATGACCATGACCGAAGTAAAAGGATATGGTCGGCAAAAAGGACATAGCGAAGTCTACCGCGGCAGTGAATACGCGGTGGATTTCCGCCCCAAGGTGAAACTCGAGGTTGTCCTCGCCGACGAGGTCGTTGAACAGGCCATCAAATTGATCACCAAGGCGGCCAACACCGGAAAAATCGGCGACGGCAAAATCTTCATCAGCCCGATGGAAGACGTGGTGAGGATCCGCACCCAGGAGCGCGGGCCCACGGCACTTTGACCGAAACCAAGGTTAGTTGAGTTGTTAGCGATCGGCCCGTTGCGACGGGCCGATCTTTTTTGCAGGATGAGGGCGTGCCATGCGCCGGTTGACTGTGCCCGCATTAAAAATCGGCGAGAACAGCATGGACAACCCCGCGACTTCTCCAACCATAGCTCCAGCTTATGCAAGTCTCCGCCGGTTCCACCCCGCAGTCCCGTGTCCAGCTCGGCCTCGCGCTCGGCGCGCTTGGCATCGTCTTTGGCGACATCGGCACGAGCCCGCTCTACACCATGCGCGAGTGCATCAAGCACGTGCCGCAATCGGTCGAGTACACGGACGGAATCCTGGGCATACTGTCGCTGATGTTCTGGGCGCTGATGTTTGTGGTCAGCTTCAAATACATGCTCTACGTCACGCGCGCCGACAACCACGGCGAAGGCGGCATCTTTGCGTTGCTCGCCCTCTGTTACGGCGATCGTGAGCGCATCGGCCGCCGCGGCCTGGGCACTGTCACCATCATCATCCTGATCGGCGCGGCGCTGCTGTTCGGCGACGGGGTGATCACCCCGGCCATTTCCGTGCTCGGCGCGGCCGAAGGCTTCACGAGTTTCAACCCAAGCATCGAAACCAATACCATCGTTATCATCGCCTGCGTGATTCTCGGCGTGCTGTTCTGGTTTCAATACAAGGGAACCAAGGTTATTGGCAGTGTCTTTGGCCCGATCATGATGGTGTGGTTTGTGACCCTCGGGGTGTTGGGTGCCCGGCAGATCATTCACGCGCCCCAAGTGTGGCATGCGCTCGATCCGCGTTACGGACTGGCGCTGCTGTTTTCGCATCCGGATTACCGGACGATCGCCGAGCTGCTCGGCGCGATCGTGCTGTGCATCACCGGCGCGGAGGCGCTCTATGCCGATCTTGGGCATTTTGGGCGGCAGGCCATCGGCTGGGCCTGGTTTGGCGTGGCCTGCCCCGGCCTGCTGTTGAATTATTTCGGCCAGGGGGCGCTGCTGCTCACCCATAAAAACACGCCGGATCTCGATCCGTTTTTCGGGCTCGCGCCCGCGGGCACGCTCCGGCTCGGCCTGGTCATCCTGTCCATCGTGGCCGCCGTGATCGCCAGCCAGGCGCTCATCTCCGGCACGTATTCGCTCGCCCGCCAGGCCATCCAGCTCGGCTTTTTTCCACGCCTGAAAATCATCTATACCAACCGGGATCGCTCGGGACAGATTTATGTGCCGCTGATGAATGAACTGCTGGCCATCGGCGCGCTCGCGGTTGTGCTCGGGTTTCGCTCCAGCGCCAATCTCGCCGCCGCCTACGGCATCGCCGTCACCGGCACGATGGCGGTGACAACCTTTGCCTTCTATCGCGTCACCCGCTTCTGCTGGAACTGGCCGTGGTGGAAGACCGTGCCGTTGTGCGCGGCGTTTCTCGTCGTGGACCTCGCATTTTTCGGTTCGAATCTCCACAAAATCGCCGACGGTGGCTGGCTGCCGCTCACCATGGCCCTCGGCGTGCTGGCGGTCATGCACACCTGGAAAAGCGGCCGCAACGAGATCGTCGAGAAGGTTTACAGCGGCGCCATCACCGAGCTGGAGCTGTCGAGCATCGCCAAGAGCAAATCCATTGTGCGCGTGCCGGGCAGCGCCGTTTTCATGGCCGGCACGCCGAAGGGCACGCCCCTCGCGCTCCTGCACCATCTCAAGGCCAACAAATCCCTGCAAAAAACCGTCGTGCTTCTCACCATCACGGCGAAGGAAGTACCGGTGGTGCCCGAGGAGGAGCGCCTCACATTGGCGGATCTCGGCGAAGGGGTCTGGCGCGCCATCGGCTGCTTCGGCTACATGGAGTCGCCTGATGTGAGTATGATGATTGCCAAAATCCAGGCACTCGGCGTGCCCATCAAGCTGCAGGAAACCACCTTTTTCTTTAACCGGGAAATGATCATCAGCGGCGGAAACGCCCGCATGTGGGAATGGGAAAAACGGTTCTATGGCTTCCTCAGCCGCAACGCCACGCCCGTAAAAGACTACTACCAGATTTTGCCCACGCAGATCATCGAAATCGGCCTGCCGGTGCAGTTGTAGGCCGCCGACTGGCGCGGCTACCGCGCATTTGAGATCTGAAATCTCAGATTTGAGATGGCGAAGCGCACCGCGCTTCGGACTTGCGCCTTTGGCCTATGGCCTTACGGCTTTTGGGTATGTCGAATCCTTTGGTTGGAATCATCATGGGTAGCACGTCGGACTGGGAGACGATGCAGCATTGCGCGCAGACGCTCGATGGGCTCGGCGTCTCCTACGAAAAACGCGTGATCAGCGCACACCGGACGCCCCAATTCATGTTCGAATGGGGCACGAGCGCCGAAAAGCGCGGGCTCAAGGTCATCATCGCTGCTGCGGGCGGCGCGGCGCACCTCGCCGGCGTGGCCGCGGCGCTCACGCCGCTGCCGGTGCTGGGCGTGCCGATGGAATCGGCTTCGCTCAAAGGCCTCGATTCGCTGCTCTCAATGGTGCAGATGCCGGGCGGAGTGCCCGTCGCGACCTTTGCCATTGGCAAACCCGGCGCGATCAATGCCGCCCTCTTTGCCGGCGCCATCCTCGCGCTCGGCGATGAGAAAACTAAAAAAGCGATCGACGATTTCCGCGCGAACCAGACGAAAAAAGTGCTCGAGGCAAAATTGCCTTGAGGCGGGGCAAGCCAAGAGTCGAGAGTCCAGAGTCGAGAGCCAGTCGCTGTGCTTGCCTAGCTCTTGACTCTCAGCTCTAGACTCTGAGCTTCTCAATGATTCCCCCCGGCCAGACCATTGGCGTGCTCGGCGGCGGGCCGCTCGGGCGCCTGTTTGCGCAGGCGGCGCAAACCTTCGGTTATCGCGTCCATGTCTTTGAGCCGCAGGCCGGCGGCCCGGCCGGCGCCGTTGCAAACGAGGAGACCCATGCGTCCTATGACAACCTCGCCGCGCTGCGCGCCTTTGCGCGCGACTGCGCGGTCGTGACCTGCGAGTTTGAAAACATCCCGGTCGAATCGCTACGCGCCCTCGCGGCTGCGACGCGGCTGCATCCGTCGCCGGACGTGCTCCACCTCTGCCAGAACCGCCAGCGCGAGAAGCACTGGCTGGGCCAGAACAAGTTTTCCCATGCCGTTTGCGCCGAGGCGCTCGATGGCGACGTGGCGGCGGCGGTCGCGCGCGTGGGCCGGCCTTGTGTCGTGAAAACGGCCGACTTCGACAGCGATGGCCGGGGACAGATGAAAATCACGGACGACACGGATCTCGAGCAGGCTGGGGCGATTTTTCGCGGCCGGCGCTGCGTGGTCGAGCGCTGGGTGGATTTTGCGTGCGAGCTATCCGTCATCGTCGCGCGCACGGAGCGCGGCGAGGTTCGCGTCTTTCCCCTTTCGGAGAACATCCACACCCGGAATATTTTGGATTTTTCCATCGTGCCCGCGCGCGTGAGCGCCGCCGTGGCCGCGGAAGCGCAACAGCTCGCGTCCGACATCGCGCAAAAACTCGGTGTGGTCGGCCTGCTCGCAGTTGAGCTTTTCCTTACCGACCGGGGCGTGTTGCTCGTCAACGAACTGGCCCCGCGCCCGCACAACAGCGGTGATTGGTCGATCGACGGCGGCGAAACGAGCCAGTTCGAGCAACAGGTGCGCGCCGTGTGCGGCCTGCCGCTCGGGCCGGTGGGAGTGCGCGAACCGACGGTGATGGTAAACCTGCTCGGTGACCTGTGGCGCGGCGGCCGCGAGCCGGACTGGGCCACGATCCTCGCCGAGCCGAAGGCGAAGCTGCATCTTTACGGCCAGCGCGAACCGCGCCCCGGCCGCAAGATGGGTCATTTCACCGTACGTGCGACGGATGTGGAAACCGCGCTGGCAAAAGCGCGCGAACTAAAGGCAAAACTGACCGGGGAAATTAACTAGAGCGTTTTAACCACTGATGTACACTGATTATCACTGATCCCAATTCGTTGTAAAAACAAAATAGATCGCGATCAAAAGGTCTTTATCAGTGCTCATAAGTGTTAATCAGTGGTTCACAATCCTGATTTAGTTATCCGCGTGATCCGCGGTAAAAAAGCTGCTTTTATTTGCGTGGATTCGCGCCTGTCCTCCGTAGCCTTGGCGAAGGAGGATCCATTCGCGGTTAAAAACCTGGCTTGATTAGACGTGGCTGAAATCCATCTCAACCTCGCCGGCATTATGCTCCCAGTTGATGGAAGGGAAGCCGCTGCGGGGTGCGGGTAGTCCGAGAACTATTTTTTTGCGCGACCCCGCCGGGAATCGCGCGGTGACGCCATCGGTGAGCGTGGCTCCGCTGATGGCGACTTGCCCCAGACCGCGCACGGCGATGCGCAGCCGTGCATCCGCCGCAGCAACCGGCACGGAGATTTCCCGGACGATCTTGCTGTGCGGTTGGGCGGCGGCGGCCTTGAATTCGATGGTGAACACGCTGTGCAATTCTTTCCATGCACCACCGGGGCTTTGTTGCTCGACGACGATTTTTTGCAGGGCGGGCGCGAAGTTGTGCACGGCAAACTGCAACTGCCAGCGGCCGCAGACCGGCGTCGTACCATTGGCCAGCGCAGGTTTTTTCTGTGATCGCCGCAGCCAGGCGCGCCAGATCCGAAGCCGCTGGGCATCGCGCGCCAGCATTTCCTCGTTGGGCCCGTGTTGTTTTGGATCGCGCGAGCGCCGCCACATCGTGCGCGCAGCCCGGAGCGCTTTTTTTAATGCTAGTTCGAACCGGGTAGCCTTGCGCCCGGCCTGGGCGAGGACTTTTGTCGCGAGCGGAGTTTTTCCGGCTGCGAGGTGGCGCCGCGCCAGGAAAACCGATCGGGCGGCGTCGCGCACGAACCGGTCACGTTGTGCGAGATAGTGGCGGAACTGCAGGCTCGCACCGAGCGCGGGGGGCAGCCCGGCCGCGGATTTCGCCAGCGCACGCAGCGATGATTCCTCGCGCGCGTAGGTTGCGGCTCGCGCGCCGCCTGCGGTGAGCAAGGTCGAATCCGTCGCCAATACGTCCCAGCGGTCGTTGATTTGCCAGCGCGGATAACCGCTGAAGGGAAATTTGTCGGCGACCAGAGCTATACTAACGAGTTTGGGGTAGGGCGGGTTATCCTTAACCCGCCGCGTTTGGTTCCGATCAGTTTTTTTCGGCGCGTTAGGGATAACGCGCCCTACCTTCGGAAATACGCGGGCAAAACCGAGCTCCAGCATTTTTTCAGGTTCGTGAATTTCAGGATGGGTCCACAAACACGCGGCCGCGGCGTCGATCGCCGTCGTGAGTTCGATGGCAAGGCGGTTGGGCTCCCACGAGCTCACGAGAAAGCCGGCGGCGCCGGTGCGTTTGGCGTAATGCCACCACGACTGGATGTTGGCCAGCCGCTCACTGAAACTGGGCAGCGGTTCCCAGCGGAACGCGCCGTTCATCGGGCAGCCGTAAAAGGCGATGTCGTGTTGTTTGAATTGCGCAGCGAGATCGGCCTCGGCGAAGTTGAACAGCTCGACGCGCGGCCGGCGCGGGAAGGGATAATAATACCATTCGAAGGCGACGACGTCGCGCGGCAATTGGGCGATGGCTTCGGGAATGTAGTAAAACATGTCGGCCCACAGGGCCATACGCAGGCCGAGCTTGCTCGTGAGCGCGTGCAGGCGCGACACGTGCCCGGCGAAATGTGCGGCCAATCCGGTTCGACCTGGCTCACCGCAGGCTATCCGCGCGATTTCTTCGCGGCAGCGCGGGCATTTGCCGATATGGAATGATTCGTCGAGGCCGGTGTGCACGAGCCCGGCGGTGCAGAACGGCGCGATGTCGCGCAATAACTTCTCTGCGACCTCGAGCGTGCGCGGATGCAGCGGGCAGACCTGGCCGCGTTCCAACGGCGATCCGTCGGGCGCCCGCAGTTCGTTGAGGTCGCGCAGCTCGGGCGTCTTGATCAGGTATTGCGTGTGACCGAGCAGGTTGACGATGGGCACGACACGAATGCCAACGCGGGTGGCAGCATCGACGAGGCGCGCGAATTGCTTTTGCGAATAGGCATCGCGTCGCGCCACGCCGGGCAGGCGGGGAAATTCCACCGCGTCTTCGAGATGGAGGTAAAGTTCCTCGTAACCCCAGTCCGCGTAGCGCGGCAGACACTTCAGCAAAAAATCCAGCCGTTCAACCTGGCGGGCGAGGTCCCACTGAAAAGCCCGGACCGGACGGGGATGGATATTTTCTTTTTTTGTCATTCTGAGAACCTCAAGCAAACCACGGCGCGGCTTGCGTCGATGAACTGTTGGCAAGGTAGGGCGCGTTATCCCTAACGCGCCGATTGGCCGCGGTTAAAATCAAACCCGGCGGATTAGGGATAATCCGCCCTACCGGCGCTACCGCGCCAAAGCCCAGCGGCAATTGATGTGTGTTCATTGGCAGCGTAGCGAGGAATCCCCGCAAACTTGCTCGCCAAAGGCGAGCCCAACTGCCTCCTCCTTCTCGCAACCCGGCGTTAACGATTCCTTAATGTATCCGCTGCAGGTTTTTATTAGACTATGTGACGGGATGCGTTACACTGGGTATAGATACCCCAAGTCATGTCAGCGACCTTTGCTGACCGTGGGCTTGGTTCGTGTCCGCAATTTTTATTGGTGCATGAAATCCATCTCCAAAGAATCCCACACCTTTGAGTTCTGTTTCATCGAACTGGACTATACACTGGTCCGGGTGGAAGAATTGGCGGGTGAAGTGACGATTCGCGCCACCGCCGATACTTTTTCGGATCACCGCAAGGCATGCTTCATCCGCGAATTGGCGGCGGAGGGCTTTATTCCCGATGACTATCGGTGGTTCTCGCTGACCGGCCCGGAAACCTACACCCGGGGCGTACGCTGGCTGGTGGATTTTTCCTGGTTGAAGTTGGACGAAGCTCTCATCGCCAGAACGAATCGCCTGGTCCGGCGGCTTATTTTGCCGGCTGCGCTGTTATGGTTGCTGTTCATCTACCTTATTTATCCGGGCCAGGGTAAAACCAGTTCGTCACGGTTTGCAGATCAGCAACCAGCCGCAGCCCACGCCTCCGCGGATTTTTTGGAGGCCGGGGTTTATTCCCGACCTGCATTCGGTCAAACCGTGCGCGTGGCTGTGCGGCGGCCGCACCGCGTTCTCAACCGCGCTTTTGCGCGATGAGTTGCTCGAGCTTCACGATGTCGGCCGAAAAGACGCGGACGCCCTCGGAGGTTTTCTCGGTGGCCATGGCGTCTTCGTTGAGCGCGAAGCGGAAGGCTTTCTCGTCGAACGTGACTTTCTTGAAGTCGGCGTCCTTGGCGGCGTCGGGGTTGAGCTTGCGGACGACCGCATCGTTCGAGGCCTTGAGTTCGGCGAGGAGCGAGGGGCTGATGGTGAGCAGGTCGCAACCGGCGAGTTCGAGGATTTCGTCCTTGTTGCGGAAGCTCGCGCCCATGACCTCGGTCTTGTAGCCGAACTTCTTATAGTAGGTGTAGATTTTCGCGACGGAGACCACGCCAGGATCTTCATGGCCCGCATAGGTCTTGCCGGTGCTCTTTTTATACCAGTCGAGAATGCGGCCGACGAAAGGGGAGATGAGGCGGACGCTGGCTTCGGCGCAGGCGACGGCTTGCGGGAAGGAGAAGAGCAGGGTGAGGTTGCAGTTGATGCCTTCCTTCTGGAGTTGCTCGGCGGCCTTGATGCCTTCCCAGGTCGAGGCGACCTTGATGAGGATACGCTCGCGGCCGATGCCGGCTTTTTCGTAAAGGCCGATGATCTCGTGGGCCACGGCGATGCTGCCGTCGCGGTCAAACGAGAGGCGGGCATCGACTTCGCTGGAGACTCGGCCGGGGACGATTTTCAGGATTTCGAGGCCAAACGCGACCAGCAGCCGGTTGATGACCTGGCCGGAGGAGGCCCCGGGACCGGCATCCTTGATCGCCTTGTCCATCAGCGGCGCGTATTCGGGCATGACCACGGCCTTGAGGATCAGGCTCGGGTTGGTCGTGGCATCCTGCGGCGCATATTCCTTGATGCTGGCGAAGTCGCCCGTGTCGGCGACGACCTTGGTGAATTTCTTGAGTTGGTCGAGTTGCGTGAGCTGGGTGGCGACGGGTGCAGTGGCAGGCATGGCGGGTGAAAGTTGAGGGTTAGAGCAAAAGGCCTCTCACGTTACTTCCGCCGGGTGTTCGCGCAAATAATTTTTCAAAAACGCCATTCCGCCGGCTTCGTCGGCAAAGGCGCCGTCAAGTTGAGCCTCGAAACAGTCCTCGAGGATCTTTTTGAACCGGGGGCCGGGTTTGAGGCCGAGCGCGATGAGATGGCGGCCGAGGATGAGAGGTTGCGGCGCCGTGGCCTCAAGGGCGAGGGCCCGGGCGCGGTCGCGAAGCTCCGCGATACGCGCGAGAGTCTCAGGCGAGCGCAGGGGAGGCCGGCCGCCGTGGTCGGCCAGCATGACGATGGAGAGATCGTCGATGGTGGCGGGTGCCAGGCGGCGGGCGAGGCGGCGCACGCTCGTGTCGGTGAACTCGGTGCGGCCGTGGTGGTGCGCGAGATGGTGCACAACGAGCGGGCGGACAAACCCGATGAGCTCGTGCGGCGCGCCGAGGCGCGCGAGGAAATTTTCCGCGAGCGGGCCGCCGGCCGATTCGTGGCCGGGGCTGACCCAGCGGAGCTGGCCGCGCCGCTCGGCGCGCGCGGTGGTGGCGGGTTTGCCGAAATCGTGTGCGAGCACGGCGAGTGCGAGGTAGCGCCGGCGGGACGCGTCGGCGGCCTGCCATTCGGCGAGCGACACGAGCGCGTCGAGGCAGAGCTGCGTGTGGGTGAAAACGTCGCCTTCGGGATGCCACTCGGGTTCCTGCGGCGTGCCGCGCAATACGGCGACTTCGGGAAAATGTTTCAGCCAGTCCGTCTCCTCGAGCACGGCGAGGCCGCGCGAGGGCTTGGCCGATTTCACGGCCCATTTTTCCCACTCGCCCCACACCCGCTCGGCGGGCAGCTCGGCGAAGGTACCCGCCATGCTGCGGCCGAGCGCCGCTGTCTCGGGTGCGAGCGAAAAATCGAAGCGCGCCGCGAGTTGGAAGGCGCGCAGCACGCGCAGCGGATCGTCGGCAAAGGCCGGGCCGGTGTGGCGGAGGATTTTTGCCCGCAGGTCGGCCACGCCACCGAGCGGATCGATGACCGAACCGGCCGCGGGATCGTAGGCGATGGCGTTGAGGGTGAAGTCGCGCCGCGCGGCGGCCTCGGCGTCGCTGAGCGTCGGGTCGGGGGCGATCGCGAAGCCGCGATGGCCGGCGCCGGTTTTCGATTCGCGGCGCGGCAGGCTGAAATCGGTTTCGCCGCTTGCCAGGCGGAGCTTGATCACGCCGAAGCTGCGGCCGACGACGTCGGTGGCGCCGAAGGGCGCGAGCGCGGCGTGAAGCTGTTCAAAGGTCACGCCTGCCACCTCGACATCGAAGTCCTTCGGTTCGAGGCCGAGCAGCCAGTCGCGCACGCAGCCGCCGACGAGGCGGGGGCGGCCGATGCGGCGCACCGCGTCGAGCACCGCGCGGAGATCTTCGGGCAGCTTCATGAAATCAGGTTTTTTCCAGGGCTCCGTCGACTACGACAAAACTCCAGCCGAGTAAAAATGCCAGCCCTCCGAGGGGTGTAATGTACACCAGCCAATGCGGGCCGCCCAGCGCGAACGCGTAAAGCGAGCCGGAGAACAGGATGATGCCAACCGTCCAGCTGATCACGGCCCGGGCGAGCCACGGACGGGGGCGAGACATAGCCATCGCAAGCGCGAATACCGCGACGGCATGGATAAGATGATAGAATACGGCTTTTTCCCAGACATCAGACATGCCGCGCGCGATCAATGTGGCTTTAAGCGCGTGCGCGCCGAAGGCCCCGAGCAAGACGCCGGTCAGGCCGAGGAGACCGGAAATCCTTCGTATTTTTTTCATAATCAATTATATAAACTATTCGGAACCGACCCTGGCTTCTTTGGTCAATCCGGACAATGGGTGAAGTAGAATTTGCGTTTTACAAATCCATGTTCTTCCCTGCAAACACCTAATGCCGGACAGCCGGCTGACTGACAAACTACACATACTACAATGAAGACATCAGCGATCATTATTACGGCTCTGCTTGTGGGGGCCGGCTTGCGTGCAGATGAATCCAGCTCACCGAAACTCGACTACTCCATCACGTCGAATTTCAGCTTCACCTCGGAATACGTCTTTCGTGGCCTCAAGGTCACGGATCAGGCCTTCCAGCCATCGATCGAGGTCGATTCGAATAACTTCGATCTTGGCCTTTGGACCAGCCAGCCGCTTCTCCATAGCCAGCAAAATGAGATCGATCTCTACGGGGGCTACAAATACGCCGTGACCAAAGACCTCAGCGTTCAGGCCGTCGCGACCTATTACGATTATCCGGAATTCAACAAGACCTTGAAGACGAATATCGATGGTGCGAGGAACTCTTTTGAACCCGGCGTTGGCGTGACCTATACCGTCGCCGGTTTTTCCCCCAGCGCGTTCTACTACTATGACACCGTTCTCAAGCAGAACACCGGCCTCGGCTCCCTCGGCTACGCCTTGCCGCTGGCCAGTTTCGGTACCGAGCTCGATTTGACGGGTTATTACGGCATCGTCGGTGGACGCGACGTCACTCCGAGCCTGAAAAAAGGTGTGCACCAATCCTACAAGTACACCGGCGCGGATCTCAGCCTGCCTTACAAGCTGGCGCCCAATACCACGCTGACCCTCGCGGCGCACTATGCCAACAACTTCCACACTCCCCCTGGCACAAAGAAAGACCTCGTCTGGTTCTCGGTTGGGGTTGCCATCGGCTTCTAAGCGACCAAGGCTTTTTATCTTCAACCCGCCTCCATCCGGAGGCGGGTCACGCCATCGGTAGTGGTACGTTTTGGTTTTATGGGCGTCAGTTCACGCTTGCGCAGCGTGGAACGCGACCTAGGTTCCGGCTATGCCAAAGCGCTCAAGCAAAGACCCTAATCTCACAGCTTTTTCAATTATGCAGCAAGTGACGGGCGAAGCCGCCAAGCAGCCAGAAAAGAATCCCGCTGCCGTGGCATTGGGAAGGCTAGGAGGGCTCAAAGGAGGGAAGGCACGCGCAGAATCTATGTCCTCAGAGCAGCGGATGCGGATTGCAAAGAAAGCTGCGGCTGCCCGTTGGGGAAAGAAATAACGCGTTAGGCTAAATCCCAAAATTCTTCTTCGACCATTTTTTCAGCCAGTCCCTTCATAATAATGTAAGGCTGCATGGTTGGATTTATAAACCGATAACGAAATCTTCCGCGATGCCCGGTTTTTTGAAGAATTGGGCCACGCTCCTTAGAGCAGAAATCAGTTAGATGTCGGGCGAACGCCGCGATCTCATAGTCTTTTTCCGTGATTCGTTTCATGGGTTCACGAACCGCTCCTGCTTTGAAAAATCCAAGGTCGTCAACTTCTGCGAGGGCGCAGGCCAGCAACACTTGAGGGTAAAGATTGCCGCGTGAACTAATTACGGCGGCATGATAGGCTTTTCTAATGCTTTGCTCTGCCTGTTCCACAGCCCGCATTGTTGCGGTCTTAACATAGCTAATAAATATTGTATCGGAATCTGCGTTGATTGCCTCTTTTGCAGCATTCAATGCCAGTAAATGGGTGTAGTGAGGCAGTCCCTGTGAAAGACGGGCTATTCTCTCAAGCGCGCCATCTTCAATGTTCATCCCAAATTTTTTCAATCCCCTTGTGACAAGTTCCTGGCCTTCCGCTTTGGTCATCCTGGGCATCTGAATTTGAACCAAGGCGCGCTCAATTGACGGATGGTTTTGCACCAAGTCCTCAACAGAATCGGCAACCCCAACAAGGATTAATGTTACTGCGACGGCATGATCTGAAAGTGCCTTAATCGTATCTGACAGCGAAGCCACGGTTTTTTTGATCTTAACGCGATCTAGTTCGTCAAAAATAATGACGAATTTAGAGTCGAGCGTCTGAAAAAGATGACGAATTTCCTCGGGGGAAACATCGTCAGGAATCTTATCAGCAAGGGTTCCGGTTTCGTCTTGAACTTCTTGTTCATTAGAAAACCCAACCTTTTTTCTGGCGGTAGCAAGCGGCACCTCCCTTAAAACACTTCGCCAGAGAGAGGCTGGCGTTGAGCTGGAATCAGCGTTTACGCGGATGACATATTCATCGCTCGGTGCAATAAGCTCGAGAATTTCACTGAGGACGTTTGTAAGGGATGTTTTACCGACTCCGCGTTCCCCAAAAATGACGACGTGCTGGCCCTTTTGACCGATTGCTCCAACAATTTTTTGTACCTCTTTTTGGCGACCGGCAAACAGATCAATGTCATCAACGGGTGAGCTGGGAGTGAAGGCCTGACTGGCCTCATAGATTTTTTTGGTTTGTTCTTCGCGTGTCATACGCGGACAGGTTGTAACACAACTTCATGCTTGTCTAACATAAAATGGCATGTTGTTAACACAAGTTATCATTTGTTAACACAAAACGCTTGACTATCCATGACCGCTCAAGCATTTTGGCCATATGAACAGGCTTTCCATCGAAGAACGCGCCCGAGTTGTAGCCGAATTCTCTTCGTGCCATCTCCCGCATGACTGGCACGCACCGCATGGCGGTTATGAAGCTTTTGGCTGATCTGATTGGTGAGATTCACCAATACGATGAAATTTTGCGGGAGCTGAAAGAATTTAACTCCAGCTTATCTGCCAAAATACCTTCTCTTAATGAAGTAAAACGGGGATCATCGCGAAAGCAGGTATGGGAAGTATTGCTTTTGATAGCAGTCATCCTCGTAGAGGCATTCGTTTTCTGGGCCTGGGACGCCACCCACCGATGATTTGCCTCTAGGCTTCAGTCGTTGGTGGTCGCGGCACAGGTCTCGGTCTCCATTTTTTGGCAATTAGGTGGAGGGGTGAAATGCAGCCTTTGCGTTTATGGTCGAGACGCAATGGGGGCTTTTTATCAGGCACATAAATCTGTTTTTGCCGCAGCTCAGTCAAATGCTGGGGCACGCCAAAGGCGTCGAAGCGGTAACTTTGTTTTTTGGGTTCCGGCGGTCTTTGTTTGGCGACAAATAAGCCTTTTGGCCGTCCAAACCGTTTCCGAAGGAATAACAGTCTTTCGGCCTTGGTCATGGCTGGAATTGCCTGTCAGAAATCACCCAAAACAAGCTTTTCTTCAAAATGTACCACTACCACGCCATCTAAAAGGTTGACACCGGTGAGCGCTACTCTTGCTATCGACCCCTTTTCTTCACATGAAAACCTTTCTTGCCAACAAGACCACGGTCCAACCCAAATGGTATCTAATCGATGCCGAGGGCCAGGTGCTTGGCCGTCTCGCGGTTAAAGCCGCCAACCTCATCCGTGGCCGCCACAAGGCCAGCTACACCGCGCATGTTGATACCGGCGATCACGTTATCATCATCAATGCCGAAAAAGTCGTCGTCACCGGCAAAAAAGAGGAAAAGAACAGCTATATGTTTTTCTCCGGTTACGTCGGCGGCGAAACCTATCGCAAACTTTCCGAACAGCGCGTCCGCCATCCCGAGTTCGTCATCGAGCACGCGGTCAAGGGCATGCTGCCGAAAAACCGCCTGGCGCGCACGATGCTGACCAAGCTTCGCGTCTTTGCCGGTTCCGAACACACGCACACCGCGCAAAACCCCGAGACCATTTCCGTCTAAACCTTCCCGTTCATGAGCGCAGAAACCACCACCATCGTCACCATCGGCCGTCGCAAGACCGCCTCAGCCCGTGTGCGCCTGACCACCGGCACCGGCAAACTCAGCGTCAATGGCCGCAAGCTCGACCAGTATTTCGCGCACGAAAATTTCGCCAAGTTGGCCTATGCGCCGCTTCTCACCGTCGACATGAAGGACAAGATCGACATCTCCGCCAATGTCAGCGGCGGCGGCACGGGCGGCCAGGCGGTCGCGGTGGCGCACGGCATTGCCCGCGCCCTCCAGAAACTCAATGCCGAGCTCCGTCCCGCGCTGAAGAAAGCCGGCCACCTCACGCGCGACCCGCGCGAGAGGGAACGTAAGAAAGCCGGCCAGCCCGGCGCCCGCAAGCGCTTCCAGTTCTCGAAGCGTTAATCGCAGCCGAAATCTTTTTCGCAGCAAAAGCGGAGCGCCCCCGGGCTCTCCGCTTTTTTGTTTTTTGACTTGGTGGTCGATTGTGGGCGGGGTGCCCTCACCCCGCAATAATCCACTCAATCCCTCCAAATTTTCTTTCTTCCTGGTTTCCTGGCTTCCTGCTTAAACATCTGTTTTCTTCCTTCTATGAAAGTCGGCGTCGTTGGCGCGTCGGGTTATTCCGGCGAACTTCTGGTCAAACTCCTCCTCGGGCACCCGCACGTGCAGCTCGCGGCCGTCACCTCGCGCACCCACGCAGGCAAGCCCCTCGCGTCGGTCATGCCCACGTTGCGTGGCGCCGACCGGGGGCTGGTCTTCACCGACTCCGATGCCGCCGCGCTCGCCGCCAGCGACCTCGATCTCCTTTTCCTCGCGCTGCCCCACGGGGCCGCGGCCGATTTTGCCAAAAAACTCGTCCCGGCCGGCAAGCGCGTGATCGACCTCAGCGCCGATTTCCGCATCACCGACCTCGCCATCTACGAAAAATATTACGGCGGGCACCACGCGCCCGAGCTGCTGCCGCAAGCGCGTTTTGTCCTGCCGGAGCTCACGCCGCCGGCGTGGAAAGCCGAGGCAAAGCTCGTCGCCGCGCCCGGCTGCTATCCCACCAGCATTCTCGTGCCGCTGGTGCCGTTGCTGCAGGCCGGCCTGGTCACGCGCGAACACATCGTGGCGAACTCCTTCAGCGGCGTCAGCGGCGCCGGCCGCAAGGTGGCCGAGGACTATCTTTTCGTCGAGCGGGCCGAAAGCGCCAAAGCTTACGGCCTCGTCAAGCACCGGCACCTCGCGGAAATCGAGGAGCAGCTCGGGAAACTCACCGGCGCGCCCACCATCATCCAATTCAATCCCCACCTCGCGCCCATGCGGCGGGGCATCGCCACCACCATCACCGTGCCCGCCGCGTCCGGCGCGACGATCGAGGCGGTCTATGCCGCGTGGCGCACCGCCTACGCCGGCAAACCTTTTGTGCAACTCGTCGCCAGCGGCGAGACGCCCGACACCGCGCATGTCACCGGGACCAACCGGGTGGACATGTCCGCGGTTTTCGATCCCCGCACGAGAAACTTCATCATCACCTCGGCCGAGGACAACCTGTTCAAAGGCGCCAGCGGCCAGGCCGTGCAGATCATGAACCTGTGGTGCGGCTATGACGAGACCGCGGGTCTCGTCTGAACGTTGAACATCGAACATCGAACGCCCAACATCGAAGTATGAGGGCTTTCCTCGGACGTTGAAGGGAGATACATGCCAACCGTTCTGATTACAGGAGCTGCCGGCAATCTTGGCAGCCTGCTCGCGCGTCACCTTCTTTCGACCACGGAGGTGCGATTGCGGTTGATGATCCATGACAAACCTTTGCCAGAGGATCTGGCCAGCCATCAACGGGTCGAATGGTTTCGCGCGGATCTTGCCAACCCGGACACGCTGACTGGCCATATTACCGGCAGCGATGTCATTGTGCATTTTGCCGGGGTGCTTTTCAAAGCCCGCCCGGAAAAGTTTTTGCCGGTCACCAATACGATTTATTTCAAGAATCTGGTCGATGTGGCGCTGCGCGAGGGGATTCAAAAGATTATCCTTATCAGTTTTCCGCATGTGGAGGGAGCAACAACCTTCGACGCACCGGCCAGTGGACGTCTTGATGGCAGCCCCATCTCCATGCACGCAACGACGCGATTGGAAGAGGAGCGCTATTTGATGGCAAAGATCCCTCGGCCGGTTTCACTGCGGGTGGGCATGGTCTATGGCCGCGGAATTTTAATGGTGGATGTGGCCCGGTGGTTTGCACGGCGGCGTTTGCTGGGCGTATGGAAAGATCCTACGCAAATCCATCTGATTTCCCGCGAGGATTTTTGCGCCGCCACGACCGCCGCGAGTCTCTTGCCCAATGTCAACGGCATCTACCACCTCGGTGATGAAGGGAAGATCACTTTGCAGGAATTTTTGGATGCCGCCTGCCGGCAATGGGGCTACGCCCGGCCCTGGCGCATGCCGCTCTGGATGATTTATGGCGCCGGCCAGCATGTTTGAAATGATTTCGCTCATTTTCCGATCAAAAGCCCCGCTTACGCGCGATTTCATCGATATCGGCCGGGTTTCCTATTATGGAAATACGGAGAGAATGCGCCGCGAGCTTTTGCCCAAACTCCAGTATCCCACTTTGAATGACGGCCGGGAGACGTTGTGATCTCGACCGAGGACTGAAGCCTCGGTCGAACACCCAATATCGAAGTAGGCGGCTCCTCCCTTGGACGTTGAATGTTCGACCTGTCCTCCGTAGCCTTGGCGAAGGAGGATGTTGAGTGTTGGATGTTCTCGGAAACGTAACACGTTTTCGAGAAAACTGCTTGTCAGCCAGCGGCCTTTCCCGCACAGCTCGTGGTTTAATTTGCAAGCGGACCAGTTCAAAACTCGGGTGAGTTGTCCAACTGTTCGCCGCTTCGCCAACGTCCAGCACCATGATCGAATTCAATAAAAAAATCCTGTTTGTCGGCTACGGCGCCGTGGCCGAATGCACGCTCCCCATTCTTTTCAAGCACCTCAAGGTGCCCGCGAAAAATGTCACGGTCATGGATTTCGAGGATCGCAGGGCCAAACTTGCGCCGTGGACGGCCAAGGGCGTGCGTTTCGTGCAGGATCGCGTCGAGCAGGGCAATCTCGCCGCCATTCTCGGCAAACACCTTTCCACCGGCGATGTCCTGATCGATCTCGCCTGGAACATCGATGCGCTGGTCATCCTGCAATGGTGCCACGACCACGGCGTGCTCTACATCAACACCTCGACCGAGGTGTGGGATCCCTACCACGGCCTGCCGGACAACAAGCCGACGACGAAGACACTTTACTGGCGCCACATGAACCTGCGCCGGATGCTCGCCAAGTGGAAGACCAAGGGCTCATCCGCCGTCATCGAGCACGGCGCCAATCCCGGGCTCCTTTCGCATTTCACCAAGCAGGGCCTGATCGACATCGGGCAGAGCCTGATTGCCGACAAAAAACTCAAGGGCAAGAAAGCCGAGGAAGTCCAGCAGCTCATCAAGGACCGGGCGTTCAACGTGCTCGCGCAGAAAATCGGCGTGAAGGTCATTCATTGCAGCGAACGCGACACGCAAATTTCCAACGTGCCGAAGGAAATCGACGAGTTCGTCAACACCTGGTCGATCGAAGGTTTTCGCGAAGAGGGCACCACCACCGCCGAAATGGGGTGGGGCACGCACGAGAAGCAGCTGCCGGCGTTCGCTTACCGCCACAAGGATGGCCCGAAGACCCAGATTTGCCTCGCGCGCATGGGCATCAACACTTGGGTTCGCTCCTGGGTGCCGGATTACACCATCCGCGGCATGGTCGTCCGCCACGGCGAATCCTTCACCATTTCCGACAAGCTCACCGTCTGGAAGGACGGCAAGGCGGTCTATCGTCCCACGATGCACTACGCCTACTGCCCGTGCGACAACGCGATCATTTCGCTGCACGAGCTGCGCGGCCGCAATTACGAGCTGCAGCCGAAGCTCCGCATCATGAACGACGAGATCACCAGCGGCGCCGACATCCTTGGCGCGCTGATCATGGGCCACGCCTACAATTCATGGTGGATCGGCAGCGACCTCAGCATCGAGGAATCGCGCCGCCTCGTCCCGCACCAGAATGCCACCACCATGCAGGTCGCCATCTCCGTCGTCGCCGCCACCATGTGGATGATCGAAAATCCCGAGCAGGGCGTCCTTGTTCCCGACGCGCTGCCGCACGACTACATCCTCGATATTTCAAAGCCGTACCTGGGCCGGTGGATCTCGAAGTCCTCCGATTGGACGCCATTGAAAGACATGCCCAACGCATTCAAAGGTTACAACAAGCCCGACCTTGACCTGAAAGACCCGTGGCAGTTCAAGAATTTCCTGCTCAAGGACGGCGGTTGTTGAGCGCGGTGAACCGATCGGCCATTTTTTCAAAACCATCACCATGATTCCGCTGTCTGGATTGAAGAAGCTGGCCAAGGAGAATGGCACGCCGCTTTTCGTGATCGATCACGACGAGCTGCGCAAAAACTACCGCCAGTTCCGACGCTACCTGCCGCGCGTGCAGGTTTACTTCGCGGTCAAGGCCAACCCCGATCCCGCCATCGTGCAGACGCTCTTCAAGGAAGGCGCGAGCTTCGATGTCGCCTCGATGCCGGAGTTCATGATCGTGCACCAGAACATCGAACGCATGCCCGCCAAGGCGCGGCAGCAGTGGATCTGGGACAAGATCATCTACGCCAATCCGACCAAGCCGACCGAGACGCTTGAGGAGCTGAACCAGTACAAGCCGCTCGTCACCTTCGACAACTTCGAGGAAATCCAGAAGATCAAGAAACACGCGCCCAGTGCCGGCCTCGTGCTGCGTCTCAAGGTGCCCAACACCGGCGCGATGGTCGAACTCTCCTCCAAGTTTGGCGCTTCACCGGGCGAGGCGGTCGATCTCATCCTTGCGGCGGACAAGGCCGGCCTCGTCGTCGAAGGCATCAGCTTTCACGTCGGCAGCCAGACCACGAATTTCGAAAATTACGTCCAGGCGATCAACCTCTCGGCCTCCATTTTCAAGGAAGCGCGCGACCGCGGCTATACCAAGATGAACCTGCTCGACATCGGCGGCGGCTTTCCCGCGCCGTATGATTCGTCGGTGAAACCGTTTCGCGAACTGGCGAAGGTCATCAACACCGAGCTCGACCGCTTGTTTCCGAAGGACGTCCAGATTCTCGCCGAGCCGGGCCGTTTTCTCGTCGCCTCAGCCGGTATCGCCGTTTCGAAGGTCATCGGCAAGGCCGTGCGCGACGGCAAGACCTGCTACTACATCAACGACGGCGTTTATCACACCTACTCGGGCGTCATTTTCGACCACTGCAAATATCCGGTCAAGGCGTTCAAGAAAGGCGCGACGGAGATCAGCTCGGTCTTCGGCCCGACGTGCGATGCGCTCGACGTTGTCTCGATGGCGGAGAACCTGCCCGACCTCGAACGCGACGACTTTGTTTACAGCGTCAACATCGGCGCCTACAGCCACGCGTCCGCGACCTACTTCAACGGCTTCCCGCCGGCGAAGGTTGTGCATGTGAATCGCTGACGAGGCCGCCGGCCTCGTCAGAACATTCAACGTTCAACATTCAACACTGAACGTCCAAGGATGAGGGTGCTGAGCACGGGCAATTCAGGGAAAGATCTCCTACTTGAACGTTGGATGTTGGGCGTTGAATGTTGAATGTTCTGATTATCGAAGTTGAATTAATTCAACTTCGATAATCAGCGTTCTCGCTCACATATTCGTGGGTGAGGTCGCCGCCGAGGATGGTCGCTTCCGCCGTGCCGCCACCGAGGTCGACTTCGATTTCCACGCACCGCTCGTGCGGCGGAAAATCGACCGGCGGCGCGAACACGCCGTCTTTCGGCGGCACGCTGGCGTAAAGCTCGGCCGACCGCAGGTGCGCGACCAGCGCGGTCTCTTTTTCCGGGTCGAGCCGGAACGCCCCGGCCGAAAAAATTTCCAGTCCGCCCAGGCGCAGCCGCAGCCGCGACAAATCGAGCGCCGGAGCGTGTACGCCCACATATTTGCCGATGGCCTGGACTAGCCGGCCGACGTTCGGGTCGTTGCCGGCCACGGCGCACTTGAAGAGCGGCGCGTTGACGATGGCCTTGCCCAGGGCGCGCGCGATCACGGTGTCGGGTGAGCGGCGCACCTGCACGCGGATGACATGCCGCACGCCCTCGCCGTTGCGCACGACGTCTTCTGCGAGATCGCGGCAGACGACGGCCAGCGCCCGCTCGAATTCCGCGTGGTCCGCACCCCGCACCTGACCCGACGAAACCAGCACCACGGTGTCGGACGTGCTGGTATCGCTGTCGATACTGATGGTATTGAAGCTCGTTTCGACCGTGCGCGCGAGCATCGCGCGCAGCTCATGGCGCGGGATGGCGACGTCGGTCAGCACATAGACCAGCATGGTCGCGAGATTTGGTTCGATCATGCCTGCGCCTTTCGCGATGCCCACGATGCTGCCGCCGCCGACCGCGGCCCGGCGCACTTTGGGGAACAAGTCGGTGGTCATGATGCCTTCCGCCGCGGGCAGCACGGAACCGCCGGCCAGGGCGGCCGCGGCCTGTGGCAGCGCGGCGAGCATGGCATCCGCCGGCAAACTCCAGCCGATGACGCCGGTCGAGCTTGGCAGAATCTCCGTCGGCGAAAATTTCAGCAGTTGCGCGGTCCCGGCGCAGACGCGCTCGGCCGTCTCCACCCCGCCGAGCGCGCAGACGTTGGAAATCTTGTTGTTCACGATGATGGCGCCGAGGGCGGGCTCGGCCAGCCGCTGGCGGCCGATGACAACCGGTGCGCCGGGAAAGGCGTTACGCGTGAAGACCGCCGCGAAATCCGGCGACGGCTGGTCGAGCGCGATGAGCGTGAGCGTCATCTTCGCCGGCTTCGGCGCCTCGTGCGGCGTGAAGTCGAAACGGGTCGTGCCGACGCGGAAACCCGCGGGCAGGGCGGCTTGCGTGGCAAGCCAGGTGCGATGCGCGGCGCGCGAGGAGAAGGCGAGGGAAGTGCTGGACATGTGGAAGCCATCTCGAAATTGAAAACGGCAAGTCGATTGAGCAATACCTAATAGAAGTCGCCTGCAGACGCGTCAAAGGTAGGGCGAGGCATCCTTGACGAGCCGAGAAAAGTTCGGCTCGCCGGGACGTCTCGCCCTACCTCGGTGATTCGACACGGCGCCAGGTAATTCTCATTAATCCCAAATTTATCGCAGTTTCCTTGTGTGACGAAATGGTGGCGAGGTTGGCCGGCTTGAAAATTATTGTGGAAATAAGCACCGCGAGTGCATTACAACATCCCTGCCTAAAAAATTTCGCGTGAACATTTTTCTTCAGCCTGCTTTTTTTTCCGCCGCCGCGAGTGGCGTTGCCTGACGAACCATGGACGTCACTGAAGTCACCGCAAAAGCGAAGGTGCTGCTCGAGGCAATGCCTTACATCCAGGATTTTCACGGCTCGACGTTTGTCGTGAAATACGGCGGCAGTTTCATGGATGACCCCGATCCGGCCGCCCGCGCGCGCGTGGCCTACGACATCGCGTTTTTTGCCGCGGTCGGCATCAACGTCGTCGTCGTGCACGGCGGCGGCAAGACCATCACGAAGGCGATGGAGTCGTCCGGCTTGAAGGCGAATTTTGTCAACGGCCTGCGCGTCACCGATGAGGCCACGATTGCGGTCGTGAAAAAAACCCTTGATGAAATCGTGAACAAGGATGTTTGCGATGCCATCGCCACCGCCAAGGCCAAGCCAAAGAGCATGCCGGGTGATACCGTGCTCGTGTGCCAGAAGCTCACGACCGACGATGATGGCAACCCGATTGACCTTGGTTATGTCGGTGAAGTCATGGAGGTGAAGGCCAAGCTCATCAAAAAGGAGATCGCCGATGGATTCATCCCTGTCATCTCGCCCGTCGCCGAGGGCTACGACAGCAAGCCTTACAACGTGAATGCCGATCTTGTGGCCGGCCGCGTCGCCAGCGCGTTGCGCGCCCGCCGGCTGGTTTACATGAGCGATGTGCCGGGATTGCTTGCCAACCCGCCCGAGGCCTCCTCGCTCATTTCGACGCTGAAAATCAGCCAGGTGGAAGACCTGAAGAAAAAGGGTGTCATCGACAAAGGCATGCGCCCCAAGGTGGCGAGCGCCATCCGCGCGCTGCAGGAAGGCGTGCAACGGGTGCATTTTATCGATGGCCGCCTGCCGCACAGCCTGCTCCTGGAAATTTTCACCGACAAAGGCATCGGCACGGAAATTGTCCAAGGGTAGACGGCGTTGCCGCCTTGAACATCGAACGTTCAACATCGAGCATCCAACGTTCAAGTTCGATCGATTTCAGGCAAAGAAACCAGCCTTGGATGTTGAGCGTTGAATGTTGAATGTTCAATGTTCAATCTGTCTGCCCAATGAGCAATCAGACCATCGTCCGCACCAGCACGGCCGACCTCTACGACGCGTTTGTGATGAAAAACTACGCACGCGCCAGCCTCACGCTGGCGCGGGGCCGCGGCGCGCAGGTCTGGGACGACCAGGGGAATTGCTACCTCGATTTCACCTCGGGCATCGCGGTGAGCGCGCTGGGTCATTGCCATCCGCATTGGGTCGCGGCCGTGCAGCGGCAGGCGGGCGAATTGATCCACGTCAGCAACCTGTTTCGCAACTCGAACCAGGCCGAGCTCGCGCGGCGGATCGTGCAGCGGGCCGGCCCGGGCCGGGTATTTTTTTGCAACAGCGGTGGCGAGGCCGACGAAGGACTGATCAAGCTGGCTCGTCTGCATGGCGTGAAAAAATCCGGTGGCGAGGAAGGGAAGTGCTATAAAATCATCTGCGCGAAAAATGCCTTTCACGGCCGCATGTTCGGCGGCATGAGCGCGACGCCGCAGGAAAAAATCCAGAAGGGTTTTCGCCCGCTCGTGCCCGGCTTCGCCTTTGGCGAGCTGAACAACCTGCAAAGTTTCGCCGATCTCATCGACGGGCAGACCGCGGCGATTTTTGTCGAGACCATCCAGGGGGAAAGCGGGATCAATCCGTGCACGACGGAATTTCTGCTCGGCCTGCGTGCCTTGTGCGACCGGCACAACCTGCTGCTCTTGCTCGACGAGGTGCAATGCGGCATTGGCCGCACCGGGAAATTCTACGCGTTTGAGCACGCCGGGGTCATGCCCGACGCCATCGCCATGGCGAAGGCCTTGGGCGGTGGCATTCCCATTGGCGCGATCTGGGTGCGCGAAAACGCGGCGGAGCTTTTCCAGCCCGGCTCACACGGCACTACGTTTGGCGGCACTCCGCTCGCGTGCGCGGCGGCGCTGGCGGTGCTCGATGTCATCGACCGCGAAAAATTGTTGGAGCATGTGTCCCAATCCAGCGGGCCGTGGATCGCGGCGTTGGAAAAACTCGCGGCGGATTTTCCCGCGCAGGTGAAGGCGGTGCGCGGCTGCGGCTTCCTGGTCGGCGTCCAACTGGCGACGGAAACCGCGCCCTATGTCGCCGCCTTGCGCGAGCGCGGCCTGCTCGTGGCCCTGGCCGGCAACAATGTCCTCCGGCTGTTGCCCCCGCTCGTGGCTACGCCGGCGGAACTGGCGCGGTCGGTCGAAATCATCCGGGCGGCGCTTGTTGCAAAAGCGTAACTACCGTTCGAATGCAGGCTCTTGGGGTAGGGCGCGCCGAGACTTTTCCAAACCATTTTTACAGAAGGCAACAAAGGAAACAAAGCGATTCAGGTCATCTTGGTTCAAATTTCCAGGCGGGACAGTTTTTGCCGTGCCATGCGAAGCCTCGGCGAAGCATGGCCTTTGGTGACGGAAACCTAGCAACGCTTCGTTGCCTTGGTTGCCTTCTGTGGAAAATATACCAAAAGGTGGAACGCGTCGTCCCGACGCGTTCATTGCGAGTTCTCTACCGGCCCATGTTACGGCGATGTGATTCGGCGTTTTTTGGCGCATTTTTCACTCGTGCGCGGCCGGCCGGGGGTTTAGATTGACCGTTTCCCATGAAGCACTTTCTCAAGGAGACCGACTTCCAGGCTCACGAGGTTGCCGAAATTTTTGCGCGCGCGGCGAAGTTCAAACAGCAGCGCGGCGCGGCCACGCCTGTGCTCGCGGGACAGACTTGGGCGATGATTTTCTCCAAATCGAGCACGCGGACGCGGGTTTCCTTCGAGGTTGGCCTCCACGAACTCGGCGCCCATGCGATTTTCCTCAATAAAAACGACATCCAGCTCGGTCGCAGCGAATCCGTGGCCGACACCGCGCGCGTGCTCTCGCGTTTCGTGCACGGGCTCATCGTGCGTACCTTTGACCATGCCGAGGTGGTCGACCTGGCCCAGCACGGCAGCATCCCGGTCATCAACGCCCTCACGGATTTCCTGCATCCCTGCCAGATTTACGCTGATGCGTTTACCGCGGCCGAGCGCTGGACCGCCCCCGGTGGCGACCTGTTTGGATCGCTGCGCGGGCGCAAGATCGCCTTCCTCGGCGACACCCGCTTCAACATGGCCAACTCGTGGATTCTCGGGGCGGCGCTCTTCGGCATGAAAATTTCGCTCGCCGGGCCGAAGGGCTACGAGCCGGGTCCGGAAATCAATGCGTTGCTCCGGGCCGAGGGTTTCGCCAACTCGTATCACTTCACGAACGACGCGTATGAGGCGGTCAGCGGCGCGGACATCGTTTACACCGACGTGTGGGCGAGCATGGGCAAGGAAGCGGAGGCGAAGGAACGCAGCCGCATCATGTCGCCCTACGCCGTGAGGGGAAAACTTTTTGCCGAGGCCAAGCCCGACGCGTATTTCATGCACTGCCTGCCCGCCCACCCGGGCGAGGAAGTCGCACAAGCGGTGCTGGATAATCCGCGCTCGATCATCTTCGACCAGGCGGAAAACCGCCTGCACGTGCAGAAAGCCATTCTCGCGACGCTCAGCGAAGCGGCGCGGAAGTAGTTTTAACCGCGGATGAACACGGATTAACGCGGATTTTCAGAGAGAACGAGACGCTCCCATTCGAGCTTTGCTCGCTTGAAATTCAAGATCAGTCCGACTGACAGGCTGCTGATCCGCAGATAGTTCATCATCTGACCGCGTTCGTGATCGGTGATGCGATCGATGACTTTGGTATCAACGATCACTGCACCATAGGCAATCAGATCAGGGACGTACTCGCTGACTTGGACTGTCTTGTAAATGACCGGAAACCGTCGTTGCTGCTCAAACGGGATTTTTTCCAAAGAAAATTCCACAACCAAGGCATTTTCGTACGGCTTTTCGTGCAATCCGTGACCCAAAGTGTTCAATACTTCCATGGCCACGCCGATAATCCGGTAGGTTTGGTCTTCAAGTAATATGCCTTTCTTTTCCATAGATAATCCGCGTTCATCTGCGTGCATCCGCGGTTAAAAAACAGTTTAGCAGCAAATTCCGCCCGCCGTTTGCAGCCTTAAATTCATTGCCTCGCGGTTCTCGGCGGTTTTTATTGGCGGTTCCACCATGAAAATCGTCCTCGCCTACTCGGGCGGACTCGACACGTCCGTCATCGTCAAGTGGCTCCGCGAAACTTATGACGCGGAGATCGTCACTTTCGCCGCCGACATCGGCCAGGAGGAGGAACTGCGCGGCCTGCCGCAGAAGGCGAAAAAGACCGGCGCCTCGAAACACTACACGCTCGACCTCGTGGAGGAGTTCGCACGCGATTTCATTTACCCGATGATCCGCGCCAATGCGGTTTATGAGGGACAGTATTTCCTCGGCACGTCCATCGCCCGGCCGCTCATCGCCAAGGCGCAGATCGAGATCGCGAAAAAGGAAAAGGCCGACACGGTCGCGCACGGCGCCACCGGCAAGGGCAACGACCAGTGCCGCTTCGAGCTCACCTACATGGCGCTCGCCCCGCGGCTCAACATCCTTGCCCCGTGGAAAATCGATGCCTTCCGGGAGGAATTTCCCGGCCGCGCCGAGATGATCGACTATTGCCGGACGCACAAGATCCCCGTCGAGGCCTCGCTCAAGAAGCCGTATTCGATGGATCGGAACCTCCTTCACATCTCCTATGAGGCGGGCATCCTCGAGGACCCGTGGTTCGATCCGACCACGAAGGCGAACAAGACCATGTTCAAGCTCTCCGTCTCGCCCGAGGACGCGCCGAACAAACCGGAATACGTCGAGCTGGAATTCGCGCGCGGCGACTGTGTCGCGGTGAACGGAAAGAAACTTTCTCCCGCGGGCGTGTTGAAAACGCTCAACAAACTTGGCGGCAAGCACGGCATCGGCCGGGTGGACCTCGTCGAGAATCGTTTCGTCGGCATGAAGTCGCGCGGCGTTTATGAAACGCCGGGCGGCACGATTCTCATGCACGGCCACCGCCAGGTCGAGTCGCTCACGATGGACCGCGAGGTCATGCACCTGCGTGACTCGCTCATTCCCAAATACGCCGAGCTGGTTTACTACGGGTTCTGGTTCGCGCCCGAGCGCGAGGCGCTGCAAGCCCTCGTCGACGAAAGCCAGCGCCATGTCTCCGGCACGGTGCGTTTGAAGCTCTACAAGGGCAACGTCATCACCTGCGGCCGCAAGTCGAAGTACTCGCTCTACGACATGAATATCGCGTCAATGGAAGGCGTGAAGAGCTGGTACAACCAGACCGACGCGGCCGGCTTCATCCGGCTCAACGGCCTGCGCCTGCGCGCGCGCAACCTCGCGCAAGGCGGCCCGAAGGTATAATCTCAATACCGTTTAACCACTGATGTACACTTATAGTCACTGATATATATGAAGTTAGATTCGAACGCATTTTTTATCTGTTTTTTCCGGATCAGTGATCATCAGTGTGCATCAGTGGTTAAAATGCTCTAAGACAAACAAAATCCTCACCGCATCCCACATGAAGAAGCCACTCGCTCGCGCCCAACTCCCGCGTGTCATCGACCGCCTCGTCACGAACACGCCAGTCTACGACATCCACACGCATCTTTACGATCCGGCGTTTGGCCCGCTGCTCCTCTGGGGCATCGACGAGCTGCTCACTTATCATTATCTCATCGCCGAGGTCTTTCGCTATCTCGACATGCCGTACGATAAATTCTGGGCGCTCTCGACCGCCGGGCAGGCCGACCTCGTGTGGGAAAAACTTTTTATCGAGAACTCGCCGGTTTCCGAAGCCTGCCGGGGCGTACTGACCGTGCTGAACAAGCTCGGCCTCGACGTGAAGAAGCGCGACCTGCCCAAGATCCGCAAGTGGTTCGCGGCGCAGAAGCCCGCGGCCTACACCACGAAGTGCATGGAGCTCGCCGGTGTGCACACCATCTGCATGACCAATTCGCCCTTCGACGACCTTGAGCGGCCGGTCTGGGAAAAAGGCTTCAAGCGCGATTCGCGCTTCACCTCCGCGCTGCGCATCGACCCGTTGATCCTGGCATGGCCGCAGACGGCGCCGAAGCTCAAGGGCTGGGGCTACGATGTCACCACCGAGCTGACCGACAAAACCATCAGCGAAGTGCGACGCTTCCTCGCCGACTGGGCGAAAAAGATCAACGCGTTGTATGTGATGGTCTCGCTGGATTACCGGTACAGCTATCCGGATTCATCGCCGACCACGAAGCTGATCGACCAGGCCATCCTGCCCTTCTGCCGGGAGACCGGCCTGGCTTTTGCGCTGATGCCCGGAGTCAAACGCGACGTCAATCCGCTGCTCCGCCTCGCCGGCGACGCCCTGGGCCGCGCGGATCTCGATGCCTACGAGCGCCTCATCGGGCCCAATCCCGACGTGAAATTCACGATGACGGTCCTCTCGCGCGAAAACCAGCACCAGGCCTGCGTGATGGCGCGGAAATTCCGCAACCTGCATATTTTCGGCTGCTGGTGGTTCACCAACAACCCGGTCATCATCGAGGACATGACGCGGATGCGCCTCGAGCTGCTCGGCCTCAGCGTGACCCCGCAGCATTCCGATGCCCGCGTGCTCGACCAGATCATCTACAAGTGGACGCACTCGCGCGCCATCATCGGCAAGGTGCTGAAGGATAAATATGCCGATCTCTCCGCGACCGGCTGGATCATCACCGAGGATGAAATCGCGCGCGACGTGAAGAACCTCTTCGGCGGCGCCTTCGAGGCGTTTTTGAAACGGTAGGTTTTTGGATTTAACCACGAAGGCACGAAGAACACGAAGTTCGATCCAAAGATTTTTTTACTCCGCGCCATTCCTGGCTGTCAATTCTGGGCAACCGCAGCATGACACATTTGTCGCTTACTTCGGCGTTTCTGTTTCTGGCCTTCCTAACGCTGATGCTGGGTGTCGTCTATACTATGTGGTTGTTCGACTGTCTTGTCCGTTGGGAATACGATAATCATCGCGAGCAGTGGGAGCGCGACGGCAAGCCTGATGGGTTTTTTTGGCGGGCGAAGGAGTGTGTTTTTTGGTCCAGTGACCTTGCAAAAAAGAAGCTAGGGTTTTGGTGGATGGTTAAGACTCCAGATTGGATTTCGGAATCCCCAAAACTTCGTCGTCAGCTCTTTCAGATGCGCATTATTTTTTACATCTGGAATTTTTCCTGGATTTTAGTCGTATGCCATTTCCGCAGGGCATTTTGAAACATTTTTTAGGGACAGGCGAAAAAATGAAGAGAGGCCGGAAAATCGTGCTAAGCTGTGGCCAGGGCAGGCCGGATGCTTGCCAAATACCGATAAAACCGTAGGGTCATTGCCGTGAGCACCGTTCAGGAAATCGAGTCCGCCATCGAAAAACTTCCTGCCGCCGAGCAGCGCGAACTCGCGCGCTGGCTGGGGGAACACCTGCTGGCGGCGGAGGAGACACCGGAAATGTTGGCGGCACTTGACGAGGGCATCCGTTCCTTGGAGGAAAAAGGCGTGCGTGAATACACCCGCGGTGAACTCGAGCAAAAGGTGCGGCAATGGAGTGGCACGTCGGGCTAAACGAGCGGGCTTATCTTGATTTGGAGCAGGTGACGCCCTTCCTGGCGCAGAAAAATGTGGCCGCGGCGGAACGGCTCGGCCTCAAGCTGATCGATACGATCTTCTCCCTGGAGCAAATGCCGTTTCGAGGCGTGAAGGTTCGAGGCCGTCCGGGTTATCGGCGCATCCTGCACCGTCCATGGTTCTTAATTTTTTATCGGATCAACGAAACGCGACATTCGATTGAGATTGTGCGCGTATGGGACGCACGCCAAGACCCGGCGATATTCGCGCTCAATTGAGAAAACCAGGCCGATCCAAAAGGGCCGATCTCTACTTGTTTAGTTTCTTTCGGGGGCCCAATTCACGTTTCACCTCGTCCAAGGAATAGGTTCGCTCGTTGGCCCGAATGCGTTGCACGGCAAGGAAAGTATCTTCCAGGTCTTCCAAATGCGCCAGGATGGCCTCGCGGGCATAAAACGTTTTGGTCCGCCCGGTCTTGCGGGCGAGCGAGGCGATCCTCGGTCTTTTTATCCAGGCGGATGGCGAGCATGGGCAAAAACGGATCGAGATTGGACGGTTTTTATTCGCGTCCATTCGCGTTCATCCGCGGTTAAAATCCGGGTTTGGGGGCGGCTCAGAACAGCGCGTTGGCGGCGACGCCGACGGCGCTGATCGCGCTCGAGTCGCCCATGCTGTCAAAGGCCTGGTCGGCTTTTTTCAGCACGCCCTGGGTCTGGGTGTAGAGGCTGTCGTCGCTGATCAGCTTGCCGAGCGTACCCTGGCCGTTGTTCAGCTTGTCGGTGAGTTCGCGCACATTCTGGGCGACGCGCTTGATGTTGTCGCCGGCTTCCTGGTTGTAGATGAGCGTGCCGAGCGCGCCCTGGCCGGACTTGACCTGGTCCATGATGCCCTGCGCATCGGCGATGAAGCCCTTGGCCTGGGTGGCGTCGGCTTTGATTTCATCGATGGCGGCGAGCAGCTCGTCGTGCATCTTGGGATCGTTGACGAGGCGGCCGATGGTGCCCTGGCCTTGATTGATCTTCGTCGTGATGTCGCGGAGGTTGGACATCGTGGCGGTGACTTTCTCGCCGTTGTCGGCGACGAGCTTGTCGAGGCGCTGGAAGAGGCCGGGCTGGCCGTTCTCGCCCTGGGTGATGTTGGTGATGGAGCTAAAGGCGGCCTCGAGCTTGTGGCTGAGGTCGCCGATCTGGGACATGACGCTGTTGAGGTCGGCGCTGGCCCTGGTCTGGACCTCCGCGCCGGGCGGATAAAATTGATCAACCGTGCCGAGGTCGAACGAGATGTAATTGGTGCCGAGCAGGCCGGCGCTGGAGATGGTCGCGGTGGAGTCGCTGGCGATATTGATCTCGGGCCGGATGCGCAGGACGGCCTCGGCGCGGTGATTGACGAGGTTGGTCGTCTCGACGCTGCCGACCAATACGCCGGCCATGCGGACTTCGTCGCCGACCTTGAGCTCCTTCAGCGTGTCGAAGCGGGCGGTGAGCACGTAGCCGCTGTGGCGGTGGAAGCCGCCGTTGTGCAGCGCTTCGAAGGTGATCCAGATGAGCACGGCGCCCACGAGGAAGAAGAGGCCGATGCGGGCCGTCATTTGTGCGTTGTTCATGTGGTGATCTCCAGTTGCTTGTAACGGGGATTCTTTAAGTCGATCTGCGGGTTGAGAAAATCGGCGATGACGGGGTCCTTGGTTTCGCGCAACTCGGCGGGAGTGCAAACGGCGAGGAGCTTGCCCTGCATGAGGATGGCGACGCGGTCGGCGATGGTGAGCGTGAGATCGCGGTCATGGGAGACGACGATGCTCGTCACCTGGAACTCCTGCTTCAGCGTGGCGATGATCTCGCCAATGGTGGCGGACATGACGGGGTCGAGCTCGCTGGTGGGTTCGTCGTAGAGAATAAGCTGGGGCTCCATCACGAGGGCGCGGGCAATGGAGACGCGTTTTTTCATGCCGCCGGACAGCTCGGAGGGAAATTTTTGCGCGGCGCCCTCGAGCGAGAGGATTTGCAGCGCGTGCATGACGCGGTCGTGGATCTGCCTTTTCGAGCAGAGGCGGTGCTCGAGCGGGTAGAGCGCGAGGTTGTCGTAAACGTTGAGCGAGTTGAACAGCGCGCCGGACTGGAAAACGAGCGCGAGGGCAAAGCGGTCGCGGGTCTCCGGGTCGGCGGGGTCGAGGCCGGCGATGCGCACCGTCCCGGCCGTCGGCGTCTCGAGCCCGGCAAGGTGGCGCAGCAACACGCTCTTGCCCGAGCCGCTCGGGCCCATGATGACGAAAATCTCGTTGGGTTTGACGCTGAGCGCAATGTCGTTGAGCACGGCCTGGGAGCCGTAGTTTTTGGACAAGCCGGCCACTTCCACCGGCACGGGGTTGCGGTCATGGCGTTCACAGGCAGCGGATTTTTTCATCAGACGAGGGCCCTGGTGATGAAGTAGTCGAGCACGAGGATGGTGATGAGCGAAGTGACGACCGAGCGGGTGACGGAATTGCCGATCTCGCGCGGGCCGCCGCTGGTGCGCAAGCCGATCGTGCAGGCGATCAGGACGACGCAGAAGCCGAAAATTTCCGCCTTCAGGAGCCCGTCGAACATCTTTTCCGTGGTCAAATACTGGCGCAGGCTCTGGAAATATTGTTCGGGATCGAGATGGATGAAACTGATATATTTGCAAACCACCGCTCCCCCCATCCAACCAACGACGATGCCGATCAAGGTGAGCACCGGCATATACAACAACACGGCGAACAACCGGGGCAGCACGAGGAAACGTTCGGGCGGGATATTCATCGTCACGAGTGCGTCCACCTCATTGTAAACCTTCATCGAAGCCAGCTCGGCGGTGATGGCCGAGCCCACCCGGCCGGCCACGAGGATGGCGACCATCACCGGGCCGAGCTCGCGCACGAGCGACTCGCCGACGAGCGTGCCAATGAGTTCCTTGGTGCCGATGGCCTGCATGCTGCTGCCGGCCTGCAAGGCGAGCACGCCACCGATGAAGAAACTAAGGATGGAAACAATGGGCAGGGAAGTGTAGCCACCGATGAAGGTCTGCTCGACGACGCGCCGGATGATGCGCGGTGCGGCCGGCAGCATGAAAAACGCCCGCTTGGTAATCAGGATGGAGCTCCCGATGCCTTCTAAAATTGAGGTCAGTTTTTTCATATCAGCGCGACGTGACCAGAGGGTTATGTAGTTTTGCCGAAAAATCCAATGCGAATGGTCGCCAGCCTTGTCCGCCCTCGTTGCAGTGCAGCCCGAGCAGTCCGCCCAGAAAGGAGATGCGCGTGGTGCCGGTGGCCTTTTGTACTTTGAAAAACGGCCCGAAATGAAACTCCGAGCTTTCGGGTGTACGCTGGCAGGTGATGAAATTAAAAAGAAAATCCTGCCGCACGGTGCCGGGCGCGCGCCGGTCGTAGCGGTAAATGGCCGCAAGTGGGCTGTAAACGAGCCGCATGGTTTCGTTCGTCGAGAAAAACGACTCGAACGGGCTGAACACCTGCACCTGGCGGCGGCCGGCGCCGTTGTCCCACACCGTGAAGAGCGGCCACAGGCTGGTGCGGCGCGCGGGCGGCAATTGCGGGTGCCGGAGGCTGTGTTCCGTCAGCGACCAGTAGATGGAAAAAAACAGGGTGGTCTTGGTCTGCGCGAGGCCGGCGGCGTTCCAGCGGATTTGCCGCCACAGCGGCCAGCACACCCAGGTCTTGTCCCGGCCTTTGACAATCGAATGGGTATAAAGGGGTGCCCAGCGGTTGTAGTAATGATCGTCGCCGCGGCCCTGGACCAGGAATGGCCAGAAATAACGCGTCTCGTGAAAGCGAAAGGGCACGGTTTGGTCGGTGTAGCCGAAGAACGGCCCAAAATAATTTTCGCTGATGGAGCCCGTGGCTTTCTCGCGGGTGTAGAAAGGCAGCACGGCGAGCTTCACTTCCGGCTGGGGCAGCCACAGCGCGTGCTCGCTTTTGGCGAAGAACGGCCAGAGGTAATACTGCTCGTGGTAGGCGCCATCCTTGGCGCGCCAGCCGAAAAGCGGCCACAGGGCGAAGCCGTGGTTGCCCTCGCCCTGGGTGAATCGCACAAACGGCCAGGGCGCGGTGGTGGTCGTGACGTTGTTTTTCACAAACCGGCCGTAGAGCGGAAACAAAACCCACGTCCACTCATCCACCAGGCGGTTTTCCATCCGGCCATAGAGGGGAAAAACCGCATGATACGACGTGGCCGGGTCGCCCGTCTGGCGGGAAAAATAGAACGGCCAGAGATCGAGCGAATGATTCTTGTCCGGCGTGCCCGGGCGCGGGCCGGAGAAGTTGATCATGGAAAATACGCTCCAGAATGAACCGCCCGGGCCGGCGTGATAGGTGAAAAGCGGATAGACGACGCTCGCCTTGGTCGTCTCGCCCGCGGCATTTTTTTCCCACACATAAAGCGGACGGAAACCACCCGCGCTGCCGTGGTCGGTGGTTTTTTCGAAAACCAGCGGTCCCACGCCCTGCCACTCCGTCACTTGTCCGGCGGCATTTTTTTCTTCAACCCAGAACGGCCAGAAGTTGCGCTCGGCGCCGTGGACAGACGACAAACCTCCGCCAGCGGCAAGGCAGGCGAAGGCAAAGAGGGGGATCAGGCGCATGGTTTGTAGTCTGGCGAACAACGGCAGCGAACTTGGTCGGCTGCGGCGGGAGTCAGAGGCCGCCGCAGGCGGAGAGGGTCAGGTCAGGTCTTAAACCAAAGGACGCAAGCGTTGGGTGCAATTTATTAAGTGATTTGCATGTGAGAAGAAGACGTATGCAATGGGAGCATGGTTCCATTTAATAAAATCTCTCCGCTGCCTGCAGGAGGCGCGCCATGCGCATAAGCGGTGGCGTAGCGCGCGGCATCCCGCTGCGCGTGCCGCCGGGCGACGCCGTGCGGCCGGCCACCGACGGGCTGCGGCAGGCGGTATTTTCGAGCCTGGGTGCGCGGGTGATGGGAGCGGTTTTCTGGGATTTGTTTGCCGGCAGCGGGGCCTACGGGCTCGAGGCGCTGAGCCGGGGTGCGGCTCGCGGGATCTTTGTGGAAAAAAACGCCAAGGCGGCGGCCTGCCTGCAGGCCAATCTCACGGCCGTGGCCAAAAGCCTCGGGCGTGAAACAGCCGATGGCCAGATCGCGCAGGCCGATGCGCTCGCCTGGTTGGCGCGGCTGGACACCGGCGCGGCGGACTTGGTTTTTATCGATCCGCCGTATGAACTCATTGCGGAGATGGCACCGCGACTATTCATGAGCTTGGAGGCCCGGCTCGCGGCCAAGCCGGAGGCGCTGGTGATTTTTGAGCTGCCGGGCGGAATGGAACTCGCGCCACCGGGGTGGATGTGCCTGAAGCGCCTTGGCGGCAAAGGCGCGCGCCAACCCAGCGCGGCGTTCTTTAAAAAAGCTTCAGCTGCGACTTAACGAGCGCCACGGCGGCCACGACGGCGGTTTCCGTGCGCAGCACGCGCGAGCCGAGGTGGACGAGCGAAAAGTTTTTTGCGCGCAGGAAATCGCGCTCGGCGGCCGACCAACCCCGTTCGGATCCGAGCGCGAGCACCACGGGTGCGCCAGCCGGGGGCTGGACCTGGCCCAAGGGCGCCGCGGCTTCGTAATTGTCGAGGGCGAAACGGGTGGCGGCGGGCGGGGTTTTCTCGAGTGCGGCGGCGAGCGCGAGACCATGGGTGACTTCGGGCAACCGCGTACAAAAGGCCTGTTCCGCGCCGGCGACGAGGTGGCGGCGCCACTCGCCGCTGGTCCAGAGTGTGCTGCGCGCGTAACTGGGCTCGGCTTTTTCGGCCGTGAAAAAATGCAGCGCGCTGACGCCGAGGGCGGTGGCTTCCTGCAGGATTTTGCGCGCCGTCTGCGGGCGCGGCAGGCCGAGGAGAAGCATGATCGGATCGAGCGGCGGCGGCGGTTCGCCCCAGGCGAAAGAGAAGGTGAGGGTGGCCGGCGCGATTTTCTCAAGCCGGCCTTTGCCACGCGGGCCATTGATGAGGCCGGCATCGAACGAGTCGCCTTCGCGGCGGCGCAACACCTCGAGCAGGTGCCGCGAGCGCGGATCGGCCCGCGGCAGCGGAACGGCAATTTCGTGAGGCTCGAAAAGGATGAGGTTCAGGATGGCGCGGGGGTAAAGGGTGGTGGATTCAGCCGGCCCGCCTTCGTTTCACTTCGTCGTGGCAGCCCCTCGACTGAGCTCGGGGCCCTGAGCCTGTCGAACGGGCCTTCGCTCTGTTCGGCCACTGGCCTGCCAAGCCGTAGCTCAAAGAGCGAAGGCTGGAGCGGCTGGACGGAATCGAACCGACGACACCTGCTTGGAAGGCAGAGGTTTTGCCATTAAACTACAGCCGCGCGGCGGGGATTGAGCTTCGCGGATGAAACGGTGCGGTCAAGCCTCGGATGCAGCGGTTGCGGATGGGGGTTCCAGCTCATGAAAGATTCCGGGAGTTTTTACATCATGTTTCAAGAAATGAGATTGCGGCTTCCTAAGTGGCATGTTCTTGTGGGCGAACTATGCCGTTTATTACTTCGGCCCAAAGCGGGCAGTCTTCATCGCGGCGCCCCGAGACGCAGCAAAGCAACAAATCCAATTTAAAAGCCACCCAAACGCTGGCCCGACAAAAGGCGCTCGAGCGAAAGGCCAAGAACTACAAGCTTCCACTCGGCGAGCTGGCCATTTTCACCCAGCAACTGGCCTCGTTGCTCACGGCCGGCCTGCCACTGGTGCAGTCGCTCGAAGCGTTGCAAGACCAGACGGAGGACCAGGTGTTTTGCGTCGTCATCCGCGAGGTGCGGCAGGAGATCTCCGCCGGCAACTCGTTCTCCTCTTCCGTTAAAAAATTCCCCAAGAGTTTTCCGGCTTTGTTCATCTCGATGGTCGAAGCAGGCGAGGCAAGCGGTGCGCTCTCGGAGATTCTGTCCAAGGTGGCGACTTACTTCGAAGCCAGCGTCAAGCTGATGAAAAAGGTCAAGTCGGCCATGACTTACCCCATCGTCGTCATCTCCCTGGCCGTCGTGCTGGTGAACGTCATGCTGATTTTCGTGGTGCCGGTCTTTGCCGACATGTTCAAAGAAGCGGGCAAGGCGCTGCCGGTGCCGACGCAGATGCTCATCGACATGAGCCATTTTCTTGGAAGCTGGCGTGGCGCGGTGCTGGGCGTGGTGTTGTTCGGAATCGGTTATGCCTTGAACCTGTACTGCCAGACGCCGGTCGGCCGCCGGCAAAAAGACCTTCTGCTGGTGCGCGCGCCGATTTTTGGCTCCCTGATCCGCAAAATTGCGCTTTCGCGCTTCTGCCGCACTTATGCCACGCTCATGCGTTCCGGCGTGCCCATCCTTCGCACGCTGGAAATTGTTTCGTCCGCGAGCAACAAGGTCCAGATCGAGGATGCCTGCGTGGAAATTGCCAAGCACGTCAGCCAGGGCGGCCAGGTTTCCGAGGTGCTGGCCACGAACCCGTTTTTCCCGCCCATGATGAAGCATATGGTCAAGGCTGGTGAAACCACGGGCAATGTGGACGGCATGATGAACAAGGTTGCCGACTTCTACGACACGGAATGCGACGCCATCGTCGGTGCGCTCACCTCGCTGATCGAGCCGTTTCTTATCGTGATCCTGGGCGTGATCGTCGGCGGCATCGTCATTGCCATGTTTTTACCAATCTTCAACCTCGCGAACGTGGCCGGCGGCCAGTAAAATTTGCGGAAGAATCCGCTTTGTGTTAGTGATAGCATCTGCTTTTATCGCGGGATACTTGTCTAGCCCATGCCTTCTGTCCTAATTGTTGACGATCTTCTCTCCATCCACGAAATGCTCGAGGCTGTCATCCAGCCCACGGGTTTTTCCACGGCTTTTGCCACGGATGGCGAGAAGGCCATCGTGCGTTACAAAGCAGAGCGGTACGACCTGGTGCTGGCCGACATCGACATGAAGCCGATGGACGGCATCACGCTTCTCAAGCAGCTCAAACTTTACGATCCCGGCGCCGTCATCATCATCATGACGGCCTATGCCAGCACCGATAGTGCCGTGCAGGCGCTCAAGTACGGCGCGTTCGACTACCTGCAGAAACCGTTCCGCGTCGATGAGCTCATTGCCACGCTCAAGCGCGGGCTGGAGTTCAAGCAATTCCAGGCCGAGCGCGCCAATGCCGAGTCGGGCCTGCCCGCCACCTACGCCATTGATGTCGAGTCGCGACTCATCGGCCAAAGCCCGGCCATCAAGAAACTCGTCCAGCAGATCAAGAAGCTTTCCTCGGTGCGCACGCCGGTGCTGCTGGCCGGCGAGGCCGGCACGGGCAAAAAAACCGTGGCCGAACTTCTCCACGGGGCGGGCAAGAGCGGCGATGCGCCTTTCGTGAAAATCGATTGCGCCCTCAGTTCCGAGGAAAACTTTCGCGACGGGCTCCTCGGCCAGAACGGCTCGGGCGGCACCTGGGTGCTGCAGGCCAAGGGCGGCACGCTGCTGCTCCAGCATCCGCAATGCCTTTCGCTCCCCATGCAACGGGAGCTGGTCAGCGTGCTGCGCAACATCGGCCAGAGCTTCCGCCTCATTTGCACGACCGGCGAGGATCTCGAGAAACTGACCGATGAAGGGAAATTCCATGACGAACTTTTCTACCGCGTCGCCTCGCTGCCCGTGGTCTTGCCGCCCCTGCGCGAGCGCACCAAGGACATCCCGCTCCTCGTCAAATATTTCATCACGAAGGCCACCAACCCGTTTTTCGACACCCACCTGATCGAATTTTCCGAAGACGCACTGGCAACCTTCTCCTCCTACCACTGGCCAGGCAATCTCTCGGAACTCAACCAGGTCGTCTCGAAAATCGCCGCTACCACCGAAGCCCGCGTCGTCACCTCGCAACAACTTCCCCTGCGCCTGCGCGAGGTCAAGAACTGGCCCAGCCTCGAGGAATACCTGGCCGGCCAGCGCAAGCAATACACGGACATGGTGCTGCGCGCCTGCACCGACGACAAGGAGAAGGCCGCCAAGGTCCTCGGCATCGATCCCGGCCAGATCGGGTAGGCTTCGCCGGCCCCGCCGCCTCGCGGCCTGCCGGGAGGGACCCGGCACCTGCTGTTTCCCGCTTGCGCAGCTTTTGCGCGACCCCAATTCTCACCAGCGTTCACGCCCATGCCCAAACGCACCGATCTCAAATCCATCCTTATCATCGGCGCCGGCCCCATCGTCATCGGCCAGGCCTGTGAGTTCGACTACTCCGGCACCCAGGCCTGCAAGGCGCTGCGCGAGGAAGGCTATCGCGTGATCCTGGTGAACTCCAACCCGGCCACGATCATGACCGACCCGGAGTTCGCCGATGTGACTTACATCGAGCCGCTGACCGCCGAGTTCCTGGAAAAGATCATTGCCGCCGAACGCCCCTCCGCGCTGCTGCCCACGCTCGGCGGCCAGACCGCCCTCAACCTCTCGATGGAGCTGCACAAGCTGGGCATCCTCGACAAATACAGCGTGGAGATGATCGGCGCGAAGCCCGCCGCGATCAATAAGGGCGAGGACCGCGAACTTTTCAAGCAGGCCATGATCAAGATCGGCCTCGACGTCGCCAAGTCGCGCACCGTGAAAACCCTCGAGCAGGCGCGCGCCGCGACCGAGGAGATCGGCGTCTTCCCGCTCATCATCCGCCCGTCCTTCACCCTCGGCGGCCAGGGCGGCGGCATCGCCTACAACCGCGAGGAGTTCGAGCGCATCGTCGCCAACGGCCTCGACATCTCGCCGGTGCACGAGGTGCTCGTTGAGGAGTGCCTGCTCGGCTGGAAGGAGTACGAGATGGAAGTCATGCGCGACCACAAGGACCAGTGCGTCGTCATCTGCTCCATCGAGAATTTCGATCCCATGGGCGTGCACACCGGCGATTCCATCACCGTCGCGCCAGCCATGACGCTCACCGACAAGGAATACCAGGTGATGCGCGACGCCTCGTTCGCCGTCATCCGCGAGGTCGGCGTCGAGACCGGCGGCTCGAACATCCAGTTCGCCGTCGATCCGCAAACCGGCCGCATGGTCGTGATCGAGATGAACCCGCGCGTCAGCCGCAGCTCCGCGCTGGCCTCGAAGGCCACGGGATTTCCCATTGCGAAAATCGCCGCCAAGCTGGCCGTCGGCTACACGCTCGACGAACTTCGGAACGACATCACGCGCCTCACCCCCGCCTCGTTCGAGCCGACCATCGACTACATCGTCACCAAGATTCCCCGCTTCACGTTCGAGAAATTTCCCGATGCGGATACGACGCTCACCTCGTCGATGAAATCCGTCGGCGAAGCCATGGCTATCGGTCGTACGTTCAAGGAATCCCTGCAAAAGGCCTTGCGCTCGCTCGAGATCGGGGCCTGGGGTTTTGGCGCTGGCGGCAAATACGGCGGGGACGAGCTGCCCGACCGCAAGGTTTTGACCGCGCGCCTCGGCACGCCCAACGCCGAGCGCATTTTCTACATCCGCTATGCCTTTCTCGCCGGCCTGGGCGTCGAGGAAATCTTCGACCTGACCAAGATCGACCCGTGGTTTCTCCACCAGCTGCGTGAGATTTTCGAGATGGAGCAGGAGCTGAGGAAGTTTTCGCTCGCGACGCTCGACGCCGCGCTGCTGCGCCGGGCCAAGCAGTTCGGCTTCTCCGACGCGCAGCTCGCGCACCTGCTCAAGAGCGACCTCGCCACCGTGCGCGCGCATCGCAAGCAGGCGGGCGTCAACACGACCTACCGGCTGGTGGACACCTGCGCCGCCGAGTTCGAGGCGTTCACTCCTTATTATTATTCCAGCTACGGCGACGAGAACGAAATCATCCCGTCGAAGAAGAAAAAAATCATGATCCTCGGCGGCGGCCCCAACCGCATCGGCCAGGGCATCGAGTTCGACTACTGCTGCGTCCACGCCAGCTTCGCGCTGCGCGAAATCGGCTTCGAGACCGTGATGGTCAACTCGAATCCCGAGACCGTCTCGACCGACTACGACACGAGCGACCGGCTCTATTTCGAGCCGCTGACGCTCGAGGACGTGCTGGAGATTTATCAGCAGGAAAACTGCGACGGCGTCATCGTGCAGTTTGGCGGCCAAACCCCGCTCAACCTCGCCACCGCGCTGAAGGCCAATGGCGTGAACATCATCGGCACGTCGCCCGAGTCGATCGAGGCGGCCGAGGACCGGAAGCTTTTCTCCGCCATCCTCAGCAAGCTCGGGCTCAAGCAGCCGGCCAACCGCACCGCGCTCAGTGAGGGCGAGGCGGCGGCCTTCGCCGGCGAGGTCGGCTATCCCGTGCTGCTGCGCCCGTCGTTCGTGCTCGGCGGCCGCGGCATGTTCATCGTTTACAGCGAGGAGGAGTTGAAGAACGTCGTGCGCCAGGTGTTCGACGTCATGCCGGGCAAGCCCGTGCTGATCGACAAGTTCCTCGAGGACGCGATCGAGCTTGACGTGGATTGTATCAGTGACGGCACTACTTCGGTCATCGGCGGCATGCTCGAGCACATCGAGTTTGCCGGCGTGCACTCGGGCGACGCGGCGATGGTCATGCCGCCGCACACGCTCGGGAAGGACATGCTCACGACCGTCCGTACCGCCACGGCCGCGCTCGCAAAGGAATTGAACGTCATCGGCCTGATGAACGTCCAGTTCGCGATCAAGGACAACATTCTCCATGTGCTCGAGGTCAACCCCCGCGCGTCGCGCACCGTCCCGTTCGTCGCCAAGGCCATCGGCGTGCCGCTGGCCAAGCTCGCCGCCAAGGTGATGACCGGAGCGAAACTCAAGGACCTCGGCTTCACGCGCGAGCTCACCCCGAAGCACTGGTGCGTGAAGGAAGCCGTGTTTCCTTTCGTGCGGTTTCCCGGCGCGACCATCATGCTCGGGCCCGAGATGCGCTCGACCGGCGAGGTCATGGGCCTGGATGAAGATCTCGGCATCGCCTTCGCCAAGGCCCAGGCCGCGGCCAAGCCCGGCCTGCCCACCGGTGGGAATGTTTTTCTCTCGGTCAAGGACGCCGACAAGGCGCGCGCGGTCGACCTGGCGCGCCAGCTCGAGGCGCTCGGCTTCACCATCTATTCGACGAGCGGCACCGCCGCCGAGCTCGCGGCCAACGGCGTCACCGTGAAGAAACTGGCCAAGATCAACGAAGGCCGCCCCAACGCCATCGATCTGATCAAGAACAGCCAGATTCAGATCGTCATCAACACGCCCGGTGGCATGATTCCCCGTCGCGACGAGAACCAGATCCGCTCCGCCGCCTACGCCTACAACGTCTGCATCATGACCACCATCACCGGAGCCTACGCCGCGCTCAACGGCATCAAGGCGCTGAAACAAAAACGCGTCGGCGTCCGCCCCATCCAGCAGTATCGGGGGAACGTTTCGACGGTGTGAGGAGTATTTTAAATAAAACTGTAACCCTATCGCCTGGATCGCGGCGCGGATGTCGTTCCCTCCGCTCGGACGCCGGATAAGCAGCCAGCCGGATTTTTTGCCACGAAAGATCACATAGAGCTCAAAGAAAGATTATTCCCTGTGTTCTTTGTGATCCTTTGTGGCTAAACTAATTTTTAAATCGCTCTAATCATGGACTCGCCAGCGACGCTGATCGCGCTCCTGCACGGCCCGGACAAACCGGGGCTGGTCGCGCGCGTGGCCGGATGGATTTTTGAGCGCGGCGGCAACATCCTGCATGCCGACCAGCACCGCGACATGGAGGCGGGCGTGTTTTTCCAACGGGTGGAGTGGGTTCCCTTCTTCGCTAAAGCTTCGAAGGGCACGTCTGCCGAAATGGAACAGGCTGCGGAGGAGTTTCGCGCGTTTGCCACCACGCTCGGCATGCAGGCGCGCGTGGCGTCGTCGGCGCACCGGCCGCGCGTGGCGATTTTTGTTTCCAAGGCCGACCATTGCTTTCACGACCTCGTGCTGCGCGGCCAGGCCGGGGAGTTCAACGGCGAATTCTCGCTCGTCATCTCCAACCACGACGACCTGGCCGGCATCGCGCGCGGCTACGGGTTGCCGTTTCATCACATCCCGGTGAATCCGAAAGCCAAGGCGGCGGCCGAGGTGCGCCAGCTTGAATTGCTGAAGAAGCACAATATCGAGTTGGTCATCCTGGCGCGCTACATGCAGGTGCTCTCGGGCGAGTTTCTCCAGGCGTTCGCCCGGCCGGTGATCAACATTCACCACTCGTTCCTGCCCGCCTTTGCCGGGGGCCGGCCCTATCATCAGGCGCACGAGCGCGGGGTGAAAATCATCGGCGCCACCGCGCACTACGCCACGAGTGACCTCGACGACGGGCCGATCATCCAGCAGGACGTCGCGGCCGTGACGCACCGCCATAATGTCGATGACCTCGTCCGCAAAGGGCGCGACCTCGAGAAGCGCGTTCTCGCCCAGGCGGTGCGCTGGCACCTCGACAACCGCGTCCTGGCCTACGGCCGCAAGACCGTGGTGTTTGACTAAAGACCCCGGAGTTTTAACCGCGGATGCACGCAGATGGACGCAGATTATCTCGGGATCGTGAAGTGAAAGAGACAATACCGGGGAGCGGGGCGATTTTTTGGTTCAAATCCGCGTGAATCCGCGTCCATCTGCGGTTTACTCCAAGGCTGGGTTAGTTTGTTTCCAGGGTTTACAGCGGGTCGGGGATTTGATCTCGTTACCTTTCCCAAGAACGAACCCGCTCCATGACCACGCCAACCGACCCCATCGCCACCGAGACCGCCTTGCCCAATTTTGAAGCAAAACTGCACGGCTTCTGGCAGAAAAATCGCAACGCGGTTTTCGCCGTGTGTGCGGTCGCGCTGCTGGCCGTGGCCGGCAGGGGGGGATGGCAGCTTTTTACCGCGCAGCGTGAGAAAAGCATCGCGGCCGACTATGTCGCGGCGACCACCCCGGAAAAGTTGCACGACTTTGCCCATGAGCACCAAGGCAGCCCGCTGGCCGGGGTCGCGCACCTGCAACTCGCGGATGAAGAGTATGCCGCCGGCAACTACACCGATGCGACGGTCGATTACGCCCAGGCTTCGACCGCGCTGGCGGGCACACCGTTCGCCGGTCGTGCCCAGCTCGGGGCCGCCATTGCCAAGATCCAGGCCGGCCGCGCGGCTGACGGCGAAGCCCAGCTTAAAGAGGTTGCGAACGATCTCACCCTGCTCAAGGCGGTGCGGGCCGAGGCGGCCTATGACCTGGCCAGTGCGGCGGCTGACGAAGGCCGGGCCGATGATGCGAAAAAGTTTGCCGCGCAGGTGCAGCAGATCGATCCCGAAGGGCCATGGGCCAGGCGTGCGGCCGATCTGGCGGCGAAGCAGCCGTAGGCCATCGGGAAGAAGCGCCGGCTTCGGCGACAACGCTCTCATTTTGAGTTTTGAAATGAGCTCTAAGCTGGTTTGGGTGTGCTTGCGCCCAATCCAGATCCCGGCTGCAGGGTCGTGGACCCCGGGACACGATGGACGATGCGAGCGCGCAAATTATCCAGGGCCACATACACGACTGGCGTGGTGAACAGCGTGAGCATCTGCGACACGATCAGCCCGCCCACGATGGAAATGCCCAGCGGCTTGTGCAGCTCGGCGCCGACTCCGCCTTCGAGCGCGAGCGGCAGCGCGCCGAAGAGCGCGGCCATCGTGGTCATCATGATCGGGCGGAAGCGCACCGAGCAGGCGCGGTAGATCGACTCGGTCGGGCTCAGGCCCTCGGTGCGTTCCACCTCGAGCGCAAAGTCGATCATCATGATGGCGTTCTTTTTCACGATGCCGATGAGCAGGATGATGCCGATGAGGGCCACGATGGTCAGGTCATTGCCGGTGATCAGCAACGCCAGCAGCGCGCCCACGCCGGCCGAGGGGAGGGTCGAGATAATGGTGAGCGGATGGATCAGGCTCTCATAGAGCATGCCGAGGATGATATAAACGGCGAGCAGGGCCGCGAGGATGAGCAGGGGCTCGGTCGCGAGCGATTGTTGGAAGACCTGGGCCGTGCCTTGGAAGCTGCCGTGGATCGAGCCGGGCACGCGCAGGCGGATGGCGGCCTGGTTGATCGCAGTGGTCGCCTGGCTGAGCGAATAGCCGGTCGCAAGATTGAAGGAAATCGTGATGGCCGGAAACTGGCCCTGGTGGTTGACGGAGAGCACGGTGTTGGTGCGTTCCACGTGCGCCACCGCGCTGAGCGGCACCATTTTTCCGCCGGAGGATTTCACGTAGATTTTGTCCAGCGAGTCCGGGTCGATTTGATAGCGCGGGCTGGCCTCGAGCACGACGTGGTGCTGGGTCAGCGTCGTGTAAACGGTCGAAACCTGCCGCTGGCCGAAAGCGTCGTAGAGCGTGGCGTCGATGGCGCTCAACGGCAGGCCGAGGCGGGCGGCGGCCGTGCGATCGATCACGACGCTGGCTTGCAGGCCGGTTGATTGCTGGTCGGTGGTTACATCCTGGAACTTGGGATTTTTTTTCAGTTCGTTGACCAGGGCCTGCGACCAGTGGCTGAGCTCATCCAAATCGGACCCTTGCAGCGTGTATTGGTAAGTGCTTTTGGCCAGGCGCCCGCCAACCCGGAGGTCCTGGTTAGCCTGCATGAACAGGGCCACCCCCTCAATTTTTGAAAGTTGCCGGCGCAGCCGGTTGATCACGACCTGAATGTCAGTCTTGCGCTGGTTGATCGGCTTGAGCTGGACGAACATGCGGCCGCTGTTGTTGCCGCCGCTCATGAACGAGGCGACCGAATCGACGGCTGGATCGCGCAGCACGAGGCTGGTCACCAGCTGTTGTTTTTTCGCCAGGGACTGGAACGAAATATCCTGCGCGGCCTCGACGATGCCCGACATGTAACCCGTGTCCTCGATGGGGAAGAACCCTTTGGGCACGGCAACGTAGAGCACGAACGTCGCGACCATGGTGCCGATGGTCACGCCGAGCATCAGGCGTTGGTGGCGCAGCACCCAGCGCAGCCCGCGTTCGTAGCCGTGCTGCATGGCGTCGAAGCCGGCTTCGAGCCGGCGAAAGAAACGATTGGGTTCGGCCGTGGCCTTTTCATATTTCAGGAACCGGCTGCACATCATCGGCGTGAACGTCAGCGAGACCAGGCCCGACACCAAAATCGCCGCGGTGAGCGTGACGGCGAATTCGTGCAGCAGGCGTCCGACCAGGCCGGTCATGAAAATCAGCGGAATGAAAACCGCGACGAGCGAGAGGCTGATGGAAAGCACGGTGAAGCCGATCTGACTTGCGCCCTTGAACGCGGCTTCGAGCGGCGGAACCCCCGCCTCCATCAAGCGGACGATGTTCTCGATGACCACGATGGCATCGTCCACCACAAAGCCGACGGCCACGGCCATCGCCATCAGCGAAAGGTTGTCGAGGGTGTAGCCCGCGAGGTACATCACCGCAAAGGTCCCCGCGAGCGCGAGCGGCACGGTGCAACTCGGAATAACCGTCGCCCAGAAACGGCGCAGGAAAACAAAAACCACCATCACGACCAGCGCGATGGAGATCAACAACGTCAACTCGATGTGGCTGACCGAGGCGCGGATGGTGCCCGTGCGGTCGAGTTGCACATGCATGTGGATCGCGGGCGGCATCCAGCGCTGGAGTCGCGGCATGAGCGCGTGGATGCGGTCCACCGTCCCGATCACGTTGGCGCCGGCCTGCTTGGAAATGATCAGCAAGATGGCCGGGCGCCCGTTATACCACCCGGCCTGGCGGGTGTTTTCGGTGCTGTCGATCACGCGGCCGATATCGCTCAACCGCATGCCCGTGCCATTTCTTTGGAAAGCGACCAGCGGTTGATAATCGGCGGCGATAAAGAGCTGGTCGTTGGTTTGAAGCGCGTAGGAAACGTCCGGGCCGTCGAGGCTGCCCTTGGGCTGGTTGGCGTTGGTCTTGCTGAGAAACGTGCGCACGTCCTCGAGACTCAGGCCCATGGAAGCAAGGTAGGCGGGATCGACCTGCACGCGCACCGCGGATTTTTCGGCGCCGCTGACCTCGACCTGGCCCACGCCTTCGACCTGGCTGACTTCCTGGGCGACGACATCGGTGGCGTAGTTATAAACTTCGCCGGGCGCCATCGTTTCCGAAGTGAGCACCAGGATCATGATGGGCGCATCGGAGGGATTGGCCTTCTCATAACTTGGGCGCGTGACGAGGTTGGCCGGCAGATCGCTGGTGGCGGCGTTGATCGCGGCCTGCACGTCGCGCGCGGCGCTGTCGATGCTGCGGCTGAGATCGAACTGGATCGTGATGTTGGCCCGGCCGAGCGTGCTGCTGGAAGTCATCTCGCTGACGCCCGCGATCTGGCCCAGCCGCCGCTCAAGCGGCGTGGCCACCGAGGTGGCCACCGTCACCGGGTCTGCGCCCGGCAGGTTGGCGGAAACGTTGATGGTCGGATATTCGATCTGCGGCAGCGGCGCGATGGGCAGGGCTTGGAATGCGACCAAGCCGGCCAGCAGCAGGCCGAGCGCCAGCAGCGATGTGCCAATGGGACGGCGGATGAACGGGCCGGAGATATTCATCTTGGTCGCCGGTTAGCTCGCGGGTTTTGCCGCCGTCGCGGGCCTGTCCAGCGCAGGCGCAGGCTTGGCGGCATTGGTGCGGCCTTGGGTGAGCCACCGGCTGAGCCGTTCCATGTAAAGGTAGATGACCGGTGTCGTATACAGCGTGAGCACCTGGGAGACCAGCAACCCGCCGACCATCGTGATGCCGAGTGGGCGGCGCAGCTCGGAGCCGGTGCCGCTTTCCAACGCGAGCGGCAGCGCGCCGAGCAGCGCCGCCATCGTCGTCATCATGATCGGCCGAAAGCGCAGCAGGCAGGCCTTGTAGATGGATTTTTCCGGCGACAGGCCTTCGTTGCGCTCGGCCTCAAGCGCGAAGTCTATCATCATGATCGCGTTTTTCTTCACGATACCGATCAGCAGCACGATGCCGATGAGCGCCACCATCGAAAAATCCGTGCGGCAGATGATCAGCGCCAGCAACGCCCCCACGCCGGCCGAGGGCAGTGTCGAAAGGATCGTGATCGGGTGGATGTAACTTTCATAGAGCACACCAAGCACGATGTAGACGACGACGACCGCGGCCAGGATCAGCCACGGCTCGCTTTTGAGCGAGCTTTGGAATTCGGCCGCGCTGCCGGAAAACTGGGTTTGCACCGTGTCGGGCAGGCCGATGTCCCGCTGGGCTTGCTGCACGGCGGCGACCGCGTGGCTCAAGGAGTAGCCGCGGCGGAGGTTGAATGAAAGCGTGGCCGAGGCAAATTGCCCCTGGTGGGTGATGACCAGCGGCGCGGTCATGGGCGTCATCGTGGCGAACGCGCTCAGCGGCACGAGCTGCCCGGTGGCGGACTTGACATAGATTTTTGTGAGCGCGGCGGGATTTTGTTGGTAGCTCGGCTCGACCTCGAGAATGACGCGATACTGATTGAGCTGCGTGAAGATGGTCGAAATCTGCCGCTGGCCGAAGGCATCGTAGAGGGTGTTGTCGATGTCCTGCGGGAGAACGTTGAGCCGCGAGGCCTTGTCGCGATCCACGGCGATATCGATCTGGAAGCCGTCGTTCTGCTGGTCGCTCGCGACGTCATTCAGCTCCGGCGCCAAACGCAATCGGTCGACCAGCTTTGGCGTCCACTCCGCCAGTTCGCTCGCGTCCGCGTCCTGGAGGATGTATTGGTATTGCGTGCGGCTCACCCGGCTGTCGATTTGCAGGTCCTGGACGGCCTGCATGTAGAGGGCGATGCCCTCGACCTGGCTCACGCGGTCGCGCAGGCGGGCGATGATATCGGTGGCCGCCGCGCTGCGCTGGTTGCGTGGCTTGAGGTTGATGGAAAGGCGCCCGGTGTTGAGCGTCGGGTTGATCGTGCCGGTGCCGACGAACGAAGTGACGCTGGCGACGTCGGGATCCTGCAGCACGACATCGGCGATTTCGCGCTGGCGCG
>Ga0210398_10000285_pt1 | contig 61260 bp, 47 predicted proteins | sample IncBWC4OmetaG_FD_161047 | JGI IMG/M metagenome (GOLD analysis project Ga0210398, IMG submission 161047) | Forest soil microbial communities from Barre Woods Harvard Forest LTER site, Petersham, Massachusetts, United States - Inc-BW-C-4-O | ecosystem: Environmental > Terrestrial > Soil >... | reverse complement strand
CACGCCCAGGAAGCTTGTCCTTAATCCGCAACCACTGCGCTTCACTCAGTTCATAGCGGCTTGGTGCCATGGACCCAGGACACCAGGTTTTTCTCCCGCTGCAAAGTCTATATGTGGATACGCCCTAAGCCGCAGTAGCGGCGGCGGCGTCTTCACAGACTTCCCTGAACCCCGACCCGCTCCGGTTTCCGCACGATCGCGTTCGCGTAGACCTCAACATAAGCATCGATAGCCCGATCCACCGTAAACCGCGCCGCATTTCGGAATCCCATCGCCCGCAGCTGATCGCGATTCGCCAAAGCTCGTGCGACCTTCTCAGCGGCCTCGGCGGGCTCGCCCGGATCGATCAGTACCGCCGCGTCTCCCGCAATCTCCTTCATCGGTCCCCGATTCGTCGTTACCACCGGGCACCCGCAGGCCTGCGCTTCCAGAATTGGCCAACCAAAGCCTTCCTCTCGGGAAGGAAACAGAAACGCCAGAGCTCCCGTGTAGAACGCCCGCAAATCCCGATCAGAGATATCGATGGCCTCCAGCACCGCGTCATCCCCGAGCGAACTCCGTCGAAACGCAAGCATCTCTCTGGACAGGGGCTTGCCTGCCATCACCAGCCTGGTCCGCTCGAATCGCGGCATACGCTTGAGTTCCGCAAAGATCTTCAGAGCCCCCAGCCGATTTTTGTACCACTGATTTCCCCCCACGTGAAGGAAGTACTCCGTATCCGCTGGTAATCCAATCCCCTCCAGCGCGCGCCTCACCTCCTCCGCGCCCGAAGGATGAAAGTCGAAATTCAGCGGATGATGAATGACCGTGATCTCCGCCCGAATCTGCGGCGCCAGCTCTAGAACGTCCTCTTTCGTCTTCTCGGAAACACAGATCAGGTTCGGCGAAGACCGAATGCCCGCCGCGATCCATCGCTGTTGCACGCGTCCGGTTGACCTGACACGAACGCCTTCATACATTCCGCGCGCCGAGTTAATGGCGATCAGGTCGTGACAAGTCAGGATTTTTGGCTTTCGCCTCGCGCAGCTCAGATACATCGAATTCGAGTGATCGCAAACATGAACCACGTCCGCCTTGCGGCACCTCCATTGCAGATATGGCGGAGCCAACAGGTACTTGTCGATATAGCCGATCCATTTCCCAACGCTCCTGGACAGAAACCGCGCTTTCCCCAAAATCGCCGGCGGATGGACCAGGCTCACCTCGTGTCCCCGCTCTCGCAGATGCCATTCCAGCATCCGTGCGTACCGGAGCATGCTTTGCGAGTTGTCAGGCAGGTAGTTGGAAATCAGAACGATCTTCATCGCACCAATGATGTTGCGGCCGGTGAACCCTGCGACGGACGTTCCGCTGATTTTCGCCCACCCGAACCGGACGAAAAAGCGGATCTCCGCGCACGGCACAAAATTAAATCAGGCCCTCCGCTCGATCGTCGGACCTCTGAGTTGATTACACATCTCCTCAAACGGAATAGTGGGCGTTTGCCGCAAATTTTCGTGGGCGCGCCGCAAATGGCATCTACAGTAACTTCTGCCCCACCGCCGCGTCGCGCGTGTGCGCAAGCCCAGGCCGGCCAACGCTCAGATAGGTGAACCCGTTCTCGATCATCCTCGCCGGATCGTACAGGTTGCGTCCGTCGATGATAATCGGATAGCGCAGCGTGTAGTGCAGGCGCTTCAGATCCAGTTCCGCAAATTCCTGCCATTCGTTCAGGATGACCAGAGCGTCCGCATCCTGGGCCGCTGCGTAAGGATCGTCCACGTACCGAAGCTGCGGTCCTGGCGGAATCACTTCCTTCGCCCGCTCTGCCGCTGCCGGATCATACGCGCTGATCATCGACCCTTCGTGAATCAACTGCCGCACGATATCAAGCGCCGGCGACTCGCGGATATCGTCCGTCCCGCCTTTAAAAGCCAGGCCCAGCACACCAATCTTCTTGCCGCGAAACGTCCACAGCGCCGATCGCACCTTCTGGAAGAACCGCCGCTTCTGTTCCTCGTTGATCTTCTCCACTTCCTTCAGCAGCGCGAAGTCGACCCCCAACTGCTCCCCCACATGACGAAACGCCGCAACGTCTTTGGGAAAGCACGATCCGCCGTAGCCGACTCCGGCCCGGAGAAATTTTGGCCCAATGCGGCTGTCCATCCCCATGCCGCGCGCCACTTCTTCCACATCCGCGCCTGCCGCCTCGCAAATGTTGGCCACAACATTAATAAAGGAGATTTTCGTCGCCAGAAAAGCATTCGAGGCGTGTTTGATGATCTCCGCTGCCTTGGTCGACGTCAGCAGAATCGGCGGCGCGCTCGCCTCGCTCCGCGGACCCGGCACCGCATCCGGCGACTGATAATAGCGTCCCGACGTCAGCGGTGCGTAAATCTTCTTCAACAGATCGCCCGCGCGCTCCGTATCCGCCCCAATCACAATGCGGTCCGCATGCAGGAAGTCCACCACGGCGGTGCCCTCGCGGAGGAATTCCGGATTCGAAGCCACGTCGAACAGCTCCCGCGGCACGCCGTTCCGCTCCACCACTCTCCGGATCCATTCGTTGGTATAAACCGGGACCGTGCTCTTTTCGACGATTACCTTGTAATCGTCGATCGACCGCGCAATCTCGCTGGCCACTGCGTCCACAAACGAAAGATCCGCGCTGCCCGTGCGACTCTGCGGCGTTCCCACGGCGATGAAGATGGCCTGCGCTGCCTGCGTCGCCGCTCGCAAATCGCTCGTGAACTCGACCGAATGGCCCCGATGCCGCGTCAACAGCTCCGGCAGGTAATCCTCGTGGATCGGAATGCCGCCGCTCGCCAGGGTCCGCAACTTCGCTTCATCGTTGTCCACACAGACAACGCGGTGCCCGATCTCCGCGAAGCAGGCCGTCGCCACCAGCCCGACATAGCCCGATCCCACCACCGCGATCGAGATTCCCTCACTCATCGCCTCTCCAAACCCTCATCGGACAGCCTCATCGGCCTCTCCGATGCCTCATGCTACCACGCTGATTTTGCCTCCCCGTGACCACGGAGCAGCCGTCAAATCCCCGCTCGTCGCCGTGACGCCCCGCGCTCACCGCCAGCCGCATTCCATTCCCGTCCGCCCTCCAGACCTGCGTTAGAATGCCTCTGTGATCGTTCTCGGCCATGCCGTCATGGTTCTCCTCACCTGGCTTTTTCTCGTCGGCTTCGCCGGCTCTCTCCTCGTCATCCTCATCAGCTTCTTTGAGGACCTCAACGAACTCATCGGCAAAGACTAGCTCCGGAAACCTGCACGTGGCCGCCACTGTCACGACTCCGATCACCAGATCGCCGCGCGCTACCCTCGCCCGTTCCCTCCTTCTCGCACTCCTCACCTCCGTCCTCCTCGACTTCTGTTTCCCCGTCGCCGGTCCCATGCCGCGCTGGCATGCTGCCATCGCGTGGATCGCCCTCGTCCCACTGCTCTTCGCTCTGCTCAACGAACCAGCCGTCGCCCATCCCCGCTACCTGCGCCGCGCCGCCCTTACCGGCTACCTCTGCGGCGTCCTCTGGTACATCCTCAACTGCTACTGGATCTACCAGACCATGCTCTATTACGGACACGTCCCGCCCCTCGGCTCCGCGGGCATCGTCGTCCTCTACAGTCTGGTCCTCGGCCTCTACTTCGGCCTCTTTGGGCTCCTCCTCGCCTTCTTCCGCCGCCGTCTCTCGCTCCTCGCCGCCCTCGCCCTCGCGCCGTTTCTCTGGGCCGCCCTCGAACTCGCCGCCGCCCGCATCACCTCCGTCCCCTGGGATCAGCTCGGCTACTCCCAGGTCGACAGCCTCTGGCTCACGCGCCTTGCCCCGTGGACCGGCGTCTACGGCATCTCCTGGATTCTCGTCGCAGCCAACGCCTGCTGTGCCGGCGCCTGGATCGCCCGCGGCGCCCGCCAGGCCCGCATCTCCGTCGCCTTCGCCCTGCTCGCCCTCATCGCCCTGGCCGTGAATGCCCTCTGGACCCCACCCGCTCCCGCCCCCACCTCCGCCTATGCCGTCCTCCTCCAGCCCAACATCGACGTCGAGCCTCCGGACAACTGGCAGGGCCCCGAATGGCAGGGAAACCTCTCCGGGCTCATCGACTCAGCGCTTCAAACCGGCACCCCCGCCTTCAACGGCATGCCGCAGCCGAACACCCCCCCTCCCGATCAGACCTGCCCGCAGAACTCCCCGCCCCCCGGCATCGTCCTCTGGCCCGAGGTCGGCTCCTGGTTCCAAAGCAACGATCCCCGCACCATCGCCCTGGTCGCCCGCGTCGCCACCTCGGCGCACGCGCCCTTCCTCGCCGGCATGTTTGGCGTCGACCCCACCGGCACCTACAACTCCGCCGTCTTCACCAACCCCGACGGCGTCATCACCGGCCGCTACGACAAGATTCACCTCGTCCCCTTCGGCGAATTCGTGCCCTACCGCGACCTCTTCTTCTTCGCCAAAAAACTCACCCACCAGCTCGTCGACCTTCAACGAGGGCATGAGCGTAAGATATTCCGCCTGGACGGCAAGTCCTTCGGCGTCTTCATCTGTTACGAATCCGTCTTCGCCGACGAGGTCCGCCTCTTCGCGAAAAACGGTGCCCAGGTCCTGATCAACATCTCCGACGACGGCTGGTACGGCGACACCAGCGCTCCCTGGCAGCACCTCAACATGGCCCGCATGCGCGCTATCGAAAACGACCGCTGGCTCCTGCGCGACACCAACAACGGCGTCACCACCGTCGTCGACCCCTGGGGCCGCGTCACGCTCTCCGCCCCGCGCCATACCCTCACGTCCCTGGTCGCCCGCTATGGCTACCGCACCGGCCTGACGTTCTACACCCGCCACGGCGACGTCTTCGCCTGGTTTTGCTGCGTCGTTTGTCTGGTGGCCGTCATCGTAGGAGTGTTGCCAAGGAGACGCCCGGATGACCGAGACCCGCCCTCCGCTTCCTCCCTTTGACTTCGAAACCGCCACTCAGAAAGTCCGCCTGGCCGAGGACGCCTGGAATTCCCGTGACCCCGAGCGCGTCGCGGGTGGATACACCGAGGACAGCCGCTGGCGGAATCGCGCGGAGTTCTTCTCCGGCCGCGCCGCCATTGTCGAGTTCCTCCGCCGCAAATGGGCGCGCGAACTCGACTACCGCCTCATCAAGGAACTCTGGGCTTTTCACCAGAACCACATCGCGGTGCGTTTCCAGTACGAGTTTCACGACGACTCCGGCCACTGGTTTCGCGCCTACGGCAACGAGCAGTGGGAGTATGACCAGAACGGCCTGAATTCCTGGCGCCAGGCCAGCATCAACGACGTGGCCATCCGCGAATCCGACCGCAAATTCCACTGGCCCCTCGGCAAACGCCCCGCCGACCACCCAGGACTCTCCGAGCTGGGCCTCTGAGAACCCGCTGACTGGCTAACCCGCTAACCGCTTTTTAGCTATCCTGTATGCATGCTTTCCGATCTGGAATTCGCCTACGCTCCCGTCCGCGAAAAAGTGCGCGGCTTGCGGGAGTATCTTTGACGCGCCCCGCCTCCGCTCCGAACTAGCTCAAATCGAAACCAAACTCGCCGACCCGGCCCTGTGGTCGAACCCCGCCCTCTCGCAGCCCATCATGCGCGACCGCAAGCGCATCGAAGCCCAGCTCAGCGATGACGCCGAACTGGACCGCCGCACCAGCGACGTCGAAGCCTACTTCGAGCTGGCGAAAGAAGGCGAAGCGGTCGAGCCCGATCTCGAGCGCGAGATCAAAGCCCTCGGCGACCTCGTCGATCAGCTCGAATTCCGCACCATGCTCGCCGGCGAAACCGATCCCCTCAACGCCATCGTCACCGTCCATCCCGGCGCCGGCGGCACCGAGTCGCAGGACTGGGCCGAGATGCTCATGCGCATGTACCTGCGCTGGGCCGAGCAGCAGGGCTTCAAAACCGAGATGAACGACTATCAGGACGGCGAAGAGGCCGGCATCAAATCCGCTACCTTCACCATCACCGGCGACTACGCCTTCGGCCTGCTCTCCGGCGAAACCGGCGTCCACCGCCTCGTCCGCATCTCGCCCTTCGACCAGGCCAAGCGCCGCCACACCTCCTTCGCTTCGGTCTATGTATCGCCCGAAATCGATGACTCCATCGAGATCGACATCAAGCCCGACCAGATCCGCACAGATACGTACAGATCGGGCGGCAAGGGCGGCCAGCACGTCAACACCACCGACTCCGCCGTCCGCATCACCCACCTCCCCACCAACATCGTCGTGCAGTGCCAGAACGAGCGCTCCCAGCACAAGAACCGCGAGAAGGCGATGAAGATGCTGCGCTCGCGCCTCTACGAATACGAGTTAGAAAAGAAACACGCCGCCACGCGCAAGATCGAAGACTCGAAGTTAGACATCAACTTCGGCTCCCAGATCCGCAGCTACGTCCTCCAGCCCTATCGCATCGCCAAGGACCACAGGACGAAGGTAGAAGTCGGCGACGTCGACAAAGTATTAGACGGGTTTCTCGACCCCTTCATCCGCGGCTATCTCCTGATGAAACGCCAGGGCGGCGTACCAGTGGCAGCCGCCGGCTCCGACGACGACCTGGACTAGAACAACCACCCCGAACCCCGCGGCTTCAGCCCTGTGCTTTGTATCAGGGCACAACACAAACCGCCGTTGATTCTGGGTAAGTTGCTGGTTCTGAATTGCAATGCTTGCACTATACGCACTCATTGCACAATCCATTAGCACGTATTAGCACAAATTCCGACACGGAACGGCTACCTCCCGGTTTGCCGAAACATCCGAAAGGCCGACAATTCATCCAGAATGCTGAGAAAACAGCATGATGTTATTCAAAAGCGCAGCCGAACATTGCGAGCGAGAGCACGAACGCTGCCACGGCTAATCCCGCATAACCCCTTCTTTTGTCCACGAAGAGACCGGCGATGCTCAAGGGCAAAGCGGCGAACAGGCCGAAAAAAATAATGTCGATATAGACCTTCCCCCAGCGTGGCAACTGGGCCCGCCTCGCGTAATCGAGCGATACGCCAGAGGCTCCAAGCACTTGCACACTGACGACAAACCACAGCGCAACCAGACCTATCAGGATGAGGGCACAAAGGCCCCACTTCCGCCCCTCAAAGAATTCGCCAATCGTCTCCCGATCCATGGATGCCCCGGTCGAATTTTAAACGGAGTGCACAGTGGATGAGGGTTCGGTTCCGGATGACCGGCCATACGGAAATTTCAGTTGCCGAATCGTGTTGCTTACTATAAGAGCGATTGGGGCAAGCACAAAATTAGCACAAAATATTTCCGGCTCTGGGATAACTGTTGGATCAGAAGATCTTACGGTAAGGCCTTTGTATCAGGGCACGACAAAAGCGGCCATTGACTCCACGTAAGTTATTGATTGTCAGAATGCCCACAATGCCAGGAATGCTGACAATGCCAAGGAGTGTAGACAAAAATAGACAATTTCCCACGCTGTCATCCTGAGGAGCGGAGCGACGAAGGATCCGCGGTTGCTCTCCTCGACACCAGGCGCACTGGGGTTGTTTCCGTAATGCCGTTGATTTGCCCCCGGTCCAGAAATGACCCATTCGAGGGCGCATGGACTTCAACGGAGCCCCTTGACTCCCGGCTGTTGCGCTCGGAGATTGCGGAGCAATTGTTCGTCTGATCGCAAGACTTCAGACAGCGACTGAGGCGGTTCAAGTCGCCGCCGCTTGAGTTTCCTCTCGCGAACGACTGCCAGAGGCTGATCGGGGACCTTCTTGAACAGGGCTCGGGAGTAGTCGATTGATCGGGTCCTGGCTCGATCCTGAGCCATCTCCGCCTCCACCTCCTCACTTTTTCCTCGAACAGTCCGAAGTTCCTCAGACACCGCGCGCCGCAATGCCTGTTGCGTGCGCTGCTTTCCCTTCCTGATGTTCTTGCGGCTGGAAGCAGGACTTTCTCCGTAGGTGTTGCGCCGATCCTTAAGCAGGGAGTCGCGCTTCTTTTGCTGGGGAGACTTGACCTTGCTCATAGCTGCATTATGCCGCAAACGAGATGAAAGTCTGAGATCGTCTCATTGCTGGTGGGTGGTCGGCATTCGAAAATTACCACACGTCTCTGCGCTTCGCGTTTAGGGGTAAAGACAAAATAAAGACAAAATATTTCGCCTCGATTAGAAGCTATTGATTCTTAACCGGTTAGTCCACAGCATTTGTGTCAGGGCACGACTTCAGTCGTGCCGTCACCAGCCCTAAAAGAGTCGGGCTTTAGCCCCCGTGCCTTTCTCATCCTCAACGCCTCAAAACACCACGGATACATCTCCCCCGACTCCACCAACCCTACCCTTGCCGGATTCTGTGCGATGTACTCCCGATGCTTCCGAAAACTCCGGTCGTCGTTCACCCGCACCTCGGAAAATCCCCGCTGCCACACCTCGCCCGAATATCCCAATTCTTTCCTGATCCGATACGAAAACCCGCCCTTGATGAACTGCATTGCTTTCTCAATCGACAAATCCCCATCCATCGTCAGAAGCAGATGAACATGATCCGGCATCACGACGAAATCGTGAATCTGAAACCGCCGCGCGCTCTTTCGCAGCACATCGACGAACAATTCCGCGCTCCGATCGACCTGGAACACCCGCCGCCCCGGCCATGTCCTCGTCGTGACAAAGAAGGTGCGCCGCGACTGCAGCACCGCACTCGCTGCTGAATTGCGCTCCGGAATCGCCATCGCAAGGGCTAAAGCCCTTTTCTTTTTCTAATCCTGTACGGCACGACTGAAGTCATGCCCTGATACAAAGCAGCAAACCAAAGTTACCCGAGCTCGTTCGACGAAGCACGCGCGATCGCCACCCGCCGCCCCCCCAAACAAAAAGGCCCGCCTTCCAGGTAGAAAGGCGGGCTACAGGAGGCACAGGACCCGGCTGTTCTCGAATGAATGAGACCAAAGGAGCCCTGGCCATCTACTTAGACGCCCCAGCCAGGACAAATGCCTCAGGACCCTTCCCGCTCCACGAACTACACTATCCCCAGCATGCCCACCGTCCCTGAACCCACCGCCCTCATCGGGGCCCCCGGCGAGCCGCCTTCGCTCGATGGAGTGAGCACTGGGGCTCCCAGCGGGCGCGACGGGGTGGCCACCATCCGCACCTCGGAAAAAGACTGGCTCGCCCGCCTCACCCAGGCCTACCGCCAGCACGCCGAGGTCGACCTCATCGACGACGCCGGCGCCGGCATCGACCCCGCCCGCCAGTCCCTCCTCCAGATGGGCCTCGCCGGCAAACTCACCCGCCGCGAGTGGACCGCCGTCTCCCTCTCTGCCGGCCTGACCGTCTTCGGCGCCGGCCTCATCGTCGCCGCCATCCTCGACCCCGAACCCACCTCCAAACTCGGCCTCCTCGTCGGCAGCGGAGCCCTGCTCGCCCTCACCGGCGGATTCCAGACCATCGGCCTCCTCATCCGCCAGCGCCCGCCCTCCATCACCATCTCCGCCAAAGCCATCCACATCGACTGGCACTGAGTCCAGTTGCAATCACCTGGCCGGCATCTTCTCTACGGGCCGGGCCACTCCCACTCCGGGAATCTCTGCCCCTTCCGGGAACGCCCGGAAAAATCCGCCCACTCCGCCCGTCGCACCGCGCAAACCCGGCGCTATGATCCTGTCGGCATGCACGACTCGGCGAAGAAACTGCGGCGTGGAGGTCGAGTCGCCATCCTGCTGGTGATGGCGGCGGCAGCGGCCGCGAGTGCGCTCCTCGGGCCAACGGCCAGGCGCTCTACCGCCTTCGGTCAGAATGCCAAAACTGCACCCGGACCGGCCTCTGGACCCGGCGACAAGAAGCCCGATGATCCCGTGGGCAGCTATTCGCTGGTGACCACCGCGTTCGAATTATCGCCGGCCACGCATCTTCTCAATCCGCCCCTGACCATCGCGGTCGATGGAGGAACGGAGCGAGCGCCCGGGGATTTTGCCGGAGAGAAGCCGGTTCCGGCGCAGGTTGCAATCGAGAAGTTCGGGAGTCCCTGGTATGAGTGCCTGCCGGCGGTGGCGAAGCTCCATGGTTGCGATGCCCTCGATCGCGCCAGCCTCACCATCCGGGATGCGAACACCATCGCGTATCACATTATGAGTCACGGCGCGGCGGTCACCCTGAGCCTGAACGTAGAGGTGCACGATCTTCTTCCCGTTTCGCTGGGCAGTGCGGAGACACCCTGGAAATCGCGCGACGTCCTCTACGTCGCCGTGCCCAAAGCGACGCCGGCCTACCGCTTCTCGTCCGAAATCCTGGTTGGCACCTGGAACGGCGAGCCCATCGTCTTCGAACTGGGAAAACCCCTCCCCGAAAGCGCAAAAAAGGGCCTCGAAGACCTCGGCCTCAAACAGGATCTCGGCGATCGCATCCTTTACGGATTCCGAGTGAAGTAAACGCATCGCTGCTTCCGTCAGGGAAACGCCTCCGTCCCACCCGCTCGCGGCCTCCCATGACCTTCGTACCGTGCGCCTCTCCGAATCTCCTTGCATTGCTCCCTCCGGCCTCCTAGCCTGAAAGAAGGCAAAGCTCTGTCCAGCCGGTTTTCCTCCCCGGCCCGAACAGAGCTTTTCTGCTTCGGCGGACTGAGTATTCCCGCAAAGCGGTACGGTCAAGGGTCATACCCGCAAGGTATTACCCTCGATTCACTGAGAAATCAGCAAGATACAGGAACACCCACCCCCCGGGGGAGGGGGGAGCCGAGCCTAATAGACGTCGCGGAGGTAGCGCTTCTGCTTCTTCATTTCCGCCAGGAATTCGTTGGCGTATGCGGGACCGCGACCGCTGTGATGCGCCACCGCTTCGAGTAAAGCCGCTTCGACGTCCGGGGCCATGCGTTTCGAGTCCCCGCAAACATAGAAGTACGCACCCTCATTGAGCCAGCGCCACAGCTCGGCGGAGTTCTCGCGGATGCGCTGTTGAACGTAAATCTTCTCCTTCTGGTCGCGGGAGAAGGCGGTGTCGAGACGATCGAGCACGCCGGTCCTGAGCCAGTGCTCAAAGTCTTCGCGGTAGAGAAAATCCTGAGACGCACGCTGGTCGCCGAAGAAGAGCCACATCGGCCAGCGTCCGCAGCCAGCCTGCTTGTGCTGCAGGTAGGCACGGAAGGGCGCCACGCCCGTACCGGGACCGACCATGATGACACGGACGTCCGGGTCGACCGGCAGGCGGAAGAGCTGGTTCGAATGGATGAAGATGGGCAGCTGGCCGCCTTTGGGCGTGCGCTCGCCGATGTGGGTGGAGCAGACGCCCTCGCGTTTGCGCCCGTAGGTTTCGTATTTGACGACGCGGACGGAGAGATCAATCTGCGTTTTCAGCAGCGCCTGGCTTGAGGAGATGGAATAAAGCCGTGGCGCCAGACGCGGGAGCAGCTTGAAGATCTGCTGCGGGTCGTTCAGTTTGGCCGGCGCATGTTCGAGCAGGTCGAGGAATTCGCGGCCCCAGAGATACGCGTCCAGCTTTTCTCGGTTGCCGGGTTCGATCAGCGCAGAGAGCTCAGGATGGCCGGTGTGCTTGGCCCACCCCTTGAGCGTAGAGCTGGAAAGCTTGCCGATCATGAGCCAGGAGGTGAGGGCCTGACGGACGTCGAGGGGCTTGCCATAGAAGTCCACAACGGGCTCCTCGCCGCTCAGCTGCAGGCGCTCGAGAACAAGGTCGACGGCGTCACAGGGATTGACCGGAAGAATGCCGGCCGAATCGCCGGGAATGTACTCGATGCCCGAGTCGCCGAGGTCGAGCTCGATGTGGCGGGTTTCCTTTTCGGAGCCGGGGCCGGTGAGGAGCCGATTTTCAACCACCGTGGCGGAGTAAGGATGGTTGCGAGTGTAGACGGCTGTGGTGCTGTCCAATGTCGCGGTAGCCTCAGACTGCATTCGTGTGATGTCCCCTCCGGAACGGCCGAGCCAACGATGCCGAACACAGTTTAGACGATAGCGAGCGGGATTCAGACTCCTCTGTGACTGAAATCACAAGGCATAACGGCACTTGCGGCAGCGGTCAAGCGGCGCGGGCGCTCCCTGGGTGGGCTAGTTGTTGGGCGCTTTGCCCCCGCACTTTTGTGGAAGCTGGCTGGCAGGCGTCTCGCGGAGAACGATCAGATCGAAGCATTCGGAGCTGGTATCCGCCTGCGCCGCGGGTCCTGGAGCCGGACCCCGCGGCGCCCCGACCGCCGGGACCGCAGCCACAGGAGCCGGCGTGAAGGGAGCCAGTTTCCTTGCCAGCATGTCGCTCGGGACCTGGTAACTGGCAAATACCGCCGCAGCGATGGGAGCATCCTGGCCGGCGACGGCCGCGGGGGCCTGGGCCAGCACCATGATGTTCTTGAAAACGCCGCCGGAATCCAGCGGGAGGGAGCAGAGGGCGCCCATGATCTTATCGGCTCCCTGGGCGCCGTTGACATTAGCAACGAAACGGCCGCACTGGCCCAGGACAGCGGGCACCTGCATCGGCACTCCTGAGGTGAGGACGATCTGCGGAGCCGGCTTGCCGGCGACGGCCGCACCCTGATCGAGAATCATGGTCAGCTTCTGGGCGAGGTTGGCGGTGTAGGGCATGGAAAGATCTGTACCGCCGGGCCCCTTCTGGCCGGCCTGGAAAGGAGCGTTGCGCGCAATAAAGGTGTTACCCAGGAAGATGGTGGCGCCATCCGGACCGGTCATTTGAATGACGGTTTCCTCGCCTTTGGAAACTTGCCAGCCCGCGGGTACGCCGGCGGACGCGCTTTTGTCCGGTGCAGTGTACGGGGTCAGCTGGACGGAGCCGGCGGGTTTTGCGGCCTGCGCGGGCGCCTGCTGCACCAGCGCGGCGGCGAGCACGGCCAGAACCGCAATGCCTGGGATACCAGCCTTGCGACAGTCTTGCATGGGTTCCATCCTCCATCGTTTGCGTGGTTAGTCCTGCACCGCGCGGAGAAAGGCCGGAAGCTGCGCGGATCAGTCTTTTGAAAGCTGGGGCTGCGATCAGATGCCGCAGAGCGTAGCACCGGGCGCGGAATCAATGCCAGTCCAAACAAAGGGCATCTCGGGGCAGAGCCGCCCCGTTGTGGCGATATCGCTGCAGACGCCTGTCACTTGGGGGCGCCTGTCGGTGGTAAGCAGCTACCGGTCCGTGGCGACCAGGTGATGAGCGATGGCGAACATGGCGAGTTCGAGACGCGTCGAGACGCCGGTCTTGTCGAAGATGTTGGAAAGGTGGCGCTTCACCGTCTCTTCGCTGAGACCGAACTGCTTGGCGATGTCGCGATTGGAACAGCCTTCGACGATGCAGCCGACCACTTCCATCTCGCGCGGAGTCAGGCCGAAGGTTTTGCGATCGGGAACCGCGGCCTGCTGCATCAGTTCGTGGAGAGCGCCGACCAGGTTGACGACGCGGCGGCCACCGATCCAGTAGTCGCCGCCGGAGACAGCGCGAATCGCGGCGGTGACGTGCTCGGCAACGGCATCCTTAATCACGATGCCACGGGCGCCGATCTGCAGCGCTTCGATGATCTGCTGGGTGCTGATGGTGCTGGTCAGGAGGATGATTTTGACCGAAGGCGAGCCGTTCATGATGGCGCGCATCGCCTCGATGCCAGGCAGGCGCGGCATGTACACGTCGAGAAGCAGGATGTCGGGGAGCAGCTCGAGGGTTTGGGTGATGGCCTCATCGCCATCGGAGCACTCGCCGACCACTTCGAGGCCCTGCTCGCTCTGGAGCATGTTGCGAACGCCGATACGGATGACCGGATGGTCGTCGGCAAGGAGGATACGAATGGCCGGAGACGAGGTTTTCGCCGGTCGCGGGGGGGCGGGACGGGCAGACCTGGTTTGCGAGTTCATGCTTTGAGCCTCTGTCTGAGGATAATGGCGGCGAAACGGCATTGAGCTTCCATCTCGTCGAGTTTACGCAGTCGATCATCAGGATCGTCAATACCCGATTCGATGGCAGCGGCAGCGCGGGAAATCTGCAGAGCGCCCACCATGGAGGCGCCACCTTTGATGGTATGCGCTTCGCGGCGAACTGTCGCCGGATCGGCGCTGCGCATCACGGCGATGCGGTCATGGGTGTCTTTGATGAAGACGGTGAAAACCTCGTCGAGGCCGTCAGGAGTGATGGCCCGGCGGAGGCGCTCGAAGATCTCGGCGTCCAGAACCGCGTCTTCTTTGGGGTCGTGGGGTGCGCGGCGCGCGGGAGGTGAGCCGTTGCCGGCGGCCGCGCGCCCGGCGAAGGCGGCGCGCAGACTTTCCGGCGAGAGCGGCTTTTTCAGGATGCCGTCGTATCCCTCCAGCTGCGGCGGAGGCGTGGCGCTCATGGCCAGCAGCAGAGCCTGGGGCGCAGCTTTGCGCAGGGAACGAGCCAGTTCGGTGCTGTTGAGTCCGGGCATGCGCAGGTCAGCGAGGATGCAGTCGGGCGGATTCGACGCGGCGAGATCGACTGCCTGAGCGCCACTCTGTGCCTGCTGTACGACGCAGCCTTCCCCTTCCAACAGAACCGCGGTGATCGCGAGACTGATGGGGTCATCGTCGACCGCGAGGACGCGACGAGCAGGGGAGGAAGGCCCGGATTGCATGTCGGGACGATTTTACACACTGGTTGTGACAGATTCACGCTTGATTTGCGCGGTTTTAACGGGATATTCGCGGCGGGTGCCTTAGTTTCGAGGGATGAACGCAAAATATAAGATTTTTGCACGCATCTTTGTGGCCGGCCTGTTCTTCATCGGTTGCAGTTTCGCTCACGCCCAATATGAGGACGGCAGCCTGGTGGGAACCATCCGCGACTCCAGCGGTGCGGTCGTTCCCGGAGCCGTCGTCACCGTGACGAATACGGCGACGGGAATCAGCGAGAACATCACGACCTCCGCTGACGGGGATTACGAGTTCCCTTCCCTGCGCACCGGCGTTTATACGATTGCGGCCTCCGCGAAAGGCTTCGCGCGGGCGATCGCACAGAACATCACGGTTTCGGTGGGCAGCCGCGAACGCATCGATCTGCGCCTGACGCCAGGTCAGACGGAAACAACGGTGGAAGTAAGCGACGTGGCACTACAGCTGGAAACCGACTCCAGCCAGCGTGAGCAGACGATCACGAATTATCAGAGCGAGGCACTCCCCCTGGTCAGCCGGAATTACTCCGATCTGCTGGGGCTGGTGACGGGCGCTCGGCAGGCGCCGACGGCGGCGACCACCAGTTCCATCAGCAGCCTGGTGCGCGAGGGCGCGTACAACGTGAACGGCCAGCGGAGTATGTTCAACAACTTCCTGCTGGACGGCATGGACAACAACGCGTATGGGGAGAGCAATCAGGGTTTCGACAACCAGATCATTGCCATCGCACCGGATTCGGTGGCGCAGTTCAGCGTGGTGACGAACAACGAGAGTGCCGAGTACGGGCGCGGGTCAGGCGCCACGATCAACGTGGCCTCGCAGGGCGGAACGAACAATTATCACTTCACTCTGTACGAGTTCCTGCGCAACACCGACCTAAACGCGGCCGGATTCTTCAAACCGAATATCGTGAGCAACACCGGCAAAGTAACGCCCTTCAAGGAGCCCGCGTTCAACCGCAATCAGTTTGGGATGAATTTCGGCGGTCCGATCATGCGGGACAGGCTGTTTTTCTTCCTCGACTACGAAGGCTTTCGGCAGACGCTCACGCCCCTCAGCGTGCTGACGCTGCCGACGCAGAATGAGCTGAACGGAAACCTGGTGGTCCCGGTGAAGAATCCGATTACGGGAACCGTATATCCGGCCGGCACGACGATTCCCAGCACCGCCTTCGATCCGCTGAACGCGGCCGTGGTGAACTACTTCAAAAAGATCCCGCTGCCGCAGTCGGGATTGGCCTCGACGGGGCTGAACTCGAACGACTATTCCGTCGAAGCGCCATTCACCGACAACTCGGACAAGGGCGATCTGCGGCTCGATTACCAACAGAACGCGAACAGCTCGTGGTTCCTGCGCATCAGTGACCGGAAAGAGACGGGCGTGAATTACACCACGATTCCGTTGCCCCTGGATGGACAGACGAACGGGACGATTCGGATCCTGGATCAGCAGGCGGCGCTGGGTTACACGCATTTGTTCGGCGCCAGCAAGATTCTGGACGCGCGGCTGGGGATCTCGCGGACCAAGGCGGGCAAATTCAATCTCTCCATCGGCGACGATGCGTTCTCGATTCCGGGGCTGCCGTCCAACCCGATCGTGGCGGGCGGATTGCCTTCCGAGGGGATCACGGGCTTTACGGGATTCGGCCGGCAGAGCACGAACCCGCAGTGGCAGGACCCGGCGCTGCTCGATCCCAAGGTGAATTTCACCTGGGTGAAAGGCAATCATTCGCTGAAGTTCGGCTATGAATACGAGCACATCTGGATGGCGGTGAACGACAATAACCCGCTCTACGGTTCGTGGACCTACGGCGGCGGCTATAGCCTGTGCGACGCGGCGATCTCAGCGAACTGCGCGACCACGGCCAGCGGGGCAGCGGCGCCGACAGCGCCGGTGTCGGATACTTACTGGGCCGATTTTCTGTTCGGCGCGACCAGCAGCTATCAGCTGGCCAATTACTTTGTCGTGCACCTGCGCCAGACGCTCGACAGCGCGTATGCGCAGGATGACTGGAAGGTGTCGCCCAAGCTGACGCTGAACCTGGGCTTGCGCTGGGAGTATGGCTCGCCCTATTCGGAATGGAAGAACTACGTTTCGAACTGGGATCCGGTGGCGCAGACCGTGGATACGATCACGCCAGGAGCCGTCGCCGGCAACGGAATTACGCCGGTGAACGCGGGCGGGGTGTACGGAAGCACGCTGATGAATCCGGATCTGACGGACTTTATGCCGCGGGTGGGCTTCGCCTATGCCCCCTGGTCGAAGACGGCGATTCGCGCAGGGTTTGGCACCGGCTATGTGCACTACACGCGGGCCGGATCGGGTGATATTCTGGCGATCAACGCACCGCAGGCGCAATTCGCGGTGGTGACCCAGATTAAGCCGACCACGACGAATCAGTGCAGCACGCCGCTGCCCGCGCAGATTATCGCAACGGGCTCGACAACGCCCAGCTGCTTCGCGACAGCGAGCCAGGGATTCCCTTCCGGACTGGTGACCGCGTTCAATCCAGCGACGGACAATATCACGTGGGTGCCGAAGGACACGCCGGACAGCTACGTGGAGAGCTACTTCCTGAGCATCCAGCAGCAGCTGGCGAAAAACTCACTGGTCGACATCGCCTACGTCGGCAACCACGGACTGCACCTGCAGGGATTCATGAATGGCAACCAGAAGAATCCCGCAAACGGGTTTGCGCGGCCGTTCAACTGGCCCAGCGACATCACCGAGGCCTACAACGAATTCTTCTCGAACTACAACGCGCTCGAAGTGCGCTACGAGCAACGGGCGGTGGCAGGGCTGACACTGCTGAACTCGTTCACGTGGGAGCACTCGCTGGATAATTCGTCGGCATCGCTCGAGGGAAATACGCCATCGCCGCAGAATGCATTCAACATCCGGGCGGATTACGCGCAGTCGGACTACAACCTGCCGATCGAGAACGTGACTAGCCTGGTGTACGACACGCCGTTTGGGCGCGGACGGCGGTACCTGTCCAGCATCAACGGCGCAGGGGATGCGCTGCTGGGCGGATGGCAGATCAGCGCCATCAATACCCTGCAGAGCGGCACGCCGTTCAACCTGACCTACACGCCCAATACGGCACAGCAGGTATCGCAGCAGATTTCGGCGACCTACCGCGGAGCCAACGAGTACCGGCCGGATATCGTGCCAGGACAGAAGGTGACACAGGGTCGGAGTTCACGCGCAGCCAATACCGGATACGTGAACTACATCAACTACGCGGCTTTCGTGCTGCCGCCGGTGAAGGACGCAGCGGGGAACGCGCTGAGCCCCTTCGGGAACGCAACGCGCAATCCAGGGCGGACGCCGGCGTTCTATGAAACGGACCTCGATCTCAACAAGCGGTTCAACACTCCGGTGGAGAGACTGAAGATCGAGTTCCGCGCTGAAGCGTACAACGTGTTCAACCACACGAATCTGTATCTGCCGAACACCATCAGCGGAACCCAGGGCACAACCGCGTCGACGCTGGGCGTGGGCGCAACCCCGGGGTTGTCGGCCATCACCGGCGGCGCACCCAGCAGCGGCGGCCAGATTTCGAGCACGTGGGAGCCAAGAATCCTGCAATTCGCACTGAAGATCCTGTACTAACTGCCAGCAACTTCCTTCGGGAGCCGCATGTAGCGGCTCCTTTTTTATGGGCAGAGTTTTCCTGTGCGGGGCGTTGGCGGCGACCGAAAGAACTATGGAATCGGTTTTGCCCGCGGTGTAAAGTGGGCGGCAATGGAACCAAGGCCAGACGGCAACCTTGAAGAGCAGATCGCAGAGCTGCGCGCACGCATGCTGCGCATGGAAGAGACGCTGCAGGATTACGGGATTGCGCTGCGGACGGAACCGGCGCCGCTAGCCGGACCAGGAGAGAAAGCTGCAATCGCGGAACCGCCTGGTACGGCGGCCGTGGAACCCAGTGCCGGACAAGCACCGATCCATGCCGGGGTCGCAGGACCGCCCGCCGGACCGGCGCAAACGTACGTTGCAGCGGCAACGCCACACTTCGCAGCGGTCGAGCCGGCTCAACAAGAGGAGCGTTCCCTCGAGAGCCGTATTGGGTCGCAGTGGTTCAATCGCATCGGCATTTTGGCGGTGCTGATTGCAGCGGCCTGGTTTCTGAAGCTGGCGATCGACAACCACTGGATCGGACCGCTGGGGCGGGTACTGATCGGGCTGGTTGCCGGTGCCGGATTAATCGCGTGGTCCGAGCACTTCAGGACGCGCGGGTATACGGCGTTTTCCTATTCGCTGAAGGCCGTGGGCAGCGGAGTTTTGTATTTGTCGCTGTGGGCGGCGTTTTCGCTGTATCACCTGGTCGATTCGGGCATTGCGTTTGCGGCCATGATCGCGGTGACGGCGTTCAACGGCTTCCTCGCGTGGGTGCAGGACGCGGAGTTGCTGGCGCTTTACGCGATTGTGGGCGGCTTCAGCACGCCGCTGCTGCTTTCGACCGGACAGAATCACGAGGTCGCGCTGTTCACGTATTTGTTGCTGCTGGATGGCGCGGTGCTGGTGCTGATTGCGCTGAAGCCGTGGTCACGGCTGCTGTGCGCGGCATTCCTCGGGACCGTGTTTTTCTTTGCCGAGTGGTCTGTGCAGTACTACTCGCAGGATCAGTTTGGGACGACGGCGTTTTTCCTGGCATGCTTCTTTTTGATTTTTGCGTGGGCGCCGCGGCTGGTGCGGCTGAAGGTGGAAGGAGGCGGAGGCCACGCTGGGTGGGATCATCTGGCGCTGGTGATTGTGCCGCTGGCGAATGCAGGGCTCGGGTTTCTCGGCTTCTATCTGATGCTTGAGAACGCGGGCAGCCCATCGGCGGAACCATGGGTTGCGGTGGCCTTCGCGGCGTTTTACTTATTGTTGCTGCGATTCCCGGCGCGTGGGGCGATTCATGGCAGCGCTGAGGCAACTTCATCTCTGCACCTGACAATAGCGGTGGTGTTTCTGACCATTGCCATTCCTCTCAAAACGCATGGGCGCTGGCTGACCATCGGATGGCTGGCGGAAGGTGCGGCGCTGGTGTGGTTGTCGACGCGGGTGCGCGGGACGCTGCTGCGCGTGCTGGCGATTCTGTGTCTCGCGCTGGGGCTGATCGCGCTGGTGACGGTGAATCCTCCCGCGTCGGTGACGCCGATTTTCAATGAGCGGTTCGGGACGTATCTGTTTGCGATCGCCGTGTGCGCGTTTGTGGCATGGACCGCGGCCAGAGTGGCGAAGACGGATGCGGATTATTTTGCCGTGCTCGCATGGCCAACCATTGCGATCGGCGCGGGGCTGGCGGTGAATGTGCTGATCCTGCTCGCGGTCGGCTGGGAGATCCACGCATACTGGTGGTATCTGCAGTGGCGCGGGGACTGGACGCTGCTGCATAGCTACCAGATGTACGCGCAGTTCACCTATTCGGCGTTCTTCATGCTGTTTGGGGCGGCGCTCTTGACGCTGGGATTCTGGCGGCGGGCGGCGTTTCTGCGCTGGCAGGCGCTGGTACTGCTCGCCGTGGCCATCGGAAAAGTATTTACGGTGGACGTGAGCGAGCTGAGCCAGGGATATCGCATCCTGAGCTTCCTGGGTCTGGGCGCGCTGCTGCTCGGGGTCAGTTTCGTCTACCAGCGGGACTGGCTGAATCTGCGGAAGGCGGAACACAAAACCACATGAGGGCTCGATGGGCGGTTCTGCTGCTGGCATTGGCGGCGGCTACGCCGGAGATTCGTTATTTTCGCTATGAAAAACCACTCGCGGGACCGACCGCGAAAGCCGGACAGACCTGTGCGGCGCTGGATGCGGGGATTTTTGCCCATGCATTGCCGGAGCTGGCGGATTTGCGCTTGTATCGGACGGGCCAAGACGGCGGAACAGAGACGCCGTATGCGATCCACGAAGCCGCGCCGGTGGAGCAGAAGCAGAAGGAGATTGCACCGCTGAACCTGGGGCGGAAGGGCCTGCACACGACATTTGAAGCGGTGATGCCGGAGGGCCAATACAGCGACGTGGCACTGGACATCACAGCGAAGGACTTCATCGCGACGGTGGCGGTGACCGGAGCTCCCAATGAAAGCGGCCGGGAGGGCACGGAGCTGGGACTGTTCACGATCTTCGATCTGACGGGTCAGAAGCTGGGCCGGAGCACAGTGCTGCACCTGCCGGAGTCGGACCTGAAGTATCTGTACTTTTCCATTGACGGGGCAGTGAAGCCGGAGGATGTACAGGGGCTGTCGGTAGAGCGGCTGCCGGCAAAGCAGCCATATGTCACCGTTACGGATACAAATCAGGCGACGCAGAAGGGTAAGGAGACGGTCTTCCAGTTCAAGGTACCCGCGCATGTTCCGGTGGAGCGGATCGAGTTTGTGGTGGGCGCGGCGCCGGCGAACTTCAGCCGGGAAGTGACAGTAAAGGCTACTCCCGTGATCGCGGCACAGGTGACGACCGATGCAGAGCCGCCGGAACCGGTGACGACCTCGGGCAACCTGCTGCGGTTACATGCCACGCAGAACGGGCACCGAATCGACGAGGAACATCTGGCGATCGATGCGCCGTTGGCAGGCTTTGGCGATTCGGACTCGACCTGGACGGTCACAGTGGACAATGGGGACGATCCGCCGCTGGCCGTTAGCGATGTGAAGCTGGAGATGGCGCAGCGGACCCTGTGTTTTGACGCGGCGGCGGGAGCAAGTTACATGCTGTACTACGGCGATGCGGCGCTCGCGGCTCCGCGCTACGACTACGCAACGCTCTTTGTCGCGGATGCGAATGCGGCACAGGTGTCGCTGGATCCGGAGACTGCGAACCCGGAGTACGTGGCGCGGCCGGATTCACGGCCCTTTACGGAGAGGCATCCGGCGCTGTTGTGGGTGGCGCTGGTGCTGGTGGTCGCGGTGCTGGGGTTGGTAGCGCTGCGGACGGCCAGGGAAGCTCCGCCCAAACCCCAGTGATCAGCGCAAGGTGGGTTCAACCTCGTTGAGCCAGTCGGGTGGCTTGAGGATTTCGCGGGGTTTGGAGCCTTCGGCGGGGCCCACAATGCCGTCGCGCTCCATCATGTCAATCAAATGCGCGGCGCGGCCGTAGCCGATACGCAGGCGGCGCTGGAGCAGCGACGTGGAGGCCTTGCCGAATTCCAGCACGAGGCGGACCGCATCTTCGAACAGGTCGTCGCTGGTATCGTCGCCTTCTTCTCCTTCAAAACCGGGCTCGTTGCTGCTCGCATCTTTCGGCGCTTCGAGGAAACCGGTGACGTAGTCGGCAGTTCCCTGCTTCTTCCAGAAATCTGTAACAGCGGCGATTTCTTTTTCGGTGACGAAAGGCGCGTGGACGCGGTGCAGGCGCGAGGTTCCGGGCGGGAGGTAGAGCATGTCGCCGCGGCCGAGAAGCGCTTCGGCGCCATTCGAGTCGAGGATGGTGCGCGAATCGACCTTGGTGGCAAGGCGGAACGACATGCGCGTGGGAACGTTGGCCTTGATGAGACCGGTGATGACATCGACCGAGGGGCGCTGCGTGGCGAGCACCAGATGGATGCCGACGGCCCGCGCCATCTGCGCGAGGCGGGTGATGGATTCTTCCACGTTGGCCTTGTCGAGCATCATGAGATCGGCAAGCTCGTCGATGATGATGACGATGTAAGGCAGCGGCTGCTGGTCTTTGGTCTCCTCGTCGAAGAGCGAGGGCGTGGCGCCATCAAACAGACGGTTGTACTGATCGATGTTGCGGACGCTGCGGGAGGCGAGCAGCTTGAGGCGCCGCTCCATTTCCTTCACCGCGTTGCGCAGCGCGTTGGCGGCGAGCTTGGGCTCGGCAATGATGGGCGTGAAGAGGTGCGGAATGCCTTCGTACATGCCCAGCTCGACGCGCTTCGGGTCGACGAGGATGAGGCGCACCTGGTCGGGCGTGGATTTATAGAGCACCGACATAATCATGGCGTTAATGGCCACGGATTTGCCGCTGCCCGTTGAGCCCGCGATCAGGACGTGGGGCATGGTGGCGAGGTCGGCGACCACGATGCGCCCGTTGATGTCCTTGCCCATGGAGAGGGTGAGTTTCGAGCGGGAGGTGGCGAAGCTTTCCGACTCGATCACGTCGCGGAGCCAGATGGTTTCGCGCTCGTGGTTGGGAACCTGAATGCCGACGGTGCTCTTGCCGGCCATGCGCTCGATCAGGATCGATTCGGCTTTGGTGGCGAGGCAGAGGTCTTCGGCAAGGCCGGTGACGCGGCTGTATTTGATGCCGGCTTCGGGGCGGAATTCGAAGGTGGTGACGACCGGGCCGGGATTGATCTGCACGACCTGACCGAGGACGTCGAACTCGGCACACTTTTCGACGAGGATCTGAGCCGAGACGCGGAGCTCGTCTTCTCTCACCGGCGAGGGGTCGTCGCTGCGATGGAGCAGTGTGCTGGGCGGCAGGCGGAAGCCTGAAACATTTTTGGGCGCGACAGTGACGGTACGGAGCTCGGTGTCGGCACGCTCACCAATGGAGGGGCCTGCGGGCGTTTCGCGCTTTCCCACGAGCTGCGGACGGGGCGCGGCGACGGGCTCGGGCTGTGCCGGTGGCGGAGGCTCCTTCGCAACAGTGCGCGGCATCTGGTCCCACATGCCTTTCGCTGCGGACCCGGGCTCGGAGGAACCGAGGGTGAGCGTCTCGGCGAAACCATACTGACGATGCGGGACGTCACTCCGATCTTCTGCAGGGACGGCCGGGATTGCCGCGGTCTTTTCGGATTTGGCGGCCCTTTCGGCGGCCTTGCGAGCCTTCTGCAGTTCTTTCTCGCGGATCTTGTCGAGGCGAACGGCGGCCTTGAGTTCACGTTTGCGTGCTCGCGCCACTCGCCAGTTCTTCCAGCGGTCGCGCCAGGCAAGGAGAAAGGCGAGTTTGATGCCGAGCCACTCGCGCGCCGTATTGAAGCTGAAGGTGGTGGAGAGATACACCGCCGCGGCGACCAGGGTCACTGTGACAATGCACGCGCCCAGATAGTTGAGGAAGCGCACCAGCTGGTCGGTGACGAGGCGCCCGGTGAGTCCACCGATGGGGAGGCCATAGAAGAAGGTGAGGTGGTCGGGGACGAGGGCGAAGAGCGCCGGCGCGAAGAGAAGACTGAGAAAGAAACCGATGGCTTTGGAGCCAGGTGAGCCGGCAGGGCGCGACAGCATCCACGTCCAGCCGAGCATGCCGAGGAGGACGGGCAGCAGGAAGGCGGAGACGCCTTCAATCTGCAGCAGGACGTCACTGAGGTAAGAGCCGGCGGGGCCGATCCAGTTGCGGATCGGACCGGAGCCCACAGTGTTCAGCGAGGGGTCGGTGGGGTGGTAAGAAACCAGGGAGAGAAAAAGGAGGACGGCAGAGGCGAGCACCAACAGGCCGATCAGCTCATTGAGCCGGCGGTTGCGGGTGGGCGTGAGCACCAGACGAACGGGTTTCATGGGCAGACAGGCCGGAACTCACCGACGCGAAGGACTGCGCGGCAAGCGGGGGATCGAACTGCCAGAGCAAAACCATTATCCCAGATAGCCGGGGCGGAGGGGGAGAAAAGAGACAGAGGAATCGAGGTGGGTATGAAGAAGTACCTCAGAAACCGGTCATGAGGCGCCGCCGAAGAGAAGCAGGGAGGCTCCGAGGTACGCCGAATTTTCGCCCTTGAAGCTGCCACCGTGAACAACGTGCTGATGACTACTCGCGGCTGCTGCCGTAGACCGGAACGCCCTGGTCGATTTTGTACATGAGACTCGCGGCGCGTGCCGTGAAGGCGGACTGCGGAAATTTTTGCTGCATGCGGTCGAAGATGGCTTTGGCGTGGCCGCGATCTTCGTCGGCGCGCTTACCCTGGCCGTCGGATTGCCACATGTCACCGGCGGCAGCCTGACGCCAGAGCGCGTCGTAAAGGGCTTCGGCGGCGTTGGGCGAGTCAGGATGCTCGTCGACATATTTCAGGTAGTAGTTGGTTTCCTGCTCGGGGCATTTCTCCGAACCCTGCCAGTCGCCGCAAAGCTTGTTGTCGATCAGGTCGAAGGCGGCCAGGTCGGCCCATCTGGTGCCGGGAAAATACTTCATGACCTTGCGCATCTCGTCTTCATCCATTTGCTCGCGCAGGTAGTTTTCCTTCTCGTGCGCGGAGGGCAGCGACGCAGCGTCGGCTTTCTGAACCTGCCAGCGGATGTCCGCGGCGCGATACATGGCTTCCGCCACCCACGGCGACTGCGGATACATCACGACAACACGGCGGTAGAGAAGGCGGGCTTCCTCGGCGACATGCGGCGGGGGATCGGGTACGGCTGCCTGCTGTTCAAGATTGTCGGCGGTTCCGAAGAGGATAAGGTCGCCGTGAGGCGTGTTGACATCGATAACGCCCTTGTCGAGCATCCAGCCGGAGATGGGCTGAGCCTCGGTTTCGCTGCCGAAGACAGGGCGATCGGCCTCGCGCGTGTCGGGCACATCCGTGTTGGCGAAGACGCGCAGCCATTTGCCATTGCGTTCGCCAACCACCAGCTCGCGGCCAGGCAGGACATCGGCAATGGGACCACCGGAGTCGTCGGGATTGGCGTAGAGATTGGCCTCTCGCACGATCGTGGCGAGAGTGCCGTTGCGTGGCATCTGCTGCCGGGGCAGAGGTTTTTGCGGCAGGGCCATCCCGGCGGAAACCAGCAGCATTGCGGGCACAAGGAGCAAACGCATGACGAGGATATGACGGTGAAAAGGGGTGGTTCGTCTCACGCCGTTCCTCTTACGTGGGGTTTTCTTCGGTAAGAACCGACGTTAAAACCTGCGGCTCGACATTGCCTCCGCTCATCACCACAACGGCTTTGCGGAATGGAAGCAGCTGGTCGCGATGGGAAAGGATGCCCGCAGCCGAACACGCACCGCTGGGCTCGGGCGTGAGGCGCGCGCCATAAAGCAGGGTGCGCATGGCGGAGCGGATTTCCGATTCGGTGACCGTGATGATGTCGTCCACGTAGGTGCGGATGTGTTCGAAGTTGCGCTCCCCGAGCGACTGGGTGCGGAGGCCGTCGCACATGGTCCGCGTGGTCATGTCCGCAGGCCAGGTGACGAGCTGGTGGGTACGGAAGCTTTCCGCGGCGTCGGCGGCAAGCTCGGGTTCCACGCCGATGACGCGGACGGCGGGGTTGGAGAGCTTAATCGCAGTCGCGATGCCGCTGAGGAGTCCGCCGCCGGAGACCGGCGAGAGAACGAGGTCAACGGTGGGCAGGTCTTCGAGGATCTCGAGTCCGCAAGTGCCCTGGCCGGCGATGATCTGCTCGTCGTCGTAAGGCGGGATCATGACGTAGCCATATTTTGCTTCGAGCTCTTCCGCCTTTTCTTTGCGCGCGGAACTGGCCGGCCCGACTTCGACGATTTCTGCGCCGAGCGCGGCGGTCGCGCGCTTTTTCACTTCGGGCGCATTCGAGGGCATGACGATGACGGCCTTGCAGCCGACCACACGGGCTGCGTAGGCAACTCCCTGGGCGTGATTGCCGCTGGAGTAGGTGATAACCCCGCGGCTCTTTTGCTCGGCGGTGAGCTGGGCGATTTTGTTGTAGGCTCCGCGCAGCTTGAAGCTGCCGATGGGCTGAAGGCCTTCGGCTTTGATGTAGATTTCGGCCACATCGAATCCGGGGATGAAGAGCCGGACCAGGGGCGTGCGTGCGGCGACGCCGCGGATGCGGGCCTGAGCCTCGCGGAAGGCGTCGAGGGTGAGGAGGGTTGGGGTCGCAGTGGAGGCCATTGGTCTTATTGTGGACCACGGCGCCGAGATCTGTCCCGCCCGACTAGCTTGGGCGGCGCCGGAAGGCCCACAGAATCAGCACAACGATGAGCACCAGCAGAATCAGCGAGACCAGCGGATGGTTGACGGCTCCGTGATGTCTGCCCCGGAGCCAGGGCAGCCCTGGGAAACCGATGACAGCGGTCAGGGAAGCGAGTGCTGTCGCAGCTTTGTCCATCATCAGACCTTCTCTTCCACGACGGGCTTTCCCTTGTCGTTGAAAACGATGTGGGCGTAGGGGTTGTGATGGTCGTGGGTAAACAGGACAAGCCAGTGTTCGGGAATGGCGCGTTGGTAGAAGCGCTTCCGCTCGGCGATGCAGGTGACCGGATCGAGGTCGTAGCCCATCACCCACGTGATGTCGAGATGGGCGCTGGTCGGGAGGAGGTCGGAGATATAGCACGCGTGCCGGCCTCCCGATTCGATGTGAATCCCGAGCAGTTGCGCAGTGTGGCCAGGAAAGCATTCGACCGAGATGCCGGGGACGATGGGGGTGGTTTCACCGGGTTCTGTATCGAGAAGAGTCATTTGCCCCGAGGCGATGAGCGGGTCGTAGTTGTCGGAGATATAGCTGATGGCGTCGCGCTCGAGCTGGAGATGGCCGTGCGTGACCTCGCCGCGATGGGCGAAATAGCGGGCGTTGGGGAAGGTCGGCTCGATGCGGCCGTCGGGCGTGCGGGTGGTGTTCCAGCCGCAGTGGTCGAAATGGAGGTGGGAGTTGATGACGATGTCGATTTGTTCAGGGCGGATTTGCGCCGCGGCGAAGGCGCGCAGCAGCTGCTCTTTTGCCCCGTAGATCTCACGTAGTTTCGGGGGCAGTTTGTTCCCAATGCCGGTTTCGATGGCGATGGTGTGCCGGCCGGTGCGGACGATCACGGTGTTGAGGCCGAGAAGGATGCGGTTTTGATCGTCGGCGGGAGCGCGCTTTTCCCATAGCGGCCTGGGGACCACGCCGAACATGGCCCCGCCGTCGAGGAAGTAGAACCCGTCGCTGAGGACGGTCAGATCGAAATCACCGAGGGTGGTATGGCCACGGATGAGGTCGGCGGAGTCGGAGCGCTCGGATGGATGTTTTTTTTCTTTGAGGTCAGCCGGCATGGGTGAAAAGAGTGCCTCTGAATTCTATTTTCAATGCGGGAGGAAGAATACGGCTCAGGGCCTGGCGGGTTCGGCTGCGGGCGGGGTCGTGGCGGCAGGCCTGGCGGGTGCTTTGAGATAGGTATCGAAGTGCAGGACGATTTTGCTGAAGAGCTCGGTCTGGTCATCGGGGCCGGAAACGGAGTGGGTCTTGCGAGGATAGATGTTGTAGTCGTACGGAATCCCGCCCTCGATCAGCTTCTGGATGTATTGCGTGTCGTTCTCGATGTGGACGTTGTCGTCGCCGGTGCCGTGCAGGATGAGGATGTGTCCGCGGAGATCGGCGGCGCTGTTCACGTCGGAATCGTCGTGGTAGTTCTGAGCATCATCGGTGGGCAGGCCGAGGTAGCGCTCGGTGTAGATGGAGTCGTAGTCCCGCCAGTCAGTAACCGGAGCGCCGGCCACGCCGGCCAGAAAGCTGTCGCTGTGGGAAAGCGCGAAGAGGGTGAAGCTGCCGCCCCAGCTCCAGCCCCACCAGCCGAGGCGATGTGGGTCGATTTGCGGAAATTGGCGCAGCACCTCATCGATGGAAGCCATCTGATCGGCGAACTGCGGCGGTCCGAAATTGTGAAAGGCAACCTGCTCGAAATCGCGGCCGCGGCCGGCCATGCCGCGGTTGTCGACGTGGAGAACGGCGAATCCATGCTCGGCAAGAAGCTCGTCGAAGAGGAAACGCTTATCCCCCCAGCGATCGCGCACGGTGCTGGCGCCGGGGCCTCCATACGGATTGACGATGAGGGGCACGCTGTGGGGGGCGTTGTCATCGGGCGGAAGCAGAAGGGTGCCGTAGAGTTTCGTGCTCTTGTCGGAGGCGGTGAGTTCCAGAGATTGCGGAGCCAGCAGCTCGTGCCCTTCGATGGATTTCGATCGCCAGAACGGGGTGCAGGTCAGGGTGGAGGACGAGCCTCCTGAGTAGCACGCGGAAACCGTGGGCGGTGCGAGGAGACTCGACCATGTATCGATGAACGAGCCACCCTGATCTGGAAAAACAGGGTCGTGGAAGCCCGCGTCCTGGGTTAGCTGGCGTTTGTTGCCCCCATCGAACTGAACCGCCCAGACTTGTTGCTGGCGCGGGTCGCCCTGATTCGAGAGATACCAGATCGTCTGGGCATTTTGGTCGACGGCCTTGATGGCCTCAACTTCGTAGTCGCCGCTCTCCACCTCGTTGGTGAGCTGCGCCAGTTCGGCGAGAGGGTTATTCGCATTGAAGGTATAGCGATAGATATGCGTGTGTCCGTCGCGCCAGCTGAGAAGAAGGAACTGATGATCGCCGATGAACTTCACGTCATAGTTCATGGTGAAATATTTGGTTTCGGTCTGCTGCAGGATGCGGCGAAAGTCGCCGGTTCGGGTATCGGCGAACCAGAGATCGAGATGCTGATGGTTGCGCGAGAGCGTTTCCACCCAGAGCACGTGAGGGTTGACCCAGCCAAAACGTGGGATGTAGTCGTTGCCCACATCCATGGGGATTTTGAGCCAGCGGGTATTGCCGCCGCCGGCGCCGACGATGCCGATGCGAACCGTGGGGTTCGGATCGCCAGGCTGCGGATAGCGCTGCATCTCGACGGTGGCATGAACCGGGATCCAGTCGACCAGCGGATACTGCGGCACGGCGGCCTCGTTCATCTGCAGGTAGGCGATTTCGCGCGAATCGGGCGACCAAAAATAATTGCTGCGCGCGTCGAGCTCTTCGAGGTAGACCCAGTCCACCGCGCCATTCAGAAGGGTGTCGCCCTGCGTGTTGGTCAGGGCCAGGGGCGGCGCGGAGCCGTCGGGACGCTGGACGTAAAGATTGTTGTCGTGCAGATACGAGACAAGCTGGCCATTGGGTGAAAACTTTGGATTGTCGCCAGACATGGCACCGGAGTTGCCGATCTGCACGCCGGTACCGTTTTTCAGGGTGTAGAACCAGAGCGCGCCATTGGTATCAAACAGGACGTGCTGCGAGTCCGGCGCCCAGATGTAGTCGGGTTCGTCGTAGCGGGCGCGGTGGTCGCGGTCGCGCTCTGGCATTGCCGCGTTGAGCAGGGCCGCGATCTTGCTGTAGGGGATGAGCTTTTTCGGGTTGGAATCGGGCGGCAGAATGCCGACGAGGTCGCCGTTGTCATCGATCCAGGTGGCGAGTTTTCCATCGGGAGACCACGAGATCCCTTCAGGAGCTTCGCCTGTGAGGCTGCCGGGATGGCCAAAGATCTCCTGGACGGTCCAGGGCCGATTGGCCTGGGCATGCAGCGACCGCGGCAGGAGAGCGGCGAAGGCGATCAGGGCAGAGAGCAGGCACGTACCGGAACTGCGAAGGGTCTTGGGAGGCAAACGAGGTCTCCAGGAGGAATCGGGCCAGGCGAAGCCGGGCAGCATTCGTGAAAGGAGAATTCTAAACCTTATGGTGGGCAAACAAACGCCGATTAGTGGGCGCCGGCCGGCCCCCCGCCCTTTCTCTTTTTCATCAGGAAAATGAAGGGGATCATACAGAGCGCGCCGATAGACAGGACAGCGATGACGTCAAGGTAGGCGAGCTGGGTGCTCTGCCGGATCAGCTGCTGGTAGAGACTGCCCTGAGCGAGCGACCGCGCCTGCGCCGCTGATGCGGTGAGGCCGCCACCGTGCTGGAGATAGTTGGCGAGGGCGTCGCGCTGACGCAGGAACTGGGAGCTGCTGCTGTTGAGGAACATGGAGAGCCGATCCTGATGCTCCTGGCTGCGGCGCGCGAGCAACGTGACGAAGAACGAGGTGCCACAGCTGCCGCCGATGTTGCGAGCGAGGTTCATCAGGCCGGAGACGTCGTTGTTCTTCTCCCGCGGAACGTCGGTGTAGGAGAGCGTATTGATGGGCACGAACAGGAACGCAAGGCCGGAGGCCTGGAAGATGCGCATCCAGGCAACATAGGAGTAGCTGGCCTGGGTGTCGATGGTGTGGAGCGCCCAGAGGGCCGCGGAGAGCGTGGCGAATCCCACAACGATGAGGTAGCGGTTGTCGACACGGCCTACAAGAAAACCGACCAGCGGCATGAGGAACAAAATGGCAATGCCGCCGGGAGAAATGACGAGGCCAGCCTGCTCGGCGGTGTAACCCATCATCTGCTGCACGAAAAGCGGAATGAGAACCGTGGTTCCGAAGAGGGTAAAGCCGAGCACGAACATCAGCAGCGCGGAGATGGAAAACGTGCGATTGCGGAACATAGTGAGGTCCAGGATGGGCCTTTGTCCGCGGCGAATCTGCGCGATTTCCCAAACCACCAGCAGCAGGAGCGAACTGAGGCAAAGGACAAAGAAGGTGCTGATGATGTGGGAGCCAAACCAATCGTTTTCCTGGCCCTTGTCGAGGACAAACTGCAGCGAGCCAAAGCCAACGGCAAGCAGGCCGAAGCCGGTGTAGTCGAGGTTGAGGCCGCGTTTGCGCTGCAGGGCGACTTCTTGCTGGATGTGCGGTGGGTCTTCGACGATGCGGGAGGTGAGGATGAGGGAGAAGATCGCGATGGGAACGTTGATGAAGAAGATCCATCGCCAGGTGTAGTTGTCGGTGATCCAGCCGCCGAGCGTTGGACCGATGGCGGGCGCGAGAACAACCGCCATGCCATAGACGGCGAAGGCGTGGCCGCGCTGTTTGGGGGGAAAGGTGTCAGCGAGGATGGCCTGCTCGCTGGGCTGAAGGCCGCCACCGCCGGCACCCTGCAAAACTCGGAAGAGAATCAGCAGCGGGAGCGAGGGAGCGAGTCCGCAGAGCATGGAGCTGATACCGAAGAGCGCCACGCAGATCATGTAGAAACGTTTGCGCCCGAGGAAACCTACGAGATAGGCGCTGGCGGGGAGGATGACGGCGTTGGAGACGAGGTACGAGGTGAGGACCCAGGTGGCTTCGTCCTGGGAGGCGCCCAGCCCGCCGGCGATGTGGGGGATAGCGACGTTGGCGATGGAGGTGTCGAGGACCTCCATGAAAGTGGCCAGGGTGACGGTGAGCGCGATGGCCCAGCGGTTGTGCTTGGGTTGCCAGTTCCCGTCGATGCCTGGGGACATAGGGACTTGTTCTTTGGAGGATGCGGGCTGGGATGAGGATGCAGGAAAATCGGAGCCGTGGCAAGGCGAGATGCATGCGATTCGGTTGGGCGCCGATGATAGACTGCAAATTCCGGCATGAAAACTGAACTTGAGGCGCTGATGCGCCTGCAGACCATCGATGGAGAGACGAAGCAGTTGCGGGCGGAGATCGCCGCGCTGCCGAAGCGCCTGGCGGCGCTGGAAACCAGGCTGCAGTCTGAGCAGGCGTCTGTCGAGCAGGCGGTGAAGACGCTGAAGGACGAAGAGGCCCTCAAGCGGCGGCTCGAGAGCGATTTAAAGGATCAGCAGCAGAAGATTCAGAAGTTCCGCACCCAGATGTCGAGCGTGAAGACGAATGAGGAATATCGCGCGTTCCAGCACGAGATCGAGTTTGCCGAAGGTGAGATCAAGAAGATCGAAGACCGCGAACTGGAGGGCATGGAGCGGAGCGAACAGCTGGAACAGAAGCGCAAGGCGGCCGAGAGCGATCTGAAGGACAGCACGAAGGCTGTGGAGATCGAGAAAGAAGATGCGCGGGCGGAGTCAGCCGACCAGCAGAAGCGGCTGGAGGATTTGGTGAAGCGGCGGGACGCCGAGCGGAAGACGGTTTCTGAAGGGCTGCTGGGCGAATACGACCGTATCTCGTCGTCGCGGGGAACCGGCGTGGCGTATGCGCAGGGGCAGCGATGCATGGCATGCCAGATGGGGATCCGGCCGCAGATGTGGAATCAGATTCGCGCGGGCGAGATTATGACCTGCGAGTCATGCGGGCGGTTGCTGTTCTACGACGCGTCGCGCGAACGGCAGCCGGAACCCGAACCGGAGAAGCCGAAAAAGCAGAAGCGTGGGAGGAAGGCGCCGGAGGCGGGCGTCGAGTAGCGGCTGGCGATGAAGCGCATTGCCATCGACATGGATGAGGTGCTCGCCGACACCCTGGCGGAGCACCTGGCGCGCTACAACCGCGATCACGGCGAGGCAATCACCAAGGCCGATCTCGAAGGAAAATGGCTGTGGGACATCGTGTCGATCGACCGACACGAGCGGCTGGAAGGGTACCTGCGCTCGGAGGATTTCTTCGAGGACCTGCCGGTGATGGAAGACAGTCAGCGGGTGCTGGCGGTGATGGCGCTGCGGTATGAGATTTATATCGCGACGTCGGCGATGGAGTTCCCCAATTCGTTTGGGCCGAAATATCGCTGGCTGCGGCGCCACTTCCCTTTTCTCGAGCCGCGACACTTTGTGTTTTGCGGGGACAAGAGCATTTTGAAGGCGGATTATCTGATCGACGATCAGCCGCGGCAACTCGAGGCGTTCGCGGGGACGGGGATTCTGTTCACCGCGCCCCACAATATGGGCGTGAGCGGCTTCCAGCGCGTGGATAGCTGGGCGGATGTGGAACGGATGTTTTTGATCGAGGACGAGCCGAAGGAATGACAGTCGATCGACCAAAGCGAACAACCCCGACCTGTCCGCACTGAACTTCAAGCGCGACCCGGACGGGGCACCCGGATTCGTGCCGGACGTGGCTTACATCAGCTCGTCAATGAAGGACTGCGCAGCGGCCGGGTCGATGTGGAGCGGATACGAGAGCATGGTGCGCCCCTGCGTGACCGGCTCGGCTTCGTGCAGAGCCGGCAAATCCGTCCTCTCGAAGAATTTGCCGATGGGGATTTCTTCACCCCAGATCGTCGACTTCTCCATCGCACCGATCCAGTTCGAGGCATCGTAGCTGGCGTCGTCTTCGAGCCGCTTGACGCGCGGACGGAACCACTGGAAGGTGTTGTCCTTGTTGTAGGTCACGCAGGGACTGAACACGTCAAGGAACGAGAAGCCTTTGTGCTGGATGGCCTGCCTGATCAGATCCGTCAGGTGCTTTTGGTCGCCGGAGAAACCGCGGGCGACGAAGGTTGCTCCGGCGGCCAGCGCCATGGTGATGGGATAGAGGGGGCCTTCGATGTTGCCGAAGGGCGTGCTCTTGGTCTTCATGCCGATGCGGCTGGTCGGCGATGTTTGCCCGGTCGTCAGGCCGTAGATCTGGTTGTCCATGATGATGTAGGTCAGATCAACGTTGCGGCGGATGGTGTGGGTGAGGTGATTGCCACCAATACCGAGGCCGTCGCCATCGCCGCCGGTGACCAGCACCGTGAGGTCGGGATTGGCCATCTTCACGCCGGTCGCGACGGGCAGCGAGCGGCCGTGGAGCGTGTGCATGCCGTAGGTCTCAATGAAGCCGGGGAAGTTGGAGGAGCAACCGATGCCCGAGATAGTGCAGATCATGTGATTGGGGATCTGCAGCTCAACCAGCGCCTTCTGGACCGCGGCCAGTACGCCAAAGTCGCCGCAGCCCGGGCACCAGTCCGGATCGACGCGGCCTTTGAAATCCGCCATGGTGAGCGGCTTCGGGGATTCAACAATGGTCGCCATTTTTTCTCCTAAACCATGATCTCGTGCGTTGGGATGGACAGCGTGGTGTCGCCCGCCAGTTGTTCGCGAACCGCTTCCACGATGTGGTGCGGCATAAAGGGCTCGCCATCGTACTTGCGAATGTGGCCGTCGGCGACGAAGCTGGTTTCGCCGCGGAGGTAGCGTGCGAACTGGCCGCTGTAGTTGTTCTCGACGATGATGGTGCGCTTCGCGCCGTGCAGCTGGTCAACGATGGCCTCGCCATGCAGCGGGACGAGCCAGCGAATCTGCAACTGATTGGCGGTAATTCCCTGCTCCGCCAACTGAGCCCGCGCTTCTTCGATAACGCCTTGCGTCGAACCCCAGCCGATCAGGGTGACGTCTGCATCTTTCGGGCCCTGGAGGCGCGGCGGCGGGATCGCGGCAGCGATTCCCTTCTCCTTGCGCATGCGCTTTTCCATCATGGCGCGGCGCTTTTGGGCGTTGGTGTACATGTCGCTGATCAGCACGCCGTCTTCGTCGTGCTCGTCGCTGGCGACCACGTGGGTGTAACCGGGAACGCCAGGAATGGCGCGCGGCGAGACACCGCTTTCGGTGATGAGGTAGCGCTTGTAGCCGCCTTCGCCGTGGCCATTGGGCGAGGTAATCATCTCGCCGCGATCGATGGGCGGCTTGAAGTCGAGGATTTTGGGATCGACGCTGAGACGGCCCTCAGAAAGCAGCAGGTCGGCGAGCACAAGACCGGGGACCTGGAATTTGTCGACGATATTCCAGATTTCGTGCATCAGCGTGAAGCAGTCGCCGATGTCGAGCGGTGCAGCGATGACCCGCGGATAGTCCCCGAAGGCTGCACCCAGCATCTGCCAGAGGTCGCCCTGTTCGGTCTTCGTGGGGACGCCGGTCGACGGACCGGCCCGCATGCAGTCGATGACGACAATAGGGATTTCGGCCATGGCGGAGAGGCCCAGGGCTTCGGACATGAGGGCGAATCCGCCGCCCGAGGTGGCGCACATGGCGCGCACGCCGGCTTGCGCAGCACCGATGACCATGTTGACCACGCCGATTTCGTCTTCAACCTGGCGGACCATGATGCCGGCCTTCCGGCCATTGGTGGCGAACCAGTGCAGCACGCCGGTGGACGGGCTCATCGGGTAAGCGCAGTAGAATTTGACCCCGGATGCGGCTCCGCCCATGGCCAGCGCGGTGTTGCCGCTGAGAACGGCGTACTTTGTGTCCGTCATTGGCACGGGATTGGCGAACGGCTTGAAGTGCTGCGTGGCATAGTCGTAGCCGGCACGGGCCACGGCGATGTTTTCTTCGGCGACGGAGGCAGCTTTTTTTCCGAATTGCTCGTGGATGACGCTTTCGAGCGACTCGAAGCCGATGGCCATCATGCTGAGGGCGGCGCCCATGGCAAGGGTGTTCTGCGCGACCTTATTCTTGGTGATGTCGGCCAGGGTGGAGACGGGCAGCGGACAGAGCTGCACGCCCTCGGCATGCTCGCCGGGTTTGATGGAGTCGGCGTTGTAAATGCAGGCGCCTCCGGCGGCGAGCAGCCGGAGATGGCGGTCCATCGTGTCCTGGTTCAGCGGGATCAGCAGATCGAGGGTGTCGCCCATGTTGGTGACGGGATCGACGCCGGCGCGGATGGTCAGAAACGTGTGGCCGCCGCGAATGATGGACTGGTAGGCGTTGTAGGCGTTCAGGTGCAGGCCGCGGCGGCTGAAAATCTTCGCAAAAATGTCGCCGGGAGTGGCGACACCCTGCCCGGCGGCGCCTCCGATGCCGATGGAAAATGTCTGAGTCATGATGCTCCAGCGAAAATTCGACGAGCTCAGGTGTGAATTGCCTGAAGTGCGAACCAGAATACAACAGCGGATGGACGATTCGACAGGGGTGCGCGCTCAGTTCGAATTCGGCGGGAGATCGAAGGGCAGGACCGGCGTTTCGATTTCACGCACTGTCTGGCGGATGCTGCCGTCGGAGCCAGCGATGGTGTTGAGCCACAGGATGCGGCCATGGCCATCGAAAAGGATCGCGGCCGGCCACATGTCGATGGCGAAGGGTTGGAGCAGCGGGCCGGGGACGACCATGGTGGGGAGCTTCGATGGCAGCGTGGCGCGAAAGGCCTTCAGCGCTTCGAAGAGTTGGGGGGTGGGCATGTCCGTGCCGATGTTGGCGGCGAAGGAGGTGACGGCGACGACTTTCATCCCGGGCGTCACGTGATCGCGGCCAAGCTGGTCCAGGATTTTCTGGATAGTGTCGCTGGAGGCGGGGCCGGCGAGCGAGAAGACGAGGACCAGGGTGCGGTCGTCGAGCATACGGATGATGGTGTGGTTGCCGGAGCCGCGAACGATGCGATGGGCGGCGGGATCGGTGTCGTAGAGGGAAACGACGCGGGCGGTGTTTTGGCCGGCGGCGGTTAATTCCATTCCGTGGAATTCGCGGACTGGACTCGGCTGGCGAAACAGGTCGTAACGGGTGAGGGCGTTCTGGATCGAAGAGTAGCTGGCGCTGCTCGCGATGGGATCGGCGGCGACCAGGGTTTTAACCTGGTCGACGATTTTGGCGGCGTCGTCGGGCTTGAAGTTGCGGCGGAGGGTATCGGCGATGCGCAGCGCGTCGCGCACCAGCAGTGCGGCGTCGACAGAGTCACCATTGCCGGTGAGCGAGCCGCCGTGAGCGAGCGCGTCAAAGATGCGGGGCAGTTGCTGCTCATTGAGGCGTGGAATGACGGCGAGGTCGTCGGTTGCGTCGCTGGCAGATGCGGCGTCGATCACCATGTCAATGCCGAGATGGATGCTCGCGTCGTAAGGGAAAAGACTGAGAAGGGATTCTATCTGGCTTTCGGCCGAGTCGATGGAGCCGAGTCCGATGAAGGCACGGGCGAGCAGCAGGCGGCCAACTTCGGGAGCTTTGGGCTGCGGCAGAGCGATGTAGTTAACGAGGCGATGGCGCGCGGGCTCGTAATCCTGGCCGAAGATACACAGCTTGCCCACGGCCAGCAGGTCTTCGCCCTCGAATTTCTGCTGGCTGCGGAGTTCGCATTGGTCTTTGGCGCGAGCGATACCCACGGCAAGTGCCCACTTGTCGGCGTCCGTCAGATCGTCAGGAGCGCTGCGGGCGTTGTTGAGCGGCTGCATCGCGAACTGGTAAGCCTCCGTAGGGCTCATCCCAGGAGCCGTGGGCGCGCCCGATGGCGGCGGCGTCTGCGATGAGCCGGGCGGTGGGGTGGTGGCAGGGACACTCGCCGGCGGTGTCTGCGCAGCAGGATTGGCCGCGGAGGGTTGGGTCGCGGGCGTCTGCGTTTGCTGTGCCAGGAGGGACGCGCTCAGAGTCGCAAGCAGCAGAATCCGCATGGAGCGCAGGCTACCATGGCGCGAATGGAGACGAAAGGCGGGATTGCTCACGGCCAGATTGCGTGCAGGAGAAATTCGCGATTTCCTTCGGCGCCGGTGATGGGGGAGTCGATAATCTCGATTTGGCCTGCACCGGTTTCCTCAACGCAGGCGCGTACGCGATCGATGGCGAACCGATGAGCGGCAGGGTCGCGCACGATGCCGCCCTTGCCGATGCGCTCGCGACCTGCTTCAAACTGGGGCTTGATGAGGAGTACTGCGCGCAGAGCGGAAGTTTCTGACAGGGCCGCGACAACCGGCGGCAGGACGAGCGTCGCGGAGATGAAGGAAACATCGACGGCGATGAGGGAGATGCCGGGCGGGAGGTCGCCGGGGTTGAGGAGACGGGCGTTGGTGCGCTCCATGAGGGTGACGCGAGCGTCGTTCCGCAGGGTTTGGGCGATCTGCCCGTAACCGGTGTCGATGGCCAGGACGCGGGCCGCGCCGTGCTGCAGCATGCAGTCGGTGAAGCCGCCGGTCGAGGCTCCGATGTCGGCGCAGAAGCGGCCGTTGAGGTCGATGCTCCAATGTTCAAGGGCGGCCTGGAGCTTGAGGCCGCCGCGGCTCACATAGCGGAGGTCCCCGCCGAGAAGGCGGATGGGCGCGTCGTCCGACACGGAGTGGCCCGGTTTGTCGACCTTCTGCGCATGAACGAGGACGCGGCCGGCGAGGATCAGCGCCTGGGCGCGCTCGCGTGTGGGGACGAGGCCGCGTTCCACCAATAATTTGTCGAGCCGAATCTTCATCGCGGCATTTGCACCAGCTGGTGCATCCTAATATGTTGCATGCTGGGCACTTTTCCCAGATTATGCTCCCGATGGCTGAAGAGACTTACGAAGCGAAACGTGGTCGTTCCCTTGGCTGGGTTGGCTGGCTGCTGGCGTTGGCGTTTCTCGCCGTGACCGCGGGGCTGGCGCACCACATTGCGTCGATGCGCGCCGAGCTAAATTCGTCGCAGGGCAGCGCAGCGCAGATGCGCGTGGAACTGGATCACGCGAATGAGATTGTAGCGGTGCTCAGCTCGCCCGAGTCCGCGCACGTGGTACTCACCGAGACGCGGCAGCCGCTGCATCCGGTAGGACAGGTCAGCTGGCTGGCAAGTAAGGGTGCGCTCGTCTTCGTCGCAGGTGGATTGCGGCCGCTGGCGGCTGACAAGGCGTATGAGCTATGGCTGATTCCCGCCCAGGGCAAAGCACCGATTCCGGCGGGACTATTCCGTCCCGATGCAGACCATGGCGCGACGGTGGTGCTGCCGCCGCTGCCCGCCGAGACCCAGGCGAAGAGCTTTGAGGTGACCGTGGAACCGGGTCACGGGTCCGAGACGCCGTCGTTACCTATCGTGATGCAGGGCCAGTGACGATAAGGAATTCAACAGCCTTTTGCCTGTCCGCGATAGACTTCCATTTCCGGTCGCGGGTCAGAGCGCGGCGCAACGAAAATCCAGATTGATGATAAATACGAAACCGCTCGTCACACTCGCAGTCGACATCGGGGGCACAGGGCTGAAGATGCTGTGCCTGAACACCGAAGGCAAGCCGCTCACGGAGCGGCTGCGCGTTCCTACTCCGGACCCGGCGACGCCCGCGCGGCTGCTGGCGGCACTGGAGACGCTGAAGACGAAGATGCCGGCCTTCGATCGGGTGAGCGTCGGATATCCGGGCGTGATCAAGAAAGGCGTGGTGCTGTCGGCCGCGAACCTGCACCCGAAATGGATTGGCTTTCCCCTGCAGACCGTGCTCGAGAAGCGCTGGAGGAAACCCGTGCGGGTCGCCAACGATGCCGCGGTGCAGGGATTCGGGGCGATCCAGGGGCGCGGCGTGGAGATGATCATCACTCTCGGCACGGGGATGGGATCGGCGCTGTACACGGATGGAAAATTATGTCCGGGGCTGGAGCTGGGGCATCATCCGTGGCTGAAAAAGACCTATGAGGATTACCTGGGCAAGCGCGGGCTGAAAAAGTTTGGCGTGAAGAAATGGAATAAGTTGCTGCGCAAAGCCGTGGCGCAGACGGCGGCGACGTTCAACTGGGATCACCTCTATCTGGGCGGCGGGAACACGAAGCTGATCACGTTGCAGTTCCGGCCCAACGTCTCGATCGTGTCAAACATGGATGGATTGCTGGGCGGCGTGGCGCTGTGGCGGGACGAAGAAAAGTGATCGGGAATCCCTGATCAGCGATCACCGCGTGGCCAGGTGTTCCGCATGGAGCTTCTGCAGCGGGTTGACGGTGATGCGGCGGCTTTGCAGCGCGGCGATTCCTTCTGCGGCGGCGCGCGCTGCGGCCAGCGTGGTGATCGTGGGAATGCGGGCGAGGACGGCGGCGCGCCGAATGGCTTTCTCGTCGAAGTAAGGATCCTGACCGCGCGGCGTATTGATAATCAGCTGGATTCGCTCGCCTTTGATGAGATCGACGATGTTGGGCCGGCCTTCTTTCACTTTGTAGACGCGATCGACCGTCATACCGGCTTTTTCGATAGCGTTGGCGGTGCCCTCGGTAGCCACCAGGTGGAAACCTAATTCCATATATTGGCGGGCGAGGTTGACCAGGTTCGACTTGTCGCGGTCGCTGACGCTGAAGAACACCGTTCCTTTCAGCGGGAGCTGTTGGCCGGCGGCGAGTTGCGCTTTGGCGAAGGCTTCGCCAAAGTTGTCGGCGACACCCATGACTTCGCCGGTGGATTTCATCTCGGGACCGAGCACCGTGTCGACGCCAGGGAACTTGCTCCAGGGAAAGACCGGCGACTTGACGTAGAAGTGCGAACCGGTCTCGAGATCCTTGCGTGAGGAAACGTCGAGAAATTCGCGCAGCCGGCGCCCGGTCATGAGCCGTGAAGCGATTTTCGCCAGCGGGATGCCGGTGGCTTTTGAGACATAGGGCACGGTGCGCGAGGCGCGTGGATTGACTTCGATGACGAAGACCTTATCGGCCATGCCGGGCTTGCGCTGGATGGCGAACTGCAGATTGACCAGGCCGATCACATTGAGCGCAAGCGCGAGCTGGCGCGTGTATCCGCGAATGGTATCGAGAGTAGCGGGCGCCAGATCGACGGCGGGCAGCACGCAGGAGGAGTCGCCGGAGTGGATGCCGGCTTCTTCGATGTGCTGCATGATGCCGGCGATGACGACGTCTTCGCCGTCGCAGAGCGCGTCAACGTCGACTTCGACCGCGTCTTCGAGGAAGTGATCGACGAGGATGGGACGATCCTGCGAGTACTCGACCGCCTCTTTCATATAGCGGGAGACGCCTTCGGCGTCGAAGGCGATGACCATCGCGCGGCCGCCGAGAACATAGGAGGGACGGACGAGCACGGGATAGCCGATGCGGTCGGCGCCGGCCAACGCTTCGTCGACGCTGGTGGCGATGACGCCGGGCGGCTGGGGAATTTCAAGGTCTTCGAGGAGCTTTCCGAAGCGCTTGCGATCCTCGGCGAGGTCGATGGATTCCGGCGAAGTTCCGATGATGGGCACACCCGCGGCCTTGAGACGCAGGGCGAGATTCAGCGGCGTTTGTCCGCCGAACTGGACGATCATGCCGATCTCGGCTCCGCCGGAGGCTTCGTGCTCGTAGACGGCGAGGACGTCTTCGAGGGTGAGCGGCTCGAAGTAAAGGCGGTCGCTGGTGTCGTAGTCGGTGGAGACGGTCTCCGGGTTGCAGTTGACCATGATGGTCTCGTAGCCGTCTTCACGGAGCGCGAACGCAGCGTGGCAGCAGCAATAATCGAACTCAATGCCCTGCCCGATGCGGTTCGGCCCGCTGCCCAGGATGATGACTTTGCGGCGCGGCGTAGGCGGCGCTTCGTCCTCTTCGTCGTAGCTCGAATAGAGGTAAGGTGTAAAGCTCTCGAATTCGGCCGCGCAGGTATCGACCAGCTTAAAGACGGGGCGAATGCCGTATTCGCGGCGCAGGTTGCGGACCTGTTCGATGCCGTCGTTGCCGGGCAGAGACCAGAGATCGGCGAGACGTTCGTCGGAAATGCCCAGACGCTTGGCTTTTCGTAACTGTTCCTGTGACATTTGCTGCGGCTCGCCGGGCAGTGCGCCTGTTGCGTCGGAAATCTCCTTGATCTGGTAAAGGAACCAGGGATCCATGGAAGTCACGCGGGCGACCTCGCGCACCGAGTGGCCTTCGCGGAAGGCAAAGCGAACGTAGCTCAGGCGCTCGGGCTGCGGCGTGACCAGGCGCTGGGTCATGCGGCGCGGGTCAAGGACCTCCGAGCCGGATTTCTTGCCGGTTTCGAGAGAACGCACGGCCTTCATCAGCGCTTCCTTGAAGGTGCGGCCGATGGCCATGACTTCGCCGACGGATTTCATCTGCGGGCCAAGGTTTTCGTCGGCGCCGGGAAACTTTTCGAACTGCCACTTGGGAATTTTAACGACGACGTAATCGATGGTCGGCTCGAAGCAGGCCGGCGTCATCTTCGTAATGTCGTTGGGAATTTCGTCCAGGGTGTAGCCGACAGCGAGGCGCGCGGCTATTTTCGCGATGGGAAAGCCGGTGGCTTTGGACGCGAGTGCCGAGGACCGCGAGACGCGCGGGTTCATCTCGATCACCGTCATGCGGCCGGTGCTGGGATGCACGGCGAACTGCACATTGGAGCCGCCGGTCTCGACCCCGATTTCGCGCATCACGCGGATAGCGGCGTCGCGCATGGCCTGGTATTCGCGGTCGGTGAGGGTTTGCGCAGGAGCGACGGTGATGGAGTCGCCGGTGTGCACGCCCATGGGGTCCATGTTTTCAATGGAGCAGACGACGATCACGTTGTCGGCGAGGTCGCGCATGACCTCGAGCTCGTATTCCTTCCAGCCGAGAACGGATTCCTCGATGAGACATTCGTGCACCGGCGAGAGGTCGATGCCGCGGGCGAGGATATCGAGGAGCTCTTCGCGGTTGTAGGCGATGCCGCCGCCGGATCCGCCGAGCGTGAACGAGGGGCGGATGATAACCGGGAAGCCGATTTTAGTGGCGAAGTCGAGACCGTCGCGCAGATTGTTGACGAGAGCGGAGCGCGGGACGTCGAGTCCGATGCGGGTCATCGCGTCTTTAAAGAGAAGGCGGTCTTCGGCCTTCTTGATGGCTTCGAGTTTGGCTCCGATGAGCTCGACGTTGTACTTGTCGAGGATGCCGGAGTCGGCAAGCTCGACAGCGAGGTTGAGGGCGGTCTGTCCGCCGACGGTGGGGAGGACGGCAAAGACGCCGTCACGGCGTTGCTCTTTGAGCATCTCCGATTCCTGGCGCAGGATCTCGTCGAGATATTCCTTCGTGAGGGGCTCGATGTAGGTGCGGTCGGCGAGCTCGGGATCGGTCATGATGGTGGCCGGGTTCGAGTTGACCAGCACAACTTCGTAGCCCTCGGCCTTGAGGGCTTTGCAGGCCTGGGTGCCGGAGTAGTCGAACTCGGCGGATTGGCCGATGACGATCGGGCCGGAGCCGATCACGAGAATTTTGGTGATGTCGTTGCGGCGTGGCATTCTTCGTCTGCTGCTTTCAGTATCTCGGTTTCATAAAAATGGCGGGAAATGAATCCCGCCGATTGGTAAAAATCTTCTGGAAAAACCCGTCATCCCTTCCACTCCTCCATCATTTTCCTGAAGTCCCGGAACAGGTAATGCGAGTCGTGGGGGCCGGGGCTGGCTTCGGGGTGATACTGGACGCTGAACAGGGGCAGCGTGCGATGGCGTAGGCCTTCGAGGGTGTTGTCGTTGAGGTCGACGTGGGTGAGGTCGACTTCATTGGCGTTGATCGATTCGGGATCGACGGCAAAGTTGTGATTGTGCGCGGTGATCTCGACCTTGCCGGTCTCATGGTTTTTGACCGGGTGATTGCCGCCGTGGTGGCCGAATTTGAGCTTGTAGGTTTTGCCGCCGAGGGCCAGGCCGATGAGCTGATGGCCGAGACATATGCCGAAGATGGGCGTGCGTCCAGCAAGTTTCCGGATGCTCTCCTGAGCATAGTGGACCGGCTCGGGATCCCCGGGACCGTTGGAGAGGAAGACGCCGTCGGGCTTGAGCGAGAGCACGTCTTCGGCCGAGGTCTGCGCCGGGACGACCGTGACGCGGCAGCCTTCCTGCGAGAGCATGCGGAGAATGTTCTTTTTGATGCCGTAGTCGTAGGCCACGACGTGAAGGTCGGGGCGCGCAATCGGAGACTCATCGGCGCGGAGCGGATCGGGACCGTCGTTCTCCCACTCGTAGCGATCTTTGGTGGAGACAACGCTGGCCAGGTCGGTGCCGTCCATTTTGCGGATGGAGCGGGCTTTTTCGACGAGGACGTCGGTGTTGGTCTCTTCAGTGGAGATGACGCCGCGCATGACGCCGTGGGTGCGCAGATGCCGTACCAGAGCGCGCGTGTCGATTTCGGAGATGACCGGGACGTGGAAGCGCTCGAGGTATTCATCGGCGACCTGCTGCGAGCGCCAGTTCGAGCTGATGGGAGAAAATTCGCGGGTGACAAGGCCCTCAATGTACGGCTTCGCCGCTTCGTTGTCGGAGGAATTCGTGCCGTAGTTGCCGATTTGAGGATTGGTGAGAACGACGATCTGGCCGGCGTAGGAGGGATCGGTGAAGATCTCCTGATAACCGGTCAATGATGTATTGAAAACAACTTCTCCGCGGCATTCACCCTGGGCTCCATAGCCTTCGCCCCTGAAGATGCGCCCGTCTTCGAGCGCAAGAATTGCCTGCATCGCCGCTCCGTCGATTGGATTCTTCTGATTTTATCAGGGAGCGGGGAGTCAATCCGGCTCTGAGACCCGCAAATGTGGACGAGTTTTCCAGAGGCTGAGAACGGCCGCTACAGAAAAGCGGCCGCTGTCTTGCAACGTGGTTGGGCGTGTTTATCTTTGTGGAGTGGTTTGCGGTTGCGTCGGAGGAGTCTGTGGCTGCGGCTGCTGCTCCTGTTTTTGCAGCTGCTGTTGCTGGCTCGGCGGTATCACATCCGGCAGAGTCTTTGCGGGTTCGAGGCCCGGAATGACGGGCGCCGTGTGGATTTGGCCCGTGGCGGCATCGACTATGGAGATCCCGTAGCGATCGAGTGTGCTGGCCAGCGTTTCCTCAAAGGCGGCGCGATCGGTGGCGTAGCGGGCGCGCGCGGCGATCAGTTGCGCATCGGCGGCCGCAAGGCCTTTTTGCTGAACCAGAACATTCGCGGTGGTGGAAGCTCCCAGGTGCAGCTTCTTGACCTCCGCATCGAGGCTCTGCTGGTTGAAGTCCTGGTTCGAGACGGCGGACTCGACCGCCGCGCGGTCGTTGGTCAGCGCATACTGCTGGCTGATGACATTCATCCGAATCTGAATGTAGAGCTGCTGCAGGATCAGCTGCGCTTTACGGTATTCAATCTGGGACCGCGCCTGCGCCGCCTGGGCTGGACGGTTCCGGATGGGAATGTTCATCGTGACTTCGACACCTTTGTTCGGAGCGCTGCTGTTGAAAAGATTGCCGAACACCGTGCTGTACCCGGTGGTGGGCAACGTAGTGCACTCCGTCGGGGGAATGCCGAAGCTCGCCAGCGCTGCCGGGCAGTTTGGGCTCACCGCGCCGCCCAGTCCTGTCGCCCCATAAAATGCCTGCAGGTCGAGCACGGGAAGCAGGCCGTTCTTCACCCCTTTCAGGGTGAGCTCATCAATTTTGAGATTGAGGATGGCTTGCTCCACATCAGGGCGATTCGCGTCCGCTTCGCGCACCAGATCATCGACCGACATATGCTCCTCAGGGGTTTCCGCCAGGCTCACGCGATCGGTGGGAATGATCGGGGCATTGGCCAGAGCCGGATCGTCGAGGTTGCGTGCGATGGCCTGTTTCATCAGAAGCTGCTGATACTCGAGGGTGTTTTGCGAGGCGATGAGCGACTGCTGATCGCTGGACTCCTGGCTTTTGGCGTTGACCACATCGAGGGGCGCCATGCTGCCGATCTGCAGCTGCTTCTCGTCGTCTTTCTCCAGCGAAGTGGACTGATCGAGGGCGCGCTGCTTCGACTGCACATCCTCATACGCGCTCACCAGCCCCCAGTAAATGTTCTCCACCTGGTTGATGGTGTAGAGAAGCTGCTGACGAAAGAGCGAGTCCGCGATGCGGCGATCATTCTTCGCCTGGACAATGAAACGGCCGTTGACGCCGGTGCCGAATCCCTGCAGAAGATGCTGGGTCAGCGAGAAATTGAAACTGGATTGCAGCGCCGGGCTGAAAAAACTAAAGAGATTGTCGGTGGTGGTCCGGCTGTTCTGGAAGCCCAACTGGAGGTTCGTGCCCGTGATGAAGCCCTGGTTATAAGTGAAGTTATAGGTGTTGGTGTTCTGCGTGATCGCAGGCAGTCCGCCGGAAAAGATGGGGCTTTGCTCCGGCTGAATCAGGTGATTCCACTCGAGGGTGCCCTGCAGCGAGGGATCCATACTCTCCGGCGTCGGGCCAAGGCCGTTAGTGGAAAGGGACAAGCCGCCAGGCCCGGTGCCGGCGACGCTGGAGTTGGAACTGCTTCCGCTGGGACCGCCGCCGACAGAGCTGACCGTTGCCGTGCTCCCGCCCTGCGTGCCGGTGACGAGGCTGGTGGGGATTCCCAGAATGCTTTCAAGCCCTCCGGCGCGCGCGCGCATCAGGTCGGTGTCGGCAATGTCGAGGTTGAGGCGCTGGATGGCGATGTCGTAGTTATTCTGCAGCGCGAGCAGGACGGCGTCGCTCAGGCTGAGATAGATTTTTCCGTTCCGGACCAGTTGATCCAGCTGCACCGAGTTGAGAAAACTCGGCGGCGGCACGGTGATCGGCGAATAAGGGGCAAGCGGGTTCTTCCAGTAGGTGCGCTCTTTGGAGTAGTCGCGGTTGGTATCGCGCATGAAGAGCGGCTGCGTGGGGTTGGGCGCAGGAGGAAGACCGGGAGCCGGCGAAGCGGTTTGCTGCGGAACCTGCGCATAGGAGGGCGCGGTTCCCGCCAGCAGGCATGAAATTGCCGCGGCAGCTTTCAACTTGGCGAAAAAGGTAGCTGATTTCTTTTCAGGATGATTGCGGGAAACTAACATTTGGCCGTCTCCACTCCTCTGACCAGGCACATCCGTGTCGGTCGACAAACGCGCTTTCTTCGCACTCCGCATTCGAGGCGGAGAAATGCGCTCCAGGCAAGAAAATCGCTTTGGCTTCTTTCGAATACGCGGCGAGTCCCGGCCTGGTTCCGTAAACTCGTAAACAATCAGGAAAGCTGAGTATATCGCAGCGATTCGATGTTTCCGGAGAAACATCCGATGCGGGAAATCGTGCTACAAATCGGCGGAAAAAGTTAAACAGCGAGGCTGCGGAAACCGAGCCGACATGCGAGTGAAAAACGAACGACAGGCGAGTGAGCAGCGAGCGCAAAGCGAGGGCAACGCGGCGCGTGGGAAACGGGGAGAAGCATGGTGGATGAGGCAGGCAAGAGCGGTTCGAACTGGAAGCTGACCCTCGCCTACGACGGCACGGATTATTGTGGCTGGCAGATCCAGCCCGGTCGCCCAACCATCCAGGGAATGCTGGCCGATGCGGTTGAGCGTGTGACCGGCGAACGAGTCTTGCCCCAGGGGAGTGGGCGCACCGACGCCGGGGTCCATGCGCGCGGACAGGTAGCGTCATTTATTCTGGACGCGGCGATTCCGGCCGACAATTTTCTGCGCGCGCTGAACCGCAGGCTGCCCGAGGCCATCCGGATCCTCCTCGCGGAACCCGCGGCGGCCGAGTTTCATGCCCGGCATGCGGCGCGCGGCAAGCGGTATGAATATCGGATTCATCGGGCAGAAATTTGCCCTCCCTGGGCGGCGCGGTTTGCGTGGGCGCTGCCCTGGCCCCTGGATGTGGAGCGCATGAACCACGCAGCGGCGGGCGTGCTTGGGACGCACGACTTTACTTCGTTTGCGGCCAGCGATCCGGATCTGGCGACCCGGCGCGATGAAGACGGCAATGATGACCCCGCGGGGAATGTGCGAACAATCTTCGACTCGGGCTGGAGTGAAGAGGGCGAACGGCTGGTCTATCGTGTGCGCGGCAACGGATTTCTGCACCACATGGTGCGGAATCTGGTGGGAACCTTTGTGGACGTGGGTCGCGGCCACATGGAGCCGGAAGCGATTGACCGAATTCTGAAGGCGCGGTCGAGAGCCGAGGCCGGACCAACCGCACCGGCGCGAGGGTTATTTCTGGACAGCGTCGAATATTGAACGACAGCCAGGAGCCGTCAGCTAAAGAACGGTCGGCGACGCCGGATGAAAGATCTGGAGGCACTTCCTGCTCGCGGTTCGCTCGCCGTCCGCTGACCGCTCTTTAGTTGACCGCTCCTCAGCCCGCTTTTTTCTTAACTCGCTTTTCCGCTCGCCGTTCGCTAGGCTGAAATCTCTTATGGCATCGCCGGTGTCCGCAACCGCATGCATCGCCCAGATCGCGGCTGATCGCCGCGTGCATCAGGCATTTCAGTGGCTGCATCTGCAGGAACAGCGGATCATGCAGTGGCAGACGGAGATGGTCGGTGTGCCGGCCCCGCCGTTCGGCGAAGGGCGGCGCGCGGAGTGGCTGTGCGAACGCTTTCGCGAGCTGGGTCTTTCCGATCCGCGCATCGATGAAGTCGGCAACGCGATCTCGACCTGGCCAGGGGCAGGTGACGGGGCGCGGCGGGTGATGCTTTCGGCGCACATCGATACCGTTTTTCCACCGGGAACGCCGATTAAGGCTGATCTGAAGGGATCACGCTTGTCCGCTCCCGGGGCGTGCGACAACGGAGCGGGAGTGGCGGCAATGCTGGCAATTGCCGCCGCACTCAGGCACGCGGCGATCACGACCGAATTTGAAGTGATGTTCGTCGGCAACGTGGGTGAGGAGGGAGAAGGCGACCTGCGCGGCATGCGGCATCTCTATCGCGATGGCGCGGCACGCGACGGAATCGCGGCGCACATCGTGCTGGACGGGGCGGGCCATGAATCGGCGGTGACCCACGCGCTGGGAAGCCAGCGGTACCTGGTGACCATTGCGGGACCGGGTGGCCATTCATGGACCGACGCGGGCCGGCCGAATCCGATTGTGTTACTGAGCCGCGCGATCCAGCGATTTTCCGCAGTGCCGCTGCCCGACATTCCGCGCACCACCATGAATGTCGGGACGATAGAAGGCGGAACGGCGATCAACGCGATCCCGGAGCGGGCGACAGCGCGGTTCGATCTGCGCTCGACGGACCCGGAGCAGCTCATTCGCCTCGAAGTGGAGTTGCATCGCGCCGTGGAGGATGCGGTGATGGCGGCCAATCACGGCCAGCGTGATGGAGCCGGCAACCTTCGCTTTGCTATTGAGAAAATTGGCGACCGCCCCGCGGGACGGCTGCCCCCCGGATCGGAGTTGATGTCGCTGCTCGAGGCGGTGGATCGTCACCTCGCGATTCGGACCGAGATGCGCCTGGCTTCGACGGATGCGAATATTCCGCTTTCTCTCGGCATTCCGGCCGTGAGCATCGGCGGTGGAGGCGAAGGCGGCGGGATTCACACCCACGGGGAGTGGTACGACGGTAAAGGACGCGACCTGGGCTTGCGGCGGATCCTTCTCCTGTTGCTGGCAACAGCGGGCAGTTAGACTGGCTCGGTGAAAGCTCTCGTTGCATTGTGCGGATTGGTGATGATGGCAGGATTCACGTTTGCGCAGGCTCGACCCGCGGCGGACGCGATCTACTACCACGGCAACATCCTCACCGGTGTCGATCTCGAAGGGGCGCATCCCCAGCGCGTAGCGGCGCTCGCGGTCGCCCACGGCGAAATTCTTGCGGCGGGCGATGACGCTGCGATCACCATGCAATACAAGGGCGCCGCGACCCGGATGATCGATCTCGGCGGTGCGTTCGTGATGCCTGGATTCAACGACGCGCATGTGCACCTGGGTATGGCCGGGAAGATCCAGCTGTCGGTGGACCTGATCGGAACAAAGTCGCTCGCAGAAATGCAGCAGCGGATCCGCGCAGCGGCGCAAAAGGCTCCCGCGGGACAGTGGCTGAGCGGCGGCGGGTGGGACCACACGCTGTGGGCGAGCGGAAAGCTGCCCAGCCGCGCAGACATCGACGCGGCGGCCGAGGGGCATCCGGCGATTTTTACGCGCGTCGACGGGCACATTGCGGTTGCGGACTCGGCCGCGCTGAACGCCGCGGGGATCACGCGCGAGACGAAGGATCCTGAGGGCGGAAAAATTGACCGCGGGCCTGATGGCGAGGCAACCGGGATTCTGCGCGAGACGGCGCAGAGTTTGGTGAAGGTTCCGCCGCCTTCTCCGGAACAACGCAGGAAGGGGCTGGAACTGGTGATCGCAGATGCGGTCTCCCACGGCATAACCAGCGTGCAGGATTTTTCGGATTGGGACGATTTCCTGGTCTACGAGCAGATGGAACGCGAGGATAAGCTGCCGCTGCGAATTGCGGAATGGCTGCGCTTCGCCGATCCGCTGAACGTGGAGAAGCAACAGGCGGCGCAGCATCCGGCCAGAGATCGGATGCTCCACACGACGATGCTGAAGGGATTCATGGATGGATCGCTGGGGTCGCGGACAGCGGCGATGAATGCACCGTATGCCGACGATCCGGGGAATTCGGGGATTCCGCGCTATACGCAGGACAAGCTGAACGCAATGGCGATTGAGCGCGCCAGGGCAGGATTCCAGTTGGGATTTCACGCTATCGGCGATCGCGCGGTCGACATGGCTCTGGATGCGTTTGCGCTGGCTGAGGCGGCGGCTCGGCAATCGGGAGTGCGGGTCCCCGCACCGTATGCGGCCCCTGGCCTCGGCGTGCGGCCTGCAACCGTTGCTCCCTGGCACGATTTCCGTTTTCGCATTGAGCACAGCCAGGTGGTGAGCCCAGGGGATTTCGCGCGTTACAAGCAACTGGGCGTCATTGCGTCGATGCAGCCGAATCATCTGCTGACGGATATGGCGTGGGCGGGCCAGCGGCTGGGTCCGGATCGGGAGAAGTATGCGTACGCCTGGAAGTCGTTCCTGGACGCGGGGGTGCCACTGGCGTTTGGGACGGACTATCCGGTCGAACCGATTACGCCGTATCGAGGCGTGTACTGTGCCGTGACGCGGGAGAACGAGGCCGGAACGATGAGCTTTCATCCCGAAGAGAAATTGACGATTAGCCAGACGCTGTATGCCTACACGCAGGGGTCGGCGTATGCCGAATTTGCGGAGGGTTGGAAAGGCAGGCTGGCGCTGGGCTACGTCGCGGATTTCGTGGTGCTGGACCGGGACCTGACGGCCATTGCGCCGCACGAGATCCTCGGAACCAGGGTCCTGCGCACCGTGATGGGCGGTAAAACCGTGTATCTGCAGCACTGATCACTGGCGCTCAGGACCCGGGATCTGCCATTGAACGTCTACAGGCTGCCGTCCGCTGAAAATCGGCGGGTAACCGGAGAGGCCCATTTACAATCAAAGAGATATTGCTGATTGCATAGAGGAGATTTCCACGCATGGCTACTGCCACCGTTGCAAGCAACACTGCTGCCTACAAAGTCGCCGATATGTCGCTGGCTGACTGGGGGCGCAAAGAGATTTCGATTGCCGAGCACGAGATGCCCGGCCTGATGGCAATTCGCCACAAGTATGCCGCGGAGAAGCCGCTGAAGGGCGTGCGCGTTTCGGGCTCGCTGCACATGACGATTCAGACCGCTGTGCTGATTGAGACCCTGGCCGATCTGGGTGCGACCGTGCGCTGGGCGAGCTGCAACATTTTCTCCACGCAGGATCACGCGGCGGCGGCCATTGCCGCGGCCGGGATTCCGGTGTTCGCGTGGAAGGGTGAGTCGCTCGAGGAGTACTGGTGGTGCACGCTGCAGGCACTGAACCACGGCGAGGGCAAGGGACCGCAACTGATCGTCGACGATGGCGGCGATGCGACGCTGCTCATCCACAAAGGCTACGAGTTGGAAAACGGCGACAAGTGGGTCGACTCCCCTTCCGGCAGCGAAGAAGAAGCGGTGATCAAGAAGCTGCTGAAGGATGTGTACGCGGACGACAAGCAGTACTGGCACAAGGTGGTCAGGGAGTGGCGCGGCGTTTCCGAGGAGACGACCACGGGGGTGCACCGGCTCTACAAGATGAAGGAACAGGGCAAGCTGCTGGTGCCGGCAATCAACGTCAACGACTCGGTCACCAAGTCGAAATTTGACAACCTGTATGGCTGCCGCGAATCGCTGGCTGACGGCATTAAGCGCGCGACCGATGTGATGGTGGCCGGCAAGGTCGCCGTGGTTTGCGGATACGGCGACGTGGGCAAGGGCTCATCGCACTCGCTGCGCGGCATGGGCGCGCGGGTCATCGTCACGGAGATCGATCCCATCAACGCGCTGCAGGCGGCGATGGAAGGCTTTGAAGTCGCACCCATCGAGGACACCCTGGGGCGCGGCGACATCTACGTCACCTGCACCGGCAACGTGGACATCATCACCCTGGAGCACATGAAGCAGATGAAGGATCAGGCGATCGTCTGCAACATCGGCCACTTTGACAACGAAATTCAGATGGATAAGCTGAACCACGCGCCGGGCGTGAAAAAGATCAACATCAAGCCGCAGGTGGATCAGTACAACTTCCCCGCCGAGGGCAAGAAGCCGGCGCACAGCATCTTTGTGCTGGCCGAAGGCCGGCTGGTGAACCTGGGATGCGCGACCGGGCATCCGAGCTTCGTGATGAGCAACAGCTTCTCGAACCAGACGCTGGCCCAGATCGATCTGTGGAAGAACAAGGATACCTATGCGATCGACGTCTACACCCTGCCCAAGCGGCTGGATGAGGAGGTGGCCCGGCTGCATCTGGAGAAGATCGGCGTCAAGCTGACCAGGCTCACCAAAGAGCAGGCCGACTACATCGGGGTTTCCGTGGATGGGCCTTATAAGTCGGAACACTACAGGTACTAGGGTTCAGCACGCAGCGTTCAGAAGTGGAGCCGGGAATGGGTTCAGGACCCTTCCCGGCTTTCCCTTTTGTGTGGAGTTTCAGAAAGGGGCGGCGCCGATCGGATGCCGCGCCCTCTTACTTCGCGGCCGCTTCGGCGAGGTGCTTTTTGTAGACCGGCGATAACTCGCGCAGGTGGGCGACAGCTGCGGGAACGAGTTCGAGTGCTGCGTCGATCTCGGTATCCGTACTGGTGCGGCACAGGCTGAAGCGTAGACTGGCACGCGCTCGCGCCGGCGGCAATCCCATGGCCTTCAGCACGTGGGAGGGCTCGCTGGAACCGGACGAGCAGGCCGATCCGCCAGAGACGGCGAGGCCCTTTAGGTCAAGAGCGATCACCAGCGCCTCGCCCTCGAGATGATCGAAGTAGAGGTTGGCCGTGTTCGGGACGCGGGACTGACCGGCGCCATTAATGCCGCATGCGTCGATGGTCGAGAGCAAGCCCTGTTCAAGACGGTCGCGCAGGACCCCGATGCGCTCGTCGGTACCATCGGTGAGCGCGGCCCGCGCAATCTCCGCAGCCTTGCCCAGGCCCACGATCCCGGCAACGTTTTCCGTGCCGGCGCGGCGCTGCCGCTCGTGCGACCCGCCAAAGAACATCGGCTCGAAGCGCGTGCTGCGGTGCACATAGAGGATCCCGATGCCCTGCGGAGCGTGGAGTTTGTGTCCCGAGATGCTGAGCAGATGGCAGCCGATGGTCTGAACGTCGATGGGGATCTTCCCCGCGGCCTGAACCGCGTCGGTGTGGAAGGCGATTCCGGTCTCGGCGGCAATCTTTCCGATCTGCTCGATGGGCTGGATGACGCCGGTCTCGTTGTTGGCCATCATCACGCTGATCAGCTTGGTGTTCGGCTTCCGCACGCGGTAGATGTCGTAGGGATCGACGACGCCGGAGGCCGAAACCGGCAAAAATGTGACGTCGATGCCCCGCTCCTGCGCCTTTTGGGCGGAATGCAGGACAGCGTCGTGCTCGACGGAAGAGGTAATGAGATGATCGCCCGGGCGCAGGACGCCGAAGATGGCGGTGTTGTCGCTCTCCGTGCCGCCGGAGGTGAAGACAATCTCCGCGGAACGGCAGTTGAGCAGCGCGGCGACCTGCTCGCGAGAGTGCTCGACGGCGGCACGGGCGTGCTGGCCGAAGTGATGAACCGAGGAGGCATTGCCGAAGGAGTCGATGAAGAATGGCCGCATGGCCTCCAGAACCTCAGGCAGCAGAGGCGTGGTGGCATTGGCGTCCATGTAGATGCGGCGCATACTTTATTGTAGCGGCATGGTTCCGGGGCCGATTCCGATACGCGCAAAAAACCGTCCGCGGGTACTCGTGGATTCATGCAAAATTAAGTAAGAGGGAGTCATCCTGTAGCCATGCGCGCGCTGGTCGTCGAGGACGAGTCTCGGGTCGCGGAGAATATCGCGACCGCGCTGCGCGAAAGCGCCGGCCTGGCGGTGGACATCGCCCACACCGGGCTCGACGGCCTCGAGTTGGGCAGACAGTCGAATTACGACCTGATCGTGCTCGACCTGATGCTGCCAGGACTCGATGGGCTGGGCGTGCTGAAGGCGATCCGCGCCAAAAAGCAAACCGCGCCCGTGCTCATCCTGACGGCCGATGGAGAAAAGACGTCCATCATCAGCCTGCTCAATGCGGGCGCCGACGATTATCTGGCCAAGCCATTTGACCTGGGCGAACTGCTGGCGCGCTCGAAGGCGCTCATCCGGCGTGGCAAGGGCGTCAGCCACCCGAAGATCGAGGTGGAAGATCTGGTGATTGACACGCTGGAAAAAACAGTGACGGTCGCCGGCAAGCCGGTGGAGCTCTCGCCGACGGAGTATCGCGCGCTCGAGTATTTGAGCCATCGTCCGCGTTCGGTGATCTCGAAACAGGTGCTGCTGGAGCACCTTTACGACTACAACTGGGAGCATCACTCGAACGTGATCGAGGCTCACATCTCGAATCTGCGTCGGAAACTGAATCGCGGCAGCGATGGCAACTGGATCGAAACCCTCCGGGGGCGCGGATATCGGCTGATGGCCGGTGGCGGGGGTGCGGCGTGAGACGCTATTCCCTTCGCCGTCGTCTGATTGCCGCCGTGCTGGTGCTGGAGTGCGGACTGGTCCTGGGCCTGAGCAGTGCCACGCTGATTTATCTGTGGGGCCAGCACATCAGCGCCTTCGACCGGATGGTACGCGGGCGAGCCGATTCCCTGCTCGGCCAGGTGCATGACGCGGAAGACGCCGACGCCAACGTGGCCATCAATGCGGGAGATCTCGACTTGCGCGGAAGAGACTTCTGGATGGCGCGTGACGAGGGCGGACGCACGCTGGCGCAATCGACGAACTGGAGCAGCGAGGTGGCAAGCGGCATTGGAAAAGTGGAAGCGCCGCATGATTTCCTCGTCCATGGAAAAACGCTGCGCGGGCTGGTGCTGCATGGCGTGCGCATCGTCGATGCGGATGACCAAAGTCCAGGAATTGCGCGAGCCGTCACGATCTACTACGCAGCACCGCTCCATCCGGTCTATGAAGCCATGGCACGAGCGGCGGAGTTTCTGGTCGTGGCCAGTCTGCTGCTCCTGATGCTGACAGCCGGGGCTCTGGCGTTGCTGCTCCGTCGCGGGCTGGCGCCGCTCGAGGAACTGAGCCGGGCTGCAGCGGGAATGACGCCGAAGCATCCGCGATTTAATGCACCCAAAAGCGCTCATGCAACAGCGGAGCTGGCTGTGCTCGCCGCGGCGCTGGAGTCTTCCACACGGCGTCTCGATGAGGCTTTTATCCAGCAGCGCGTCTTCGTGAACGATGCGGCGCACGAGTTGAAGACGGCGGTCACGATTATCAAATCGTCTCTGCAGCTGCTCTCGTCGCGGCCGCGCTCGACGCGCGAGTATGCGAGGGGCCTGGAAAGCTGTATGGCCGACTGCGCGCGGATGGAAGAGCTGGTCCAGCGCATGCTGCAGCTGGCGCGATTCGAGCGGGAGCCGGCCAGGGGCAGCGTGGAATGCGACGTGGCGGAAGTGGCGCGCGATGTCGCCACACAAATGGAGAGGCTCGCAGAGATCCGGGAGGTTGCTATCGCGGTGCAGGCTCCGAGTTCAGCGCCGACACGGCTGGAATCCGACGCCTGCGCTTCCCTGCTCGCCAACCTGCTGCTGAATGCCGTGCAACACACGCCGGCGGGCGGGTCGGTGACCGCGACGATTCTGCTGGGCACCGACGTTACCATCGAGGTGCGCGATACGGGCAGGGGCATTGCTCCGGAAGATCTGCCGCATCTCTTCGAACGCTTCTGGCGCGGCGACAACTCGCGGGCGCGAACCACGGGCGGCGCCGGTCTGGGGCTGTCGATCTGTAAGGCGATTGTGGACTCCTGCGGCGGGGAGATTGCGGTGAACAGCCGGCTTGGCGAAGGCACCAGTGTGACGGTACGGTTGCCGCTGGCGGCGACGCCCGAAGTTGTTCGGGAGATGTCTGCTGTCAGTTAGGAAATCTCTGATGAAAGTTGTGTTCTGAAAGAGCGCGGCTTTTGCCGTGCCGCGAGTCGTGCCGGATCAGCGCGGCTTTTCCCCGGGGACAGTTCGCGAATTCTTCACAGCCTCCTTAGGCGAGTCGCGATTCCATCGTTTCAAACCAAAACATAACCCACCCGAATTCTGGCCGGCAAAAGAAGAGAGACTCTTGGGTCTCCCCTTTTTTTTGCGATCGAAGGATTTAGAGCGAGAGCTCGCCCACGAGGAGGCCTTTTTCTTCCGTCAGCGCGAAGCCCAGCTTACGGGAGAGATCGCGCATGCGGCCATTTTCCGGCAGGAAGTAGACGAGAACCTGAACGACGCCTTCGGTGCGTGCGGCGTCAAGAGCGCGGCGCATGAGGACTTCTCCGAGTCCCTGGCCCTGGAAGTCGTCGGCGATGACGATGGCGAGCGTGACGGAGCGGCCGTTGTCCTGGTGCACCATGCGGCTAACGCCGCCGATGACTTTTCCTCCCCTGGCATCGGTGGTTTCCGCAACCAGAGCCAGTTCGCGGTCATAGTCGATGAAGCAGATGCGCGTGAGCCGTTCGTGCGCGGTGCGCGCATTCAGGTCGAGCGAGGTGAAATAGCGCTGGACAACCGTGCGCTCGGACAGCCGATCGTGGAAGGCGACAATGAGCGGCTCGTCTTCCGGACGAATCGGCCGGATGAGGACACTCGCGCCTGATTTGGATTTCCATGGTGAAACGTATTGCACCGGGTAAGGCCGAATGGCCGGACGCGGCAGCTGATCCTCGGTCGTGCCGGGCTCGTGCAGCACAACGCGGGCATCGAGAGCGATCAGGCCGTCGGGCGACGCGAGCAGCGGGTTGATGTCGATTTCTTTAATCCAGCGCTGTTCGACCACGAGCTCGCTGAAGCGGACGACGAGCGCGTCGAGGGCATCGAGGTCGACCGGCTTGCGGCCGCGCACGCCTTTCAGAGCGGTGAAGATTTTCGTCTGCTCCATCTGATGACGCGCAAGGGTTGCGGTGAGCGGCGGCAGCGCGAGCGCGCGATCTTTATAGACTTCGACGAGCTGGCCGCCGGTTCCGAACAGGAGCACCGGTCCGAGCTGCGGGTCGATGCTGCTCCCGAGGATGATCTCGTAGCCATCGAGTTTCGCGAAGGGCTGCACCGTAACGCCGAGGAAATGCTCCGCGCCAACTTTTTCGGTGACGGATTTCTGGATATCGGCGAATGCCTCGGCCACCTCGCCCGCCGTCCGCAGATTGAGCTTCACGCCGCCGACGTCGGTTTTGTGCGTAATGGTTTCAGAGTGCAGCTTCAGCACGACGGGATAGCCAATTTCCGCAGCCTTTCGAGTGGCTTCTTCCGAGGTTTTCGCCAGCTCGGTGCGGACCGTGGGAATGCCATAGGCGGCGAGGAGCTGCTTCGATTCGTATTCGGTCAGGATAGTGCGGCGACTGGCGCGTACCCGATCGACGATGCTGCCAGCGATATCGCGCTTCGCATCGAGCACGGAGCCCGAGCGCGCAGCGGGCGTCTCATAAAGGTCGCGCAAATGACTGGTGTGTTTCCAGGTGGCGACGAAGGCTTCCGCAGCCGCGTCGGGATAGGGGAAGACGGGGATGCCGGCTTTGGTCAGGACGGCTTCTCCCTCGGCAACGAAATCACCCCCCATCCAGCTGGCGATCACCGGCTTGCCGGTGGACTTCGCGTAGGGCACAAGATGCTCAGCAACCCCTGTGGGATTGGTCATTCCCTGCGGCGTAAGAATCACCAGCATGCCGTCGGTGTTCTTATCCTGCGAGGCGATTTCCAGTGCCTTGGCGTAGCGATCCGGCTCGGCATCGCCGAGAATGTCGACGGGATTGTTATGGCTCCACGCATCGGGAAGGAAATTGTTGTAGGTCGCGATGGTTTCTGGCGAAATCTCCGTGAGTTCCCCGCCCGCGTTGATCAGCGCGTCAGTGGCGAGGACGCCGGGACCTCCCGCGTTGGTCAGAATGGTGAGGCGCGGGCCTTTGGGGCGTGGCTGCTTGGCCAGAACTTCGGAGATGTAGAAAATTTCACTGATGGAGTTGACGCGGAGCACGCCGGCGCGCTGGAAGGCGGCGTTGAGCACATCGTCACTGCCGGTCAGGGAGCCGGTGTGCGACGCAGCCGCTTTCGCGGCGGCGGCGGTGCGCCCCGCTTTGATGACGAGGATCGGCTTAGTCAGAGCAACGGCGCGCGCGGCGGAGAGGAAACTGCGGGCGTCGCCGATGGATTCCATATAGATCACGATGGAGTCGGTGTTCAGATCCTGTCCGTAGTGGTCGATCAGTTCGCCAAACGAGACATCTAGCATCGAGCCGGCCGAAACGCAGCCGGAGAGGCCGACCTGCTCGCGAATGCACCAATCGAGGACGGCAGTGAGCAGCGCGCCGCTCTGGCTGATGAACGCAAGGCGACCGGCCGGAACCATGGCTTTGGCGAAGTTCGCGTTGACCCCACCAACGGGATTCATGACGCCGAGGCAGTTGGGGCCGATGAGGCGCATCTTGCCCTTGATGGTTGCAGCAATCTGGCGTTCCAGCGCTTTGCCGGGTTCGCCAATTTCCTTGAAGCCGGCAGAGATGACGATGGCCGAAGGAACGCCGAAGTCAACGGCTTCCTGGATGATGGCCGGAACAGTAGCGGCTGGCGTGGTGACGACGATGAGGTCCGGAACGCCGGGAAGTTCCTTGATGGACTGATACGCGGGCAGGCCCAGGACGCTGGGCCGCTTTGGATTCACAGGCCAGACGGGGCCGCCAAACGGGCTGCTCATCAGATTCTGCAGCACCGTGCAGCCTACACTACCGGCGCGATCGGTGGCACCGACAACCGCGACCGACTTCGGCGTGAAGATCGACGCGAGCGGACTGCGGCGAATGCTGACGAGATCGTGAGCGGGATCGATGATGAGCGTGCTTTCCGGGGCGACGGTGGCGGAAGCCATGAGGGAGTTCTCCTTTGAATCTCGTTCAGTGTCCATAGCCGGCTTCCGCGGTGACTTTACCACGGAAGAGCCAGTACGACGTGATGAAGTAAGCCAGCGCAAGAATGAGGCCGAAGGACCACCAGATGAGACCGACGTGCAGCGAGTGAGCTCCGGCAAGAGCGCTGGCGATGGTGATGTTGCGCGCCGGGTCGGTGGATGAAGGCAGGAGCGTCGGGTAGAGTCCGACGGCCGCGCCAACCAGCATGAAAACCAAATAGAAGCAGGAAGAGAGGAACGCGCACAGCGGCTTGCGCTGCCTCGTGAAGCTGAGCATACCGACGAGCGTGGCGACGACCAGCGCCGGAATGAGGAAGAGAATCGGATACGCTTTGTAGTTCGCGAGCGCAGAAGGACGGACGGCGACGGTCGCTGGCAGGCTGATGAGCGTGATCAGCAGCAGCGCAATCCAAAGGACAGAGGCAGTGCGGCGGGCACGGGCTTCGAGTTCGCCCGGCGCTTTGAGAACGATCCAGAGAGCCCCGTGGGTGGCGAGCGCGACCAGAGCAACGACTCCGCCGATGATCGTGTACCAGTCGAGAATGCCAGGGTTCGCGCCGACGCGCCAGTTGGTCCAGAGAGGCAGGAAGAAGTAGTTGTCGGCGCCCAGGGGCACGCCGCGAATGACATTCGCCAGAGCTGCTCCGAAGAAGATGGCAAGCAGGGCACTGGCAACAAAGAAAAGTCCGTCGAAGAAACTGCGCCAGACGTTGTGATCGATGTGCATGCGCAGCTCGATACTGGCTCCGCGCATGATCAGCAGCCAGAGAACAATCATGAGCGGCAGATAGAAGCCGCTGAACGACGACGCGTACAACAACGGGAAAGCGAAGTAGAGCGTGCCGCCACCAGCAAGCAGCCAAACTTCGTTGCCATCCCACATCGGGCCGATGGAGCGGAACAGCATGCGGCGATCATCTTCGCTGCGGCCGAGGAAGGGCGAAAGAATCCCAACACCGAGGTCGAAGCCGTCGAGCACGACGTAAGCGGCGATCATGACCGCGACAATCCAGAACCAGACGAATCCCATCGTTGTTCTCCCTCTCTAGGCCGTCGCAAACTTTGCGGGTTCAGGTTCAGGCGCGACCGCAACGGCAGCCGGCCCGGTACGAATGAATCGGTAAACGAGGACGATCCAGAGGATCGAGAGCACCGAATCCATGCCTAGAAAACCGAGTAGCGTGAAGAGCGCGTTGCCTGCCGAGACGTGGATCGAGTAACCCTGAGAGGTACGGAGGAGACCGTAGACGACCCACGGTTGGCGGCCGATTTCCGCGGTCATCCACCCGGCTGTGTTGGCGACATAGGGCAGCGGAAAGCTGAGCAGGATCGGCCACAAAATCCAGCGCGCGGAGTACAGTTTGCCGCTCCAGAGCAACACCGCCGCAACCAGCATGAGCAGCAGGAACCAGGTCCCGAGTCCCGCCATGATGTGGTAGCTGTAATACAGCAACGGCAGTGGACTGGGCCGCTGGTCCGGGGGAAAGTCGTTCAGGCCTTTCACCTCGGCGGAAGTTGTGCCGTAGATGAGGAAGCTGAGAACGTCGTTGATCGGCACCGGATTGTCGATCTTCTGCGCGTTCTCGTCCGGCTGGCCGATGAGCACCACAGGCGCACCCTTCTGCGTGCGGAAGAGCCCTTCCATCCCGGCGATGGCGGCCGGCTGATACTTCGCCACGTAGCGGCCATGGAAGTCGCCGGTGGGAAAGATCTGCACGACGCAGGAGATGAGGCCGGCGATGACGCCGATTTTCAGGAACAGGCGGCCGAAGTCCTCATTGCTCTTTTCGAGCAGATAAAACGCGCCGGTGGCTGCAACGACGAACGATGCGGTAACGACGGCTCCGCACATGTTGTGCGCGTATTGCAGCCATGCCCACGGATTCAACATGAAGTGCCAGAAGCTCGAGACTTCATAGGTGCCGTTGGGGAGCAGGCGGTACGCGACGGGGTGCTGCATCCAGGCGTCGGTAACGATGATGAAGAAACCGGAGATCCAGGAGCCTACGAAGACCATGAACGCTGCGCCGAAGTGGGCGAGCTTGGAGAGGCGCTTTTCGCCGAAGAGGAAGAGGCCCAGAAAGGTCGACTCGAGGAAGAAAGCGAAGACGCCTTCCATGGCGAGCGGCTGACCGATGACGCCGCCGGTTCGTCGCGCGAATTCCGACCAGTTGGTGCCGAACTGGAATTCCATCGGAATGCCGGTGACCACGCCGAGCAGGAAATTGATAGCGAAGATTTTTGCCCAGAAGCGCGCAGCCTGGTTCCAGCGGTCCTGCCCGGTACGCAGGGCGACGAGCTTCATGATCACCATCAGCAGCGCCAGGCCCATCGTGAGCTGCGGGAACAGATAGTGGAACGTGACCGTGAAAGCAAAGTGAATACGGTGCAGAAGGAGGGCGTCCATACCGTACTGAAGGTAACCGGGAAGGGCGTAGCGGGACTGTGACCTTTATCACAAATCAGGGTGGAGGTTACAGGGCACCGAGCGCCGGGCACGAATGTCTTGAGGGGTGGGCTCCGTGACCCGGGT
>Ga0210398_10000284_pt1 | contig 61314 bp, 60 predicted proteins | sample IncBWC4OmetaG_FD_161047 | JGI IMG/M metagenome (GOLD analysis project Ga0210398, IMG submission 161047) | Forest soil microbial communities from Barre Woods Harvard Forest LTER site, Petersham, Massachusetts, United States - Inc-BW-C-4-O | ecosystem: Environmental > Terrestrial > Soil >... | reverse complement strand
CTCCCGCCCTGCCGCCTGCTCGGTAACCCACGCCGACACCGCGATGGTATGGGGGCAGCCGAAGGCCAGGAAGCGCGCCGCCTGAATGATGCTCGAGTTCAGCTGCAGGTCGAATTGCACCCAGGTTCCGTGCGCACGGCTCCCGGCGGCGCCGCGGAAGGTGCCGGGACCGCTGAGCACGCCCGCACCGGGAGCGGTCTCGAAGTAGCGCAGGGTGACCTCGTTGTAGTTCATACGCCGCTCAATCGTCGCAGGCGCGATACGGCCTGGGTGACCACCGCGATGGCGGCGTCGATGTCGGGCTCGCGGGTGAAGCGCCCCAAGCCGAATCGCAGACTGCTCTCGCTCAACACGTCATCGCGACCCAAGGCGCGCAGTACGTAGGAGGGTTCCTGCACCGCCGAGGTACAGGCGGATCCGGTCGACACGGCCAGGCGCCCTCGCACCGCCGCGAGCAGACTCTCGCCCTCGACCCCCTCGAAGGACACATTGAGCAAGTGCGGCACCGAGTGCTCCGCGTCTCCGTTGCGGATGAGGCCGCCGAGCGGCACCAACCCCCGCCACAGCCGCTCCCGCAATGCCGCCAGCGGTTCGCTTTCCGAATCGAGCGCCGCCCGCGCGAGCTCGAACGCCAGCCCCATGCCCACGACTTGATGGGTGGCCACGGTACCCGCCCTCAAGGCCCGCTCCTGGCCGCCGCCGAATTGCAGCGCCCGGAGTTGCACGGGCGCATCGCGACCCCGGGCGCGGCGCGACACCAACAATGCGCCGACTCCCTTCGGGCCGTACGCCTTGTGCGCCGACAGGGACATGAGGTCCGCACCGAGCTGCGCGAAATCGATATCGCGTTTACCGGCGCTCTGCGCCGCGTCCACGTGCAGGCGCGCGCCGCCACGCTCGGCGCAGATCGCCGCGATGCGCCGGATATCCTGGACGACGCCGATTTCGTTGTTTACATGCATGATGGACACGAGCACGGTGTCCGCCTGCAATGCCGCGGCGACGCGGTCGGGATGTATCAGGCCGCCGCCGTCCGGCGCCAGGTAAGTGACGCGCCAGCCGCGCCGCTCGAGTTCGCGGCAGGGATCCAGGACCGCTTTGTGTTCGGTACGTGCCGTTACGATGTGCCGGCCGCTCTCGCGGTAATACTCGGCGAGGCCGAATATCGCCAAATTGTTCGCCTCGGTGGCACCCGATGTCCAGATGACCTCTTCGGGCGCCGCGCCCACGCTGGCCGCAACCTGCGCGCGCGCCGTCTCGACCAAGGCCCTCGCGGCATCGCCATAATCATGGCTCGCCGAGCCCGGATTGCCGAATTCTCCCTCCGCGGTCAGGCACCTCGCCATCGCCGCGGCCACCCGCGGATCGACGGGAGTGGTCGCCGCGTAGTCCAGGTATACGGGCCGGTTCATGGATATCGGCCCGGTCACTCGCCCGTGCCGCGTCTATCGCGCACGCCGGGCCCAGCGCTCGTGCCTCGCTCTTCGCGAGGCACCTGCTTCGACTGGCCCCGCCGGCCCTGCACCGCGCTCAGGATGCCGCGCAGAATGTTGAGTTCGTTGCGGTCGAGCTGCGCGCGATTGAACAGACGGCGCAAACGCTCCATGAGATGGCCGGTACGGTCGTCGAAATCGATTTCGCCCATGACCTGCTGCAGATGTGCATAAAAATGCTCGAGGTCGCCCGAGGGAGCCAGCGGCAATTCGAACTGGGTGTGCGACTGCGGCTGCTCGCGCGACATGTAGAGCTCGTACGCCAGGAGCTGCACCGACATGGCGAGATTCAGCGAGCAGTATTCCGGGTTGGCCGGGATGCGCACCAGCACGTTGCAATGGTTCAAGTCCTCGGTGGCGAGTCCATAGCGCTCCGATCCGAACAACAGGGCGGCGCGATCCGTCTGGCCCAAGGCGCCGATGCGTCCCGCGACGTCGCGCGGCGTCGTGAATTCCCAATAGTACGAGCGCGGCCGCGAGGTGGTACCCGCGATGAACCCGCAGTCGGCGATCGCCTCGGCGACCGTCGAGACGATGCGGGCGCTTGCCAGAATGTCGTCCGCGCCCGCGGCGAGCGCGTTGGCCTCGGCGTGCGGAAACGAGCGCGGCCGCACCAGGACCAGGTCGGAGAGCGCCATGTTTTTCATGGCGCGGGCGACCGAGCCGATATTGCCCGGATGGCTGGGATCGATGAGGACGATGCGAACGAGGGCCGTCATGCTTCTGCTATTCTACCGCCACCCTATGCAACCACTCCTCAATATCGGCATGCGTGCCGCGCGGCGCGCCGGTGATTTGATCGTGCGCAGCCTGTCTCGTCTCGATTCCCTGAAAATCGACAGCAAGGGCCGCAACGACTTCGTGACCGACATCGACCGCAAGGCCGAAGCCGACATCATCGCCACCATTCGCCGCAGCCACCCGCAGCATGCCTTCCTCGCCGAGGAAGGCGGGCGCAGCGGCGAGAGCGAGTTCGTTTGGATCATCGACCCGCTCGACGGCACCACGAATTTCCTGCACGGTTTCCCCACGTTCGCGGTCTCGATTGCGCTCGAGCACAAAGGCCGGCTGCAGCACGCCGTCGTCTACGATCCGATGCGCCAGGAGTTCTTCACCGCCTCGCGCGGCGACGGCGCCCAGCTCGAGGGCAAGAAGATCCGGGTGAGCACGCAGCGCACCTTGGAGGGCTCCTTGATCGGCACTGGATTTCCGTTTCGCTCCGGCGACCATGTGGATGCCTATCTCGCCATGCTCAAGGTGGTCATGTCCACCGCCGCCGGCGTGCGCAGGCCCGGCGCGGCGGCGCTGGATCTGGCTTACGTGGCGGCCGGGCGCATCGACGGCTTCTGGGAATTCGGCCTGTCGCCCTGGGATACGGCGGCGGGGACCCTGCTGATCCAGGAAGCCGGCGGCCGAGTCGGCACACCGGCGGGTTCCGAATATGCCCTCGGCCCCAATGTCATTGCCGGCAATCCCAAGGTTTATCAGGCTTTGCTCGACGTGCTGGGGCCCCTCACCCCGGCCGCACTGCGCAGCTGAGCGCGCGCCGAGGCGCGGCGCCAAGTCTCGCACGAGGCGTGCGCACCAGGCATACTCGGAGCATTCAGCAGATCGAACCCTTTCGATAATCAGAATTCCGAGGGAGAACGAATGAGTCTGTTCCGCACCAAACCGATCGACGTCAATGCCGACACCGGCCTGAAACGCTGCCTTGGCGCCTTCGACCTGACCATGCTGGGCATCGGCTGCATCATCGGCACGGGCATATTCGTGCTCACCGGCGTGGTCTCTGCACAGCATTCGGGGCCCGCGATCGTGCTCTCGTTCATTCTGTCCGGAATCGCCTGCGCCTTCGCCGCGCTGTCCTATGCCGAGCTCGCGGGGGCCATCGGCGGGGCCGGCAGCGCGTACGGTTATGCCTATTCCGGCATCGGCGAACTGATCGCCTGGATCATCGGCTGGGACCTGATTCTGGAATATGCCATCGCCACCTCCACGGTGGCCATCGGCTGGTCGGGGTACTTCGGCAAGATCCTGGAACTGCTCGGCTTGCACCTGCCGCATGCACTGACCAACGCGCCGCTCGACGGCGGCATCGCCAATGTACCGGCCATGGTCATCGTGCTGCTGCTGTCGGTGTTGCTGTCGATCGGCGTGCGCGAATCGGCCCGTTTCAACACCGTCATGGTGTTCGTCAAGCTCGCCGCCGTCTTGATCTTCATCGTCGTCGCCGCGCCCCATGTGAACCCGGCCAATTGGCATCCCTTCGTTCCCCCGCAAGTCATCGACGCCGCGGGCGAATCGCACTTCGGCTACAGCGGCGTGCTCACCGGCGCTTCGCTGATCTTCTTCGCCTACATCGGCTTCGACGCGGTTTCCACCGCGGCGGAGGAAACCGTCAATCCCCAGCGCAACCTGCCGATCGGCATCATCGCCTCGCTGGTGATCTGCACCGTCCTGTACATCGTCGTGTCCGGGATTCTCACCGGCGTCGTGCACTACGACCAAATCGACATCAAGGCGCCCATCGCCGATGCACTCAAGCAGCTCGGCATCGGCTGGGCCGAGGCGCTGATCTCCATCGGCGCCCTCGCCGGCATCACCACCGTCATGCTGGTGCTCTACTTCGGCCTGACCCGGGTGGTGCTCGCGATGTCCCGCGACGGGTTGTTGCCCAAGCCCATGGCCGTCGTCAATCCGAAGACCCAGACGCCGGTGCGGTTGATCATGGGATCGGGCGTGGCCATCGCGCTCATCGCGGGCCTCTCGCCCATCGGCAAAGTAGCGCAGCTGGTGAATCTGGGCACGCTCGCGGCATTCTTCATGGTTTGCGCCAGCGTCATCGTGCTGCGCAAAACGCGCCCCGGACTCAAGCGGCCATTCCGCACGCCGTGGGTGCCCCTGGTGCCGCTGCTCGGCATGGGCTTCTGCGCCTTCCTCATGGCGGGCCTGCCGGCCATCACCTGGGAGGCTTTCTTTATCTGGTCCGCGGTGGGACTGGCGCTGTTCTTCTTGTACTCACGCAGCCACAGCCTGCTCGCCGAACAGCGCTAGCGTCGGGCTCCTAGGGTAAGCCGTCGACTTCCTCGGGCTTGGTGAGCTTGCGCTCCAGCAAATCGTCGGTCTGCAGCCCGAAGTCGAGCGCGAGAGCCGCTGAAATGTAGATCGATGAATACGTGCCTGCAAGAATGCCGATCACCAGCGCCGCAGAGAAGGCATGCAGAGTCTCGCCGCCGAAGAACAGCAGCGCGAGGACGACCAGCAGTGTCACCAGCTTGGTCATGATGGTTCGCGACAGCGTCTGGTTGATCGACTCATCGATGACTTGGGCGATGGAGATCTTACGCGCGGTGCGCGCCCGCTCGCGTATACGGTCGAACACGATCACGGTATCGTTCAGCGAGTAGCCGATCACCGCCAGGATGGCCGCAATCGCCGTCAAGTCGAAGGTCATCTGGCTCAGGGCAAAGAACCCCACCACGCAGATCGGGTCGTGCAACACCGCCAGGATGGCGCCGCACGCGAGCTTCAGAGTGAATCGGAACAGTACGTAGATCAGGATCAGCACCAGGGTGGCGAACAGCGCCCAGCCGCCCTTGACGAAGAGTTCCTTGCCCACCTGCGGACCGACCACCTCGGTGCTCTGCAGCTTGACCCCGGGTGACACCGTCTCGAAGATCTCCAATATATGCGCGCCGATCTGATCGCCCTTGGCATTCGGGTCGGGCGGTAGGCGAACCCGGATGTCGCGCGAGCTGCCGAAGGCCTGAACCTGGCCGTTCGCGACTCCCGACTTGGTGAGCGCCGCGCGCAGAGATTCGATGTTCGGCGCCTGCGGAAAGTTCGTGTCGACCACCACGCCGCCGGTGAAATCGACTCCGAGATTCAAACCGCGGATCACGACCAGTCCGATCGACGCGACGATCAGGAGCGTCGACAGCCCGTACCACACCTTGCGGGTGTTCATGAACGGGAAGCGCGTTACCTTGTGAAAAAATTCCATGTATGTCCTCGAGTCGTCCGCGTTCTCAAATCGACAAGCGGTCGACCTTGCGTCGTCCGCCGTATATGACTTGCACCAGGGCGCGGCTGCCCATCAGCGCCGTGAACATCGAGGTGATGATGCCGAGCATCAGCACCACCGCGAAACCGCGCACCGGGCCGGCGCCGAACAGCCACAGCACCAGGCCCGCGATGAACGCCGTGACGTTGGAGTCGGCGATGGCCGAGAATGCGCGATCGAACCCGGCCGTGATGGCCGCGCGCGGCGAGACGCCGTTGCGCAATTCCTCGCGGATGCGCTCGTAGATCAGGATATTGGCGTCGACCGCCATGCCCACGGTCAGCACCACCGCCGCGATACCCGGCAGGGTCAACGCGACGCCGCCGAGCAGGGACAGGAGGGCGATGAGCAGCACCACATTGGCCACCAGAGTGAGATCCGCGATCAGGCCGAACACCTTGTAGTAGACGGCCATGAAGATGAACGCGGCCAGCATGCCGAACACCATGGCGTGCACGCCCTTGTCGATGTTGTCCTGACCGAGGCTCGGGCCGATGGCCCGCTCCTGGATCGGAGTAATCGGCGCCGCCAGGCCGCCGGCGCGCAGCAGCAGCGCGAGCTCGCGGCCTTCGATGGGATTGACTCCGGTAATCGTAAAGTTATTGCTGAACACGCCGCGAATGGTCGCGCGGTTGATGACCTCCTCGGTGGTGCGGTCGACGATGACCCCTTCGGCGTTCTTCTCGCGCGAGCGGTCGATGAACACCACGGCCATCAAATGGCCGAGATTCTCCTGGGTGTTCTTCAGCATCTTCGCCGCACCCCGGCTGTCCAATCCCACCGCCACGGCGGGGCCTTCCTGGGTGCTCGGCTGGAAGGAGGCGTCGGTCAGCTGATCGCCGGTGACCACCACTTCGCGCTTCAGCAGCACCGGCTGCTTCTCGCGGGTGTAGTACAGCTTGGAGCCCAGAGGCACGCGCCCGGTGCTCACCGCTTCGAGCGGATTGTTGCTCTCGTCGACCATGCGGAATTCCAGGGTCGCCGTCTTGCCGAGGATTTTCTTGACCTCGGCCGAATTCTGCAGGCCGGGCAGTTGAATGGAAATGCGGTCCAAACCTTCGCGCGCGACTTGAGGCTCGGATACCGCGAGCTCCGGGCTGTTGAGGCGGTTGCGCAGAATGACGATGTTCTGCTGAACCGCGGAATCCTGGCGCTCCTTGATTTCCTGCGGCGTCAGGTTGAGCTGCAGCGCGGGCGCGCCGTCGACCGTCGTCTCGTTCAGAGTCAGGTTGCGACTGTCAGCCTGGATGGCGGCTTTGCCCTTGGCCGCGTTGTCGGCATCGCGGAACAGCACGCGCACGCGAGTCGTCGGATAGTCCACCTGCACATCCTGGTAAGGCACGCGGGCGTTGCGCAGCGAGGCGCGAAAATCCTGTTCATGGTGATCGAGCAGCTGCTTCACCGCACCCTGCACGTCCACCTGATAGACCAAGTACACGCCGCCGCGAAGATCCAGGCCCAACTTCATGGGACTCAAGCCCAGATTGCGCATCCATTCGGGGACGCGCGACGCCTTCGACAACGCGATGGTGTACTGGTTGGGGCGCGCCTCGTTGATGAGATCGCGAGCCTTCAATTGGTCTTGCGTGCTGGCGAAACGCAGCGTCAGGCGCCCCTGCTCGAGAAAGGCGCCGGTCGGCGTCAAGCCCTTGTCCTTGAGCACCTGCTCTACTGCAGTGCGATCGGCATCGACCACGGCGGCTCGATCGCGCGCGAGCTGCAGCGCGCTTTCCTCGCCGAACAAATTGGGCAGCGCCAGGAAAATCCCGAGGATCAGCACGATCGCGACCAGCGCGATCTTCCAGCGCGGATACGCGCTCATGCGCTCTTGACCGTGCCCTTGGGCAGGACCTGCGAGACCTGAAATTTCTGCAGCTTGACGCTGACTCCGCTGGCAATTTCCAGGGTCAGAAATTGCTCGCCCACCTCGGTCACCTTGCCGAGAATGCCGCCCGTGGTCGCCACTTCATCGCCCGCGGCGATCTTGGAGAGCATTTCGCGCTGCTCCTTGGCGCGCTTGTTCTGCGGCCTGATGAGCAGGAAATAGAAAACCACCAGCAGCAGGACCGGCAGCAACAAGGCACTCATCATGCTCTGCCCGCCGCCCGCTCCCGCAGCCTGTGCATTTGCCGTATTTATTAAGAAATCCATAGTGTTACACTCGTTCTTTGCAGCCGACGCCACGACACAAAGCGGCGTAGTATACAGGAGCGGTGGCCAACTTAACGCGGCTGCGCGGGCGGTCCCGCGGCCGCTTTCAAAGCGTAGAACTCGGCGGCGTAGGTGTCGAACCCGCCCGCCTCGATGGCCCCGCGAATCTCCCTCATCAACCGCTGGTAGAAATACAGATTATGAACGGTGTTCAGATGAGCGCCCAGTATTTCGCCGCATTTGTCCAGATGCCGCAAATAGCTGCGGCTGTAGTTCCGGCAGGTGTAGCAGGCGCACCCCTCCTCGATGGGCCCGGTGTCCTTCTGGTGAGCGGCATTGCGGATGTTGACCACCCCTGTGCGCGTGAACAGGTGGGCGTTGCGCGCGTGCCGGGTCGGCATCACGCAATCGAACATGTCGATGCCGCGCCGCACCGCCTCGACGATGTCCTCCGGCCTGCCCACCCCCATGAGATAGCGCGGCTTGCCGAGCGGCATCCGCGGCAACAGCTCGTCGAGAACCCGGTCGCGCTCCGCTTCGGTCTCGCCCACGGCGAGGCCGCCGACCGCAAGCCCTGCGAAACCGACTTCCTCCAGCCGTTCGAGGGATTCCAAGCGCAAATGCGGGTAGGTGCCGCCCTGCACGATGCCGAACAGAGTGCCGGGAGGCGGCGTGCGGTAATACTCAGCGTGGCCACGCACAGCCCAGCGCATCGACAATTCCATGGAGGTGCGCGCCTCGCCCTCAGTGGCAGGATAGGGCGTGCATTCATCGAAGCTCATCGCCACATCCGAGCCCAAGGTACGCTGGATGCGCATGGATTCCTCGGGCGACAGGAACACCGGTGCGCCGTCGACGGGCGAGCGAAAATGCGCGCCTTCTTCGGTGATCTTGCGCATCTCGGCCAGGCTCCACACTTGAAAGCCGCCGGAATCCGTGAGGATGGGGCGCCGCCAGTGCATGAAGCGGTGCAATCCCCCGTGCGCCTCGATCACTTCGAGACCGGGCCGCAGATACAGATGGAAGGTATTGCCGAGCACGATCTCGGCGCCGATGTCTTCGAGATCCTCCGGTGTCATGGCCTTGACCGTGCCGTAGGTGCCCACCGGCATGAACGCGGGCGTCTCCACGCTGCCGCGCGCAAACTCTAGCCGGCCGCGCCGCGCCGCTCCCTCCTGCGCCAGCAGCGTAAATTGCATCATCGCGCCAGCGCCGACTGTGTGGGAGTCAGAAACATCGCGTCACCGTAGCTGAAAAAACGATAGCGCGCGCGCACGGCATGCGCGTAGGCCTGTAGCAGCGCCTCGCGTCCGACGAAGGCCGAGCACAGCATCAGCAAGGTCGACTCCGGCAGGTGAAAATTGGTGAGCATCGCGTCCACGGCGCGAAACTTGTGGCCTGGCTTGATGAATATCCGCGTCGAACCTCGGTACGGCATGAGGCGGGCGCCTGCAACGCCGGCCGCGGTCTCCAGGCTCCTCACCACCGTCGTCCCCACCGCAATCACGCGGCCGCCCGCCGCGCGTGTGTTGTTAATTGCGGCGCAGGCGGCCTCGGGCACCTCCAGGTACTCCTCGTGCATCTCGTGCGTGTCGATGTCCTCCGTCCGCACCGGCTGGAAGGTGCCCGCGCCGACATGCAGGGTGACGAACGCATGGCGCACCTGCCGCAGCTCGATCTCGGCGAAGATATCGGCGTCGAAGTGCAGGCCCGCCGTCGGTGCGGCGATGGCGCCGGGGGTACGCGCATAGACGGTCTGGTAGCGTTCGCGATCGCTGCCTTCCGGCGCGCGCGTGATGTAGGGCGGCAGCGGCATTTCGCCGTGAGCCTCGAAGAAACGCAGCACGTCGCACGAAAACTGCAAATGGAACAAATCGCTCTGCCGTTCGAGCATGTGCGCGCTTTCACCGCCGGGAAGCCGCACGACGGCGCCTTCCTTCAGTCCCTTGCTCGCCCGCAGATGGACGAGCGCGGTCCTCGCCGTCAGCGCGCGCTCGAGCAGAATCTCGACGCGTCCGCCGCTCTCCTTACGGCCGAATACCCGCGCGGCAATCACGCGCGTGTCGTTGAAGACCAAGAGATCCTTGGGGTTCAGCAGAGACGGCAGATCGCGAAATTGAAGGTCGCGCAGGGATCCCGCGGCCCCGTCCAGCACCAACATCCGGCTGGCGGAGCGCACCGACGCGGGACGCTGGGCAATGAGTTCCTGGGGGAGTTCGAAGTGAAAATCCGTGCGCAGCATGTGGTTTGAGCATTCTACCAAGGGCGCCGATCGCATATACTGTCCGGCCTGGCATGCCCGGATGGCGGAACTGGTAGACGCGCCGGACTCAAAATCCGGTTCCCTGAAAAGAGTGTGGGTTCGATTCCCTCTCCGGGCACCAGTTTCTTTAGAGTGTAACCATTGAAATTCTGCAGCAACTGCGGCTCACCCGTCGAATTCAAGGTTCCCGCGGGGGACCACCTGCCGCGCTACGTGTGCGCGAGCTGCGGCACGGTCCACTACAAGAACCCGCTGTTGGTGCTGGGGTGCGTACCCGAGTGGCAGAGCAAAATACTGCTATGCCGCCGTGCGATCGAACCGCGGTTGGGGTTTTGGACGGTGCCGGCGGGCTTCATGGAAAACGGCGAAACCATGCAGGCCGCGGCGGCGCGCGAATGTTATGAAGAGGCGCAGGCGAAGGTTGAAATCGGTTCCCTGCTTGCGGTGGCGAGTGTGACCGGTGCGAGCCAGGTGCACGTGATGTTCCGGGCCAAGCTGCTCGAACCGGTATTCGCCCCGGGTCCCGAAAGTTTGGAGGTGGGTTTGTACGAAGAGGCGGAAATCCCCTGGACGCAGCTGGCGTTTCCGAGCGGAGAATTCACGCTGCGCAAATACTTCGAGGATCGAAGCGCCGGGCGCGAGGGTTATCATTTCACCGAGTTGAGCCGGCGGCTGAAATCCTAGGCTCAGGGCTGTGGCAGAATAGAGTTAAGTTCAACCGGTCAATACTTTCATTGGGTCAATAGAAGGGTAAGTCATGGCATTCGTGGTCACCGAAAGCTGCATCAAGTGCAAGTACATGGATTGCGTGGAGGTCTGTCCGGTGGACTGCTTCCACGAAGGCCCCAACTTTCTCGTGATCGATCCCGACGAGTGCATCGACTGCACGCTGTGCGAGCCGGAGTGTCCGGTGGAGGCCATTTTCTCCGAGGAAGAGATCCCGGACGGCCAGGAAAGCTTTCTCAAGCTGAACGCCGAACTCGCCAAGAAATGGCCGGTCATCAGCGAGAAGAAAGAGGCGCCGGCGGATGCCAAGCAGTGGGAAGGCGTGCCGGAAAAGCTCAAATTGCTGGAACGTTAGCTCCTCTGGAGACGCCAGCGCCTCTCGAGGCCGCCGGCACCACCCGCCGCCGGCGCTGCGAAACGGTCAACGTTTCGCCAGCTGCAAATCCTTGATCTCTTGAACGAGTTCGCGCGGCGGCATGTAGCCTGAGATGTAGTCGCCGTTTTCCGTGAGAATCGCCGGCGTGCCGCGCACGCCCAGGCTCTGACCCAGCGCGTATTCGCGCGCGACCGGATTTGCATCGCAGGTCTTGCTCATGTCGAGCTTCGCACCCAGCTTCGCCTGGGTCAGCGCCTCGTTGCGATTCGCCGAACACCAGACGACTTCGGCCTTTTTCCAGCTGTCGGTGTTGGGTCCCGTTCGCGGATAGAACATGTAGCGGACACGGACACCCAGGCGGTTCAGCTCGGCCATCTCGCTGTGCAGCTGGCGGCAATAGGCGCAATCGACGTCGGTGAACACCGTGATCGTGTAAAGCGGATTCTTGGGGGAGAAGATCAACATCTGCGATTCGGGAACCGCGCTGATCATGGCCAGCCGCGCGCGAGTGCGCAGCGCCTCGCTCAGGTTTTCGCGCGTCGCCATGTCGTAGAGACTACCGTCGAGAAAATACTTGCCGTCGGCGGTCATGTAGCTGACGTCGGCTCCTTGCACGAACTCGTAGATCGAGGGGATAGGCGACGGCCGCAGGTCCTCCAGCTTCGATCCTGCCGGCAGGAGTTTCAGCAGCGCCGCGCGCGGATCTGCGGATTGGCCGGCGGGCGGCGCCTGCGCCGGATCGGCGGCGGCAGCCAGCGCGCCCACGTTCAAGGTGCAGGTCAAAGTCAGGGCGGCGAAAATTCTCATGCGATTGGGCTCCGGGGACGCTTCATCGTTCGACCCCGCGGACGCCTCAGGGTTCACGCGATTCTAGCAGACGGGCGCCGCCCATCGAGGCACCGCTCCGCTCAAGGGGCGCGACAGTGGCCGCCGCGCGGCTAGCCGCGCGGGTGATGTTGCGAATGCAGCTCTTTGAGCCGTTCGCGCGCGACATGCGTGTAGATTTGGGTGGTCGACAGGTCGCTGTGGCCCAGGAGCATCTGCACCACGCGCAGGTCCGCCCCGTGATTCAGCAGGTGGGTGGCGAATGCATGGCGCAGTGTGTGCGGCGACAGCTCCTTCTCGACGCCGGCCTTCTTGGAATAGCGTTTGATGATGTGCCAGAACGCCTGGCGCGTCATGCGATCGCCACGGCGGGTCGGAAACAGATAATCCGTCTGGCGCTCCAGCAGGATCTCGACGCGCGGTCCCTGCATGAATTGCTGCAGCCACTTGACGGCCTCGTCGCCCAAGGGGATCAGACGTTCACGGTTGCCCTTGCCGACGACGCGCATGACGCCTTGATTCAGATTGACCTGATTGTGCTTCAGGCTCACGAGTTCCGAGACCCGGAGGCCCGTGGCATACAGCACCTCGAGCATGGTGCGATCGCGGTGCCCCAGCGGGTCCGACACGGTCGGCGCCTCGAGCAGTGAATCGACTTCCGCTTCGGTCAGGGACTTGGGGAGGGAGCGGCCGATTTTGGGCATGGCGATCTGCGCGGTCGGATCGAGCTCGATCAATCCTTCGCGCACCATGAATCGAAAGAATCTTCGGAAACTCGACAGTTGCCTCGCGGTGGATCGGGGCCGGGATCCGCCCTCGACCCGCGCGGCGATGAAACCCAAAAGTTCGATGCGCGTGGCCTTGAGCAGTGCACCGTCGCGCTCCTCGAGCCATCGCGCCAGCGCGGTCAGATCTGCACGATACGCCGCTAGAGTATTCGTCGACAGGCCGCGCTCCAGCCACACTGCATCGAGGAATTTTTGCAGGGCGGGATCCGCCGCCTCGCGTACAGCGGGTACCGCTGCGCCCGTGGTGCGTGTATAAACCGTGCGTTTAAGAGCCGTCGCCATAGTTTTCCGCGTGGTATTCGCACGAAATGGTGCGGTATAAGCGCGCAGGAGCCAGTATGCGAGGCGTCCCGGCGGGTCGGCGTGACCAGAATCACAGTACAGTTAAGTATTAACATAAGGAGAACCAGATCACAGTAACTAAGCAGGCGAGCCTGCGCACGGCCGCGCAGGCGCTGTATCTCGCCTACTGCCTCGTGCTGTTCACGGCGTTGGGATTGACCTGTCTCACCGTCAATCTTTTCCTTCCGAGCCTGCGCCGCCGCCGCCTGGTGGCCGGCGTGGTGTCGCGCGTCTTTTTGCGTCTGGCCGGCATTCCATTCGAGGTGGTGGGGGCGGAGCGCCTGCCGCAGGGACCGTGCGTGGTGGTCGCCAATCACGCGAGCTACATCGATGGTTTGGTGGCGGCCGCGGCATTGCCGCCGGACTTCGCCTTCGTGATCAAGAAGGAGATGGTGCGCGTGCCCCTGGCCGGCCTGCTGCTGCGGCGCCTGGGTTCGCAGTTCGTCGAGCGTTTCGATCGGCACAAGGGCGGGGTCGATGCGCGCCGGGTGGTAAGGCTTGCGGCGACCGGCCAGTCCTTGGTGTTCTTTCCCGAGGGGACCTTCAGTGAGAGCCGCCAGGTCGGCAAGTTTCTCGGCGGGGCATTTACCACCGCGGCACGCTCCGACATACCGGTGGTGGCCATGGCCATTCACGGCACTCGCGCAGTGCTGCCGCCGGGGGGAGCCTGGATACACCGCCAGCCGATTCGCGTTGAAATACTTGAAGTTCTGAGCGCGAGCGACGCCCGGCAGCGCAGCCGCGAACTGATTGCCCACGCCGTGGGCGAGCCGCTCGCTCCGTAGCAACCGCGGCTAGGCCCTCGGCGCGGCTATAATGAGGTACCCCAGCAAAATCAACGGTTGTACGCATGAACTCTGATCCCGTCGTCATTTTGGCCGCCCGCCGCACCCCGGTCGGGGCCTTCCAAGGCGTCTTCGCCACGGTCACCGCCCCGCAATTGGGATCGGCCGCGATCAAAGCGGCGCTCGCGGATTCCGGAGCGGCTGGGACTTTGGTCGATGAGGTGATCTTGGGCTGCGTGCTGTCGGCCGGCATCGGCCAGGCGCCGGCGCGCCAGGCAGCCTTGGGGGGCGGAATCCCGACCAGCGTTCCCACGACCACGGTCAATAAGATGTGCGGATCCGCGATGCGCGCGGTGATGCTGGGCTGCGATCAGATTCTCGCCGGCACTGCCCAAGTGGTGGTGGCGGGCGGGATTGAGTCCATGACCAATGCGCCCTACCTCTTACCCAAAGCGCGAGCGGGCTATCGCATGGGGAACCAGGAGGTCGTGGATCACATGTTCTATGACGGACTGCAAAGCCCCTGGGACGGACAGCTCATGGGGTGCTTCGCGGAAGCCACGTCGGAGAAATACGCTTTCAGCCGCAAGGCACAGGACGATTTCGCCGCCGAGTCGGTGCGTCGGGCGCTCGCTGCGATCACACGCGGTGATTTCGCGGCTGAGATCACCGCGGTCACAGCCAAGACCCGCAAGGGAGAGTTGGTGGTCGACAAGGATGAAACGCCGTTTACCCTCGATATCGCCAAGATCCCGACCCTGAAACCCGCGTTCAAGAAGGATGGCACCGTCACGGCCGCGAGTTCCTCGAGCATTTCCGACGGCGCGGCGGCGCTGGTGTTGACGCGCGCATCCGTTGCGGCATCGCAAGGTTTGAAACCGCTGGCGCGCATTCTGGGGTACTCGAGCTTTGCGCGCGAACCCGAATGGTTCACGCTGGCCCCGGTGGGCGCGATTGCAAAATTGCTGCGGCAACTGAATTGGCAGGCCCGGGATGTCGACCTGTACGAAATCAACGAGGCCTTCGCCGCGGTGCCGATGGCGGCAATCAAGGATTTGGGCCTCGATCACGCAAAGGTGAATGTCAACGGCGGGGCTTGCGCCCTCGGTCATCCCATCGGGGCCACGGGTGCTCGCATCATGACCACGCTGCTGCATGCCCTGCGCGCGCGCGGTCAGAAGCGCGGCATCGCGAGCCTGTGCATCGGCGGCGGCGAGGCGACGGCGATCGCCATCGAACTCGTGTGACGCGTCGAATCGCCATCCGATGAGCGAGTGCGTCCTCGCGGCGACCGTTGGCGGCGTTGCGCAAATTGCGCTCAATCGCCCCGCGAAACGTAATGCGCTGGATCGGGCAACCATCGCCGCGCTGAGCGCCCTGTTGCAACGCTGTGCCGACGACCCGGGGGTGCGGGTTGTACAAATCACGGGTACCGGGGAGGTCTTCTGCGCCGGCGCCGACCTCGGCGAGATGCAGGCGCAAGCGCAGGCCGTCGAAGCCGACAACCTGAGGGACGCCGAGCAGCTGGCCGCGATGCTGAGCATCTTGGATTCCCTGCCGAAGCCGACACTGGCACGCGTGAACGGCGACGGCTACGGCGGAGCGCTCGGGATAATCGCTGCCTGCGACATCGTGGTGGCCTCGGATGCGGCGAAATTCGCCTTCACCGAAGTGCGGTTGGGAATCATACCGGCGGTCATTTCACCCTTCGTACTGGGCAAGATCGGCGAAGGCGCCGCCCGGCGCTACTTTTTGACGGCAGAGACACTGACGGCAGCCGATCTCAAGGAGCTCGGGCTGGTGCATGAAGTGGTGCCGGCCTCTCTGCTCGACGCCGCGTGCGACCGCATCACCCAGGCGCTGCAGAAGGGGGCACCCGGGGCTCAGGCCGAAGCCAAGGCCCTGATACGCGATGTCGGCCGTGCCGGGGCGCCGAATCGGGCGGCGGCCTCTCAGGAGGCGGCCGCGCGCCTGGCGCGACTGCGGGTGCAGGCGGAGGCCCGGGAAGGCTTCAGCGCTCACTTTGCCAAGCGCAAGCCGAGCTGGCGGCAGGATTGACCGCCGGCCGATCAGTTGGTCGGTCACTCGGTTGGTACCAATGGGGTGGGCGTCCTTGCCCCAGCCATGCCCAAATCCCTTGGCCATCCTGGAAGCCGGCATCCGTGGCCTGTCAACATGGGTGTCCCCACTATATAAAGCGACATCGCTGGGGATATCCCCTCACCGTCTGTCCGCCTGTCGGACGCCTCCCGGTGCCCCAACGTTTGTGATCTACTATCGCGCGTTTTTCGAGGTGCCCGTTGATGAGTGAATCCCCCCGCGATGTCATGGAATACGAGGTTGCAATCGTTGGGGCCGGCCCCGCCGGCCTCTCCTGCGCGATTCGTCTGAAGCAACTCAACCCCGGCTTGAGCATCTGCGTGCTGGAAAAAGCCGCAAGTTTGGGCGCCCATTCCCTGTCGGGCGCGGTGCTTGAACCCGGCCCTCTCGATGAGCTGCTTCCCGACTGGCGATCCCGCCCGCCGGCCGTCTGCGTACCGGCTGCGCGCGATGAGTTCCTGTTCATGACGCGCCGCAAGCGCTACCGCCTGCCCACCCCGCCGCAGATGGCCAATCACGGTAACTTCATCATCTCGCTGGGACAGCTGATACCCATTCTCGGACAAGAGGCCGAGAAGCTGGGTGTCGACGTATTTCCGGGATTCGCGGGCGCGGAAGCCCTGTTCGATGAGGCCGGCGCCGTCAAGGGAGTGCGCATCGGCGACATGGGGGTCGAAAAGAACGGCGAGCCCGGACCGAATTTTGCGCCCGGCCCCGAGATCCACGCCAAGCTCACCGTGCTCTGCGAGGGCTGCCGCGGCAGCATCTCGAAGCAATTGATCAAGCGCTTCAATCTCGATGCCGGCAAATCGCCTCAAACCTATGGCCTGGGATTCAAGGAGATGTGGCAGCTGCCGCCCGGACGTGTACAACCCGGCCTCATTCAACACACTCTGGGTTGGCCGCTGGACAGCCATACTTATGGTGGAAGTTTTCTATACCACCTCGACAACGATCGAGTGTACGTGGGATTCGTGATCGGCCTGGACTATGAAGACCCGCGCTTCAAACCGTTCGAGGCCTTCCAGCAATACAAGAATCATCCCGAGATCAAGAGCCTGCTGAAGGGGGGTGAAATCATCGCGGGCGGCGCGCGCACCGTGATCGAGGGCGGTTATCAATCGATGCCGACGCTCGAGATGCCGGGCGCGATGCTGGTGGGCGATGCGGGCGGCACGCTCAACACTCCGAAGATCAAGGGCATCCATCAGGCGATACGTTCCGGCATGACCGCCGCCGCGCACTTCGCCGAGCGCGGCACCAGCGCCGGGTTCGATGCGCGCTGGCGCGAATCGCCCGGCGGCCGGGAGCTCCACAAGGTGCGCAATATCCGGCCGGGTTTCCGCCGCGGCCTGTGGCTCGGTCTCGCCAACGCCGTCCTCGAAACCGCAACCTTCGGCAAGCTGCCATGGACTCTGGCCAATCACGCCGACGACACGGCACTGAAGCGGCTGAATGACTACCAATCGCCGGACCGCGACTGGGGGGATCGCGAACTGCCGCCGCGCGACCGGCTGGCGTTCGTGTTTTTCGCCGCAACGACCCATGACGAGAACCAGCCGGTGCATCTGCACGTGGCGGATACCACGCTGTGCGCGACCCGATGCGCGACTGAGTTCGGAAATCCCTGCACCAATTTCTGTCCCGCCAACGTCTATGAAATGATTGACGACGGCGCCGGCGGCAAGAAGCTGCAGATCAATGCCTCCAACTGCGTGCATTGCAAGGCCTGCGACATCAAGGACCCTTACGCCGGCCAGATCACCTGGGTGACGCCGGAGGGCGGTTCCGGCCCCAACTACCAGAGCCTCTAGAATCGGCCTCGCCAACAGCCCCATGCCTAGGACGGTCGAAGCGCGCCTGAAACTTGAGGTCGCGGCTCGGCGGCTGGAATTCGACGCGACCCAGATGCAGGCGGCGATCCGGCTCGACCGCTTACGCGCAAGTCTTCTGGCATCGTCCCGCTCGGCCGGCGAAAGGCTGAGAGCGCTCGCGCCCTGGCTGCCTGCCCCCAAGCGCGAGCCGCTGCGCGGCCTGTATCTCTGGGGCGGCGTCGGGCGCGGCAAGACCATGCTGATGGATTGGTTCTACGAGTCGCTCAAGTTCTCCCGCCGCGAACGCAGCCACTTCTACCGCTTCATGCGCCGAGTGCACGCGGAGCTGCGCACCGTCACCGATCGCACGCAACCTCTCGAGACGGTGGCGGAACGACTGGCGCGCGGTGCGCGGATCATTTGCCTCGACGAATTCTTCGTCGCGGACATCGCCGATGCGATGATACTGGCGGCACTTCTCGAGAGCTTGTTCCGCCGCGGCGTGACGCTGGTTGCCACATCCAATACGGCGCCTCAGGATCTGTACAAGGACGGGCTGCAACGCGAACGATTCCTGCCGGCCATCGAATTGATCAAGGAGCACGTGGACGTGGTGCACTTGGACGGCGGCATCGACTATCGCCTGCGCCGGCTGGAGCAGGCGCCGACCTACTTCGATTCGGCGCTGCCTGACACGGCGGCACAGCTGCGCGGCCGCTTCGCGCAACTGGCCGGCGACTCCGCCATGGGACCCAAAACTCTCATCGTCGAAGACCGGGACATCGCGGCGTTGGCCACCGGCGCAGGGATGGCGTGGTTCGAGTTCAGCGATCTTTTCGAGGGACCGCGCAGCCAGAATGACTACATCGAGCTCGCACGCCTTTATCACACCATCTTCATTTCGAACATTCCCCTATTCACCGAATCCGACGATGACGCCGCGCGCCGCTTCATCGCGGCGGTCGATGAGTTCTACGATCGCGGCGTCAAGCTCGTGGTGTCGGTGGCGGCCGCGCCGGACGCGTTGTATCACGGCGAACGACTGCGGCTCGAGTTTCAGCGCGCCTCGAGCCGGCTGGTCGAGATGCAGACGCAGCGCTATCTCGCCGGTCCACATCGCCCCTAGAAGCGCATGGACAATCAACACCTGGCATAATTCGCGAATGAAGACGGTTGCCGAGTTCAAGATCCCCTACAGGCAGATCCTGGATCCCGCGGGAGTTGCCGTGGCCCCGCTGCCGGAATTCGCGAAGGACATCGCAGAGGTGCTGCGCATGTATCGGGCCATGACGCTGGTCCGTGTATTCGACGCCAAGGCGGTGAATCTGCAGCGCACCGGACAAATCGGCACGTACCCATCGTGCCTCGGTCACGAGGCCGCGCACATCGGCGTCGGCGCCGCCATGCGTCCCGAGGACGTGCTCGCCCCGGTGTATCGGGAATTCGGCACGCAGCTTTGGCGTGGCGTGACCATGACCGAGATACTGACGTATTGGGGTGGCGATGAGCGCGGCAACGATTTCGCGGTGCCTCGGCACGACTTCGCCTGGTGCGTACCCATCGCCACCCAGACCTTGCACGCGGCCGGCGCGGCCATGGCCTTCAAGGTGCGCAAGGAGCCGCGCTGCGCCCTCGCCTACATAGGCGACGGCGGCACATCCGAGGGCGCGTTCTACGAAGCGCTCAATTTGGCAGGGGCGCGCGCTTTGCCCGTGGTATTCGTCATCGTCAACAACGGTTGGGCGATTTCCGTGCCGACGAAGTCTCAGACCGCGGCGCAGACTCTCGCGCAGAAAGCGGTGGCGGCGGGCATACCGGGCATTCAAGTCGACGGCAACGACGTGTTCGCCGTGAGAGAGGTGGTCGGCGAGGCCCTCGAGGCCGCGAGAATGGGCGCGGGTCCCCGATTGATCGAGGCGCTGACCTACCGTCTGAGCGATCACACCACCTCGGATGACGCCAGCCGCTATCGCCCCGCCCAAGAGGTCAATGATGCCTGGGCGCTCGAGCCTCTGATTCGCTTGCGCCGATTTCTCGTCAAGGACGCCGCCTGGGACGACGCCAAGGAGCGAGCCCTGCTGGAGGAGTGCTCACTCAAGGTCGATGCGGCGGTAACCGAGTACTTGGGACGCGCGAAACCGGCGACCGATGCTATGTTCGAGCATCTGTTCGCCGACCTGCCCGCCCACTTGCATGAGCAGCGTCTCAGCGCGCGAAAATACAGCTCGAAACCCAGCGGTCATTGACTTGGCGAAAATCACCATGGTTGAAGCCATTGCGATGGCGCATGGCTGGGAAATGCAGCAGGACATCGACGTGGTCGTGATCGGACAAGACGTTGGCGTGAACGGCGGAGTGTTCCGCGCGACCGCGGGGTTGCAGGAACGCTTCGGCAAGGACCGGGTGCAGGATACCCCGCTTGCCGAGGCGACGATTGCCGGGATGTCCGTGGGAATGGCGACGCACGGTCTCAAGCCCGTCGCGGAAATCCAGTTCATGGGTTTCCTATACCCGGCCTTGGACCAGATCGTGAATCACATGTCGCGCATGCGCAACCGGACGCGGGGCCGGCTCACCTGCCCCGTCGTCATGCGCATGCCGCACGGCGGCGGCATTCACGCCCCCGAACATCATTCGGAAAGCACCGAGTCCATGCTGTGCCACATTCCGGGAATACGCGTCGTGTGTCCCTCCTCGCCGGCGCGCGCCTACGGGCTTCTGCTCGCGGCCATTCGCGATCCGGATCCCGTCATGTTCTTGGAGCCGGTGCGCCTGTATCGTGCGATGCGCCAGGAGGTGAACGACGATGGGCGGGCTCTGCCGCTCGATGTGTGCTTCATTCTGCGCGAGGGAGGCGACGTGACTCTGGTCACCTGGGGCGCAATGACGATGGAGACCTTGCGCGCGGGCGTCGAGCTCGACAAGCGCGGAATCAGCGCCGAGATCATCGATCTGGCGACACTGAGCCCAATCGACATCGGGACCATTCTGTCCTCCGTCGCAAAAACGGGCCGGCTCGTGATCGTTCACGAGGCCGCCCGCAACGTCGGCGTGGGAGCCGAGATTGCGGCTCTGGTTGCGGAGCACGGCCTTTACGACCTACAGGCCCCGATCCAGCGCGTCGCCGGTTTCGACACCATCATGCCGCTGTTCAAGCTCGAGCACGATTACATTCCGGGCGTGCAGCGGATCATCGACGCGGTCGAACTCACTTTCGCCGACTAGAGAAATTTCATGAGTACATTCAGGCTTCCTGATTTGGGCGAGGGCTTGGCCGAAGCCGAGATCGTCGAATGGCACGTCAAGGTGGGCGATCACGTGCGGGTCGATCAGCCCATGGTGTCGGTGGAAACCGCCAAAGCCGTGGTCGAGGTGCCTGCGCCGTTCGGCGGCGTGGTAACCGTCCTGCACGGCGGGCCCGGCGACATCGTGCCCACCGGCGCGCCGCTCATCGAGTTCGATTCAGGGACGGTCGTCGGCAGCATGCCCGCGGCGAGCGATGAGGAATTCGTTGAATTGGCGCAGGTTGCAGGCGCGCGCAGCGGCAACGACGATTCCCGCACCCGCGCCGTACCTGCTGCGCGAGCGCTCGCGAGACGCTTGAAAGTGGATCTCGCGACGATCCAAGGCACCGGCCGCGCCGGACTGATCACATTCGACGACGTTCTGCGGCACGCCAATGTGGGGGCGGCCGAGTCGAACGGCGCGGGCGCTACCAACGGTTCGGGTGCTTCGAACGGCGCGGCCGCCGGGAACGGTGCAGCCGCCTCGCCGGCCGCACGTGCGATCGCGGCGGCGGGTCCCGGCGACGGTACAGTCGAACAGCTGCGCGGCGTTCGGCGCGCCATGGCGCAGAGCATGTCGCTGTCGCGCGATCAGGTGCCCGGCAGCACCGTGTGCGACGACGCCGACATTCACCACTGGACGCAGCGGGGAGATTATATGTTGCGGCTGATGCGCGCGATGATCGCCGCATGGCGCGCGGAACCCGCCTTGAACGCCTGGTACGATCCGGTCGCGCAGTCGCGGCTCCTGGTCGCGCATATCGATCTTGCCATCGCCGTGGATACGCCCGGCGGACTCATCGTACCGGTGGTGCGGAACATCGAGCGTAAATCGCCGGAGGAACTGCGCGAAGGCATCGCCCTGCAAAAGCAGGCGGCGCACCGGCGCAGCACCCAACCTGAGGACCTGCGCGACTTTACGCTGATGTTGTCGAATTTCGGCACGCTCGCGGGCCGCTATGGCATCCCCCTGGTGGTGCCGCCCGCGGTCGCCATCCTGGGCGCGGGCAAGGTGCGGGAAGATGCCGTGGTCGTCGCGGGCGCCGTGCAGGCTCACCGGCGGATGCCGCTGTCATTGAGTTTCGATCACCGCTGCATCACCGGCGGCGAGGCGTGCCGCTTCCTCGGCGCCGTCATCAAGGATCTGGAAAAGCCGGATTAACGCAAGGAACAGTCCCATGTATCAGGCTTCCTCGGAACAACATCGCAGGATCGTGGCCGCCGTCGCGCGGTCGGCGGTCAAGCCGCCCAAATCGATGCGCAACCTGGACTGGCCGCACTTTCTTCGGGCCTACTACGCAAGCGTCGACGCGGAGGATCTCGCCTCGCGTGAGCCCGCGGAGCTCGCCGCCGCCGCACTGTCGCACTTGCTGTTCGCAAGTCGACGGCGCAGGACGGCGCTGGTGCGGGTATTCAACCCGACCTTGCGCGAGCATGGGTACACCTCGCCGCACACCGTGATCGAGATGGTGAACGACGACATGCCCTTTCTGGTGGATTCGATCAACCTCGCGCTGACTCAGCGCGCCCTCACCCTGCATTTTCTCACGCATCCGATCTTTGCCGTGTCGCGCGACGGCTCCGGAACTTTGCTGTCCGTGCGCGAGCGGGGCGAAGCCGAGGAGGACGACGCGCAGCCCTCCGGCAGGAAGCCGCGGCTGGAGTCGTTCCAGCACATCGAGGTGGATCGCATCGTCGATCCCGCGGCATTGAATTCTCTCGCCTCGCAGATCGCGCGCAGCATGAGCGACGTACGGGTCGCGTGCGCCGATTGGGGCAAGATGCGCGCCGCCACCCGGCAGGTGGCGCAGGAATTGAGTTCCTTGAGCGAACACCTCGATGCGGGAGATCTGAGCGAAGCGCTTGCGCTGCTCGCCTGGATGGAGGATCGCCACTTCACCTTCCTGGGTTACCGCGAATATCGATTGCAGGGGCGCAAGGGGCAGGAGGCTCTGCGGCCCGTCGAGGCCACCGGCCTCGGGATCCTGCGCCGCGGGCACACACGCTCGAAGAAGAGCAACCGCTCTCTGGCAAGGGACATTCGCCGTCAGAGCCGCTCGCGCGACATAGTTCTCGTCACCAAGGCGAACTTGGTGTCCACCGTTCACAGGTCCGGGCACCTCGACTACATCGGCATCAAGCACTTCGATGCCAAGGGCCGCTTGATAGGCGAGAAGCGATTCCTCGGGTTGTGGACCTCATCGGCCTACAACAGCAACCCGCGGGAAATTCCCGTGCTGAGGCACAAGGTGGCGCAGGTGGTGGAGCAGTTCGCACTGGCTCCCGACAGCCACGACGGCAAGGCGCTGCTGCACATTCTCGAGTCCTTTCCCCGCGACGAATTGTTTCAGGCAAGCGTCGCCGAGCTTAACCGCACCGTCACCGGCATCTTGGGGCTGCAGGAGCGCCCGCGGGTGCGCGTGCTGCTGCGCCGCGACGCATTTCGGCGGTTCTATTCCTGCCTGGTGTTCGTGCCGCGCGAGAAGTACAACACCCAGGTCCGGCAGCGCATCGAAAAGGTCATTCGCGAAGCGTTCTCCGCGAGCGGCATGGAATCTCAAGTGCAGATCGCGGAGTCGAATCTTGCGCGCATTCACATCGTTGCGCGCACGGCGCCCACCGAAGAAAGCCGCATCGGCGCCGAGGCCCTGGAGCGGCGCGTCGCCGCCGCGGTGCGGTCGTGGTCGGACGGGTTCAAGGCGGCGCTGCTGGCGCGCCTCGACGAGGCATACGCTCTGCAGCTATTCGAGAAATACGCGCAGGCATTTCCGGCCGCCTACACGGAAGATTTCTCGGGCGATGCCGCCGCCCTCGATGTGTCGTTCCTCGAGGCCGTGGAGAAGGAGCCGTCGCGCCTGCACCTGGACATCTACCGGCGCGAGCCGCGGCGCAAGGACAAGTTCTTCCTGAAGATATTCCGCCACCAGGACGCGATTCCCATCTCCGACCTTTTGCCCATGTTGGAGAACATGGGGCTCAAGGTGATTGCCGAGCGCCCCTACGAGTTGGAGTTCCCGGGCGGCCGGCGCGCTTGGATTCAGGATCTCGAGCTGATCGTGCAGGCGTCGACGGCGGCCCAGTTCGACGCCATGGAGCGCGAGGTCAAGAGCACCTTCGCGTCGGTGTGGACGGGGCGCATGGACAACGACGGCTTCAATCAGCTGACGCTCACCGCGGGAATACCCTGGCGCACCGTGATCGTGATGCGCGCTTACTGCCGCTACCTGCTGCAGACCGGCCTGCCGTTCAGTCAGGTGTATATCGCGCAGGTCCTCGTGAACCAGGCGGCCATCTCGCGGGCGCTGGCGGATCTGTTCGTGGCCCGCTTCGATCCGCAAACTTCCCCCGCCGCGCGCCAAAGCGCGCTGTCGCGGCTCGATCGCCGCATCCGCGCGGAGCTCGAGGAGGTCACGCGCTCGGACGAGGATCGAATTCTTCGGGCCTTGTGGAACGCGCTCACCGCAACCGTGCGCACCAACGCCTATCAAACCGGCCGCGACGGCCAGCTCAAGGAATACCTTTCGTTCAAGATCGAAAGCCAGCATCTGCGCGAGCTGCCGCTGCCCAAACCGCTGTTCGAGATCTTCGTGTTCTCGCCGCGCATGGAGGGCGTGCACCTGCGCATGGGTTATGTGGCGCGCGGCGGCATCCGCTGGTCGGATCGCCGCGAGGATTTCCGCACCGAAGTGCTCGGGCTCATGAAAGCGCAGCAGGTGAAGAACACCGTCATCGTCCCGGTTGGAGCCAAGGGTGGCTTCGTCGTCAAGCGGCTGCCGCTCGAGCGCGAGGCGCAGCAGGCCGAGGTGATTGCATGCTACCAGACGCTCATCAGGGGCCTCTTGGACATCACCGACAACATCGTCGACGACAAGATCGTCGCGCCGCCCCTGATGGTGCGCCACGACAAGGACGACGCCTACCTCGTGGTGGCCGCCGACAAGGGTACTGCAACCTTTTCCGACATTGCCAACGCCATCTCCGAGGAGTACGGATTCTGGCTCGGCGACGCGTTCGCCTCCGGAGGCTCCGCGGGCTACGACCACAAAAAGATGGCGATCACCGCGCGCGGCGCATGGGAATGCGTGAAGCGGCATTTTCGCGAGATCGGCGTGGACATCCAGAGCCGCAACTTCACGGTGACCGGCATAGGCGACATGGCCGGAGACGTGTTCGGCAACGGGATGCTGCAGTCGCCGCACATCCAATTGGTGGCGGCCTTCAATCACATGCACATCTTCATCGATCCGCAGCCCGATCCCGCGCGCTCCTTCAAGGAGCGCGAACGGCTGTTCAAGATGCCGCGTTCGAGCTGGGATGACTATTCGCGCGGCGCAATATCGAAGGGCGGCGGAGTGTATTCGCGGGCCGCCAAGAACCTGACTCTGTCTCGCGAAACGCAGGAACTGTTCGAGGTTCCCGCGCAGGTCACGCCGAACGAACTCATCAAGGCCATCCTCAAGGCGCACGTCGATCTGTTCTGGAACGGCGGCATCGGCACCTATGTCAAGGCTTCCTCAGAGAGTCACAGCGATGTGGGCGACCGGAGCAACGACGCCGTTCGGATCGACGCCCGCGAGTTGAACTGCAAGGTCATCGGGGAAGGCGGCAACCTCGGTGTCTCGCAACTTGGTCGCGTCGAATTCGCGCGGCGCGGCGGCAGGCTGAACACGGATTTCATCGACAATTCCGCCGGCGTGAACTGTTCGGACGTCGAGGTCAACTTGAAGATTCTGTTGAACGGCGCGGTACGTGCAAAGGAGATCACCCGCGCCGGACGCGATCGGCTGCTGGTGCAGATGACGGATGAGGTCGCGGCGCTGGTTCTGCGCAACAACTATCTCCAAAGTCAGGCGATCAGCACCAGCGAGTTTCAGGCCAAGGAGCGCTTGAGCGAGAGCGCCTTCGTGATCCGCGCGCTCGAACGATCCGGGGATTTGAACCGCTCGTTGGAATTCCTGCCCAGCGAGGAGGAGATCGCCGAGCGGCGCAAGGCCGGCGAGGGACTGACCCGTCCCGAGCTCGCCATCAACCTGAGTTACGGCAAAATCTGGCTGTACCGTGCGCTCATTCATTCCGACGTGCCGGAAGATCCCTACCTGTCGGCGGAGCTGACACGCTATTTCCCGACGCCGGTCCGCAAACGTTTCGCCGCCCGCCTGAAGCGCCACCGGCTGCGGCGCGAGATCATTGCCACCTCGATCACCAATAGTTTGATCAATCGCATGGGCCCCGTATTTCCGATCCGCGCGCAGGACGACACGGGAGCTGATCCCGCGGCGATCGCGCGGGCATACAGCATCGCGCGCGAAGTGTTCGCCGTGCGCGAGATCTGGGCCGAGATCGAAGGGCTCGACAATCGCATCCCCGCGGCGGTGCAGTACACCGCGATGTTTCAAACCACGCGGCTGCTGCGGCACATGACCTACTGGCTGCTCGAGAAGCGGCGCAACGATCTCGATATCGAGCGCGCGGTATCGCGCTATGCCGCGAAAGTGGCCGAGTTGTTCCACGAGCTCCCGGGCGTCCTCAGCGTCACCGAGCAGGCGCGCTTGAACGTGCTGCGCTCGCGCCTCATCGAGCAGCACGTACCCGAGCAGCTCGCCTCTCGAATCGCCTCGCTCGAAGCCTTGCACTGTGCATTGGACTTGGTGGACGTCGCCACGGCCTCGCACCTGGGAATGGGCTATGCCGCCGCGGCGTATTTCGACTTGGGCGAACGTATCGGCCTGACCTGGATCAAGGAGCAGATCGAAAGCCTCGCCGTGGACGGCCATTGGCAGGCGGTCGCGCGCGGTACCTTGCGCGACAACCTTTACGAGCTGCAGCGCGAAATCACCCGAGCGGTGCTGTCGTGCAAGGGCCGCGACGCCGGCGCCCGCGTGAGCCTTTGGATCGATCGGCACGCGGCCCCGGTCGAAGCACTGAAGCGCATCGTCGTCGATCTGCGCACCGGCGCGGCGCCGGATTTTGCGACCCTGTCCGTCGCCTTGCAGGCGGTCAGGCGCCTCGCGCAGGATTGAGCGGATGGCTCCGACAGCAGCTAAATTCGGCCGCGACTATCTACAAGACCGCATCGTGCGGGAATTTCTGCTCGCGAGGCACATCGGCATCGTGGTCGAGTCGGCCGACGACACCTGCGTCGTCTTGCGCGCGCCGCTCGCACCCAACGCGAATTACAAGGGCACCGCTTTCGGCGGCAGCTTGTATTCGGTGGCGGTGCTCACCGGTTGGGCCTGGGCCACCCGCTATCTCGAGACACGGCATCTGCCGGCCGACGTGGTGATCCAGGAATCGAACACGCGCTTCCTGGCGCCGGTCGAGGGCGAGTTGCGGGCCTGCGCCGCGGCGCCCTCGGAGGCACAAATCGCGAAATTTTGCAGGATGCTCAAGCGTGCTGGCCGCGGGCGAATCCGCCTGCGTGTGGAAATAAAGTTCGGCGAGACCTTGGCCACGCTGTTCGAGGGTGTGTTTGCCGCGGTCATGCGTCAGGAGCCTGCCGGCTCCCGGGAGGAATAGTGCCGGGAAAACTGATCTTGGTTCGTCATGGCCAGAGCATCTGGAACGTGGAGAATCTCTTCACCGGCTGGCATGACGTCGACTTGAGCGATCAGGGACGCCTGGAGGCGGTACAGGCGGGACGGGAATTGCAGCGCGAGGGGATCGAGCCGCAGATCGCCTTCACCTCGGTGTTGAAGCGCGCGATCCGCACGCTGTGGCTGCTTCTGGACACCACCGACCGCATGTGGATCCCGGTGGAGCGCAGCTGGCGCCTCAATGAGCGCCACTACGGAGCCTTACAGGGACTCAACAAGGCGCAGACGGTTGCAGAGCACGGCGAAGCACAGGTCAAGATTTGGCGCCGCAGCTACGATATTCCCCCTCCGCCGTTGGGGCTGGATGACCCGCGGCATCCCCGTTTCGATCCTCGGTATGCCGACGTGAGCGCGGCCTCGCTGCCCGCCGCCGAATCGCTCAAGGACACCCTGTCGAGGGTGCTGCCCTATTGGGAGTCGCGAATCGTTCCCGAACTCCGAGCCGACAGGAATGTGCTGATCGTCGCGCATGGAAATTCGCTGCGTGCCCTGGTGAAAATGCTCGACCTGATGTCGGAGAGCGACATCGTGGATTTCAACATTCCGACCGGCATCCCGATCCTGTACGAGTTGGACGAACAGCTGCAGTCTCTCGGCCGCCGCTTCCTCGGCGACCAACAGGCGATCGCGGCGGCGCAGGAGGCGGTGCGCCGGCAAGCCGAGCAAAAGTGATCCTAGGTGTCGGGGGCGATGGCCACTTTGAGGCCGGATAGCGCTTCGGTGAAATCGACCTGGCAGGACAGGCGCGAGTCGGCCTCTCGAAAGTCGGGCAGTTCCTTGAGCAATTCGAGCTCGTCGCTCTGCGGCTTGGGCAGCCGGCCCGCCCAATTTTCGTCGACGTACACGTGGCAAGTGGCGCAGGAGCAAAGGCCCCCGCAAATCGCGGCGACACCGTAGTCGAGCTCGCGCAGAATCTCCATCACCTTCAAACCGGGCTTTGCCTCGATGTCATGCTCCTTCCCGTCCCGGTCCACCACGATCATCCGCGCCATTGAGATCTCCGTAAAAGTTTCCCCTCGAGGGGGTACGTCGCCAAGCCGCCTAGTGTGCCGGAACTTGCCCGGCGCGACTACTTGGTCTCTTCGAGGCGCGCCGCGAGCAGCCGTGCGCGGGCCGCAACTTGTCCGTGCGCGGCCGGGTCCGTTGCCGCGTCGCGTGCAAGGCTTAAGTAAAGTTCGCTCCACAGCAAGCAGACATAGTCGTACAGCCAGCCCATTCGCTCGAGGCGCAACGACTCGCCGCGAGTCGGCGGCCGGCCCGTGTATCGCGCCAGGAGTTCGTGCCGCAATTCGGGTTCGAAATCGTTGTTGGCGCTCCAGCCCGCCAAATCCCACAATGGATCCGAGGCGTGCGCATACTCCCAGTCGAGCAGCACCAGAGAGTCGCCGCGATCGATGAGGTTCTGCACGTGCAAGTCGCTGTGGCACACCGCCGTATCAGCTCCCGGCAGAGCCGCGAGCGCGGCCAGTTGCGCGGTGGCGGCCTTTCGCAGGGCCGCCCCGGCGTGCGGCGTCGCGCCCGAGTAGTAGTCGATCCAGCTCTCGGGACTCATGAGGCGTGCCGGCGCCGGCATCGGCAATGCGTGGATACGGCGCAGCAGCTCGGCGATTCGCTCGATGCCGGGCCCACGCCGCACTTCCGAAGGGCTCCACGGCACAGCTTCGACCCAGCGTGTGACTAGAATTCCATGCCGCGGATCGCAGTAGACGATGGCGGGTGCCAGATCGGCGGCGACGGCAGCCCCTAGCAGCCGTCCCTCCCATTCGCGATCGACACCGAGATGATGGGGATTCGCGGCTGCCACGCGCAGCGCGAAACTCTCGCCGTCGCGCACCACCCGGTAAGTCTCGTTGATCAAGCCCTTCCCCAAGCGATGGATGATCGGCGGTCCGCCGCCCGGGACGTGACGGACCGCCAGGCTTTGGAGTTCATCCGGCCGCATGGGCCGGGGCTCCGAGCGTGCGGCGCCACTGCCGCATACCGATCACGATCAGCATGAGGTACAAGGCGAACAGCAGCGTGGTGACGTACAAGCGCCGCGTGAAGTACAGGCACAGGCTGACGGAATCGATCAGCAGCCACCAATGCCAGTTCTCGTAGACCTTGCGCGCGACCAGAAAGGTCGCAAACACGCTGGACCACGTCACCATCGAATCCACGAGAGGCGACGCAGCCGGGGTGAACCGCCGCAGGAAATACGCGCTGATCGCCGACAGGCACACGATGCCCAAGGCGCCCCACAAGTGGCCCACGATGGGCCAGCGGCTCACTGAAAGGACGGTGCCGCCCCTGCCCTGCCGCCACTGCAGAAATCCGTACACCGCCATGGCGGCGTAGAAGGCATTCAGTACGGATTCCATGTACAGATGGGCGGTGAAGCACACCCACACATATAGACAGGAGCTCGAGAAGGCGGCGACCCAGCACTCGAGCCGTTGCCGAATGGCCAGCAACAGATACGCCACCGCGAGCACGGCAGCGAGGATTTCGACCCAACTCGTGTCGCGCCATGCACTCACGAGTTGGACCGAAAATTCGCCGATCACGGGGGTGCCAGGCCCGGGAGCACCTTCATGACGAACACCAGTTGCGGTGCGCCGGCGACGGTGGCGGAGTGTGTCATCTCCTCCGTCAAAATCGCCATGACGCGGTCGAGTGGGCCCCAAATCTGCGTGGCCAGCGCATTGGTGCGCACGATGAGGCCGGGATGGGTATTCAGGCGATCGATGAAGGACTGAATGGGGGGCCGGTACTCTCCGGTCAACGGGTACATGCTGATTTCTACGGCCGCACGCATTTTGTGATTCACCTACTCCCTACGCCGGCATTAACCGGGTCAGGTTCAACGGGTTTGCAGGTCAATCGAGGAGCCGATATCCCGCATCTCAGGCCTTTGAAAAGACCACCCCAGGGCTAAGGTAAGTGTAGCCTGTGGCGCGGATGCGTGCAAAACTCATCCGATAGGCTGCGGAGACACCCTTGCGTATTTTCCAGGTAGACGCATTTACTCCGACTCGTTTTGCCGGCAATCCGGCGACCGTCGTACTGGACGCCGACGGTCAGAGCGATGCCACTCTGCTCGCCGTCGCACGCGAGTTTCCGCACGCGGAAGTAGCGTTTACGTTCGCGGCGAGCGCGCCGGACCATGACGTCCGGCTGCGTTTCTTCAACGCCCGCAAGGAGGCGCCGTTCGTGGGGCACGCGACGGTGGCCGCGCATGCGGTGCTGCTCGCCCTGGGGAGGCGAAGCGCCGGCGTCAGCCGCCAACAGTCCGGAACCGGCATCATCGAGGTCACCGCCCGGGTCGAGCAAACCGACGCTGGGACACAAACCCTGGTGGAATTTCGCCAGTCCGCGCCGGAACTCGACTCCCCGCTGCCGTTCAAGACCACGCTGCGGGTCGCCGAGGCGCTGCGCCTGCCCGCGACCCATCTGCATGAAATCATGCCGGCGCGACTCGCGCGCAAGGGCAGCACCCGGCTGCTCGTGCCGATCGCCGATCCGCGCCATCTGGACGCCCTCGCTCCGAACTTCGACACGCTTCTAGAGCTAGGGATGGAGCTGGGCGCGGACGGGTTCTTCGTCTTTGCCCTGAATCGAAGTGCCGACGAGTTGTCGACCGATTCGCGCATGTTTTGCCCTGCGCTCGGCATCCCCGAGGATCCGGTCAGCGGCAACGCGCACGCCATGCTGGCGGCCTATCTTTGGGACCTCGGTCAGTTCGGCAAGAACTCGGCGGCCTTCATCGGCCGCCAGGGCCGCCAAATGAAGCGGCCGGGACAGGTTTATGTGAGGCTCGAGGTCGATCAGGGCACCTTGACCGCCGCGCACATCGGCGGTGCCGCGGTCATCGTCAGCGAAGGCAACCTGGCGCTCTGAGCTAGGCAGCCGCCGGCAGATTGAGCTTCAGGGAGGCTGCTGCGGCTTCGATCTTCGCCTTGACATCCTTGGCCGTGTTCACCGCTTCGTCCAGATTGCCTGCGGCAAACGCCGCCTGGGCCTTGGACCATAGCGACATCGCGTCGCTCTCGGCGGCCTTCGCCGCGTCCAGATCGATGCCCGCCGCCATTTTCTTGCTGGATTTCTTACTCAGGAGTTCGATACGGCTCTGCACCGCGGTGACTTCGTCGGGCACGGTTGCCGCAAGTCCCGCCCATGAGTCATTGAGCCCCTTCAAGACCTCGTCCTTCTTCGCAGCCGCCGCGGTTGCGAGACCCTGCGCCGCACTCAGCACCGGCGGCGCGCCCGTGACGACGGCGGCGTAGTCCTGCTTATCGAAGGATGTCTTGAGGCCGGCAAGCTTGGATTGCACGTCTGCCAATTGATCCGGCACGTACTTTGCAGCTTCCGACGACGCGGCGATCACCGTCGACTCGATATCGCCGATCAATTTCTGCGCGGGTTCCTTCTGGCCGGCGCATGCCGCCAACATGATCGCAGCCGCGAAAATCATGGAACGCATGGGGGTCTCCTTTCCTGGTACCGCAAGGGAAGGGAATTCTAGCTCAATTCGCGCTTCGCGCGCTCCAGCCACTCGGCCTGCGCCCTGCGATAGTGAGCCGGACCCAGCTGGGCGCCATCCAACAAATCCTTGAGCACTCGATTCGCTTCCGGCAGCTTACCGCGCCGCTTCAACAACAATCCATAGCGCAGGCGCGCTTCGGCGCCGGGGTATCCAGGGGCCATCGTCGCATAGGCGCGTTCCGCCTCGTCAAGCTCGTTTTGCGCTTCAAGAGTCCGGGCATACAGCAATTGCGCGTCGCTGGATTTGAAATCGGGGTTGTGCTGCATCAATCGTTCGAGCGCGGCCCGCGCCGCGGCGTAATCCTTCCTGCCGAATTGCGCCCGGGCCAAACCCACCAACAGGGTCGGATCATGCTCGAAAATGCCCTTCAAGCCGCCCTGATAGACCTCGACGGCAGCGTCGAATTGGCTGCGCTCGAGCAGCTCCTCGGCGAGCCTGCGCCGCGCGTCCACATTTCCGGAGATCTCGACCTCGGCGCTGGCGCGGCGCAAGTCGCGATCCGGATCCATCATGCGCCGTACACCGGATTTGGCACGGCGCGCCGTGGTGCTGCCCAGCGCCTCCGGAAGAATCTCCACCGCGACATAGGCGATGGTGCCGACCAGCGGCAAGAGCGCCAGGGCAACTATCCACAGCATATTTCGTCCGGTCTTGATGACGTGCACGATCAGGCCGACCTGGACGGCGATGGACAGAATCGAGATGAGGTACAAAGGCGGTTCTCCGGTCGTGAAGCCTTTGGGCTTCTTCGCCTATTGTAGCGAAGCGCTTCGGTCCGGGCCCGCCTTGCGCCGCCGTCAACCGCGCGCTAGCGTTCCGCTACGCGAATCCGGCGCTCCACTTCGCGGCAGTTCGACCATCCGATATTCGACAGAGAATATCCCAATACCCGCTGCGAACGCGGATCGACGGTGACTTCCATCTCGCAGCCGTGGAATCCGGTCGGAGCACCGGGGGGTTTCTGCGGAAGAAACCACACATACACCCACTTGGTCGAGGTCTGGTCGATTTTGCGCGGATCGCCGAATGCCTCCTGCAGCCGACTCACCGGTTTGCCGACGTTGTCCGCGGCTATGTTCGGCACCGATCTGACCGCGTAGGCCGAGTGACCGCAGCCTGCCAGAGTCAGGATTCCGATCGCAACGCCCAAAGCCGTGACACGAAACATAATCCCATCCTGGTCCGCAATTCGATGCTGCAGTGTTGCCGCAGATGCCGGCCGTTGCCGCAGACTCAGGTCGCAGAATGGAAATCTATCGCGTATGCGCGCCGATTATGTAAACGCAATTCGTGCGTCATGCCGCGCGGCAAGTCCTCGGCGTGATGCACGGCGATGATCAGCGTCACCCGCATCATCAAGCGCTCCAGCAATCGTTTTGTGACGGCGCGCTGTTTGGGATCGAGCCCCGTCAGCGGTTCATCCAGCAATAGGATGCGCGGCTCCGCCGCCATTGCCCGCGCGATTAGCGCGCGTCGCAGTTGCCCGTACGACAATTCCCGCGGCCGGCTCTTGGCGACCGAGAGAAGGCCAAAAAATCTGAGCCAGCGCGCCGCCACCCTCAGATCCTGCGCCGTCGGTTCATCGACGAGGCCGATGCTGGCGTAGCGGCCGCTCGCCACCAGATCCGATACTGTAACGTTGACGGCGTAGTCACTCTGCAGCTCCGGCGAGACATAGCCGACTTGCCGCTTCCACTCGGCGATGGGAGTGCCCTTGGGAAAACCGCTGCGCTCGATCCGTCCGCCCGACGCCGGCGACAGATCGCCGTACAGCAACTTGAGCAGGCTGGATTTCCCCGAGCCGTTGGCGCCGTAGATCGCCCAATGCTCGCCCTCGCGCAATTGCCAGTCGACTTTGCGCAGCACCGCTCGATAGTCGACGAACAAATCGACCCGCGCCAAGCGCACGAGCACCGGGGCGCTCGGTGTGCCCGGCGTGCTCGGTGTGCCCGGCGTGCCCGGCGTGCCGGCTTTCTCTGCCACCCGCCACCCTCTGTTCGCTTGCGTCCTCTGGCGCGCGCCCTCTCCTGCACGCTTGCGCAAACGCTCGAGGTCCGCCGATTGCACGCGTCTGACGACATGCACCTCTCCGGCCGCGAGTTCCAGCATGCGCCGTGTTCCACGCGGCACGTCGAGCGCTCGATGAGCGGTCGCCACCCATGATTGGCCGCGGCGGCGCGCGGCCGCGAGCACAGCGTCGATGCGCCGCCGGTAGGCGGCGTCAAGGCCGTTGTAGAACTCGTCCAGCAACAACCAGTCCGGATGCTGCACCAGGGCGCGCGCCAGCAGCGCGAGACGCTTTTGCCCATACGACAAGCTGAGGAATTTGCGCCCCGCGTGCCGCAGCAGGCCGCAGGCGCGCACGGTGGCGGTGACCCGCCGGGCGTCGGCCGGCGTGACCGGCAGCAGCAGCAGATCCGTGCGGTGCAGTCCCGTCGCGACCAGGTCGCGCACATTCAGGTTCCATCCATAGCGCGCGTACTTGTCCTGCAACTCGGCGCCCACGTACGCAATGCGACTTTTGGCGTCGATGAGATCCATCGGCCGGCGCCCCATCCGGTACCATCGTCCGACGGGGTGCGGACTTGTGCGCCGCGGTGACCGGGGTCCGCCGGGCGTGGGCCAGACATCGCCGCTCAGAAGTTTGAGCAGCTGCGTCTTGCCGGCGCCGTTGTCGCCGAGCAGCGCCCAACGCTCGCCGGGCTTCAACCGCCAAGAGATGTGACGCAACACCCATTTGCGGCCGCGCCGCACGCTCACGGCATGCAGCAGGATCGAGAGCCGGCCCGTCATGACTGATTGAGCCGCCAGACGCCACCGTGTTCACCGGCGCGGCGTTCGCGCGCCAGCTTGATCAGATGCGCTTCCAAGGTCAGGCGCGCCCAGGGGTGCCGCTGGGCGGCGACGTCATCGTAAACCACGGGAGTGAGCTCATCGAGCGTCGCTTGGCCCAAGCGGCTCAAGGTGCGCAGCACCTTCTCCTCGCGTGCCAGGCGATGCGAGCGCAGCGCACTCAAGATCTCCTTGCCGCGCTCCATGACGCCGCCGTGCCCCGGGGCAATGCGTTCGAAATCATAGGCTTCAAGCTTGCCGAGCGAATGGAGATACGCCGACATGTCGCCATCGGGAGCGAGTATCACCGGCGACACCCCTTCGAGCACGTGATCGCCGGTGAACAGCAGCCGCTCGCTCTCCAACAGGTAGCACACGCAGTTCGAAGCGTGCCCGGGTGTGTGAATCGCGATCAGCGAAGAATCCCCCAGCATCAGTCGCTCGCCGTCGCCGGGCAGGTGCTGGGGCGCGAAGCTCGAGTCCTGCCTGCCGTCGTCGGGAGGCGGCAACCCTATGATTCGAGCTCCGGTACGCTCCGCAAGGCGGCGCACCAGCGGCGAATGATCGGGATGCGAGTGCGTCGCGATGATCCAGCGAATGTCGGCACCGGCCGCAGCCAGGATGGTTTCCAAGTGCCGCGTATCATCGGGTCCCGGATCCAGTACCGCGATTTCACGCAGTCCGAGCAAGTAGGTGTTGGTGCCGGGTCCCGTCATGAGACCGGCGTTGCCGGCGACGATACGGCGCACGCCTGGACCTACGGACACGCATGTCCCGGGAACGATAGTCGACATGGGCCCTATCATAGGGCGCCCCGGAGCCTAAGGATCGGCGAAGGCCATTTAGATTAAATTTTTTTCTGAAGGATGCACTCGGCTGCGCGCCGCGGCCAGGCGCACGCGTTTTTGCGGGTATCCGGTGTGTCGGTGACGTCGGTCGCATTCTGAGATAGTTGCGATGATCGGCGGAGCCGCTACACTGGGCGATATGTCGAAGTCACCGAACGCCAGGCGAATTGGTGGGCCTCTGTCTTGGGAGCAGATGGCACGACCCGATTCGGAACAGTGCCAACGATTCTTGGCCGAGTCCCTGTCTCTGCTGCTGGCCGACTTATTGCGATCGGTGTTGTCGGATGCCAGTCCGGCCCTGCCGGCCGACGAAGCGTCGGTCGAGCGCTATCGAAATCTCGCCGACTCCCTGGCCGACGGCGAATCGCGCCGCCGCACCAGCATAGGCATCACGCGTGCGGGGCTCGCCAAGCGCTGTGTGACCTGGCTCAAATTGCTGCTGACCCCGCCGCCGAACGCCCCGTCGACGGCGCCAATGCGCGAATTCGTCGATGCCTTGGGGCTCTTTCCGGCGCTGTTCGACAGCGAGCCCTCGGCCCGTTCCCGGCGGGCGCGCCTGACGTGGCTGCTCACTCATGACCGGAGGCTGGACGCAAGCACCCGGGAGGCTGCCACCGCCCTGATCGAAGCCTGCGAGCACTTGGGGGTTCTCCTCTGGCCCGATGCCGAGACGGCCTGAATCGCGCCCGACGCATTTGCGTGTCAATTGCCTGAACAGGCGTATAATAGGAAGTTAACCCGTTGATCCTACGGGGTCGTAGGTATTCGCGAAGGCTGGAGCAACGAATGCAAACCCCTCCCACAACCGAACCTGAAGCTGCCGCTGCGCCGACTGTCGACAAGTCGCGCTTCAAGTTTCAAAAATTGCTGCAGCCGTTCACCATCGAGCGCGGCATCGCCACTCCGATCGTTTGGTTTCTGCTGGATTGGCTGGTGCTCGCGGTGTCGATCACGAGTCTGCTGTTCGTGGAAGCCTGGTGGGTGAAGGTATTTGCATCGCTCGTGGCCGCGCTGTGGATCGCCCGCCTGTTCGTGATCGGCCACGATGCCTGCCACGGCTCTTACACGCCCAACAAGACGCTCAACAAATGGATCGGCAGAATCGCGTTCCTGCCTTCATTGACGCCTTACAGCCTGTGGGAGATCGGCCATAACCTGGCTCATCACGGCTTCACCAATCTCAAGGGCCGCGACTACGTCTGGACCCCCTTCTCGCCCTCCGAGTTCGCCCGCCTGCCGTGGATCCGCCGCCGGTTGGAGCGCATCTACCGCAGCGGCTTAGGGCAAGGCGTGTACTACATGATCGAGATGTGGTGGAAGAAGCTCTTCTTCCCGGGGCGCAAGCATGTGAGCACCCGGCGCATCAGCTACACCTGGGACAGCCTGCTGGTCGCGGCTTTCGGAATACTTTGGGTGGGCGGCTTGATCCTATGGGGCGCGTACAGCGGCAGGTCGATCGGATCTCTGCTGGTATTCGGCTTCGCGGTGCCGTTCTTCCTGTGGAATTGCCTGATGGGTTTCGTCATCTACGTGCAGCACACGCACCCCCGCGTCGCCTGGTACGAGCGGCGCGACGAATGGTCGGCGAACGCGGGGTATGCGACGACCACCGTGCACGTCAAGCTCATCCGCCCCCTCGATGGGTTGATCCACTACATTCTCGAGCACGGTGCCCACCATGTGAACATGGGTATTCCGCTGTACCGCCTCAAGGAGGCTCAGGCGCGGCTCACGGCCACCCTCGACGAGAGATTGAACTCCGAAGTCTTCACGTGGCGCTACTACTGGAACACGGTGAGACGCTGCAAGCTTTACGATTTCGCGCAGCATGCATGGACCGATTTCGACGGCCGCATCACCTCGGAGCCCCTGGTCCAGACGCGCTGAACGCGCCGCGACTCAACGAAAGCTGTAGCGAGTCGCGATCGAGGCCGCGCGCGCGGACGTGTTGTAGCCGTTCGCGAGTTCATAGCGCCGATCCAGCGCATTGTCGAGCCGTGCGGTCACAACCCAAGCAGGCGTCAAGTTCAGCTTGCCGTACACGGCGGCCAGAAGGTATCCCCCGTCCTCGACCGGAGCGCCGCTGACCACGTCGATGTCGGGGCGCGGCCCCGACAGCAGCAGCTCCGTGCCCAACTCGCCGCGGCCGATTTTGCGCGAGCCGCTGAGCGTAAAACTGTGCTTGGCCCGGCGCAGCAACTGAGTGTCGTCGACGAGGTCGCGGGGATCCTGAACACTACCTTCGGCATGCACCGCCCAAGGGTCGATGCGCAGGTCCCAGCTCGCCTCGAGTCCACGGATGCGCGCGCGGTCTATGTTCTGATTCTCGCCGCCGTAGAGCAGGTTGGTCGGATCGTTCACGAACATGATGAGATCGTCGATGGTGTTCTGAAACGCCGCAAACGTGATCTCCTGGTTGGAGTCGATCCTCGACTTGATGCCGACTTCGAAGTTGCGCGAGCTTTCCGGTTTGAGGTCCGGCGTGCCGCCGAAGCCGAACCGGTCCGTCGCGGAAGGCGCACGGAATGCGGTACCCGCCGAGAGTATCAATAGCGTGTCGGCGGTGACCGCATAGCCGTACTCGGCGTTCCACGTCGCATGATCCCCGAAGGCGGAATAATGCGCGACGCCGCCGGCGAGCAGCAGGCGATTGGCTCCGGCCTCGAGCTGATCCTGCAGATAATAGGTCTGTGCGTGGGTGTCGATCGAATAGGCGGTGCCGTAGCTCAGCGAATTCGTCTGCTCCTGGTAAACGATCGCGCCGAAGGTGAGGGTCTGCTTGAGTGCGGAATTCTCGATCTTCACATCGTTCTGCCAGTCGATCGTGTCGCGTGACGTGTAGTCGAAGTCGCCCCCGGCGACCAAGGCGTAGGGGTCGTCCTGTTCCTGGCGCAGATCGTCGATGACCCGGCTCAAGGTGAGCCGGGAGTGCCAACTGTCCGTCAAGTCCCCGCTGGCGTGCACCGCGAGCAGACTGTTCGTGAAATCCTCGCTCAACGGCGTGAAGGACTGGAACGCCGTGAAGTCGGCGTTGTAGACCGCCTGGGAATACTGCGTCGAACCGCTCGCCTGGTAGTAGCGCGCACCCAGCTCCAGGTCCCCGACGTGCGTGGTGACGGCGGCGGTGCCCGACAGGTTCTTGTAGCCGCTGTCCAGCGTGTCCGCCGCGTAGGTCGGAAAACCGGCGCTCCGCTGTCCCGCGAGCGCAGCCTGCACGCTCGTTCCGCCGGCGTTGTAGTTGCCGTCGACGGCGAATTCACCGGTGCCGTAGCGGCCGTAGTCGAGCATCGCATCGGCGCCGGAGGATCCGTCCGTGCGCGATATCAGGTTCACGACTCCGCCGATGGCGTCGGTGCCGTAAATGGTCGAACGCGGGCCCTTGACGATCTCGATGCGGTCGAACAGTTCCGGCGCAAGGTTCATCAGCGGCGCCAGCGATTGAGTGCCGGAATTGATGCGCACGCCGTCGATCATCACGATCGACTGATCGCTGTTGGCACCGCGGATGAACAGCGACAGCGGCTGACCCGGACCGCCGCTACGCCCGATATCGAGGCCCGCATGAAATCGCAACAGGTCGCCGATATCGACGGCCAGCGAGTCCTCCAAGGCGGCCCGATCGATCACGACGACGGGCTCCAGGGCCTTGTCGGCCGGCTCCAGGACGCGCGTCGCGGTCACGATGACCTCGTCGAGCGACGCGTCCGGGACCGCGTGCGCAGTCGCGGAAATGAAACAAAGGGCGAGGCAGGCAAGCGCGCCCGTCCGGTTGGGTGTGGTCATCGGCATCTCTCCACGTCATGCACGCCCGCATGTGGGGGATCAAAGTGGCCGTACGTGGAGAGAGTGGGGGAGTCGCCGACGTGAATGAACGCAGGCGCCGCCCGGCGCCCTTCGCACCGCGGTTCGTCGCCAGGCCGGTCTCCGGGCTTACGAGCTGCCATGGGGGTATGGCGGCACTGTCACCTTCCCAAGCCCCAAGGGCTCAGTGGTTGTCCGCCTTGTACAAGCGGCCGACAGTGTTACGGCTCGATCACCGTTGCGGGGGCAGCGTGAGAATTGCGCAAAGGCGCCTGCTCACTTCCCGTTTAATTGGATGCAATCCAACACCTGACGCCGCGCATGGTGCAAGTCATGCATCGCCCTGTCAAGAGCGTTCCGCTGCTTCGCGTTCGTCAAATCCGGAGTTGCTGCGCGTGGTGGCGCAAATGATCCGCCATGAAGGTCTGGATGAAGTAGTAGCCGTGATCGTAGCCCGGCTGCAGGCGCAAGTTCAGCGACTGGCCCGACCGGGCGGCGGCGGCGGCGAACTTCTCCGGCAGCAGCTGTTCGGCGAGAAACGGATCGCTCGTGCCTTGGTCGATAAGAATGTGCCCGGGAAACTTCCGGCGCGCGACGAGCTCGCTGGCGTCGTATTCACGCCATGCCTCGGTGTCCTCCCCCAGATAATTGCCGAGGGCCTTCTTGCCCCAGGGGCATTGCATGGGTGCCGCAATGGGCGCGAATGCGGAAACCGATCGGAAAGTTTGCGGATTGCGCAGCGCGCAAACCAACGCACCGTGCCCGCCCATGGAATGTCCGAAGATCCCGGTCGCTTCGCCCCGCGCGGGTAGGTTGGCGGAGATGAGCTCCGGCAGTTCCCGGGTGACGTAGCTGTACATCCGATAGTACTGCGACCAGGGAGCGGCGGTGGCATCGACATAGAAGCCGGCCGAGTACCCGAAATCCCAGTTGTCGGCATCGCCGGGCAGGCGCGGCTCGCGCGGGCTCGTGTCCGGCGCGATCAGCATCAGCCCCAATTGGGCCGCCGCTTCTTGCGCATGCGCCTTGATGGGAAAAGTCTCCTCGGTGCAGGTGAGCCCGGACAGGTAGAACAGCACGGGCACCTTGGCGTTGCGCGCCTGCGGGGGTATGAAGGCCGCGAATTTCATGGGTCCGCGGACTTCCTGCGAGTCGTGCTTGTAGAACCTCTGGTGACCGCCGAAGCATCCGTGCTCGGTCACCAGCGTCGGGGCGCCCATCAGTACACCACCACGCTGCGGATCGACTCGCCGGAATGCATCAGATCGAAGGCCCTGTTGATGTCGCCCAGAGGCATCCGGTGCGTGATGAGGTCGTCGATGTTGATCTTGCCGTCCATGTACCAATCGACGATCTTGGGCACATCGGTTCGTCCGCGCGCACCGCCGAACGCGGTTCCCTTCCAGACCCGCCCGGTGACCAGCTGGAACGGTCGCGTGGAGATCTCCTTGCCGGCTCCGGCCACTCCGATGATCACCGACACACCCCAGCCGCGATGGCAGCACTCGAGCGCCTGCCGCATGAGTTCGACGCTGCCCACGCACTCGAAGCTGTAATCCGCGCCGCCGTCGGTGAGCGCCACCAAGTGAGCGACCAGATCGCCCCCGACCTCTTTCGGATTCACGAAGTGCGTCATGCCGAACTTCTCGGCCAGCGGCTTGCGGCCCGGGTTCAGGTCCACGCCGATGATCTTGTTCGCGCCCACCAGGCGCGCGCCCTGAATGACATTGAGGCCGATTCCACCCAGGCCGAACACCACTACGTTCGCACCCGCCTCCACCTTGGCCGTATTGATCACTGCGCCGATACCCGTAGTCACGCCGCAGCCGATGTAGCACACCTTGTCGAACGGGGCGTCCTCACGGATTTTCGCCAGCGCGATTTCCGGCAGCACCGTGAAGTTCGAAAATGTCGAACACCCCATGTAGTGGTGGACCATGTCTTTGCCGATGGAGAAGCGGCTGGTGCCGTCCGGCATCACGCCCTTGCCCTGGGTGGCGCGGATCGCGGTGCACAGATTGGTCTTGCGCGAGGTGCAGGACTTGCATTGCCGGCATTCGGGCGTGTACAGGGGAATGACGTGATCGCCCTTGCGCAGCGTGGTGACGCCGGGGCCCACGTCGACGACGATTCCCGCGCCCTCGTGGCCCAGAATCGCAGGAAACAAGCCTTCGGGATCCGCGCCCGAGCGCGTGAATTCATCCGTGTGACAAACGCCGCTCGCCTTGATTTCCACCAGCACTTCCCCGGCCTTGGGTCCGTCCAAATCCACGGTGACGATTTCCAACGGCTTCTGGGCGGCAAAGGCAACGGCGGCTTTGGTCTTCATGAGCTATCCTAGTGGTCGTAGGCGATTTAACGAAACGATACACCGATACCCTAAAACAACCCGCGCCGACTTGGAAGCCAGGAGCCTTTCGTTGACATGAATATCGAGTTCACCCCGATCGAAGCACGGGTCATCGGCTGTCTGATCGAGAAGGAAATCACCACTCCCGATCAATATCCCCTGTCGCTGAATGCGCTGACCAACGCCTGCAACCAAAAAACCAACCGCGATCCGGTGCTGGAACTGAGCGAGGCCGCCGTGCAGCAGGCGGTGGACTCTCTGATGAAGAAATACATGGTGAGCGACAAGTCCGCAGGCTACGGCGGCCGCGTCACCAAGTACAAGCACCGATTCTGCAACACCGAATTCGGTTCGCTGAAATTCTCAAAACAGGAACTCGGCATCATCTGCGTGCTGTTGTTGCGCGGACCGCAGACGCCGGGAGAGCTGCGCGCGCGCACCAATCGATTGTGCGAGTTCGCCGACGCCGACGAAGTGGAGACGACGCTCCAAAATCTGATGGCGCGCACGGACGGCCCCTTCATCGCCCGTCTGCCGCGAGCCGCGGGCGCACGCGAATCGCGCTATGCGCATTTGTTTTCCGGCAGCATTGAATCGGTGGAAGAACCCGAGGCAGATGAATCCACGGGCGACGCTCCCACCTTGAGCAGCCGCGTGAGCCGCCTCGAGGAGGACTTGAGACAGCTGCGGGCCGAGTTCGACGCGCTCAAGATCGGGCGAGATCCCGCGCGCCCTCCGACTACGGGGGTTTAGGGCGCACCCGCCGCGGCCTGTGCCGTTTGCTTGGCGATGCCCTCTCGCTCCTGCAGCCACTTGCCGAACGAGTCGATATCCGCGGCGCGCAGACCCTTCGCCGCCGCGTGGTGATCCTCCACCCACTGTTGCATCGCAGCCATCAATTGATCCGCGAGCGGCCGCGCGTGATTGAACAAATTCATGTAGGCGGCTTTGGCCTCCTCCAGCCGATCGACCGCCATGTAGGCCTCCGCGCGATGTTCAACCGCCTCGAGAAGATCCGGTTGGAGGCCGAGCGTATGGTTGTAGTCGTCGATCGACTCGTTGAACGCGCCCAGGCGCAAATGCACGTATCCGGCGCCGTTCCAGGCTTCGACCATGTCGCCCTTGTTGCTCAGCGCCTCGGTGAACTGATCCAGCGCTTTGCCGTAGGCATCCCCGATCTTGTCGACGAGATCGGCTTTCTTGTCCGGATTGGTCTGCTTGGCGGCGGCGTCCTCGAAGTCATGGGCTTTTTTCAGCGCTTTGAGGCCGGCCTCGAAGGCCTTTTTCGCAGCTTTGTCCGGCTTCTCGGTACTCGGCGCGTTGGAGGTGTCGATCGCAGGCTGGCCCCCTGCCCCATGGCCGCCCATTCCACCGCCGCCCATCCCGCCGCCCGGATATCCCTGACCGCCCGGATATCCCTGACCGCCGGCGCGCGCCGTCTGCACACAGGCACCCGACGATGCCAGCAGAACAAGGCAGAAGATGAAAATTCGACGCATTTTGCCCTCCGAGCGGCTGGACTTGAATTCGTGCAATACTCGACCCATGCCCTTCGATTTTAGGTTTTTAATGCTGGGTACGCTGACATTTTTGTCGGCATCCGCCGCAACGCCGGCCGCCAAACACCCCAGCAGCCCTCAGATCCTGACCGCCTCGCCTCCCGCGGACTGGCGGGAGCTCGATTTGGACAATACCTTGTACGTGGAGGTGCCGGGCGGGCGCGTCGTCATCGAAATGACGCCCCGCTTCGCACCGCTCCATGTTGCGAACATCAAAACCTTGACCCGCGCACGATATTTCGATGCGCTGTCCATCATTCGGGTTCAGGACAACTACGTCGTGCAATGGGGGGATCCGGACAATCGCCATCCCCTGCCGGCCGGGACGGCCACGGTCGAGCCGGAATTCGATTCCCCCACCACCGCCGGCATGCCGTTCACGCGCCTGCCCGACGGCGATGTATACGCGCCGGAAGTCGGCTTCTCGGACGGATTTCCCGTGGCGCGCTCCCCGTCGCTGCATCGCTCCTGGCTGGCGCACTGCTACGGCATGGTGGGGGTGGGCCGCGACCTGGATGTCAGAAGCGGCAGCGGCGCGGAATTGTACGTGGTCATCGGCCATGCCCCGAGGCATCTGGACCGCAATGTGGCGCTGGTCGGACGGGTCGTAAAAGGCATGAACCTGCTCTCCGGGCTGCCGCGCGGCGGCGCGGAAATGGGCTTTTACACCAAGACCGAATCGCCCATACCGATCAAGTCCATCCGCGTGGCGGCCGACGTACCTCCGGCGGAACGATCCAATCTCCAAGTGATACGCACCGATTCGGCGACTTTCACGGCACTGGTCGAGTCGCGCCGCAATCGGCCGGAGGAATTCTTCCAGGTTCCGGCCGGACACATCGACCTGTGCAATGTGCCGATCGCGGTGCGCGAGCGGCCAGTCGGCGATCATTCCTCGTGACGCGAGGCTTCTTCGATCCCGATGCGCAGCGAATTGGTTGCGATGCGTACCTCGATGAGGAAGGATGTCAGCGCCGCGGCCAGCGACATCATCGACAAGATGAACATGCAGGCGATGAAGGCCGATAGATCCCAGCGCAGAAAGGCGTTGACGAACAGCATCACGACCACGAGCGCAATGAACAGAGCGGACAGCGTGATGAGGGTGATCGCCGCATTGATATAGCGGGCGCGGCGCGCGAGCACGGCGAGCGCGCCATGCAGGTCCCGTCCGCCGTGAACATGGTTAGGTGCCAGCAACACCTCTTCCATCGCCCGGGCGCGATCCACGATGCGCGCCAGGCGGCTGGTCAACACGTTGAGCGTCACGCCGATGGCCGAAATGAGGAAGATGGGAGTCAGCGCAATCTGGATGAGATGGGCGATATCGACGGATTGGACCTGGTATGTGGTCAAACTGCCCATTGCACTTCGCTTACTGCACAGAAAAAAAACGCCCCGGCCGCCGTAAGGCGGTCGGGGCGTTATACCAATATTCTTACTTGGTTGTCGCGGGAGCGGCGGCCGCTTTCTTCTTCTTCTTGCTGGCCTTCTTCTTGGTGGCGGGCTTTGACGCATCCGCGGCAGGCGCGGCGGCGGCAGGAGCATCGGCAGCCATCGGCGCAGCAGCCTTCGGCATATCGGCAGCCATTGCGGCGACGGCGATGCCGAACGTCAACAGCGCAGAGGTAATCAAAGTTCCGGACTTATTCATGAGATCTCCAAACGGTGGTATTGACAAGCGGTTCAAAGAATACGCTTCGATCCGCCGTTTCTTCCGAGATGAAGATCATTTCACAAACCTTGGGCGGCCGCCCTAGGCTCCCGGGTTTTTACCCCTGGAATGCAGCACATGCCACGCGAGATATATGACAATGGTCGTATTGGCCACCAGCACGGCTCCGATGCCGATGCTCGGCCTGAAAATCATCTCCCAGACCTCGAGCGGGATGAGCGACGCCGTGATGATGACGGTCAGCCACTCTGCCCAGCGCTTTTGCATCCACAAACCGACCCCCTCGGTGGCAAACACGGCCGCGTAGGCCAGGGTCACGATTCGCAGTGTATGCATTCTCGAGGTCGTCAAACCGCTCAGCCATTGAATCAAATGCGTCACCACATCGTGTTCGAGGCCATGCGGACGAGCCGACACCCAAACCAGCAGCTTGTCCGTGAGCGAGGCGTCGCGCAGGCGAACTTCGCCCAAGGCCAGCGCCACCAGCAGCAACACCTTCACCAGCTTGTAGACCGCGATGGTGCGCAGTACGTTGAAGCGCGGCGCGCGCGCCGGCCGGGCATCGGTAGTCATGGAAGCTTAGGCCTGACCCGCTGGCGGCTGAAACTCCAACGTCGCATCGAGCAGCGCCGGGATGTCGAAAACCGCCCTTTCATTGTCGATGACCAAGGGAGCGATTCCCGCGGCCGCGACCAGGGCGGCCGGCACCTGTATGCGGTCGCGCTCCCGGGTGACGGTCCAGGTCTCCAATCGTTTGTCTTGAAACGCCAAGTTGAGGGCTCCCCAGCGCAGCAGCGCTGCGCGTGCCAGCGGCGTATCCCCGCCCCAATGCCGCTGCGCCAGCGTCATGGCCGAACTCGCGGCAATCTCCCCGTGCGGCAGCGTCATCAGATCCTGAATGTATTTCACCATCTCATCGGGTGGAACGTGCAGGTCCAAATACGGCGCCGTCTCGGTCATGGGCGGCATTTTACCTTAAGTCGGATTCTCGAGACTGAACATGGCATTCTCGTCATCGTAGGCGAAGGCCTCCGCGTACCGGCCCCAGCTCACGATCGCACGCAGGCTCTGCTCCGCCGCCTCTTCGCTCATAAAATCCTCCAATTCATCGATGAAGCGGCTTTTGCGCGCGGAATGGGAGGCACGTTCGTCCAATACCCGCCGAATATGGGCCGCCAACGGCACATAGGTCAGCAAATGCCGCAGGAAGATCCGCTTGCGCTCGTCCAGGGCGGCGTGCGCGAAGGCCAATCCATCCTCGGTCAGCTTCAGGTCGCCTCCCTCGAGCTCCGCGAAGCGCAGCAATTGCAGCGTTTCCGCGACCGGGAACAGCTCGTCGATCTCCATTTGCAGGTCCGAGGCGATTTCCGGCAAATCGGCTTTGCCGTTGAAAGGAGCCGCGGCGACGGCTTCCATCAGGCCCGCCAGCAGGTTCGAGGACACATGCGGCAATTGGCTGCCTATCCCCAATCCCGGGAATCGCTCCTGACGGGCGCTCGTGCCGCTCTGCGGACGCGTGGTCATCTCCACATAGATTCGCTCCACCAGCTCGCGGAAGCTCGGATCGAGGCGGTTTCGCGGCTGCGGCAGCGACACCTTGATTTCACTTAATATCCTGCCCGGATTGCTGCCGAACACCAGGATGCGGTCGCACATGAGTACCGCCTCCTCGATGTTGTGAGTGACGAGAATGACGCCCTTGATGGGCATGCGCCCTTCCGCCCACAGATCGAGAAAATCGGTGCGCAGCGTCTCGGCGGTGAGCACGTCCAGCGCCGAGAATGGTTCGTCCATGAGAAGAATGTTCGGATGGACCACGAGCGCGCGGGCGAACCCGACGCGTTGCCGCATCCCGCCCGACAGCTCGCGGGGATAGGCGGACTCGAACCCGTCGAGGCCGATGAGATCGATCGCCGCCAGGGATCGCTTGCGGATGTCGGCTCGCGGCATGCGCTGCGCCTCGAGGCCGAGCGCAACGTTTTCGAACACGGTCAGCCAGGGAAACAGCGCAAAGCTCTGGAACACCATGGCGATCCCGGGCGCAGGCCCCGAGATCGGCTTGCCCAGATAACGCAGATGGCCGGCCGAGGGTTCGGACAGACCGGCGATCAGTCGCAGCAGGGTGGACTTGCCCGACCCGGATCGTCCGAGCAGGCCCACGATTTGACCCTCCCGAAGCTCGAGATTCATACCCTCGAGCACCAACAATTCCGCTCCGTCCGGCTTCGGAAAGACTTTGCGCACGTCGTTGCACTGCAGTAGCGGAGAATTGTTCATGGCAGGATCCGGTTAGGTAAGTCGATATTTGCGCTCGGCGTAATAGTACAAGGGGCGCCAGAAGAGCCGGTTGATGATGACGACGAACAGGCTCATGGTGCCTATCCCCAGAACGATGCGATGAAAGTCGCCGGCAATCGTCGCGTCGGCGATATAGGACCCCAAACCCCGCGCCCGCACCTGGGTATCCCCCCAGCTGGCCAATTCGGCGACGATGGCGGCATTCCAGGAACCGCCGGAGGCCGTGATGGCGCCGGTGACATAGAACGGCAGCACCGCGGGCAGCGCAACCTTGCGCCACCACAGCCAGCCCGAGACGCGAAAATTGGCCGCGGCGTAGCGCATTTCGGCGGGGATGGCCGAAGCGCCGGCGATGACGTTGAACAAAATGTACCACTGAGTGCCGAGGATCATCAGCGGGCTCAAGAAAATGTCCGGATTGAGCTTCCACGCCACGATGCCGTACACGGCAATGGGGAACAACAGGTTCGCCGGGAACGCCGCCATGAACTGGGCGACCGGCTGCACGATCTGCGCCGCACGCGGCCGCATGCCCACCCACACCCCGATCGGCACCCACACCAGGCTCGCAAGGGCGATCAGAATGAAGACCCGCAGCATGGTGAGCGCCGCCAGGCCGCACACGTTCAAGGCTTCCTGCAGCGGCGTGTTCTTGATCAGCACCCAGACGATGTGCCACAGGCCGAGCACCACGGCCGCGACGATCAGCGACACCCACAAGAGATCCAGACTCCGTTTGGGCGCCGGCGCCTCGATCGGCTTGTCGGTACGCTTCACTGCCCGACTGGTGAACATTACCGCCGCATGAAACGCCACCGTCGCCCCCTGAATCAGGCGCGAACGGCGCATCATGGTCAGCGCCCAGGAATCGGGAACGCGCACGCCGGGCTCCTGCTCGACGCGGAAACGGTCGACCCATGCCACCAAGGGCCGAAACAGCAATTGGTCGTACAGCAGGATCACGATCAGCATGGTGGCGATCGCCCAGCCGATGGCGTGCAGATTTTTCTGTTCGATGGCGAGCGCGATATAGGAACCGACGCCGGGCAAGGTGACGGTGGTGTGGCCGACGCTGATCGATTCCGAGGCGACCACGAAGAACCAGCCGCCCGACATGGACATCATCATGTTCCAGATGAGCGCCGGCATGCCGAATGGCACTTCCAGCTGCCAAAAGCGCATCCACGGCGACAACCGGAACGACTCCGCCGCCTCCATCAGTTCCAGCGGTATCGTGCGCAGCGACTGATAGAAGCTGAATGCCATGTTCCACGCCTGACTGGTGAATATGGCGAAGATGGCCGCGAATTCGGCGCCGAGCACGCGCCCGGGCGCCAGCGACATGAAGAACACCACCGTCACCGATATGAATCCCAGAATCGGCACCGACTGCAGAATGTCCAGGATGGGCACCAGCAGCTTGCCGGCCCGCTCGCTCTTGGCCGCCCATGTGGCATATGTCAGAGTGAACACCAGCGAGAGGAACAGCCCCGCCAGCATGCGAAACGTGGTGCGTGCCGCGTACTCGGGGAGGTGAATCGGATCGAGCGACAGCGGCGTCATGTTGAGCTGCGAGAGCGGAGCGAACAAGCCCCGCGAGGTCTCGCCCAAAAAGACGATCAATCCGATCACGACGATGAATGCCAGTACGTCCCAGCGAGAGGCGAGGCCGCGGAGAAAGACGTAGGGCGCGAAGCGATCCATCCGCGCATTCTCGCAGGACAGGCAATGAAGTAGCTAGTAGGGTAGAGGTTTATGAGCGAGAGTATCACCGCAAATTCACGCACGGCCGAGCAGGCGGCGCCGACGCGCTTCAAGGTATTGGGCGCGATCAGCTTCTCGCATTTTCTGAACGACATGATGCAATCGTTGATCGTCGCGATCTACCCGCTGCTCAAGGGCGAGTTTCATTTGAGTTTTGTTCAAATCGGCGTGATCACCCTCACCTATCAGATCTGCGCCTCGGTGCTTCAGCCGCTCATCGGCGTTTACACGGACAAGCATCCGAAGCCGTACTCACTGAGCGTCGGCATGGGGTTCACGTTGATCGGCATACTCACTCTGGCGTTTGCACCGAGCTATTCCGTAGTGCTGGCGGCCGCCGCATTGATCGGCGCCGGCTCATCGATCTTTCATCCGGAATCCTCGCGCATCGCGCGCCTCGCTTCGGGGGGGCGCCACGGACTGGCACAGTCGATTTTCCAGGTGGGCGGCAACGCCGGCAGCGCGATGGGCCCGCTGCTCGCCGCCTGGATCATCATCCCTCACGGACAGTGGAGCCTAGCTTGGTTTGCGCTCGCAGCCCTGCTCGCCATGACCGTGCTGGCCCGGGTCGGAGCCTGGTATAAACGCCGGCACCTGGAACATTCGCGCGGCTCGAAGGGCCGCACCGCAGCCGCAAGCCCCGTGTCGCCCCGCAGGGCTGCCTGGTCGATCGCCATCTTGGTGATGTTGATCTTCTCGAAATTCTTCTACATCGCCAGCATCTCGAGCTACTACAGCTTCTATCTGATCGAGAAATTTCATGTCGGCCTGCAGTCGGCGCAAATCTATCTGTTCGTATTTCTGGGCGCGATGGCGCTCGGCACCCTGTTCGGCGGCCCCATCGGCGACCGCATCGGCCGCAAGCGAGTGATATGGGTATCCATTCTCGGGGCGGCGCCGTTCTCGCTGATGCTGCCCTTCGTCGACCTGCCGTGGACCTGCCTGCTGACCTTCGTCATCGGCTTGGTCTTGTCGTCGGCATTTTCGGCCATCGTGGTATTCGCGCAGGAACTGATGCCGGGCAAGGTCGGCGCCATCTCGGGCCTCTTGTTCGGGTTCGCATTCGGCATCGGCGGCATCGGCGCAGCGGTGCTGGGCGGCCTCGCCGACCGGTACGGCATCGAATTCGTGTATCGAATCTGCGCGTATCTGCCGCTGCTCGGCATGGTGGCCGCGTTCCTTCCCGATATAGAACGGGGCCACCACGGCGCCGCCGGCGCACCCCGCGACGGGCACTCGCTCGCCGCGTCGACCGGCCCTTGAGCCCACGCCCGTGACTCACGAGCTCGTCGCCCATCTAGGTCCCTACGGAGTGTTGATCGTGATGGTCAACGTGCTTGTCGACCAGATCGGGCTTCCCGTGCCGGCCGTGCCGACCCTCATCGTCGCGGGCGCCATTGGCGCGCGGGGAGAGTTGTCCTTGCCGGCGCTGTACCTGGGTTCGGTGCTGGCCTGCCTCACGGCGGACTGCGGCTGGTACTGGATCGGGGAAAGATACGGCATTCGTGTCCTCAAAGCCCTGTGCAAGATTTCCCTGGAGCCCGATTCCTGCGTCAGCCAGACGCAAACCCGCTTCGAGCGCTGGGGCATCAATTCCCTGGTCATCGCGAAATTCATTCCCGGCCTCGCCATCATCGCGCCGCCCATGGCCGGCGCGCTGCGTGTGGGCTGGCTGCGCTTCGTGTTTCTGAGCGCCTGCTCCGCGTTGCTCTGGGTGGGTGTCGGTCTCGGCGCCGGAATCCTGTTCCAATCGCAGATCGAGCGGCTGCTGGAACGATTGAGCCGATTCGGCGGCATCGCCGGCGTCGGAATCGCGGTCTTGCTGGCCTGCTACATCGCCTATAAGTGGTGGGAGCGCAGGCGCTTCTACAGGATGTTGCGCATGGCGCGGATCAGCGTCGTGGACCTGTACGGCCTCATCCAAGCCGGCGCCTCGCCTCTCATCATCGATGTGCGCTCCATCACCGCGCGTGCGCTCGAGCCCCGCTGGATCCCGGGCGCGTTGCACGTTCCGCTGCAGGACGTGGCGCGGCACCTGAAGGAATTGCCGCGCGATCGGGACATCATTTTGTACTGCACCTGCCCGAGCGAAGCGTCCGCCGCCCGCGTCGCCAAGATTCTGATGAATCACGGCTTCAAAAGGGTCCGGCCGCTGTACGGCGGACTCGAGGCCTGGGTCGCGGCGGGCTACGCCGTCGCGACCGAATGACTCATCGCGTGGTCATCGTCGGCGCCGGCTTCGGCGGCTTGGCGGTCGCGCAAGGGTTGGCCGGAGCGAAGGTCAGCGTCACCATCGTCGATCAGCGCAATCATCACCTGTTCCAGCCTCTGCTGTACCAAGTCGGTACCGCGTCGCTCGCGACCTCGGAAATCGCCTGGCCGATTCGTCATTTGATGCGCAAGCGCAGAGAGGTCACGACATTGCTCGGCGTGGCGACTGGAGTCGACACGGGCAACCGCACTGTGACGCTCGACGACGGCGGCAGGTTGAACTACGACACGCTGGTATTGGCCACGGGAGCACGGCACGCTTACTTCGGCCACGACGAATGGGAGCCCTACGCGCCGGGCCTCAAGACCTTGGAGGACGCCATCTCGATCCGGAGGCGGATTCTGCTGTCTTTCGAGCACGCCGAGCGCGAGTCCGACCCCGAGCTTCGCGCCGCGCTGCTGACTTTCGTGATCGTCGGCGGCGGACCCACGGGCGTGGAGTTAGCCGGTGCGATCGCCGAACTCGCCAATCAGAATCTGCCCCGGGAATTTCGGCACATCGACACGCGCAAGGCTCGCGTGGTGCTGATCGAGGCGGGACCGCGCATCTTGCCGAGCTTTTCCGAGGATCTCTCTGCCTACGCTCATGCGTCGCTCGAGCGCCTGGGAGTGGAGGTGCAACTTCGGCAGGCCGTAAGCGAGTGCAGTGCGCAAGGCGTGATCTACGGGGGTCGGCCGCTCGCCGCGAAAGTCATCCTCTGGGCGGCGGGAGTTCGGGCGTCGGGCGCCGCCGCTTGGGCCGGACTGCCGGCCGACAATGCCGGTCGCGCCCAGGTGGAAGCGGATCTCACGGCGCCGGGACATCCGGAAATCTTCGTGATCGGCGACACCGCGACCATCTCGGCCTGGCACGGCAAACCGGTTCCGGGAATTGCCCCGGCGGCGAAACAGCAGGGTCTGCACGTGGCGCGCACCATCCGGACGCGCCTGCGCGGGGACAGCCGGCCGCAAGTCTTTCAGTACTCGCACTCGGGAAATCTGGCGACCATCGGCCGACGCGCGGCCATCATCGATTTCGGCTGGATCAAGGTGCGTGGATGGATCGCGTGGTGGATTTGGGGCCTCGCCCATATCTACTTCCTGATCGGGGTGCGCAACCGTCTGGCCGTCGCCTTGAGTTGGCTGTGGATTTACGTCACTGGCAGCCGCAATGCCTGCCTCATCACGCAGGGCGAGCCGCGGCCGAGATCCTCGCGGTAGCGAGGGCGCGACCTCAGCCGTTGAGAAATCGCATCATGCTTTCGTGATAGCGCGGCCCGGTTGCAACGCCGAGCGGCGCCACGGCTTCGATGCGCTGCAAATCGCCCGTGCTCAGGGCGATGCCGGCCGAACCCAGGTTTTCCTCGAGCCGCCCGCGATCGGTGGTCCCGGGAATGGGCACGATGTCCGCACCCTGTGCCATCAACCAGGCGAGCGCGAGCTGTGAGGGCGTGCAGCCCTTCTCCTTGGCCAATAGTTCGATCTGTTCGACCACGGCGAGATTTTTCTTGAAATTCTCGCCCTGGAACCGCGGCGACTCGCGCCTCCAATCGTCCGGCGCGAGATCCTCCAATCGGCGGAACCGGCCCGCCAGGAAGCCGCGCCCCAGGGGACTGTACGCGACGAAACCGATGCCGAGCTCGCGTACCGTGGGAAGAATCTGGTCCTCGGGGTCCCGGCTCCACAACGAATATTCCGTTTGCAGCGCGCTGATGGGATGGACTTTGTGGGCACGCCGCAGCGTGGCCGGAGCGGCTTCGGAAAGACCGAGGTAGCGCACCTTCCCCTGTTTGACTAGCTGCGACATCGCCCCTACCGTCTCTTCGATGGGGATCTTGGGATCGACGCGATGCTGGTAGTACAAGTCGATGGTGGATACGCCCAATCGCTTCAGTGAAGCCTCGCAACTCGAGCGCACGTAGTCCGGGCTGCCGTCGATTCCGCGGACGGTGGAACCCGGCTCGCGCACGATGCCGAACTTGGTCGCCAGAATCACCGAGTCGCGGCGCCGCCCTTCGATCGCCTTGCCCACCAGCCGCTCATTGGTGTGCGGACCATAGGCATCCGCGGTGTCCAAGAACGTCAAGCCCAGATCGAGCGCGCGATGGATCAGCGAAATGCATTCGGCCTCGGTGGCGCGGCTGCTGAAATAAAAGTCCGACAGCCCCATGCAACCCAAACCCAGCTGGGAAACCTTCAACCCCTGTCGTCCCAATTCGCGCGTCTTCATGCCGGCACCTCGCAGTGAATTCCGTGGTCAATTCCGCGGATTATCGACGGGTTCATTGCGCCAGTATAAGTCCGAACCTCGCCGACGGAATCGTCCACCTGTCGGTGAAATGCCGACGGGTTGTCATACGGGCGTGGACGTAGCGCTGCATAATGGGTGCCGTGCGACGTCATATGCAAAGGAATGTCCTTGGCCGCGCATCTGCGGCGACCCGCGTCGGGTTTGCGGCGTTCATCGCGCTGGGAGCGATACCACCGGCCGCGCACGGCGATTGGACGCTGGGCGCCGCGGTCGGCGTGCGGCACGACGACAATGTCGGGAACGCACAATTCTCACCCGACATCGTCGCCGATACGCTGGTCGACGCGCGAGTGTCGTTATTTCGGCTATTTCCGCTGGACAACGGCTACAGCATGACGGTCGGGGGCGATCTCAGCGGGGAGTCGTACCACACGCTCACCGGCCTCAACAATGTATCCCTCGACGGGGCGATCGCGCTGAAAAAGAAATGGGGACTGGGTGCCCTCGCTCCGTGGGCGCGCGCCGAACTGTCGGTTGCGCGCTCGAGCTACGACGACAGCTACCGCAATGCCTGGGACTACCGCGCGACGCTCGCCTCGGGCCGGCGATTCGATGAGCGTTGGAACTTCTGGGCGGACTACACGTACGAGAACCGGGCGGCAAGCCCTCAGGAGGAGGAAGTGCCGGGGCTATCGGGCGACGCCTACAGCCAAGTCAGTCACAGCCTCGGGATCATTTTGGAATATTCGCTGCTGGAGACCACCTACCTGTCAATGGGCCTGTTGGCCCGCCATGGCGACGTGGTCTCGACCACCTTGCATCCCAACGCGACCGTTTACTACGCCTCTTCGGCCCTCGCCGACGATCCGGCGTTCGGTCCGAATGCCTATGCCTACAAGCTCACCGGCACGACCTACGGATTTCGCGTGGGCTTGAACGTTTCGCCCACCGCGCACAGCCTGCTTGGCTGCGGCTTCGAGCGCTTCGAGACGCATGCGGATGGCGGCAACGAGTATGCGAAGTCGATCGTTGACGTCACTTGGAACTACCGTTACTAAATGAACAGAATCCTTGCAGCCTTGGCAGGTTGGACACTCATGGTCGGTGCCGCGCCGGGACTTGGTGCAGAGCTCCGTGTTCTCGTGAAGGATCATCACGGAAAATCGGTCGCGGACGCGGTGGTGCTGGCCACCCCCTCGGACTCCAAGATCGCACAGCGCGCCAAGACGCCGGTGGATGCCGTCGATCAAGTGGACAAGCAGTTCGTACCCTATGTGAAACCTGTTTTCCTGGGATCGAAGGTGCGGTTTCCGAACAGCGACCATATCCGCCACCAGGTCTATTCCTTCTCCCCCGCGAAGGTATTCGAGCTGCCCCTGTATGCCGGCACGGACGCGCCCCCCGTGGTGTTCGATAAGCCGGGAGTCGTGGTGCTTGGCTGCAACATTCACGATTGGATGGTCGGCTACATCTATGTGTCCGAAACTCCCTTCTTTGCGAAAACCGAGGCCGCGGGGACCGCGGCCATCGCCGATCTGCCGCCGGGTGAGTATACGGTGCGCATCTGGCATCCGAGCATGGAGGGCGGCGAGAACACCACGCTTCGACAGGTGACCTTGACCGGCGACGGTCCCACCGACATCACCTGGGAGTTGGGTTTGAAGCCGAGCTTTCGCGTGCCCCGGGCGTCGGGTGCCGCCTCCCCGGGCTATCCTTGAAACAGAGCTACCGTTGAACAGCCGGGGTCATCCGTGATCTAAGTGAAGGCTTGAATGCCCGTCTGTGCCCTTCCCAGGATGAGCGCGTGAATGTCGTGAGTGCCTTCGTAGGTGTTCACGACCTCGAGATTCACGACGTGGCGGATCACGCCGAATTCGTCGGAAATGCCGTTGCCGCCCAGCATGTCGCGAGCGGCGCGCGCCACATCGAGCGACTTGCCGCAGGAATTGCGCTTGAGCATGGAGGTGATTTCGACGGAGGCGATGCCCGCGTCCTTCATGCGGCCGAGCCGCAGACACCCCTGTAGCGCGAGCGAGATCTCCGTCTGCATGTCGACCAGCTTCTTTTGGATGAGTTGGTTTGCAGCCAGGGGCCGTCCGAATTGCTTGCGATCCAGCACGTACTGTCGCGCGGTATGCCAGCAGCTCTCGGCGGCGCCGAGCGCGCCCCATGCGATGCCGTAGCGCGCCGAGTCGAGGCAGGTGAACGGGCCTCGGAGGCCCGTGACGCCCGGCAGCAGATTCTCCTCCGGCACGAACACCTCATCCATGAGCACTTGCCCGGTGGTGGAGGCACGCAATCCCACCTTGCCGTGAATGACCGGCGCCGCCAGCCCCTTCCAGCCCTTTTCGAGAATGAAGCCGCGAATGATGTCGTCATCGGTCTTCGCCCACACGATGAATACGTCCGCGATGGGGCTGTTGGAAATCCACGTCTTCGCGCCCGACAGACGATAGCCACCTGCGGCCGCTCGGGCCCGCGTGACCATGCTGCCGGGATCCGAGCCGTGATCGGGTTCGGTCAGGCCGAAGCAGCCGATCGATTCGCCGCGCGCCAGCCGGGGCAGGTACTTCTGTTTCTGAATCACCGTGCCGAAGCGCTCGATCGGCAGCATCACCAGCGAGGATTGCACGCTCATCATGGATCGATATCCCGAATCGACACGCTCGACTTCGCGCGCGATGAGTCCGTAGCTCACGTAGTTGAGACCGCCGCCGCCGTATTCTTCGGGAATGGTCGCACCCAGCAATCCGAGTTCGCCCATCTCCCTGAAGATTCCCGGATCAGTGTGCTCACGGCGAAAGGCGTCGACGATCCGTGGCGCCAGCCGCCCTTGCGAATAGTCGCGGGCGGCATCGCGCACCATCTTTTCTTCGTCCGTCAATTGCTCATCGAGCAGCAGCGGATCGTCCCAATGAAAGCTTCCTGCGCCCATGTTCCAGCCTTGCCCCCCGAAAACCGGAAGCATCGCATAATCTTGGGAGTAGGTGGGCCTTTCGATCGTGCTAACTTGCCCCCATGAACGGCGCCCTTTCGCATCTCACCGTGCTCGATCTATCGCGAGTCCTGGCCGGACCCTGGGCGGGGCAGGTCCTGGCGGATTTGGGCGCCCGAGTCATCAAAGTCGAACGGCCGGACGGCGGCGACGACACACGCTGTTGGGGCCCGCCGTTCTTGCGCACCGCGCGCGGCGACGACAGTGCCGACGCCGCCTACTACCTGTGCGCGAATCGCAACAAGAAATCCATCACCGTGGACATCACGACCCCGGAGGGCCAGTCCATCGTCCGTGAGCTCGCGCGCAAGTCGGACGTGGTGATCGAGAACTTCAAAGTGGGCGGCCTCGCGGCCTACGGACTGGACTATGCGTCGCTGTGCGCCGTCAATGCGCGGATCATCTACTGTTCCATCACCGGGTTCGGCCAGACCGGTCCCTACGCGCAGCGCGCCGGCTACGATTTGCTCGTGCAGGCGATGGGCGGGTTGATGAGCATCACCGGGCGCGGGGATGACGAGCAGGGAGCCGGACCGCAAAAGGCCGGCGTCGCCGTCACCGACATTCTCACCGGACTGTACGCGACGATCGGAATACTGGCGGCGCTCGCGCACCGCGAGCGGTCGGGTTGTGGCCAGCACATCGACCTGGGGCTGCTCGATGTGCAGGTGGCCTGCCTCGCGAATCAGGCGATGAACTACCTGGTCAGCGGCAGCGTTCCACGGCGCTCGGGCAACGCGCATCCGAACCTCGTTCCCTACCAGGACTTTCCCACGAGCGACGGCTACCTGGTGATTGCCGTGGGCAACGATGCGCAGTTCGCCCGCCTGTGCGCCGTCATGGGACTAGCGCACCTCGCGGCCGATCCCGACTTCCTCACCAACAAAGGGCGGGTGGCCAATCGCCGGGAGTTGATCGACCAATTGAGCGCCGTTACGGTCACGCATCCCACCGCCCACTGGATTGCCGCGCTCGAAAGCGTGGGGGTGCCCGCCGGTCCCATCAACACCCTGGACGCGGTGTTCGACGACCCGCAAGTTCGCGCCCGCGGCATGGTGGTGGACCTGCCCCATCCGGTCGCGGGCACGGTGCCGCTGGTTGCGAATCCCCTGCGCCTATCGGCGACCCCGGTGACCTATCGATCCGCCCCTCCGCCGCTGGGCGCGCAGACGCAGGAGGTGCTCGCCGAGTTTCTGGCCATGCCGGCCTCTCAGATCGAGGAGCTGCGCGCGAAACGAGTTATTTGAACGGGATCGTCGACGGAATCGGTTAGGGCACGATCTCGACGCGCGTCTTGCCTTCGGTCAGCTGCCAGAGCTCTTGCAAGTCTTCATCGGCGAGCGCGATGCAACCGTTGGTCCAATCGCGCGTCTTGTAGTAGGAGTCCGGTTTGGTGGGCCGATTCGGTTCTCCATGGATGAAGATATCTCCGCCCGCGGGCCGATGCAGCGCGGAGGATCGCTTCAGGTCCGCAGGGCTCGGGTAGGAAATGTGCAGCGCCTTGAAGTAGTGGCTGTGCTCCTGGCGAAAATCGACGATGTAGCTGCCCTCGGGCGTGCGGAAGTCCCACTGGTGCTCTTTGGCGCCTGTCGGGCTCAAACCGAGAGCAATGCGATAACTGCGCAACGGAAAACTGTCATGCAAGAGATAGAGCTTGCGTTCGTGCTTGACGACCAGAATGGTGTCGGCGCGCGGAGCGCCGGGAGCCGCTCGAGCGAGGCTCTGGCCGATGATTCCCAGCAGCACCACGGCGACGAGCGCCGGAAGCCGGTAACGCGCGACAAGAACGTGAGTAGACATATGCTGGATAACCACCCGGTAGATCCGGTGATCAACCCTAGCCAAATCGAGGATTACGAAACTTGGTGTGTATCCCAATTGAGCGCAAAATCTCTATTCGCGTAGCGGCACCACGATGACATCGGTCACATTTCGGACGACTTAACAAAATAACCCTGCTGCTGCCGCCACCTCGCGCGCGAGATGTAAGGAGCTGCTCAATCGCCGCGGTTATCCGCAAGTCTCAATTCGACGGAAGGCGCGATGAACTACAATAGACACCAGCTTGTTATTGGCGCTTTGATTCTCGGAGTCACGACTGCCGTTGGCGCCGCGCCGAAGGAAACGGCTGTTGAAGCGCCGGGGCCAACGGGCCCCTTGAGGGGAACGATGCTCTCACCATCGACGGAGCACGGGCCTGTTGTCCTCATTATTCCCGGATCCGGTCCCACGGATCGCGACGGCAACAACCCGGCCGGAATATCGGCGGCGCCCTACCGTCTCTTGGCTGAGGATTTGGCCGCGCGCGGCGTGACGACGATACGAATCGACAAGCGTGGCTTGGCAGGCAGCGCCGGAGCGACCCCCGATGGCAATGCAGTCACAATTGCCGATTACGTCACAGATGTGCAGGCGTGGTCGACCGTCATTCGACAGCGCACCGGCGCATCCTGCATTTGGCTTCTTGGGCACAGCGAGGGCGGCCTCATCGCGATGGCCACTGCCGACAGTCGGCCGGATATATGCGGCCTCATGCTGGTTGCGGCGCCAGGTAGACCGATGGGCGAAATCATCCGGGAACAACTGAAGGCCAAGCCTGCCAATGCCCCGCTGCTCGACCGGGCGCTACCGGCGATCGACGCCTTGGAAGCCGGCAAGCGTGTCGACACGACAAATATGCCGCCTCCGCTGTTGCGCCTGTTCAATCCGAGGGTGCAGGGATTTCTGATCAGTGCATTTTCGTACGACCCCGCTGAACTTTTGAAGGGCTACCGAAAGCCGGTGTTGATTCTGCAGGGACTGCGTGACATGCAAGTTCGAGAAGGAGACGCTCGCATGCTGAAGGATGCCGACCCGCGCGCGACGCTCGTGCTTCTTCCAGGCGTAAATCATGTGCTGAAATCGGTGGACTCAGACGATCGGCGCGCCAACGTCGCCACCTACTCAAATCCGAGTTTGCCGCTCGCTGCCGGTGTCGTCAGCGCCATAGCCGATTTCCTGACCGCCAACGCAAAGGCTGGTGCGCGGGCGCCGGCGTCATTCACGAATTAGCACGCGTTCGATTCGACGGTCCGGCACCAGCCACAGCAGAGCCACCAGCAGGTACAAACCTTGGGCCAGCCGGGGCGAGAGGAACGCGGCACCGATGCCGATCAGGTACAGGAGGGGCGATAACTTGCCCTTCCAATCCGCGCCCACCGCCTTCCTCAACATCGAGTCGGGGCCCTGTGCGGCGATGATCAGCTGCTGCAGTATCCAATACGCGATGGCCGCCATCAGCAACACCACCCCATAGAGTGCGGAGGGTGCTGCGGACGCGTGGCTCTCCCCGATCCACGCCGTGGTAACCGGAAACAGTGACAACCAGAACAAAAGATGCAGATTGGCCCAGAGTATCGGGCCCGTCACCCGCTCGCAGGTGTGCAGCATGTGATGATGGTTGTTCCAATAGATGCCCACGTAAATGAAGCTCAGCACGTAGCTCAGGAAATTGGGAATCAAGGGAGCGAGCGCACTCAAGGTGTCGCCGTGCGGTACCTTGAGCTCCAGCACCATGATGGTGATGATGATGGCGATGACGCCGTCGCTGAACGCTTCGACTCTGCCATTACCCATGGTGCGCCGAGCCTGGCTCAAAGCCACTTCCACGTGACGAATGCGGCAATCGCCGTGGGCAGCAAGAATATACCCAGGAAAATGGGTAGCTCTTCGGCCACGGTATAACCCGCCTTGGACACGCCGATCCAAAGGTTGATCGCCGCCGCGAAGAACCAAATGACGACGAACACTACCGTGGCTGCCCGCAGCGGCGGACCCGCGGCACCGGGCACCAACCTCGCCGCGGCAAGACACACACCCCACAACAGAAAGCCGCACGCAACAATAATGGCCGACCGCATTGGATTTTCCCTCGGTTCCGTTATGCTGCCAGTGAACTGCAAGAACAGGGAGAATTCAATGCGCGGATTGATGGCGGGCTTGGGGTTGGCCGTCGCGGCAGCCGTCTGGGCGTCTCCGGCGCCCCCTGTTGCGCCGCCGGCGGATCGGCAGCTGGCCCGCGACATGTTGAAGGGGTTGGTGGAAATCAACACCACGCATGCGCACGGTTCCGCGGAGGCTGCGAAGGCCATTCAGGGATGGCTCTTGAGCGCGGGCTTTCCGGCAAATGACGTGGTTTTCCTGGCACCGGCCGATCATCCGACCAAGGGCAACGTCGTGGTGCGCTACCGCGGCAAACACCCGAAAGACGCCGTCTTGTTCCTCGGGCACCTGGATGTGGTGGAAGCGCGGCCCGAGGACTGGTCGGTCGACCCTTTCAAGCTGACCGAACAGGATGGGTGGTTCTACGGCCGCGGTACCATCGACATGAAGGATGGGGACGCCGCTCTGGTCGAATCCCTGATCCGGCTGAAGCGGGAGAAATTCGTTCCGGACCGCGATCTCATCGTCGCGTTCACCGCCGACGAAGAAGCCGGCGGCGACTCCAACGGGCCCGCCTTTCTTCTCAAGCAGCATCGCGACTTGATCGACGCGGCTATGGTGGTCAATCTCGACGGCGGCGGC
>Ga0210398_10000283_pt1 | contig 61485 bp, 59 predicted proteins | sample IncBWC4OmetaG_FD_161047 | JGI IMG/M metagenome (GOLD analysis project Ga0210398, IMG submission 161047) | Forest soil microbial communities from Barre Woods Harvard Forest LTER site, Petersham, Massachusetts, United States - Inc-BW-C-4-O | ecosystem: Environmental > Terrestrial > Soil >... | reverse complement strand
GGCATATGGCGATCTTGGACCGGAAAATTTTCGTCCCGGATTCGACATTGTCGCGCAATCCGGTGGTGGCTCGATGGTCCCTGGTCTCGATGGTGCGATGCCGACTCCCACTGCCGTGCCGATTGGGGATGTCACGGCATTCTGCATGGAGGCGCTCGGCATAGTCGCGGCGCTGTATCATCGAAAAATCACCGGTGAAGGTCAGTCACTCAGTACTTCGATGCTGGCGGGCTCGCTACTGCAGAACATCCTGAGATTGATAAGCATCGACAAAGTCGATGATGAAGACCGGCGCGCTGCGCTCGAGCGAGCGAAGACTCTGGTAGGGCAGAAGGCTCCATACAGCGAAGTGCTTAACGCTACCGCCTCGGGATTGGGTGGCCAGCTATCGCCGACGTTCGCGGCCGGTAACATAGTCGCCGACGTGTACTACCGCGTTTTTAGAACCAGAGATGGATACGTTACGGCCGGATGTCTAAACTTGCGCCAGCAGCGACGAATGAACGCTGCCCTTGATCTCGGCGATCCGCGCTTCGACCCAGATGCCACGCCCGAGTCGATTAGCTCAGCAGAAGCAAGCAAGCGGTTCGCGCGGCTCAAGGGCAAAGCCGAGGCGCAATTCGCGGAGCATTTCAGCGCCGAGATCCTGAAAATTCTGGAAGCCCAGGACATCGCGTGCGCACCCGTGCTCAACGTGCTCGAGACCTTCGACAGCCGGCATCTTCTGGAGAATCGTTACCTGGTTGAGTACGACCATCCGAGTGCCGGCAAGACTACGCTTTTGGGTCATCCCATTCGGTTCGAGAAAACGCCGATGCGCATCAAACATCCGGCCGAAGCTGTGGGTGCTCGTGGAGAGGAGATTCTTTCGTGGCTTGGGTACACCTCGTCGCAAATTCAGTCGCTTCGGGAGCGGCGGGTACTCTTTCAATGAGGCCGGGCAGCATACTTTGGAACGGCCGCCGACCCAGCCTCGAAAGCGCTGCTAGAGGCCGATTTCTTTGATAAAAGGTCGCAGCGCTTCCAGCAGTCCCGCGGGATTGTCGCCCTGAATCGTGTGACCGGCGTTAGGGACTTTGACCCACCGTCCATGCGGCAGTGCCGCGGCTAATTTTGACGCGTTCTCGTCACTGAAGACGTCGCTCCGCTCGCCGCGCAGTACCAGCGTTGGGCATGACACATGGTGAATTTCGTCGAGCATCTGCTTGGCGCGCGCGAGCCGCTCTTTCACGAAGTCGCCCGCCATCGACATCCGGTTCGGATCGTGTTTCCAGGTCCACTGTCCGTTGGGCAGTTGCCGCAGATTGTGCAGCAGGCTGCGCCGCAGCAGGGTCGGATTGCGCTTGGGGTTGAATGCCATCGCGCGTTCGACGAACGCATCGACCGAATCCAGCACGCGATCCTGGCTGATGAAATCGCGGATTCGTTTAGAGCCGCTCAGATTTAATTCCGGCCCGACATCGACCATCACCAGACCGCTCAAGCTCGAGGCGTGCTGGAGCGCATAGCCGAGCGCGGCGAAGCCACCCATCGAATGCGCCACCACCAGCGGCTTTTTAAGCCGCAGGCTATCGATAAAACCCTCGACATCGCCGACCTGGCTCTCATGGCTATAGTTCGAGGTCGGTTCCCATTCGCTATCGCCGTGACCACGCTGATCAAGCGCGAAACAATGATAGTCCGGCCGCAGCATCAGACAGATAACGTCCCAGGTGTGAGCGTTGAGCCCTCCGCCGTGGAGGAACAGGATGGGCGGGTGTCCGGCGGTCCCCCAATCGAGGTAATGGAACCGCATCCGATGGATGACAATGTGATGCGACTGGGGAAGGACGACCTCGGGAAGTTTCAGCCCGGCATGGTGGGCGGTGAGTTCGAGATGTTCGATCTGCTCGGCATCGGTCAGCATACTTAACGCTCGCTGGTCTGTTTCGTTTGGGATAACAGCCTTGCGTACGTCCGAGGTCTAGCAAACGCGAAAAAGCTTCGCAATTGGATGCGCGGTCAAGGAGGGCAAGAAGCGCACACCCGGGGTAGATCGGACTGTCTGTTCGCTGGAGGGGGTGATACAAGACACGCGAGCCTCGCTTGCAGGCAAAAGGGCATGCGTTGCACAAAGTGTGGCATCGAAAACACCGCAGATGCGAGGTTCTGCACTCAGTGCGCGACCCCGCTTCCTCGGACGTGTCCGAAGTGTGGTCATCCCAATGCGGCTGATGCGAAATTCTGCTCGCAATGCGCCGCCGCTCTTGGCGAGCGAGCAACCGGGTCCATTGCTTCGGCCGCACCGCGTGCGTTCGGCGCCATTCGCGTAACGACGCAAACGCCTGACGCTCCTTTCTCCGAAGAAGGCGAGCGCAAGACCGTGACCGCCCTGTTCGCCGACATCAAGGGCTCGATGGATCTAATCGAGGACCTCGATCCCGAAGAAGCGCGTGCCATCGTCGATCCGGCGCTCAAACTCATGATCGAAGCGGTCCATCGTTATGACGGCTACATCGTGCAGTCGACCGGCGATGGGATCTTCGCTCTGTTCGGCGCGCCGGTTGCGCACGAGGATCACCCTCAAAGGGCGCTGTATGCCGCGCTGCGGATCCAGCAGGAACTCAGGCGCCATGCGGACAAGTTGCGCGAGCACGGGCAACCCCCATTGTCGGTCCGAATTGGAGTCAACACCGGTGAAGTAGTGGTCCGATCGATCCAAACCGGCGACGCGCAAACCGAGTACACCCCCATCGGGCATTCCATCAGCCTGGCCTCGCGGCTGCAGACCCTGGCGTCGCCAGGTTCGGTCGTGATCGGGGCGAGTGTCCAGAAATTCGTCGAAGGTTACTTCACGCTCAAGCCGCTTGGCGCCAGCAAGATCAAAGGTGTCAGCGAGCCGGTACCGGTGTTTGAGGTCACCGGGCTGGGACCGCTGCGAACTCGCTTGCAGCGTTCCGCAGGACGCGGACTGAGCAAGTTCGTCGGCCGGCAGGCCGAGATGGATGCCCTCAAGCGCGCCGCCGAGCAAGCCGCGGCTGGACGCGGGCAGATCGTGGCGGCAATGGCGGAGGCGGGGGTCGGCAAGTCGCGACTTTTCTTCGAGTTCGAAGCCACCACTGCCGCTGGCTGGATGGTGCTGAAAGCGTTCTCCGTCTCGCACGGCAAAGCATCGGCCTACCTGCCAGTCATCGATCTGCTGCACGGCTATTTCAAAATCACCATCGAGGATGACGCCCGCACGCGGCGCGAGAAGGTCGCCGGACGCATAGCAATGCTGGACCGAGCCCTGGAGGATACCCTTCCCTACCTGTTCGGATTGTTGGGGGTGGTTGAAGGTGACAATCCGATAGCCCAGATGGATATGCGCATCCGCCAGGAACGCACCCATGAGGCGATCAAGCGCATCCTCCTGCGGGAATCTTTCAACCAGCCGCTGATGGTCATCTTCGAGGATCTCCATTGGATCGACCAGGAGACGCAGGCGGTGCTCAATCTGCTCGCCGACTCCATCGCCACGGTAAAGATCCTCCTGATTGTCAACTACCGGCCGGAGTACATCGATGGCTGGAGCGGCAGGTCATACTACACCGGACTGCGCCTGGAACCGCTGGGCAAAGAGTCGGCGGACGAAATGCTGGGGGCGTTGCTCGGCGGGGATGCCGCCCTCGCTTCTCTCAAGCGACTCGTCGCCGAGAGGACCGAAGGCAATCCATTCTTCATGGAGGAAATGATCCAGACGCTATTTGAAGATGGGGCGCTGGTGCGCAACGGCACGGTCAAGCTCACACGCACGCTTGATAACTTGAAGATTCCAGCAACCGTGCAGGGCATTCTCGCCGCGCGCATCGACCGCCTGGCGCCGGTCGAAAAGGACATGCTCCAAACCCTGTCTGTGGTTGGGAGAGAGTTCCCGCTGAGGCTGGTTGATGCGCTGATCGACCAATCCGACGATCAACTCCAACCACTAATGGACAATCTGCAACTCGCGGAGTTCATCTACGAACAGCCGACTGGCGATGACCTCGAATACTCCTTCAAACACGCACTCACGCAGCAGGTCGCGTACAACTCGGTGCTGATCGAGCGACGAAAAATCCTCCACCAGAAGGTGGCTGCCGCGATCGAGGCGATTCATGCGGAACATCTCGACGACCACCTGACGGAGCTGGTGTTCCATTACAGTCTCAGCTCAAATCTCGCTAAAACCACCCACTATCTATCGATGGCGGCAAACCAGGCCGTGCAGCGATCGCTCTTCTCAGAGGCGATTGGATTCGTAAATCGCGGTCTCGAGCTAGTCGGCGCAATGCCTGAAGGAGACGGACGCGCACGCGACGAACTTCAACTGCTGATGACCCACGGAGTCGCGTTAATGGTGACCAAGGGGTTCTTTTCTCAGGAGGTCGAGCGGACCTTCTCAAAGGCCTGCGAGCTCGCCCGAAGGGTCGATGATTCAGGGCAACTCTTTTTCGCACTCCAGGGAGTATGGGGCTTCCATTACACGCGAGGGAACATCGAAAAGGCGCTTGAGATTGCCGAAGAATCGATGATCGTGGCCCACGATCTTAATGATGATGGAACGCTCAGACAAGCTCATTACGCTTTGGGTTCCTCCTTCCAGCAGATCGGACAGATCGGGCTCGCGCGCGATCATCTGGAACGCGCGCTGCCACTGAACGACTATTCGCGGCCGGCTGGAGGATTGGCGCAGTTTGGACCTGATTTGAGAGTGTTGTGTTTGTCCAGTTTGAGCGATCTGCTATTTGCCCTCGGCTATCCCGACCAATCGTTGCGTAGAGGGTATGAAGCAATGGAGGTCGTGAAGCGAGAATCTGATCCGTTTAGCTTCGCGATGGCAATGCTGACTGCGATCCAGGTGCACTGCGCCCGCGGTGAGGGCGAAAGAGGTGAGGAATTGTGCCACGAGGCAATCCAGTTGTGCAGTCAGTATGGCTTTCCGTTCTGGCTCAATGCCGCCCACCGTTGTTTAGGTTGGGCAAAGCTCCGGCAGGGACGAGTGGAAGAAGGCATCGACATCATAAACGAACAACTCCGGCAGGACAGCGCAGCGGACGACGAATTGGCCGCCTTCAATCTGTTTCCTATGTTAGCCGAAGCGTATTGCTGGAAAGGTGAGTTGGGCCGCGCAAGGTCCGCCCTTGAACAGTGGCTGAGTATGCGTGCTAAGCACTCCTTGTCCCTTATGGATAAGACCTTTTGGCGCATACGCGGCGAATTGTTGATAAGAGAAGGCTCGCTGGACGAAGGGGAACGGAGTCTTCGTGACGCGATTCTACTAAGCGCGCAACGAGGCTCAAAAATCGAGGAACTACGTTCCACCACCGCTCTCGCGCGGCTGCTCGCGAAACAGGACCGTCGCGACGAAGCACGCGCGATGCTCGCCGACATCTACAAATGGTTCACTGAAGGCTTCGCTACCGCCGATTTGAAGAGCGCCAAGGCGTTGCTGGACGTCCTGAACGGATGAAGCGCACTTCCGGTGTCTTTAAAGGGGGGACGCTGAGCCGCAACAATACCTATTGCTTCGTTTAGAAGGTGATTGGCCGAGAAGGTGAAGGAAGTAGCCTGGCCGACACCTACAAACTGGTTCGCCGATTGCTTACGGAGAAACGACAGCGCGAACGCTTCGAGAGGCCCAACCTCATGATGTCGCTAACTCGCTCATTGCGACCATGAACTTCCCTGAAGGCGTGCGCGAAATCTCCTTAAGTCTCTCGAACTCAATGGCCACCGGCGCGGCGGTGAATGTCTCGAAGTGTCTGCTGATTTCTGCCTCGTCTGCGGAGGAGAGATCATGATCCGCGACGAACCGAACGACGAAGTGGTTGAGGCTGCGCTGCACTACCTGGTACTGCGTGATCCATTCGCGCGCCGTAAGCGGCCTGAATAGCGGCCAGGGAACAAACCGCTTTCCGGCGCTATCGATAAACAGATTAACCCCGCGACCTAGGATTGGCCCGATCAGGGGAAGAGTCCGTCCGCAACGACAGGTTCCTTCCCCCGCGATTGCATAGTCTCCAATCTCATAGCGGATGAGGGGCATCAAATGATTTTGAAGGGTTGTTACCAGCACCCGGCCCATCGTTTTCGGTGCCGCGCGGTGTCCATGCTCATCCACGATTTCAAGCATCACGTGCTCAGCATTGACGTGGTAGCTTCCCGCGGGACACTCCCAGGCTAGAAACGCTTCGGTCGACCCGTAGTTATCAGAAACCTCGACGCCGAACACCCGGCGCAAACGCAGCCGCAGCGAGTCTTCGAGAACCTCAGATCCCGAGAAGATCCTCTTAAGCGACTCAAGGCGCCATCCACGGGCTTCGAAGATCCGGGCCAGACCCTCAAGGTTTACCGGGAACGCATACAAAAACAGCGGGTCATGCTCGTGTAGCCATTCGGCCTGCTGCTCAAGGTCTCCAATGTGATGAGCGAAGGCCGCGCCGAAGAAACGCCCGTTGCGAATGAACCATGAATCGGTCGACTCAGTTCTGGTCGACATGATCCAGGCGCTACGCCGAAGAGGGCTCCAGCCGTTTGCTCGCATGTACCTCGCTCGTGCGGCAAACCGGCTGGCTTGATGGCGAGCATCGTAGAAGAAGGCGACCGGCATACCCGTCGACCCCGAAGTTCGGCCGGAAATCACCATCTGGTTCGGGGAGGGATGAATTGACCGAACTGAATTCGATAAGAGCGGGACCTGAACGCGGGAGAGAATTGGAAGTTTGGTCAACTCTTTCGGGGTTGGGGTTACGCCGCTGAACCGTTCTCGATAGAAGGGAATTTCCATCGCCGCGGCGAAGCTTTGTGTGAGGTTAGACTCAAGATAGCTATGGAGCTTTTCCGGCGCCCAGTACTGCGATCGCAACATCAAGGCATATAGCGGAACCGCTCCAATAAGACCTTGAACTCCCGCCATCGACGACCGGCCTGCCCCGTCCGGAATCCCACCATGGACGCCGTCCTTGACCTAAAGTGATGCAATCACCTACGTTAGCAAACATTCGGGCGACGGAGGCAATATGGCGCAGCGAGGAATTCTCAATCTCGGCACTCTGGCGATCGATCACGAGTCAGAAATCGAAGAGATGCTCGATGGCATTCAGGGAAACCCTGAGAGCGTTCTCTGGACCTCGCAAATCCGGCCCGCCACTCGCGGTGGTGCGCCTAAGTGCATGGCTATTCCGCTGATCATTGAGAACGCGCCGTAGTCCGAATCAGGCCGCGGCTGAGCAGTAGGAGAGGGTGGCCGGGAAGTTGACCCCCATTCGCAGGTGAATCCAACCCAACTCCTATGGCCGGGCACCGAAGTATACCAGCGCCGTTTTGAAAAGAGCGGCGTCGCGTCGATTGCCGTTCGGCGCGCGCTTGAGGCGGACCGCATCGCGATCGCCGGGCGCGACCAGTTTCTCAAACTCTACGATTGGGTTTCGCGAGTTGACCCGAAAGCATTTACTCGGGTGTGGAGTGATCCGGTTGCGTTTTTCTGGGTTCGCCGCGCGGTCCATTTCCTGGCAGCCTGCCGCGGCGAGCCGATGGGCACGGTGGAGCGCGCGTACTGCGCACACTTCGGTGTAGAAAGCCCACGCGAGGCTCTGCGGATTCATCTGGCCGATTTCAAACGCTTCATCATAGCGCTCGCGGTTGTTGCTCGGCGGGACATCGTCTTCGACGAGCCCTATGAAGCCTCGCTGCCGCTGTCACTTCCGGGAACCGAGTTTGTCCTGCTGGGAGACGAACCCGTAAGCATTCGCGGCGTTTCAGATGGCGCCCTCGAGCTAACCAACCCTCCGCGATTTCTGCCACTTTCGGAGAGCCCTTCTGGAAGTGGCGTTCGCATCGAAAGCTGCCCGGTGGTGGCAGTCGGCGATGCTCGGGTTTTGCTGAATCCCGCTTTGTTCAATGTTCCGGGTATTGGCTTTCCTATTGCGTGGACCACAATGCCGTTGGAGCTACAGTCGCGGTACGCAGCAGCCGCGACCGATGCGCTAGGTGTCATCCGCCGGTTTCAGCCGGCCACCTTCTCGCATCTTGAGTCTGCCCTTCACACGATCGCGTTCAAGCCCCGCGACGAGAGCTTCTTCAACGTCAGCGCCTCCGAATTGCCGGGCGCCTTCGTCTGTACGGTGCCTCCCGCGGAGCCTTACGCGCTCGCCAGTTCTTTCATCCATGAGTTTTACCACAACACTCTTTTCTGTATCGAAGAAGCGGGGCCGTTTCTCGAAACGACAGAGGACGACGAAATCGAGGGCGAGAATCATTACTCGCCCTGGGTCGATGGGCTGCGGCCCCTGCATGGCATCATGCATGCGGTGTACGTGTACCTGGCGGTGTTTCGCTTCTGGAGCGCGGTCCTGCGTGATGGGAGCAGCGACGAAGGAAGACTCGCCTATACCAGGGAGTTTATCGCGCGAATTCCGGTGCAACTCCGAATGGGCATCAATCAGCTTCGGCGTCACGCGAGATTTACCACCTTCGGACTTGCGATCTTCGAGCAGATGACGCGCGAGGTGGATGAGATAGAGGTTGAGGCGCGGATGCTGGGCGCCGACCTCAAAACCGCAGTCATCGGCATCGATGCAAAGGGAACGTTTCGGCCCTTCTTGCGCAGTGGCGAGAGCCGCCCGATGAGCGCCGGCGAAATGCTCCTCGAGCATATGGAAAAAAGCGACGTGAATTGCGAATGCGCCGAGGAGAAGGCGATCCTCGTGCTCGCGCTGAGCTAGCTCCCGCTTCGTGCCGAACGAAGGACGCGGAAGTGCGGCGCCTCAAGTCACCTTTATTTTCGCGCCGGTAGCTGGCGCCGCCGTCGTCGCCATTTTGGTGCCCACGTCGTAATAGCGCCGCGCCCAGATACCGGAGTACGGCTCGTCCCCGCCCGGCATACGCCAGGTGGTCATTTTGCTCGTCGCGCGATCGACACCGATCAGCGCACGCGGCTGATCCCTGGTTTCGGCAAGATAGTGATCGGCCGAGGCCTCATCGATATAACGACACGCGATTCGGCGGTAGACGTCGTCCCAGCGGCGGTCCTCGCCCACCTCATAAAGCATCTCCGCTTTGCCCTCGAACAGCACCTTGCGATAGCGCCCCTGGTCCTCGTCGATGGTGATCGCGACGCGTGGCTCGCGCCGCAGGTTCGCGAGGAACGCCGAATGCTTGCGCGGCGTGATCAGCACCTTACCGGCTTCGAAAATGAACCATACCGGGACTACGCTGGGCGCTCCGTCCGCGCGCACCGTGGCGATGCGCGCCAAATGCCCGCGCTCGGCTAAAAATTCGGCTATTTCGGGATCGGAAAGTTTGGGCATTCCCTGTTCTCCTTCGTGAACGCGCTTTTCGCGGCCTCGGTTGGGTGTGATTCCACTCCCGTCAGGTGATGCGGCGCAAGCCTCGGAGGTCGCCTCGATCTCGATCACGGTGGATCTTCCATTGCCGTTCGCGGTCGGAAATTCCTCGGGCGACAAGCAGAGACTTCGCAAGAATTCTCTGCTAGGAGAGGGCGTATGCTCGCCCGGTTGCGAAATTCAATTTGAATCGAGGCACCGCAAATGGCGCAGACCGAAGAGAAGTTCCATAAGCTGAAATATCCCGGCGCAGTGGATGCCGACGGCCACATTTTGGAATCGGCCAAATGTTGGGAGCAGTACTGCGAGGCCAAATATCGAGCCCAGGCCATCCGGATGAAGGAGGATGAAGAGGGACTCGAATACCTCGAAGTGAATGGCGTGCCGTCGCGCGTCAATCGCGGCGGAAACTTCGGCGGCGTCGCGCAGATGGGCCAGGTCACCCGCAACTCCGGGAGCTTCGATCGGCGGATCAAATACGGCGATCGAGTTCCGCTCGGAGCCTGCGATGCCAAGGACCGTGTAATCCGACTCGACCAGGAAGGCCTTGACGCCGCGATCATCTATCCCAGCCTCGATCTAACCTGGGAAACCGATACGGATGATATCGAGTACTCGCAGGCAATGTGCCGGGCGTACAACCGCTGGGTCACCGACTGGTCCTCGCAAAGCGGCGGCCGCCTGATTCCGGTGGCGCACCTGTCGCTTGGCGATCCTGCCGCCGCTGCGACCGAACTGGAGCGCGCGGTCAAGGCCGGGCACAAAGGCGGATGGGTGGTGCAGTTCACCACCAGCCGCAAGCCGCACGGCCACAATGATCACGACGTCCTCTTCGCGAAGGCACAAGAGCTGGACGTGCCGCTCGGCATCCACGTCTCGCTCGAGCCTCAATGGTGCTGGCCGGGCCGCTATGACAAGGAATACATCCGCAGGCAGACGTGGTTCCTTAACGTGACGGCATCCGACGCGATTCGGCATGCGCTGGCGAGCTTCATGGCATACGGGACCTTCGATAAGTTCCCCAGGCTCAAGATCGTGATCCTCGAAGTCGGTGCCGGCTGGGTGCAGTACTGGCTCGATCGGATGGATGCGGTCTACGACAGCGTGATGGGACGCGGAGTGCCGCTCAAGGAAAAACCAAGCTTCTATTTTCGCCGCAACGTATGGGTATCCGCCGATCCCGATGAAAAGTCATTGCCCGCGATGGTCGATCTGTGCGGCAGTGATCGCTTCTTCTGGGCCACCGACTTCCCACATCCCGATCACACCGGAAGCTATATCGAGGCGGTGGAAGAGTTTGGCAACAAGGTGAGCGATCCGCAGCGTCGGCGTGATGTGTTAGGCGATAATGTCCGCCGTGTCTATAATCTGTCGATCTGATTCGCTGCAACTCTTGGTGAGCCTTTGGTCCACCATGATTACTGCTTCGCAAATTAAGGACCGGGCCTCGGCTCGGCGCATTGGAGGAAGGTCATGCGAGATGTCGTGATTGTCGAGGCTGGTCGTTCGCCTATCGGCAAAAAGAAGGGCGCGCTGTCGAGTGCACATCCCACCGAGTTACTTGCCCAGGTGATGGCGGAAGTTCTCAAGCGTGCGAAGGTTCCGCCCGCCGCCATCGGTCAGGCAATCGGCGGCTGCATCAACAAGGTTGGCGCTCAGGCGTTCAACGTGATTCGCACCGCATGGCTTACCGCGGGGCTGTCGCCCGATGTCGCCTGCTCGACGGTAGACTCACAATGCGGCTCCAGCCAGTTTGCGGTGAACCTCGCGGCGAACATGATCGCTTCAGGCGCCGAGGATGTCGTACTGGCGTGTGGCGTTGAGAACATGAGCCTGCTGCCAATCGGCTCGGATGCGCTCGCCGGCGCGCAGGCGGGCATGGGTAAACCGATCACGCGCAAATACCGCGAACATTTCGAATTCACCAGTCAATTCGAAGGCGCCGAGCGCATCGCGACCAAGTACGGCATCACCCGTAGCGACACGGATCACTTCGGCCTCGAATCGCAACTTCGCGCCGCGCGTGCGATTTCCGAAGGACGCTTCGATGCGCAACTCGTGCCGGTCGAGGTTCCCGTCGTGCAGGAGGGCGGAGAGCGTAGCAGTGAGTTGCGTAAGGTGACACGCGACGAGGTTCCGCGCCAGACCAGTCTCGAGGCGCTCGCCGGACTTAAACCGGTCGCACGGCCCGATGGCATCCACACCGCCGGCACCTCATCGCAAGTGGCAGATGGCGCATCCGCAGTGCTTCTCATGAGCGAGGAAAAGGCGCGCGAGCTGGACTGCCGTCCGCGCGCGCGTGTGGTCGGGACCTGCCTGGTCGGCTGTGATCCGGTCCTGATGCTCGAAGGGCCGATTCCGGCCACTCGCAAGCTGCTTCAGAGAGCCGGCCTCAAGATTGGCGATATCGACGTTTTCGAAATCAACGAAGCATTCGCGTCCGTGGTGCTGAGCTGGGCCAAAACCCTGGAACCTGACATGAAGCGGGTCAATCCGAATGGCGGCGCTATCGCCCTGGGGCATCCGCTCGGCGCGACTGGATGCGGCCTCGTAACGAAGGCCGTCAATGAACTGGAGCGCTCGGGCGGCAAGCGCGCGATCATTACGATGTGCTGTGGTGGTGGACTCGGTACAGGAACGTTGATCGAGCGCGTAGGATAACGGGGAGCCAGGTTTTCCAGTTCCACCACCCGCCCGGCAGAATACCTGCGGGGGATGCGCACGCGATACCGCTCCGCCACCAGAAGATACCGCCGCCACGGAACCTGGTGGCGGAGCCGCTCCTTAGTGGCGTTCTCGGTTAGAGTTGGGGGACTGAACTGAGTCCGCGCTGTTCTAAGCTCGAATCAGAGTAAGCCAGGACGCTCAGCATAAAGAGGCAGAAGAGTCTTCGTGCGGACAGTATCGGTGATCATTCCGTTCTTTCAGCGCGAGCGCGGAATCCTTACCCGAGCTTTGAATTCTATCAATTCTCAACACATTCCTTCCGGGTGGTTTGTGGAAGTGGTCGTCGTGGATGACTCCTCACCTTGCCGGGTCGAGGACGAAATACAAGGGCTGAGTTTAAGGGAATCGGTCGCTCTCAAGATCATTCGACAAAAAAACGGTGGTCCGGGGGCGGCGCGAAATCGGGGCCTTGATGAAGCTGACCAGAGCGCGTCTTTGATTGCTTTCCTAGACTCTGACGATACTTGGCCGCAACTGCACTTGACGAATGCTATTGTGGCCTACGAACGAGAATTCGATTTCAGTTTCTCGGATAATCGACGTGAGCTTTATCACCAGTCTTTCATCGAAGCAGGTGCTCGCCGAACCAGAACGATCCTTAGAGAATGCGCGAACGAAGACGGATTTATTCAGTTGCCGGAAGGTGAATTGCCGTGCCTCATTATCGATGAATTTCCCGTGCACCTCTCAACGCTTGTTTATGCCCGTTCCGTCGATCCCAGTCTACGATTTAATAACGATTTGCGGATGTGCGGGGAGGACAAGCTATTCATGGTCGCGTTAGCAACCAAAGCGAAAAGGATCTGCTTCAACGCGAGGAGTGTGGTCGAATGCGGGCGCGGTGTGAATGTTTTCTTTAGCCAACTTGAATGGGATAGCCCATCTTTCATGGAAATTCAGAAGGAACAACTAGAATGCCATGTGCTGATCGGCGGAGTTCCCGGCCTATCGCAAAAGGCCCTGTTTTATAACGCGAAAGTGTTGACTGATTGGCGCGACAACTTCGCGTTTCATAGCATTCGCCGCATCATCAAAGATAGGGGCAAGATACCCGCGGAAGCATGGCACTTGGCGAAAACCGATCGCCGGTTCTTGTCGTGGTTCTCATCCAGTCTGTTGCGAGTGATAATAGGCTATCTGCGCGGCTCTTATCAGCCATATCGACCGTCAGTCATCCTGCCTCGGTAGGACAAGTTCTTGCTGAATCCGCAAAAAGATACAGACATTTGCGTATGGGACATTCTGTCTGATAATGCTATTGAAATTCGAAATGTCCTCTTTGACTGCTTTTGATCTTACAATTAATGCCCTGCCGCTTCAAAGACTGTTCAAGGGCGCTCAGTCCTTTTTTTTAGCGCAAATCACCTCAAGAATCGCAAAATTTAGATCTGTCATTTCTATCTTTGCTTACGGTTCTTTTTTCGACAATAAGCCTACGTCCGAACTTACCGGCGTCTCGTTGATCGTTGTCATGGATAAAGATGTCGGCCGCGCTGACGCCCTACCGGCAGACATCGCGCTCACGTACCAAAGAACGCGCCGCATGTTTCCGCTGCCGGGGCATCGTTTTGAACCAACCATCGAGTTTATCTTTCTGTCCGAAATGAAGGACGGTTTCGCCCCGCCCATGTCGGTCGCGATGCGTTCCAAGCTCGGCCGCTTGAAAGTCCTCTATGGCAGGCTGATTGAATTGGCGGGCGCACGAACTTCGATAACCAAGAGCGAGGTGCTCGCCCGATTTGATTCGCTACTTCGAATGCCGCTGGTCGCCGCTCGGCGTGATCTTGGCCGGCTGGTTTTCTGGAAACGGATTTTTCTCGAGGCTGCCGATCTTCTATGCCTGCTCGACCTTGCTGATTTGGCTGACGATCTGCGCAATCATTCGCACCTGAATTTTCTTTCGAGGTGTGATTTCAAGCTGATCTCCGAAGCCGCCGCACCGGAGGTATTCTTTTCCATCCTGCTCGAATTCGAACAACGCGCGTGCGATGCGCTGCACGCGCGCGAGCCGGTCATCCGAATCGAGTTGCGCGAGGATGTGCAGAATCGGGGATACTGGAACGACGCTCAGTACCTGTGGCCCGATGGCCTCGACCAGCTCGAGCCCGGAGAACGTCCGCGGCTGACGGCGATCCCGTCGGTTCCGATCGGACTCTGTCCGTCGCTGATGCATTTCGCGATCGACGAACAGATTCCCATGCTGCAATTCGATCGTGGCGCATTTGCCGCAGTCCGCAGCGTGCGCGAAGCTCTGGCCGGCAGTCCGTCGCTCAATCAGCGTCTGCTCGTTTCGGCACAGGGCCGATTGTTCATCATCGTATCGGAGAACGACTCGACCGATGTTATCCCGCTCAATCCGGCCGTGTTCGCTAATTGGTATGCGGCCGCAGAGGGGCAACCCGCGACTTACGAAATGATTCGGAGCCTGTACGAGGAGCAGATGGCGCTTGCGAAGGAGACCTTTACCGCACTCGCCAATTCGTACCGCAAAGATGACGGACACCTGGTCAAACCAGACTACCCATGCATCTACCAGGAGGATGATGCCCGGTTGATGGAAGCGGCGCTGCGGCTGTTGCGGGTTCAGGCAGCATCAGTCGGCCGAACCCTGATTCGGCAATCGTCGGAACTGTTCAAGTACCTGCGCGCGCAACATCCCGAATGCGACGAGTTCATCGATGAACTTCAACGCTACTGGACGAAGGTGAAGACCAATCCTGCGGCCCTGCCTGAGGCCAACAATCTTCATCGCTGCCTGCATCAGTTCATGTGGCAATACCTTGCCGAAGTGCCTCGAATTACGCTCGACCACATCAATGGCTATCTCGGCATTACGGTGGGAGTGATTACCCGCAATCGCGCCAGTGATCTGCTCGAGATGCTCGTTTCCTTGACACATCAGGCCCGTCCGCCTGACGAGGTGCTCATCGTGGACAACGGGTCAACTGATGATACGCAAATGACGATCGACAGCTTTCGCGGGAGTTTGCCCTTGCGCTCGCTGTTTTTGGCCGAACCAGATGTTCCCGGCGCGCGAAACCTCGTGCTGGAAGAGGCTGTCAACGAGATCGTCTCCTTCATCGATGACGACTGCATCAGCGAGCCGGATTGGCTCGCTTCAGTCGAGCGCGCATTCCTGCGGGCGGAAAATATCGGCATCGTCGGCGGTTACGTGGCGCATCATCCCGCTCCTCGACGCTCCGTGCTTGACGATTACTACCAAAATTTTCACCACGGTAGAACATGAACATCAGTTCGGCGTTATACGAGTACTTTGACCAGACTGGTAATCTGCGACGGCCGATTAGCCAGCCCGGCAAGGGGAAAAAGAACGGCGCGAAGTCCGGATCGATTGATTACGGCGCGGAGCAGGTGTTTGAGCCGCGCCCCGCGTTCCCGCCCGCGCTGCGTTCAGAACTGGACAGAAGCGCGCTTAAATCGGCCGGCCGTCCGGTCAGAATGGGTCTGTTCCATTTCTCGAACAATAATCTTTCAATTCGGCGCAAGTGCGCGCGCGATGTCGGGATGTACGATCCGGCGGTCCGGGCCGAGGACGTGGACCTGTGTTTTCGTATCGCTTTGACGACCGACTGGATTCCCTGCCGGGAGAAAGGAATGGTCGTTCGCCATAAGGGAAGGCGAACGATGGGTGCTCTGCTACGTCAGATGTGGGGCTACGGCTATAAGGTTGGATATCCCTACTCTAAGACCCGAGTGCGCGGCGCCTATCTTTATTTCCTGGACGGGCTCAATCGCAAACTCCTGTGGAAGGCAGAACTGACCAAACTCCCGTTCCTTGTTTGTGTCTTTGCGAGCGAGTTCTATATCCTGCAGGCTGCGCTTGTCTTAAGCCTACTCGGGTTGCTTAGCGGCCGCCTTTGGCTGGCTTTTGGTGGTCTAGCTGTGGGTACCTGGGCCGCGCGGAGGTACATTTTAGATCTTGATCGAGGAGACCTATCCGTCGCGAACTACGTCAAGCTGACTCTACTCCGCTATCTGACTGATTGTACGTATATTGTCGGGGGGATTATCGGCGGTCTTCGGCATGGCGTGATTCTTCTGCCGTGCCCGGTCTTTCCCTCGCGCCGCGCCAGGAATTCGAAAGGCGAACAGGACAGTGCAGAGCGTGAAGATCTCGGGATGATGCGGCCCGGCGAAGAATCTCACGCCAACGTCGGTTGAATCCGGTCGTCGGTTTGGAAAAAGCCGTCCACCACACCCATCGAGGATTTATTTGTGGAGGCCGAGGAACGCAGGCGCGTCGCGGTTTCAATATGCCGGGGCGGCTAAACTGACCCACTACCGCGGGCCGATGCGAGGTTAAAGAGCGCCCCCTCCAATGGCTCGAGCACACGATCCCAGCGATAGTGTCGTTCGATCAATTCGAACCCATTGCTGCGCAGCCCGTTCCATAGCTGTTCGTCTTTCAGGACCTCGACGACTGCCTCAGCAAAATCCTCAGGGTTATCCCGGATGAGGAGATGTTTGCCCTCTTCGACACTCAAACCTTCGCAACCTCGGGTGGTGCTGACCACCGGCAGACCCATCGCCATCGAATCGAGGATCTTTAAGCGGGTACCGGAACCGATGCGCAGGGGAACGATCGAGACTGAAGCGCGCGCAGCAATCGGACGGATGTCGGGAGGATTCTCAACCAGCTCGACGCGCCGCTCTTTCTTGATCGCGCGCACCGAAGGCGTCGCGCCGCTGCCTGCGCAGATCAGGCGCAGCGACGAATCGCGCCGCAATATTTCGGACCAGATCTCCTTGATGAAGTACAACAGCGCGTCGACATTCGGATAATAACCGAGGGCCCCCATAAACAGTGCGGTACCGGTGTCCGGTCGCGCATCGAGCAGTCTTAGAAAGGGGTCAGTTCCATTCTCGACCAGGATCGTTCTGCCTCGTTGCGCTCGCTCGTCGATCTCGCGCCGGGCGGCCGCGCTTACCGCAGTGCGTACTTCAAACCGGGGCCAGGTGAGATCCTCATACGCGCGCACCGCCTCAGCCTCCTCCTTTGGATTTGCAAAGGCGGGGGTGATTTGAGCGTATGACGACTGTTGCGATGCTTGGTCCATTATCGCGGATTCAATGTTGTGTTCATCGAGCAGCGTCGGTGCATTAATCAGTTCGCGATAGGGTGCGAGGAAGATCTGTTCAATGACAGCCGCATGGTAGAGGTGAGTCGGGATCGAGCGGATCGTTTCGAGCATCCGGGTGGTCTGTCGCTCCCGGACGAGCCGCGGCAACGATTCGGATTGCGGCGCGAACGATCCTCCATAGCGAACGGCGTAGATGGTGCGACAATAAGGAAGCAATTCGTCACGGGTCGGTTCTTCAAATGGCGACAGGAACGAGACGAGGGTTAAGTCGTGGCGCCTTCCGAGGAAACGTATGATTGCGAGGCAGCGCTGGGAATATCCGGAAGTAGGCGGGTTGGGCCAGCTCCCGACTATAAGAAGTAGCCGCAACCGCTCGGGCCGAAGGACGTTATGTGACAGCGGCGCCGGCTTGGCTATCAGGACAGCATTGCCCGCAGGTTGTGCATGATCGCCCGGCTCGATTCCGCGAAAGACCATTGCGGAAGATGACGAAATCGCCGCCCCGGCCGCCTGTGATGTCGAAGGGTGCGCCACCTTTGCGGGCGCACGAGGGGCCGAGTCACGTGCCACCCGTTGATGGTATCGGAGAAACTCGGGCACCACGTCGGTAGAAAACCCGGACAGCATGAGCCGCGTCCGCAAAGCACTGCCTTCGCTGCCCTCAGCCGCGTTCGTCGGGAAGCCTCCCGCCGCCTCAAACACCGAGCGCCGAATTAAGCTGACCCATCCTCGGGAAGAATCCTCGAGCAGGTCTCCCGTCAGATCGTTTCCCGTCGGGGTGTAAAGTTGGGTCGGACTGCACACAATGCGGCCGCCGCCTGCGAAATCATACACTTTCCGATCCGATGGGAATTGCCATAACCACTCGCCCAACGCATCAGTTCCGCAATAGGATGCGGCCTCGAGCATGTGCTCGACCAGCCGTGGGAGAGCGATATCGTCCGGATAAAGAAAAAGCAGGTAGTCGCTGTTGGCGTCGCGCGCCGCGATGTTCAGTGCTTCGGCGGCGCACCTAAAAGCGGCAGTATGCAACAGCCAGCCTCGTTCCCGGATGCCCTCAAGGATGTGCGGTGACAGCTTGGAATCGGAACCATCGGTAACCGCATTGACGGTAAAATCCGTGGTGGTCTGACGCAGCAGCGAATCAAACGTCGCGTCGCTTTTGTGCGGATCGTCGCCGATGGATAAGCACACGGTAACCGATGGGGTGGTCGCGCAGGGAAGTCGAGGCCGACCCGAGGCGGCCGCGGCGTCGGCGGCGGCAATAATTTCGCGATGAAGAGTCGACCACATATCGGCGTCGCGAATGGCAACACGGAGATGCTCGGGCACGGGCAACTTCCAGCCCAGTGCCCGCAATTGGGGTGGTTGCACTGGATCGAGGCATACGAGGAAGTCGGAATGACGAACCTGATAGAGCTCGCCGAAGCGCTGGTCGGCGATCGCATCCGCCATCGAGTGGGGCGGCGTTCCTTCCGCATCGCTCGGGATCGAGCTAACTATCGTAACAACATACGGAAGGATCGCAGGACTGAACCGCCGTTGGCGAAGGGCATGCATAGTTGGGTGTCCCGACGCCATGCTGTACACGATGTCGAACCGGCGTAGTACCGGCGCCAACACCTCAGATAAGTCAAACAACGGTCGCTCCGGAACGCGAGGGACGGGCGATGATGGGCTTCGCGTCAGGTACAGCACCTCGACCCCTGAAAGCAGCGGCTGGGACGCGTCCCATCGGTAATCGAGGTTAGCCCAAATCAGCGTGCAATCTTCCCCTGTTCGCTTCAGGTGGCGAGCCAGCCACAAGGGGAACCCATTCGGCAATTCGTCCCCTTGAGCAACCGCTAGAATCGCAATCCTCATTGCTACTGAAAACGACTGAGGAATTTGCTGAGCCTTTTGCCGAATGGAAGGCGTGCCGCGCCAACCAACGAGCGACCGTTCGCGCGCTGCGTGACTTCAGCACTTACCCCATTCGAATGATTTGGTTCGACCGCGCGGCACTCGGGAGCGCCACTGTGCAGATGGAATCGATCCTCCGCGAGACGAAGAGCCTCCAATTCGTGCACCCGCCCCTCGAGTTCCTTCGATTTGCGGTAGAGAGCTACCATCGCGTGTGCGACACCATGAAGACCTACCGCCGCAAACTGGTTGTCGTACGTATCCACCATCCGGCGCATCGCGACGAACGCATCGGAGCTGCGCGCGAGTCCATCGCCAACCTGCCGGTAGAAGTGGAGGAATTCTGGGAGGACGTCGGTCTTGAAGCCGGACATCGCAAGCCTCGCATGTAGCTCCCAGTCCTCATGCGCGGCGTCACGGACTTCGCGATAGCCTCCCACGGCTTCGAATGCCTGCCGCTTGATCAAAATCATCGGCCCCCCAAAGACTGAAGGCTCGATCAAACCGGCCACTAGGGAAGCTCCGAGCGGTACGTAATATCCGGCGACGTCAACGGTTACCTCTCCGGTCTTCAGGTCATAAGGAAACTCGTCGCCCTCAAAAAAATAACCACCCGCCACCAAACAGTCGTCTCCCCCGATGCAGGCTGCTTCCAGCATTCGTTCGATGGTGTTGCGCGCGGGTACGTCGTCTCCGTCCAGCATCAGCAAGTAATCCGCCTGCGATTGCCTCGCAGCCTGGTTGCGGGCTGCGTCGACGTAAGAATTCGGCTGACGAAGAAATCTCCATCTCCGGGACTTGTATTTCTCGGCCATGGCGTCGAAGACTGCTCGCGCCTCGGGATCGGTTGAGCCGTCGTCGACCGCGATGACGCCGAAATCCTGAATAGTTTGATGTTCCAGCGCGGTGCACAATTGAGGGAAATGGCGATGCTTGTTGTAGTAGGTGATGCAAACATCTACCGCGGGCTTGGTAGCGACCGGGGTTGAGAGCGAGAATTCACGCCCACCGCGTCTTTGAGCGCATGCTCGTTCGTGAAACTCGATCCACTTACGGTTCGCCGATTCAAAGTCGTATCCAATCAGTTGCTCAGGCTGAAGCGGATGGGTGATCCGTTCGCGTAGCTTTTCACTCAGGAGAATGACTGAGGGTTCAAACAGTTGCGCTTCTCCACGTCCCTGAAAGATCTCGGGAGTGCCACCCACACGCGAACAAATCAGATTCAGGCCCTTGATCAAGGATGCCTCAATGATCGCCAACGAAAAATTCTCCAGAAAGCTCGGCACAACAACCAATGCGTCGGGAACGTGCTCAAGCAGGTAACTCCGCGCCGACTGGCTGTCGAAGTTGCCATGATGAGTGACCTTAAGTCCCTCCGGCTCCAGTTCGCCTCTGGCCCATTCGACGGAACCTTTTACGTCCTGATGACCGAGCAGGACTATCTCATCGAGTTGCCGAGTAAGTTGGGGCGATTCTATCGCAAGGCGTTTTACTGCTTTGACAAAGAGTTCATAACCCTTAAGTACTTGCAACCGGCCAAAGTACACTATCCGCTTGAGGTCTCGGGCGCGCTGTTCGAGCTGTGAAGCGACATCGGGCCGGTAGGGCAAGCCAAGTACCTGAGGCTCGCAGCAAAATGTCCACCCGGTACGCGTGGCCCAGTCCAGGATGTATCTGCTGGGAGCGATCACGTAGTCGCTATGACGTGCGCTGTACCGCTCCAGATATTCGAGCTGCAATCCCTCAGGTATGGGAGGGTAATTCCTATCACCGAGATACACCCAGTAAGAGGCACCATGCATCACGGTCACGCACACAGGTAACGTCTTGGTAGCGAAGCGCTTTTCCCGGACCAGACGGAACGCGACGTTTCCCCAGTCCATAAAGTACACGATGTCAAAGTTACGAAGGAGCGGCGCGACCTGCTCCGACAAGCGCAACGCCCATAACTCGGGCCATCGATTCGGTTGGAACGTCTTATTGTGTACCTCTATAAGATCGATTCCCCACGCGCGGTAGTTCTCTTTCCAATGCTCATCGAGGGGAGTCTGAAATGGCTCGCCACGGGTCACGAGTATACTGACTTCATCGCCCGCGTCCCTGAGCATTCTAGCAAATTGAGTAATGAACGAACCCACGCCTCCCGCGCGGGTGTTTGTCGTCTGTACATCGAAAGAAGCGAAAGCAACTCGAGCCATTGTTGGGAATTAGAGTGAATTGATCCTGCTTTTTGTGCTTCAACCGCTATCAGCGGATCGCAGCAGGACATTTCGCACATTCAGATTTAAGTCGCAAGCTGGCCCAAATGCGATCCCTTCTACGAGACAGATATAGCGGACCGCGATTTCGCGCAGTGGATGGATTAGGGTCGAGGCGAAGCAACCTCTCATGATAGACTCGCTCGCACTTCCTGATGGCTTTAAGCGATAGACTTCAACGATTCGTGATGCGAACCTCGCCGTATCAGCCATTTCGATGGATCTACGCCATCGTCTACGGCGCAATGCTTGGATGGCTCATGATACAAGTACGCCGAGAGCCACAGATAAAACGCCTTGAGTGGCGCACCCCAAGTCCAGGACATCGGTACGGCATCAGCGATCTCGATGTTCGCGCGGAGACCGCACGCCTGAACACCGAGCAATACTTCCGTCTTTGCGCGCGGCTGTCCGGTTTTCTTAGACCGAGGAGCCACTGGAGGAGAATCCTCGATTTTTATGTTTTCGGGCCGGACGAATGGCAGCTGCAACGATGCTTGGGGCCGACCTCATTCGGCAGTTCCCGAATGGTCCGGCTTCTTGGTTCCAAAAGAAGCGCGGTCGAGTCAACTCCCGATCCGCCAGCTCCAAATGCGCTGCTGTGCCGAGCTATGTACGAATACGAGAACTTGTTGGAGCTGTTGTTCGAGGAAGCCTTAACCATCCCTTTCACCTGGACGGTATTCCGCCGCTTCAAACGCATAGACAACGCATATGCTGCAAAGCGCCTCAAGGTGAGTAATGAAGACTTGCGCATGCGCGAAGACCTCATCAGTCGAGCCGTCAGCATTGCGGCCGGAGCTCCCCTAAATCAAATGCAGGATTCTGATATCGAGCAGTTGTTCTGCATTGCCTTGGCCGAAGCCGATGCTTTGTGCGAGGACGCTATGAAGTGCGACCTTGTCTCGCGCGATTCGACTTTTGAACCCATCTCCATTTCGATCCCGCCCGACAACCTGGCCGACGCGATTGATTCGTGTTCTCCGGGCGTCATCGCCCTATGTTCGCGAATCGGGAATTATGTGCAGAGTGCGATTCTGGGATGTGTTCCGGCGTCTACTTTCGAATACCGCTTGTACTTCGTTTTGCGCGAGGATCTTTCGATATCCGAGCGCGCAACGGTTTTCCGCGCCATTCGCGCTGAATACAGGTCAGAGGGCTCGTACGGGCGAATAAGGAATCAATATCTTCGCCTGCGGTACCCGATGGTACTCACGCCGACTATGTGGCGTGCAGCCAGTTGCTGGTATCATGCGCTGCGGCCAGTCGAGGAGTTCTATTTCTTCACCCGCCACGGGGTGGTGCTATGGGGCCGTGATCTCCGTGCCGAGCTTACCAAACCATCAGCGAACGACCTCATGCGCAGCGCTGGTATTGCGGTCGCTGACCTGCGCAATTTAATTTGGGAAGCTGTTCACGATCAGGGGCCTCGGCGGATGATTGATATTTTAACTGGCCGGATACCGGCGCTATGGTTGCTCCTCGCTCGATCGATGATCGCGACCTCATCCGAAGAAGCGCTCGCCGGATGCGCAGCTTTCGGATTTCCCGAGGTCGAGATAATTCAAGAGTTACGCACCCATACGGTAGGCAAGTCACCGAAAAACCTTCCGCAGGCAACAGATCCGATATGGAAACCTGCGCTGGAGGCGTCCTCGAAATGGATCGATGATATCGCGGCGCTCGCCCTCGCGCAGATTGGTTCAAACCCGCAATCGACTGCCAAGCTTAAAGGTCTGAAACCTGATTCACGAAGTTAGCCACATTTTCCGCGAAGGAGCTTGCTGACAACCAGGTCTTATTCATTTCGCAGATGTATCGCCACGCACGTCTTATTCGCATCGAGTCTGACAACAATTCGCGAATGTCATGAAAGTCATCAAAGAAGAGGGGATATTCCGCACCCAGGTATTCTTCGAGAGCTGGATGTCGGTTTACCACCAGTGGCGTATTTCTGGCGATTGCTTCAACCACCATGTTACTGGCAGAAACATCCCAATATTCACTGAAGACCAAGCTCGATGCCATCAATTCATCGTAGTCTGAATGACCAAGCCTTCGAAAGATTTCAACTTCTCCTTGCGGGGCGCGCTCGCGATATGGCGAGAACTGGTCGGTTCGTTCGATCAAGTTTTGGATTTCAGGATTTAGAAGATGAATCTTGCGGTAAGCCTCGGGCAGGTCGAGCTGGTAAATCGCGCGATGATTGCGCGCGTACCATCCCACCTGAACTATGCGCCGCTTATCTTGCTGCTCCCAGTGATCGAAGGAAAACAAAAGTTTGGGTGTTTCAGTGGGATGCTTGAGAACCAGCACGGGGCATGGCAGCAAGTTACGAAGCCGGTTGCCTAGGTACTGGCTCAATGCTATCGCACCTTTCAGGTTCGGCAGGCTCGCACGGAACGCAGCAGTAGACATGATGTGGTCGAGTGGCGCGCCTGGATCGAGCCATGAGGGCAAGTTCGGGGGATGATGGAAGATTCCAACCCACGGCTCCCGCCAGCCCTCCGCAACCGCCTCGGTCCGAATGGTGCGTTCGACAAAGTCGTCCAGCAGAATACCTTTCGAATGATGAAATGCGCGAAGATGTTCCATCACAAACGGCCAGCCAGAACGATGGTTGCTCGCACCCACCAACTCAAGGTCCAAAGGAAGCCGAAAGCAGGCACCGAGACCAGAAGCATCGGAGGAAGGATCGGCTGCCTCACGGTGCATCGGGTTGCGGTTACAGTTAGCTACCAAAGCTACATCACCAGAGATTCCGGGATTGGCGTCGCCGCGGTGAGCCGGATTGCTATGGTCAAATTTTTTGATATGCCCTTCGCTGCTTCGCTCGATCGCGCTTATTTCATCAACTCTCTTATGGCTTCCCTGAAGTCTGGCGCATCCCTCGCGAAATCGAGCTTTTCCATTCCCGCGTAGGAGTCGGGAAACTTCGCGACCTCGTCGGGCAGCCCGTCGCAATAAACCTCGAGCTAAAAGACGATCGGCTGCGCACCTGAATAGTGCAAAAATAGCTCGGGTTGCGCGGTTATGCTTAGCGGTCCGCCGGCCGGGGTGCTTTCGATCGAGGCGTCGGAGTTGATCGACAAAAACTCGACACTGGTGGGATTTCCCATCGAGTCGCTGCTTATGACGTAGAGAAATGGCGGGTTGGATGGGCTTCCGAAGGTCAGCGGAAGCAAGCTGGCTGTTCCACTCAGGGTGGTGTTGGCGGCGGCAGTCAACGCGCCGCTTGCGCCTATCTTGTAGGGCGATATCAGCGTGCTGGAGCCGTCGGATGACGGGCTGGCCGCATACGCATAGGGCAATTGGGCGAATGGATTGGTTGCAATGAATGCGGCTGCCGCGCCGGTCGCGACAGTCGCCCCCGCTGGGGTCTCGAAGGTGCCGTTCGCATTGAGAGTGTATTCATTGATGACATTCGTGATCATGGTGTCGACGTCGGCGAAATCGGTGAAGCCCCATGCGGTCTGCGCAGGAGTGCAGGTCGAGGCCAGCAGGCTGCCGCGAGAACAGAACAACTGCTCGGGGCACAAATTCGGCGCCGGCAAGGGAGATTCCTCGCTGGTCGAGTAGCAGGTTGTGGTTTGACTAGGAGTGGAACCGAGCGCACCGTTGGCGCCGATACTGAACAGTTCGATTTGGTCGGTAGTAGCAAAGGTCTCGAAATTGGTGGTGTCGACCTCGATCGCGAGCTGCTTCTGGGTCGAGCCGGTCGGGTTGAGTCCGAAAGAGTAAGATGCGTTGCTGTTCGAACCGGCCGCGGACACGACGCCTTCAGCCGTAAGGCTTCCGTTGGAATTCAGCAGGTAAGCGTAAACGTTACCTGCGGTAGCATCGCTCCCGCTATCCACGCCGTAAAAGAACGTCGATCCACCGAGCGGGCCATTCAGGACGTTGACACCATCGCCCGTGGTAACCGATCCGGTCATGCTTCCGATGGTCCCACTGGAGTTAATCGCGTAGGTGGTGATGGTGCCGCTTCCGATTACGGCGGCCGAATTGGTTCCCAGGAGCTGGAGCGTGCCGCCATTAAGGGGGAAGTTCGTAGCGCCCACCAGATTGAGGGTGCCGTCGCTGTTGATGGGGTATTCGGTCAAGGTAGTTCCACTCGCAGTGGTACTTTGGGCATAAAGCGTCGAGCATCCACTGTTGGGGCATGGCAGGAGTTGGATGATTATGGTCGAGACCGTCGACGAATACGGCGGGAACGCTGTCGATGCCTCGCCGACATTGGTCAGCGTTCCGTCGCTAGCCACCGTATATTCGAAAGTGTTCCCGGTAACAGCGTCTACCGAGTAGGCATATTGTTGGGCACCCCCGTTCGGTCCCATCAAAAGGCGTTGAGAAGCGGCTGGGGTCTCCACGGGATTGGCGGCTGTGGCACCGCATATCGACGTCTTGGCCGGTAGGGGGGCGATACGCCCGGTGGTTACATCGATCGGGTATTGCGCGATGCCTGCAGCCGCGCCATCCGGTCCGGGCGTCACGAACAAATAGAGCATCGCCGCGCCGCCACCTCCACCGCCGCCAGGCGTCGGAGTCGCGGTCGGAGTCGCGGTGCGCATCAGGGTTGCGGTTGCCGTCGCAGTTGGAGTCGGGGTCACACTGCGCACCGGGGTAGCAGTCGCCGTCGCCGTGGCGGTGCGGGTCGGCACTCCGGTTGGAGTAACGGTCGGAGTCGCAGTCGCCGTGCGGGTCGGCGTCGCGGTTGGCGTAACGGTCCTGGTTGGCGGTGGCAGAGACGAATGCGCGCTCTTGCCGGACAGCGTTATCTTCTGCGGACTGCGACTCGCGTCGTCGCCGATCGATACCGATCCCTTATCCGATGATGTCACGCTGGTCGGTGCGAAGGTCACGTTAAGGACGCATGTGGCGCTTGCCGCGAGCGTCCCGATGCACTGGCCCGCGGGTACGTTGAACTGGCCATTGACGGTTATCGCCGAGATGTCGATGGGCGCGGTGCTCCCGTTCTTTAGCGATACCGGCAAGCTCGACGATGAACTCACGTCGACGGTCGGGAATTTCAGTGAGGTTGGACTGATGGTGAGCACCGGCAGGACCGCTTTGCCTTTCAAAGATACGGTCAGTGGTTTGGATATTCCCGCAATAGCAACCGACAGCGTCCCGGAATCGTTGCCGGCCTTGGCGGGGTCGAAGCCCACGGTGACTGTGCAATGACTTCCGCTGGTGACTGACTGATTCGCGCAAGTGTCGGAATCAAGCTTGAAGGCGGTAGCTGAAAGGGAGACGGCGCCGATAGAGATGCTGCTCTTGCTGGAGTTGATGAAAGTAACCGAAACCGGTGTCATCGTCGCGCCGACCGTCACGGCTCCGAAGGAAACAGAAGCCGGCGAATGGGTTAGGGGTGGCGCCGCCCCAAAAACGCCGGGCGCGCAAGTCCCAAGCAGAAAAATAGTCACAGCGAGTATCGCTGACCTGCGGAATCGGCGATTTGTGTTCGGACGATAGTGCACTACTGCCCCCATGAGGACTGTTTCTTGGCGGCGCAATCCTAGCATTACGACCTGTTGAGGAAAACTGAGCCTAACTCGATTAGGCGTTATACTCGTTTGATGCGTGGAAGCAGGATCGAGGCATTTATCGCGTTAACGGGACTCGCCGCCACATATGGCAGTCGGATTCTCGGACCGCTCGCTTCAGAATCACGCACCAGCTTCGAATGAACGAGTCAGGCTGCCGCATCGAATCCCCGCAACAACACAACGATAGACGGACCAGTGCCGCTTTGGTACACGACCCGCTGGAGCCAACCGGCTCCGGGAGGGCATCGAAATGAAGTTTCTGGTAATCCGCAAACCTCGGTTCGGCACTGGGCGCGTCGCCACCAGCAAGTTGATTCGAGAAGCAAAACAGAGTGCAGCAGAAGCAATTAAGGCAGGAATACTCGACTGCATTTATGCGTTTCCCGGTGGCGGCGGCAATGTCGGAATCGCCAATGCCGACTCCGCAGAGCAACTAAACGAGAGGCTGATGGCCACCCCTCTATTTCTGTATTCGGAATATGAGGTGCGGGCGCTCACTGACTACAGCAAATATATGGAGAACGTCGCCACAGCACTCGAGAAAGCCGGGAGCTAGACCGGCTCGAGATTTTTGAGATCTTTGGGCCGCGAGTCGCGCCGGCTCCATTCGGGCCAGTGTGTCCGACTGCCAGGCGTGTAGGGTCTTCGCCCGCGTCCAGGCAGAAGCGATAGGGATCGTTAGGCGGGGCACATATCCGGCGATTGACAGTGCTATCGATGCTTCGCCGCCATCGTGCAGGAAGTACTGCGTTTACTCCGAATGTGCAGGGAGTCGAGGTCTTCGGATGATCCTTTAACGGCGCCTCGTTCGATGGTGTATCTGCTGGCCCACGCCTGCCATTAGCTGGATGGTCCACCATTTATCGCTTTGGCATTTACGTCGGGAAGATTGGTCACACAGAGATCGTGAACTATGAGCCGAACGTTGCGTGCGTTCGTCTCAATGAGAACTTCGAGCTTCTCCTTACCTAAACGCAGCGACCACTCTCGTGCAGGTAGAGAATCAGCGAGGAGGCTAGGACCAGGATAGGGCATCGAACTAGGCCTGCGAATTCTCGCGTGAGCCAGACCGCAGCGTAGTAGTCGGCAAGCAACAATAAGGCATCCGAGCCAGAGTCGAATGCCCGTCTCGACCAGCGCGCATAAAAATTACGTTTTCGCTAGAGCTATCTGACGAATCCGGCAATGAATAGACCCCTCCAGAGCATCCTACTAACGTAACTGACATTATCTCATTATAGCCAAATTTCGTTTTCACTTGCTCTAAGGTACATTTCGCGCGAAGGTGAAATGAGCTCGAAAGCCCTCCACCACCTCTTCCGGTCACGCCGAAGCCCTTTCGAACCTCCGTTCCTCAACGTTTGGGGTTTGCCCAATGACAAAGATAGCGATCAGAGCTGAGGGTATTTCTCAACCAGATTTGCTCCTGAAAGCCCTAGTCATCCTGCCCGAGAAGGCAGTGATAACGTTTCAGGTTGGGGAGGGCTTGCTATTGATCAAAGACGATTACGCCAAAGCCGCTCTGGCCCACCTCATGCACGCGGGGCTCCATCCTGAAGTCGTGAAGCAGTGAAAAGGATCCGCTGATCCGGCGAACGCGTTGCCGGTTTTTTGACAAAGCAATAGCGTAACGCGCTTGCCAGCAAAACTCTTAAATCGGGAATCATTATCCGCTCGGCGACGGGTTAACGCGCATCTAGCTCCCCTGATCATTCAACTCGCTTCTCTCCTGGCAGGCTGCCCTAACCGGTCGACGCGGACCTCGCGCTGATCGGAGTTTGAGATTCGGGGGCGATCCCTATGCACGCGGTTATCGACCTTTGAAGCGCGGCTCGCGTTTCTCCTTAAAGGCGTGGCGCCCCTCGCGGCTGTCTTCGCTAACTTCCTGCGGCCAAATGAAATTCAGGTATTCTCGTTCGTCGCGCGCGGTCTTGGACTCCATCGCCTTGTAGTGACCGTATTTGACCGCCTTGATATACATCGGCGGGACTTTCTTGAGCATCTCCGCCCAGCGAATCGCCTCGTTCATCAAATCCGCATCCCGCACCACCCGATTTACCATCCCCAGCTCGTGGGCGCGTCGTGCGTCTAACATCTCGCCGCCGTTCCATGCCAGCAGCATGAATTCGAGGCTCGCCTTGAAGGGCACGTAGGGTAAGTAGTCGATCGGCGGTATCGAGATGCCCACCCGCGGCTCCGGAAAGCCGAACATCGCGCTTTCGCCCGCAATGGTGATGTCGCAGCCACGAACGGCCAGAGCCCATCCCCCTCCGAGAGCGTAGCCTTGGACCGCACCAATTATCGGCTTGAATACCGTCACTCCGTTCTGCGGATAAGCTCGATGGACCCTGATGGCCCATGGGATTCGCATATCGTCTTTGGGGCCACCGCCACCGATGTCCGCGCCGGCGCAGAATGCGCGTCCGGCCGCGCTCAGGATCGCGACCTTCGCCAGAGGATCGGCCTCAAAGTGCGCCCAGGTATCGTTCAGTGCGTCGGCAAACTCCACGCTCAAGGCGTTCAGCTTGTCGGGCCGATTCATTTGGACGAAAGCCACTTCGTCCCTCACTTCGTAGAGCACCATGTCATCGCTCACGATCGATTCTCCTTCAGAAGGGATTCCGCGTCCCCGACCCTAGCAGCATCGTGGCCGATGGCGTTATACCGGCGGCACCATAGGTCAACCCAGGCTTGGGGTTTGCGGAGTTTTGCTGGCGCGCCGTCAGTGAGAGCCATCCTATAGGATTCCGCACCGATTTCGGGATGGCTGGCGTCGCGTGTGATTTGAAAGCCAGGACCGCTGCCCGGACTTTTCATTTGCAAATGTTGTGGTATCGGCATATCGGCAGATCGTGACTCTCGATTTACCCAGCGGAGCTGATCTGAAAGGCGCGGACTGGTAGCGCCGTTGTGAGGCTGCGAAATGCTTTCACCCTACAAAGTCCTCGATCTCAGTGACGAGCGTGGCCAGTTGTGCGGACAGATTCTTGGAGACTTGGGCGCCGATGTCGTACTGGTAGAACCTCCGGGCGGTTCGCGCGCGCGCCACGTTGGTCCCTTTTACAAAGATCAGCCGCATCCAGATCGATCGCTGCGCTTCTGGGCATTCAACCGCAACAAACGCTCCATTGTGCTCGATCTCGACCGCGAGCAGGACCGCAACGAGTTCAGAAAACTGGTTACCGCGGCGGACTTCCTGATTGAATCCGCCACTCCCGGTACTTGGGCAGCTCGAGGGCTGGGGCACGCCGAACTGTCAACGCTAAACCCCCGTCTCATCTACGTATCGATCTCCGCGTTTGGTCAGGACGGTCCGAAAGCTCACCATGCCGAATCGGATCTGACCTTGGTCGCGGCCGGTGGTCCACTACTTTTGCAGGGCGATGCCGACCGGCCGCCGCTTCGCATCACGGTTCCACAGGCCTTCATGCACGCAAGTGCCGACGGCGCAGCGTCCGCACTTATCGCGCATCATGAGCGGGTGCGCTCCGGTTTCGGTCAGCATATCGATGTTTCCGCCCAGCAATCGATCTCGGTCGCCGCGTTCTCGCAGCCTCTGGTGCCCGCATTGGGAGCCTCCGGCGTTCAACGCTGGGCGGGAGGCGTAAAGGCTGGGCGGTTTATCGCACGCCAGGTATGGCCGGCTCGCGACGGTTATGTGGTGGCGGTTTTGTGGTTCGGACCCGCAATTGGCGGAGCTACCGGCCGCTTGATGAAATGCGTATACGAGCATGGCTTCTGCGATGAGGCGACCCGCGATACCGACTGGATGACGTACGACTCGCGGCTGATTTCCGGCGAGGTCCCAGCCGAAGAATACCAGCGCCTGCAGGCCATCGTAGAACGATTCACCAACAGCCTGACCAAGGCGGAGTTGATGAAGCTTGCGCTGGAGCGGGCTCTCCTTATGGCGCCGGTTGCCACCATCGACGAGGTGGTGAACAGTTCCCACTTCGGAGCGCGCGGCTACTGGCCTGCGGTTGCCCATCCGGAACTCGGCACGGAGATACGTTACCCCGGGCCGTTCGCCAAGTTCAGCGAAACTCCGATCGCATACCGTCGCCAACCGCCGAGACTCGGCGCGCACCGCGACGAAGTTTTCGCAGAGTGGTTACCTCGCACTCCTGACCCGCGAACGGCATTTGTTACATCGACAAACTCTCAGCCCCCGCTCGCGGGCCTGAAGGTGGTGGATCTATTTTGGGCGATGGCGGGACCGGCAACGACACGTGTGCTCGCGGACTTTGGTGCAACCGTCGTGAAGGTGGAATCGAGCAGCCGTCTCGACACCTGCCGCACCATCGGTCCCTATTTGAAGAATCAATTCGGGATCGAATCTTCTGGTCTCTTCATGAATCTCAACGCCGGCAAGCTGGGACTGACGCTCAATTTGGGAAAGGAAGAAGGCAAGAAGGTATTTCATGACCTGGTACGTTGGGCCGATGTCGTGACGGAATCATTCTCGCCCAAGGCAATGCGCGGCTTTGGCCTGGATTACGCGGCACTCAAACAAATCAAGCCCGAGATCATAATGGTCAGTAGTTGCCTCATGGGGCAGACTGGCCCGTTTTCGAAATTCGCTGGCTATGGCAATCTCGCGGCTGCCATCTCCGGGTTCGGCAATCTCTGCGGATGGCCAGATCGGCCACCCGCGGGACCGTATGGTTCCTACACCGATTGTGTCGCGCCCCGTTTCACAATCAGCTCGATTCTGGCCGCGCTGGAATATCGTCGCCGCACCGGGCGCGGACAGTACATCGACCTGTCGCAGGCCGAGGCGTCGATGCATTTTCTTGCGCCGGCCATTTTGGAATTCACCGCCAACGGCCGCGTGCAGGGTCCTGACGGTGACCGCGATCGCTTCATGGCGCCGCATGGCGTTTATCCATGCGCGGGCGAGGACTCATGGATCGCGATTGCGTGTGCCACAGAGGAGCATTGGTCGTCGCTCTGCGCGTTGATGGAACGTGACGAACTAGCGCGCGATACTCGCTTCGCGAGCCTCGAGATGCGATTCGCAAATCAGGAAACTCTCGATCCGATTGTGGCGGAGTGGACCCATCATTTCGAAGGGCTCGAACTCGAATCCAGGCTGCAGTCGCGCAAGATTCCAGCCGCTAAGGTAGCGAGCAGCGCCGCGATGTCCAGCGATCTGCAGCTTGCCCATCGCAATCACTTCGTGGAGGTCGAACATCCGAGTCTCGGCAAAATCCCCTTGGAGAGATGGCCGTTTCGGCTCTCGCGAACGCCTGGGGGACCCGAGCGGGCCGCCCCCACTCTGGGCCGTGATAACTCGTACGTGCTCGAAAATTTCCTCGGATATACTGCCGAAAGGGTCAAGGCGCTGGGCGACAGTGGAGTGTTGGGCTGAGTGGATTCCGGTCCCGGTTTTGGCCTGGTCCTTTGGTTTCTCGTTCGTAAATTGGTGTTCGCCGCTTTGGTTTATTTCTGGAATTTCCGCGCGCGCTTTGCTCGATAGGCAGCTATGCAACGTCATAGAAGTAACGATTTGGGGATCGCGAAAGCATAGCTCCAGCGCACTTTTCTCCATGGTGACGGAGAATAGAGGCGATTCGGATTTGGCTGGATTCGATAAGATTTATCTCTGTTTAGAACTTGATGACGAGGCGAAAACTCTCGGTGGCGATCGTTGGAGCCGGTATCGGTGGCCTGACCGCCGCCGCGACACTGCGGCGAGTCGGGATCGAAGTCCAGGTTTATGAGCAGGCGAGCAGGTTCGCCCGTATCGGCGCGGGAATCCAGCAAGCCCCCAACGCGATTAAGGTGCTGCGCGAGCTTGGACTTGAATCACATCTGCGCAGCCTCGCTTTCCAGCCCGAGCGTGCCTTCAATCGGGAATGGGAAAACGGCAACATCACCAACGAATTTCGGATCGGGAGTCACACGGAGGAACGATTCGGCGCGCCCTATCTGTTGATGCATCGCGGCGACCTGCGTACGGCGATCGCCTCGACGGTGCCCAACGATATCATTAATCTCAACCGCAAACTCGTCGGGCTGGAGCAAACCAAATCGGGGGTGGCGCTGATTTTCCAAGACGGCGGCCGCGCCGAGGCCGACGCCGTGATTGGTGCGGACGGAGTCCATTCTGCGGTACGCGAAATTCTCCTGGGACCGGAGCGGCCGCGCTTTACCGGACGCGTGGCCTATCGCACCACTTATCCTGCCGCGCGGCTGGGCGGTCTGCGACTCGATGACAATTGCAAATGGTGGGGGCCCGACCGCCATATCGTCGTCTACTACGTCAACCCGCGGCGTGAGGAGATCTATTTCGTTACCAGCACACCAGAGCCGGATTTCGAGGTCGAATCATGGTCGGCGCGGGGCGATCTCAAGATGTTGCGCGAAGCTTATGCGGGGTTTCATCCCGATGTTCGCGCGGTGCTGGCGGCCTGCCCCGAAGTCCATAAATGGGCGCTGGTAGAGCGCGATCCGTTGCCCCGATGGGGCGAAGGACGTGCGGTGCTCCTCGGCGACGCGTGCCATCCGATGACGCCGTACATGGCGCAAGGGGCGGCGGTAGCGATAGAAGATGCGGCCATACTTTCGCGATGTCTGGCGGGAGTCGAGTCAGACGGTATCGAACGGGCGTTGCACCGCTACGAACTTAGCCGCAAGGAACGGACATCGCGGATCCAGCTAACGTCGCGGCAGAACACCTGGATGCGCGAACGGACCGATCCCGTATGGGTGTATGAGTATGATGCCTGGCATGAGCCGCTCGCAGATACGTGAGAACGAAATCGCATCGGAGTACTAGTCTCGTCACTCGAAATTTATTGCCGAGTGAAACGCCTCCGCGCTTCCCAACCGGGACCACGGTGCTGAGCCGAAAACCGTGGTTCTAATTCGTAAAATCTCTGGTGCCTTTTGGTGTGACCAACGACGCCACGGTGATAGATGTCGAATATGTCCGGCGTCTCAGAAATCAGTGAAGAAATTCTCGGTGGTCAGGGTTACGTAATCCTCCCGGATTTGATGAGTGCTGCCGACGCGCACGAGGCGCGCACGTTTGCGATCACCCAGGCGTCTTCGTCAACCGCCGCAGGTACGCCGCGCAACCAGAAGATCAAGCACGGTAACGCTCGCGGGCTCCTGCATCAGGGCGAGCTTTTCGAGCGTCTGGTGCAACATCCCAAGATCGTCGAGATCGCCGAGGAACTGCTCGGTGATGATATGACGCTTAGCTCGTATTCCTGTCGCGTGGTGTGGCCGGGCGCGATCGCGATGGGGGTGCACGTCGACTATCCGTATTGGGCGATGCGTGGACCCTTTTCGGTCCGTCCGCCGCTGATGCTCCAGATCATCTGGATGCTACAGGATTTTACCGAGAACAATGGTGCAACCCTGGTGGCGCCGCGCAGCCAACTGCTGGCCATTCGACCAGATCCCGAGCGCTTCCGGCGCGAAGCAATCAAGCTAACCGGATCGAGCGGGACGGCGGTGCTAACCCACGGCCTGCTTTGGCATGACACGTCGCCGAATCAAACTGACCAACCGCGTGTATCGCTCCTCATCAATTATGGGCTGAAGGTAATCAGACCGTTGGATCCGCATATCTCTGACGTATCGCCCGATGTCTTGGAACGCGCGACGCCAAAACTCCGCCAGCTCCTCGGGCTGGAGTTCGAACTGGCTCTTGGCCGCGACCTCAAGCGCCAGAAGCTGTACTGAAACTGACGCGGCTCTCCGATAGCCATTGGAGGATCAGTTCGGTCACCTGCTTCGGGTGGTCGAGCATCACGAGCGCGATTCGTTCCGCTTAAGAGACAGTAAGGGGCTCGCCTATCTGGCGCAGCTCCTTCGATATCCGGGGACCGAGTTTCATGTTCTCGATCTCGTCGGAGCCATCGCCGGCGAGTCGAATACATCGCCACGGGTGCGTCGAAGTAAATCAGCAAGACCTGGATCTGGGACCCGGTCGGCCGTATCGGAGCATTCGCGAAGACGGCGCCCATTTAGGGTCCATGATGCTCGACAACGGTATAGAAGGCGTTTTGTCCGGAGTGATCGAAGTTCAAATTCGGAGTAGCAATCTTCATCAGCGTCGACTTGATCGCGTGCGCGGTTTTCCAGATGAAGCCATTGGGAAGATTGACCTGAACGTCATTTTCGTTGCCCGACACGGGGTCGAAGTGTGGCGAAAGCTGCACATCCAAGACTCCAGGGACCGCAAACCGGCTGCGCTTGCCGTCGACCTTCAGATCGATCGGTACGATCTCGGGATCAAGCTTGTAGCGCATCGTGGTGGCGAAGACCGCAAAAGCTCCACTTCCCGCGGCGCGTCCGTACGCGATCTCTGTGATGGCTTTGCGCTGTTGCTCGGTACCGCGGTCACTGATGTAGAGACGCATGGTGCCATCGCCTTGGTGTATCGCCCGCGGCCATGAAGCCGCGTAGATGAAGTCCAAGCCATCCAACGACACGTCGCCAAAGTTGCCTTTCCGAACGTGGTATCCGACCAGGGCTTCGCAACGGCCGCCGGTTGGAATGCCGCTGAAGTTGCAGGTGCAGCCGAAGTCGCAATTGCAGCTTTCCATGTAGTCGCACTCGATTGACCAGCGGGGTGTACTCATCGGTTGGTCACCTCCAAGTCGTTTGCTTTGACGAAGATTTGATCGCCCGCCTGCGCAATGCGGTGCAATTGCCGAATCTGCCGCAAAATGAAAGCCGTTTCTTCGAACCGATGCTCTGCCTCGCAGTCCCGAAATTACCCGAGAGACCCGACTGGCAATCGGAACTCAAGCTGTACGGCTACCGGGGCATCGGGATCAAGAGCAACCGACGCGCGCATCTCGCTCGTGCAACGGAAAGAATTTCAGCGAACGATCCCGAGATGATACTTTCACGAGAAATGGTAGAGCCGCTGACCATCATGAGATTCAATTTGAATCACGGACTTCCCATCGTTGGTCTCCCATTAATCAGATTTTGTGAATTGGCCGCAACCCGCGGACTTCCACCTTTGAATCTACGATTCCAATTTCAAAATAGGGCGCACAATTTCACTCTCGCAAGGACTTCAATCGATGGACCAGTTCGTTAGAAAGCGCGCTGGCCGCCGGCAGTGTCTCCGGATCGTCTCGAAGTAGACCGCCCGCTAACTGGCGCTCAGTTCCTCGAGCAGCGCCTTGGCGTCCCTAAGGTCGGCGGTGTCGAAGCCCTCGGTAAACCAGTGGTAGATGTCGGCGAGCATCGCGCGCGCCTCGTCGCGCTTGCCTTGGTTCGCGAGCAAGCGTGCGAGGCTCATCGTCGCGCGCAGCTCCCAAGCCTTAGCGCTCATCGTTTGCGCAAGCGCAATCGCGTCGCCGAAGTCGGTTTCGGCGAGTTGGGCCTGGCCTACTTTGAGCCGCAGCTCTCCGCGGCAGGTCAGTGCATTAGGCCGCCAGAACAGTTCCCCGGGGTTGGCCTGGAGCGCCTCCCCTATGGTACTGAGCGCGTCGTCGATCTTGTCGTCGAGGCCTTGGGCCTCAGCTAGAGACGTCAAGTTATGGGTGATATTCGTCCTCCTTCCGACCTCGGCCGAGCCGGCCACGCGCTGGCGGATCAGCGCCACGCCTTCGCCCGCCCTACCGAGCTGCGCCCGCGCCCAGCCGAGCATTGAGCGCGCCGAATCCCGGGGGATCGGGAAGCCGTGCTCTTCACAGATGGATAACGCTTCGGAGGCCGCAACTTCGGCGCGCTGCGGTTCTCTCAGCAAGCAGAACAGGCGGGCTTCAAACGTTCGAGCAGCCGCCAGATCGTAGAGGTTGCTGCTTTCCCGTGCAAAGGCAATCGCCTGCGCAATGCGTTCGCGGGCTATATCGGTGCGGCCCAAGGCCCACGCGAGCTGGCTTGCAGAACCGATTACGATCTCGGCCGCGCCGAGAACTTGCCTGAAACCAGGCGCGCTAAAAAAGCTGCTCCCGCGAGTGAAGTGCTCCTCGGCGCCGGCGAGGTCGCCGCGAAGGAAGCGCACCTGCACCTGAGCACTGCCTGCGAAGCCGAAGCTCGCGGGGCTGCCCTCGCGCCGGGCAAGCTCGAGTATTCGGTCTGCCAGCAGAGCGGCGGTGGCGTGATCGCCCGAGCCCAAAAGGCCACGCCAAACCCCGAAGACCTGTGCCACCAGTAGGGCCAGGTTACCGCTTTTCTCGGCCAGCTCCCGGGCGCGCTCGGCGGCGGCACGAGCCTCCGGCGCGGTGTAACCTCGCATGACAATCAACACCTGCGCGAGCGTGCTCGCCAACTCGAACTCGCGCGCGTCGCGCTCCGCCGATTCGGGGAGCTTCTTGATCCATTCGAGACCCTGTTGCAGTTGCGCTTGCGCCTCCGCGAAGGCCGAGCGCGTCAGCGCCTGTTGGCCGGCACGCGTCAGATACTCTACTGATTTCTCGGAGTTGGCGCTGCGACTGAAATGATGCGCCAGCTCGTCGAGACGGTCGTCCAACTGCCCGGCGAACATCGACTCCATCATTATTCCGGCACGCTCGTGCAGTTGCTTGCGGCGCTCGACCAACACCGAGTTGTACGCCACCTCCTGGGTGAGCGCGTGCTTGAAGCTGTGCTCAACATCGCCAACCGCGGGCTGTTCGTAGATGAACTCGGCGAGCTGCAAGTTGCCGAGCATCTGGTTGAGATCGTCCTCTGACTTACCGGTGACCGCACGGACCAGGCTTAGCTTGAACTCCTTGCCGATCACGGCGAGCGCCTGCAGAAGGTCCTTTTCGTTGGTGGGCAGCCGATCGATGCGTGCCGCGAGAATCGCCTGCACGGTAGGCGGAATCTTAAGATCGCGGAACGCTTTGGTGAGACTGACCGCCGCGCCCTCACGTACCAGCGCGCCCTCATCGAGCAACACCTGGTAGGTCTCCTCCATGAAGAACGGGTTGCCCTCGGTGCGCTCGATGATGAGTTTCTTCAGCGGCGCCATTTCGGGGGCGTCACTGAGTAATGCACTGAGCATCTCGTCGGCCGATTCCCTGCCGAGCGGGTCAAGCCTGAGTTGGGTATAGTAAGTCTTCGACCCCCACTGATGTGAATACTCGGGGCGGTAGTTGACCAGGAGCAGGATCTTCGCATTCGCGATCGAATCGGCGAGCAGGCTGAGGAACTCCTGGGTCTGCTCGTCGATCCAGTGCAGATCCTCGAACATCACCATCAGTGGCTGATTGAGCGATTCGCGCAGCAGAATGCGTTTGATCGCGTCCAGCGTGCGGCGCCTGCGGACGTTCGCGTCCATCTGCGCGAGCGGATCGTCACTCTCGACGGTGCCGAGCAGACTGAACAGGTAAGGCAACGTGTCTTCCATACTCCGGTCAAGCGCGAGTACACGTCCGGTGACCTTCTCGCGGCGCGTACGCTCGTCATCGCCGGAGTTGATCTTGAAATAGCTCCACAGCAGATCGATCACCGGCAGGAAGGCCGACGCCTTGCCGTGCGAAACCGAGATCGTCTCCAGCACCATCCAGCCCGATTGATTCTTCGCTTTGAACTCGAAGAACAGCCGCGACTTGCCCACCCCGGCTTCGGCCATCGCCGCGACGATCTGTCCGCGTCCAGCCTTGGCCTGCTCCGCGGCGTGTTTGAGCGCCTCCATCTCGCGCTCACGGCCGACGAATTTCGTCAGACCGCGTCCCACCGAGCGTTGCAATCGCGTTCGCAGCGGTCCTAGACCCGTAACCTCGAACACCTCTACTGGCTCGCTGACGCCTTTGACCTTGGTCGGACCGAGACTTTTGAAAATGAAGTAGCCCTCGCAGAGCTTTCTGACCTGATCGGTGCTCGCAATCGAACCGATCGGCGCCAGCACCTGCATCCGCGACGCAAGACTGATCGAATGACCGATGGGCGTATACTCGACCTGCCCCTCGCCCGTCTTGATCGAACGCACTACTACTTCGCCGTTGTTGACGCCGACACGAACTTGGATCGGCAGGCGACCTTCGGAGCGGATACGATCCGAATACCGCCTGAGCTCTTCCTGCATGCGGAACGCGGCATACAGCGCGCGTTGCGGATGATCCTCGTGTGCGACCGGCGCGCCGAACAACGCGAAGATGCCGTCGCCTGTCGACTGCACGATGTAGCCGTCATAGCGATGCACGGCATCGATCATCAGCTTAAGCGCTGGATCGACGAGTGCTCGGGCTTCTTCGGGATCGAGGTCCTCGATCAGTTCCATTGAGCCCTTGATATCGGCGAACAGGGCAGTCACGGTCTTGCGCTCGCCTTCCAGAGTCGGCGACGCCTCTTCCTCAACGACGCGAACAGCCCCGGTAGCCTTCGTCAGGGACGGTTTACCTTTGGTAGTTCCGGTCTGGACAGAAAGCGGCGCGGTACATTGGCCGCAGAACTTGAATCCTGGCGGGTTCTCGAAATGACACTGTGGACAAATCATCGCGACCGGTGCAGCGCACTGACCACAGAATTTCAAGCCATCAGGATTTTCCGAACCGCATTTTGAGCAGCGCATCTCCCGCCTCGGGGTGCCGCAGGCCGCCCTAACAAAGAATGTCGCAGTCTTGCGCGAACGGGCATTTTCGGCAACCGCGACCAACCTCGTAGTGTTCAGAGGCCGATCCGAGTTGTTCAGGTACGATGGCTCAAACTACAGAGGAAATTGAGCGTCGAAGGCAATTACTCCCGGCGAAATTGATAGAGCACCTGCCGCGAGCCGCGCTTTGCATCAAACGCTTCCGGATATCCTTGGCCGGTCAGGTCGTAGCACACTGTCAGGGAGTCGTTACCAATCTCATAGATGCCCTTGAGGCTTCCTCCAGAAGTCCCGGCGGGCGTCTCGTGATGAGTAACATCGATCCGTTTCCGGCTCGCGTCGAGCTTGAATATGTAAGGATCCTCATGTGACTGCTGGTTCAGACGAATGGTGTAATGATCGCCTTCGATGATCCACTCCATATCGGCTATTTGCGGCTCGCCGTCGTATGTGGAGCTAACGAGTTTCCAGGTGCCCTGCAAATTTTTCACATCGTCCGCCGAATCCGCAGTGGACAGGGTTTTGCAGCCGGCCGACAGACACAAGAGCAGCAGACAAAACCAGCCACAGGAAGTCCGCCAGCAGCCCTCATTTTTTGGACGGCTAAGAACGCCGCTCTGGCTCATTGGCGAGCACGTCGCAAGAAATACCTTAGCGTTGGGGAAGCAAAGAACCAGTGTCGGACCTAAGGCCTCTGCGCCCGACATGTTTTGGGCCTGCGTTAGCGATAGCTAATGCGCCGACCAGGCAAACCCGGTAATTCGCCAACCGGCAGCGCCCTTTTGCAATGCGAACGTAATCGCGCCGGGTTCCTTCTCCGATTTTCCCTTCATCGTGTAGCTCAGATTCGCGAGGTGGACGACATACGCACGGTCCCCGGTAACCTCCACGTGCAAAGGTTTTTGCAGCCTGACGGCTAAACTGGTGACAGCGGTCGCCTTCCTGACGGCGGCGAGGTCGCTAAACCATTTCGCGCACGCTCCGGCACCGTGCCATTCATAGGGCGGGAATTCGTCGATAAGAGACGTTTCATCGGCGCAAGCCCCTACGACGGAGTTGACGTCGCCCTTGTTGAGGCCGTCGACGAACTGATGCCCGGGGGCCAGGACCTCGGTGTTTTCCGCAGCCGCAGCCGGTCCGACTATCGACAGGATCAAAAGGAAGGCGATGGTAATTCTTCACATAAATGTTTAGTCGTCTGTCTGAACCAAGATGTTCGGTTGCCGCCCTCGGTGGTGCTACAGCGTGCGGCGCAAAAAATCGAACATCTTCGATTGCGCGTCACGGCACGCGGACAGCACATCCATCTGAACGAATCCATGAGGCATCTCTTCGAAGATGTGAAGTTCGTGAGAGATATCGGCTCGCTTAAGTGCGTCCGCCATCGTCTTTGATTCGGGCAACAACTCGTCGGCCGTTCCGCACAAGACGATCGTCGGGGGGAGTGCCCCGGGTTTTACCGCATGGATCGGGCTGATGCGCGGATCCTCAAGGATAGCCGGATAGGGAGCCGTGCCGGCGTACGCCCTGGCCATGCCTTCAATCGCCTTGTTGTCCGCTGCGCGCCGAATCACCGCGGGAAAGTCGAATACGCCGTATATCAACATCGCGGCGCGTGGCTTCGCGCCGCGGTAATTTTCAACGGCGAGCGAGGTCACCGCTGCAGCCGTGAGATTGCCACCCGCGGAATCTCCGCCTACTGCTAACCGTGACGCGTCCCCATTCCAGCGGTGCGCATTTTCGCTCGCCCACTTGACCGCGAAGATGCAATCGTCGAGCGGCGCGGGAAACGGATGTTCCGGTGCGAGCCGATAGTCAACGTTGATCGTCAGGAAACCCGCCTCAGCAAATTGCATTGCGAGCTTGCGATGAGACTTTGTACTTCCGGCTACCCATCCGCCACCATGGAGATACACAACCACCGGATGAGGCCCCGATCCTTTGGGCACCGCAACGTCGACCTTGAGACCGGGACGAATCTCGAGGTCATCGTGGGTAGCACCGATCTCCGGCAGATTCTGATTCATCAGCGGAGTGAAGGTCTCGAGCGCAGTGCGAAGTCCGATCGGATCCGTTGGCAACTGTGGACCCTTGGCGAGCATGTCGAGAAATTGGCGTTCCTGTTCGGTGAGCATGGTGGCCTCCCGGCGATTAGCATTCGTGTTCATCGAGTTACTCCCGATTTGCGTCTGCTCGCGCGCCCCGGCGGTTTATTTCCGGCAAAGCTTGGGGAAAGTTTCTTGCAGGCGTTCCAGCTTAGGCAAATCGTTGATGACAATGTACGGCTGATCTGAATGGAGCGCCAGATAATTTTGGTGGTACGCCTCGGCCGGATAGAAGCCAGTAAGCGGAACCACCTTGGTTACGATTGGCTCGGGGAAAGCCTTCTTTTGATCGAGTTGCGCGATGTATTCCTCAGCCATCTTCTTCTGTTCGTTATTGGTATAGAAGATCGAGGATCGGTACTGCGTTCCTGAATCCGGGCCCTGTCGATTCAGCTCGGTCGGGTCGTGAGCGACCAGGAAGAAGACTTCCAATAGATCGTGGTACGAGACCTGCGACGGATCAAAAAAAACCTCGACGGACTCCGCGTGCCCGGTCGTTCCAGTGCTGACGGTTTCATAGTTCGCGGTGTCCGCCCCTCCTCCCGCGTATCCGGAAACGACTTGGGAGACGCCCTTAACATGTCTGAAAACGGCATCCATGCCCCAGAAACATCCGCCTGCAAAAACGGCGACGGCGTGGTTGCCCTCATCATTCGCGAGAGCGGCGCTCGGGCCGGCGCATAATGAAACGCTTACTGCAAGCAGGAGAATGAGTCTCCACTTTATTCGCAAAAACATAGCTGCGGTTTTTCTCCAAATGCGACAGGCAGATACTTTCCGTGTTCGTCTACGCTATCTAAAGATTGATACTAAGGTCTGGTTCCTGACAAATAGCGCAAGCTTACATACTTAATTTTTTATTTCCTTCGAGCGTCCTCCGACTCAAATGCCTGCGCAACGTTTTTCATCGGTACCGGGCCTCGGCCTCGTGGCCTCGAGCAGCGCGTGAGCTGGCGCGTAAATAAGTGACGCGCATTGACAACGATCAAAGCGTGCTCGCCGACGCGAACGGCGGAGCATCTTCGACCGAGTTACGGTGGTTTCAGCCCGACTTGCGCTTCATCGCGGGAGTACCGGTCAAAAGTGCAAAATCCTTCGAGAAAAACAGGTCCAGCGTCCAATCAAGAGCGACTCGCACCTTCTTTTCGAACCGGGGCAGCTTCATTAGATAGACCGTGCGCCAAAGCCACCATGCCGAAAAGCCGGAAAAATTGATTCCGAAAACATTCGCCACCCCGGTGCGATGGCCGATGGCGGCGAGTCGGCCCAGAGTCGCAAATCGAAACGATTTCCTTTTGCCTCCGAAGATCGCTGCGGCTACGTTACGCGCGACACAGCGGCCTTCGCGAAGCGCGTGCTGAGCGGTGGGCGGATGGAATCCGCCGGTCTTGCTATCAGGTACGAGCGCACAGTCACCGAGAGCCCAAACACCGGGGAGATTCCGAACCTCGAGGTATTCGGTAACTTCGATGCGTCCGCCGCTTGTAGGTATCGGCAGCGCGGCAATGAGGGGATTCGGCGCGTTGCCGGCTGCCCAGACCAACGTGTCGGCGCGAATCTTCTGCCCATCCGAAAGCTCGATCAATCCTTTGCTAACGGCGATGACTCTCACGTGCGTGATTACTTCGATGCCACGTGCCGCCAGCCTTCGCTGCGCGTAAGCTCCTAGTTTTTGGCCAAGCTCGGGAAGGACGAACTCTTCGGACGAGATCAGCACCGTGCGGACAAAATTCGGGTTGAGATTGGGATAAAAGCGGATTGCCGCGCGAAGAAAGTCATTGATCCCGCCCAGGGTTTCGACTCCGGCGAATCCAGCCCCCGCGACCACGAACGTCAGGAGTGGCTGGCGTTCATTGGCCGCGCATTCAGAATTTGCTTCCTCGAGATGGGTAATCAGCTGGTTTCGCAATTCGATCGCATCCTCGAGAGTCTTAATTGTCAGCGCTGACTCCTCCAGCCCAGGCACCCCAAGCAGATTGGTGCTCGAGCCGAGCGCGAGTATCAGATGGTCGTAATGGAGATCGTGGCGGTGAGAATCAAATCCATGGGAGACGGTGACGCACTTCTCTGCCAAATCTATTGTTTCGATTGATCCACAGAACGTTCTTACCCGCCGAAGCATCCTGCGCAGTGGATTTACGATCGCACTGATCTCCAAATCGCTCGCCGCGACCTCGTGCAGCATCGGGGTGAAGAGGAAGTAGTTGTCGCGCGTCGCGAGAGTGACCTCGACTTCAGGACGCCGGCGGAGAGCGCGTTCGAGCTCCAACGCCGCATATATTCCACCGAAACCGCCACCCAGGATGAGCACCCGGCAGACGTCTGCGGCGTCGGTGTCTGTTCCCGAAGGACTGGCGCATTCGGCGGCTTGGTTTTCGAGTTGGTGCAACTGATTCTACTGCCCGCTTTGGTGGCGGCCGGTCGCCCGGATCATCTTGATAAGGGCCGCTCACCATCAATATTTCTTTTCGCCAGTCCAAATGTTACCGGCGTGGCTGTCGGTAACATTTTGCACCGACGCGGGAAGAACAGTCGCGGGGCACTGCGTTCAAAATGGCAACTCACCTCCGAACGCCCGAAGGAGATATCTGCGAGGTTACCGAAAGTTCGGTGAGCGAACTCTTTCGCCCCGCACCTTCTCGCCGGTACCATTTGCCCCGATTCTCGACGGTCCATTTTTATCGCTCGCCAGAGTTGGTTGGATGTGGCCTAATCACGGCTAATCCGATAGGAAATCCTCGGTCGACTGCCCGGTCTCGCGTAGCGCTAAGTTTCGAGATGAGAAAGTTCGAAAAGGCCGCTGAAGAACGCAGTCGCCTGCGTGCAAGGCTGATGGCGCGTACGCAGGAAGGCGACACTGAAGCGTGCCGTGCCCTGCTCGATGACATCGGCCCGATGTTGACGAATTTTCTGCGCCGCCGGATCGCCGATCGCAACGAACTTGAGGACGTCTACCAGGATACGATGCTGGCGCTTTTTCAGGCGCGTCACACCTACGAACCCGCGCGGCCGCTCGAGCCTTGGCTGTTTGCGATCGCGCGCAACGTCGCTGCGGATCATGCTCGCCGATACTGGACCCGCGCGAGCGTCGAACAATTGACCGATAAAACACCCGAGCCGGTCCGCGAAGAAGAACTGCGTTCAGCGCCCAATCTCGAGGACGCCGTGGCGCGGCTGCCCGAACAACAGCGCGAAGCATTTTCGATGCTAAAGCTGGAGGGCCTTTCGATCGAGCAGGCTGCCGAGCGCGCGGGAGTGAGCGCAGGTGCGCTCCGAGTGAGAGCGCATCGGGCCTATAAGATATTGAGGAAACTGATAAGTGAGTGAGATCGCGAACCGCGCCCCCGCTGACCACGAGGCCCGCCATCGAGCGCTGGTCGAGCGCATGGTCGCCGATCTGCGCCCGGTTCGTCGACTGTGGCCGATAGGCTTGAGACTGGCCCTCTGGATCGCGCTCGAAGCCGGCGTACTGCTGTTCGCTATCTATCATAGCAGGCGGACCGATCTGGGACGGCAACTGAGCAATCTATGGTTCCTCCTCTGTGTGGGAGGGTTTGCGGCGGCGGGCGTAGTCGGCGCCGCACTCGCCCTGCGGAGTGCTATTCCGGGGCGCGCGCCCGGCCGCAAGGAGGTCGGCTTCCTGCTGGTTCTCACCGTCGCGTCGGCGCTGCTGCTTTTACATGAACCGATAAATGCAAACGTGCCGATAGCGACATTCGTGGGCACCGGACTGCCATGTGTGTTTGGAATCGCGACCCTTGCGCTTCTCCCGTTACTGGCGCTGCTGTGGGCCGTCAAACGCGGGGCGCCGCTTGCAGGAGGATTCGGCGGAGCACTCGCGGGCGCAGGGGCATTCTTGTTCAGTTTCGCGCTAATGAGAGCGCGATGTCCGATCGACGAAGGGTTGCACCTGTTTATGTGGCACTTCCTTCCAACCCTCATCGGCATTGCAGCGTCGGCGGGGGCGGGCTTCCTGTGGTCCCGAAAGCGCGGCGGCAAATGATGCTGCGCCCCGGCTCAATCTGCATCCGAGATTGAGCGCGCCTCGTGCGCACCGTCGGCAACGACTACGCGGCCATGGATAATCGACCAGATCAGCGCGTCGACGCTCGCAGATCCGGCACCTGAAATCATCAGCCAGAAATAGGCGAGTGGGTACAACGGCTCGTCTAACTCCACAAAATCACTAAGACCGGAGACGCTCTTGATTTTCACAGTCAGTACCGCAACCGCCATGTTGATCATCATCGGGATTGAAACCAGGCGCGTGCCCAATCCAATGACGGTGAGCGCGCCACCGATGCACTCGGTATAGACGGATAGCGCAGCGTTGAAAGCGGGATGCGGAATGCCCCATTGCATGAAGCGGGTGGTGAAGGCGTCGAGGTTGTGCAACTTGGCCCATCCGGTTTCGAAAAAGAAGTAGCCCACGAACAGTCGGACCAGCAGCGCCGCGAGCCATTGGAATGATGAAAGCCGTTCCAGCGTTTGGTCTGCCAGCAGCGTTAACGATTTCAGGCTGAACATTTCAAGGTGTCTCCTCTTCCACGGGAAGTACCCGGCGACGCCCGAAAAGTTACCGGGCGTCGATTTATTTCCGATTGCAGCCGCCCTGTAACTTTTTACCTCGGGTCGGGAATAACGGTTGACAAGAGAAACGTCGCGGCCCGCGCTCGGGCGGATTGCGCGGATAGCTGGCGAACTACAACGATTCCGCTCAGCGGAAAATGGAGAAAATGATGAACAAGGGATCCAAGGGTGTAATTCTTGCCTCTGCAGTGGCGGCGCTATTCATCGCTTCGGCGGGAATGGCGCAGGACTCGGGCTCCGCGTCTTCGAGCGCGTCGCAAGGTGCCAGCGTGAAGTGCGTTGGGGCGAACTCCTGCAAGGGTCAAAGCTCTTGCAAGAGCGCGCAGAACAGTTGCAAGGGTCAGAATGCCTGCAAGGGCAAAGGCTTTGTGATGACCTCCAGCCAGGACCAGTGCACCCAGCAAGGGGGCCATCCGGCCTCGTAGAAGCAGGCTCGGGCGGAGCGCGTAGCATACTCCGGCGCGCTCCGCACAGCTCCTGCCAATAGCGCGATTAATGCTCGAACGCTAAGGCAGTTCGCGTTGATGCGTAGGCGTATCAGAAAGTTGCCTCTCGATTTCGCGGCCATTCACAAAATAAACGGGAGGCGACCTACGATTTTAGAGTCCCTCATTCCGATTTGGAACCCGGAACTTCAAGTCGTCGTCTGGGTGGATCTTTCCTGGCTCGGGCTCCGGAAGTCCCAGATACTTCTAGAGTAGCGCCGATGACAAACTCTCTTGGATGTAGATATATCTTTCGACCCCGACTGACGGTGATTTTCTCAAGGAGCCCTTCGCCTGCAATGAGACCTCGCCCGCCACTCTCCGGCCCGACGATTGAGCTACCAGCCGTAACTACGCGATAAATAAAGGGCGGAGGAGGAACGCGGCCGGTGCCGCGACCGGTCTTCAAAACGTGTGCGGTATATCATGCTAGATCATGCAGGGTCATATGAGATCGGAAATTGGCCACTTTTTCCGAATCGAGGTTACCTAGGATCTTCCTGTAGCAGCTCGGAGTGGGCACTCAGTGGGCACTCAGTGGGCACTCTGAGCTGCTGCGGCCTACTTAAAAATCGCTTTGAAACTGAAGTCGGGATGGATACTACAGTCGCGAAGACAGCGCGCGAGGGCTACGATTAAAAACGCACGACGGAGGACATCGCGAAGCGGTGGAAAGCCGCTCGCGTGCGTCTGCGAAGGTCGAAAAGTCCGGCAGACTGATTCCCCGACCTACTCGCGCACCTAGTCAGGATTGGTTTTCGGGTCGTTTTTGGCTGGACGACCAGTTTGCACTAATCGTCCGGGGGGCGCACTGCGATCAATTGCAGCGCACCGCCGAGGTCGAGTTCGGCAAACTTCGGATCTTTGTACAGTCGGTCGAGATGATTCACCGCTTCTTCGCGGGCGAGTTCCGACATCGTGAGCTGCGTTTCGACCCCACCGATGATCTTGCCCGATCCTTGCCAGCGGAAGAGGTCGCCGGCCGCCATCAGGACGTCTAGTTTCGATACGCAGACCTGCATAGCATCGGTATAGCCGTTGAGATAGCCCCGTTTCATGGCGGGGCTCAGCTTGTTCCAAAACGTGCCATCGTGTTTGGCGTACGGGGACGCAAAGGCAACCGCACAACTTGCAGCAAACCCCATCAGCACACCCGCAACAAATCTCTTCATGTAACGAAGCCGTCTATTTCCGACACGTGGTTATGCTCTTGTGGAACGTATCGATTTACGATGAGAATCGCGCCGAACCCACTACTCTGAAGAATTGGCTATTTTCATATGCTGCTAACTGTTGAATTCTCGTCACGAACTTCTGAGCTTCTGTGCGGCCGTGCAACAATGGCGCCTTGTTCGTCAACTCGTCAGTAGTCGGTCCACTTGAATTGCGGTCAAAGGATCCGTCGCCATAGTGCCAAGCGTGCAGCCGCTCAGAGTCGCCCATCTGGCCACCAGGTTGGGCATGAACTTCGGTCCATTCCCGGTGATAGACCGTGACCACTTGCTGTCGGTTTTGTGACCACCAACCGGCACAATGCGATTGATGGTGGCTATCGTAGTCACCGCACGATTTCTGGAAGGGGGGCCGCATAGCTGCGACATCCCCTGTCATTGCCAGTATGAATGCTCCGGTCGCTACGATCGCGATTAGAGTAATCTGCGCTGGATGGAATCGAGGTTCTGCCACAATGGCCTCTCTCAAGCCTTCCGGTTAGCGGTTTGCGTCGGTCGAGCGGAGAGTGGTCAAAGGCGAGCCGAAGGGCCACCGTCGAGCCGGATCAATGTCGGACCCAATATTCGTTTGTCGTCCCGACAATCTGAGTCTGTGCGGGTCAGCGGTGGGGATCAAGCCAACTGTGCAATTGGTTTCACAATCGCGTTCTTGGAAGAACACTTATAGATTGAAACGGGCCGGTGCCCGATTCTATCCGGTCTTCCCTGACTTGTGGGCTTGCGGCAAATCCACCGCAATCTCCTCGGTCGCTTGAACGAATCGTAAGTCGCACTCCACCTGGCTTCGGCCACTTCTGTCACAGGAAGAACCAACTCGCACCTGACACACCACGGACGAACCGAACAAGTCTGTTAGGTTGATCCTATGCGTGCCATGCGAGTGTCAGGAGTCGAAAGTTTGCGAGGTCTCAAGAACATTTCCTGGCTCACGTCGCGCCAGCGGAGTAGGCTTGCTGATGCGCTGAAGATGCGCCGGGTTGAAAAGCGCGGCATCATTTTCGCGGAGAAGCACTCTCCTGAAGCCGCATACGTCTTACTTTCCGGAGTCGCGCGTATCACATGCGACAACCGCAATGGCGATCGCTCACTGGTAATTATGGTGGCGCCGGGCATGATTCCGGGCTTTCCGCCGGCGGTTACCGGGATCAGATATAACTTCCGCTGCGAGGCGGTCACCGACTGCCAGATTGGAACTGTCACGCTAGACACGTTCATCGAAATCGCCTTGGGAATCACCTCGGTAGACTTCAAGTGCATGGCCGCCAGTTATGCTGGACGGTGGGATCTGGTGCAGTTACGCTGCTCAAATTTCATGGGCTGCACGCTCGAAGAACGAGTGGCCTTGATATTGCTGGAGCTGAGTGAGAATTTCGGCGTGCGAGATGGACGAGCGGTGCGACTGACCGTGCCGGCTACGCACAAGGATATCGCGGAATTGGTGGGCGCCTCACGTCCGCGGGTGACCGAGTATCTCATCAGCTTTGAACGAAGGCATCTGATTGTACGCGACGGACGGCAGTTGCTGGTTCGACGCGAGCGATTGGAGAGCTTTCTCGCGCAGAGAAATTCGTCGGCAAGCAGCCGCGAGTTGAGAAGTCCTCTAGCAGCGTAGCGCTTCTGCAGTGCTCGTCCGCCTTTGAGCGAGGGCGCAGCAGGAATATGAGAGAAAAAGGTGGAAGAAATATATGCCCGACAAGACCTATAAGATCATCGAAGTGGTTGGCGTGTCGGATGAGAGCATCGATCTTGCGGTGCGCAACGCGCTAAGCAAGGCGGCTCACACGGTGCACAATATCGACTGGTTTGAGGTCAAAGGAATTCGCGGCTCCGTCGGCAAGGATGGTGCACCGACGTTTCAGGTGGAGGTGCGGATCGGCTTTAGGCTCGAGGGAAGTCCGGTCTGAAACCTTGAGGATCCATAGCGGACACTGCTTCCTCGCGGACGCGCTCGGGACTGCTAGTCGTATCCCCAGATTACCCATCAAGCATACTCGTCGTACCCGAATCGTTCCCAGGATTCGGACCTTCCCGCGGCGCAGCTCGCTTGCAGATGCGCGGCCTTCTGCGATTCGCGGGAATTCCTCGAAGCCGCCGCTTACGCACTCCGCTAGAATTCTCTGAGGTCGAAACCGGCAGCCAACAATACGGCTATCGCCCTCTGGTGCGTTTCGGGCGCCAGCGTCATTCGTGGATCATCACTGCACACGAATGCAAACGGCTTGATGCCGGCTTCACACAAGCACTCATAGGCATGGAGAACTATATCGCCCACTGCGACCGCACCTGGAATCAAAGCGAAGTGGATAACCGGTAACATTCCCTCTTCGACGCAGCCCCGACCCATCTAATTCGCCCTGTTTACTGCAAAATGGAATTGAACAGGCGCTAACAACTTAAACAGTGCCGCTGGTGACAATGCCGGGAATTGTTGTTAGTGATAGGGTCGCAAGGTTCTTCCGATAACAAATTATGGACTTCAATGGAAAACGAACCTCGCGGCCGCATCCGACTTGAGAACGATCTTGGTCATGGCAAACACCCCGAACAGTAGTTTGGGGAGATCCGGAAGGGCTGGAAGTCGATTCCGAGGAAGTGGTCGAGGGCTTCCGGGCTGAGTGAAGTGTCCATCCGTCCGCCACTCAAGAGCAAGCATACTGGCCCGTATTCTAAAGCGGATAGCGTGAGTTAGGTTCTTTCCGTAACCAAAAATGTCCGCCCTTTAGTGGACAGTCGGAGGGAAGGACGCCACGCGCGCCAATCCTTCACAGCGCTGCCCCTCGCTTCCTGTTAAGGTCGAATCGGTTTAGAGGTATTTTTCGATGAAGAAGCATCTGCTCATACAACAGGGTTTCACCTGCGAGCCCCCGCGACTGGTTTTTTGGTTCAATAGCTCCAGACGCAAAGGAATAAATGAGCAGGCGATCCGGAAAGCGCGGATCGACGAGATAAGATCCTGGTTACGCAAAGTGATTTCGGTCGAAGCCAATTACGATTTTGTAGCATCGCCGATGATGACCTCGCAGCAGATGGATGATGTGGCAAGACGCCTCGGCTGGTGAAGGCGAAGAAGTTCAGCGCCTCCTTCACGAGGTCCCGCCAATCATAGAGCCTCGTGCAGGCACCAAACCGCGACGACAAAGATTCCAGCGAGTAAAACTATCGCGCCAAGAATCGCCACGCTATCAAAAACGTTTTTCACACTTGAACCATAACATTCACCGTTCGACTGGCATATGGTCTCACGACGGCGTGCTCACTTGGCGGCATCGCGTGCGAGCTATACAGGTAGGTTGTAGCATTCCCAATGCTGTTGACATGACGGCCCGCTGGGTCGACAAGATTGCGGCGAAAGGGATCCCTGTGAACCGATCAGGGATGATATCAGTCAGGTGCCCGCCGATCCGCAGCTTGCTGATCGCGGCTTCTTAGTCCAGGCGGGAAAGCGCCGGTTTCCGCGTACCCCGCTCCTGCGTTGCCTTCGAGAACGGCGATTGCCGTGATGAAAAACGCTGGCGTACCAGTTTCGCGGCTAATGGTCGCAGCGACATCAGTTAGCGAGCCGCCGCGATATCTCTGGCCGTTGTCGCTTGCACCACCAATCGCGACTCGATTGCTAGGCCCCTGTGAACTCTACGGTGAGCTTTTCCGCGGTACTGCTTGCGCGAGCGAGTTCGAGCATCCGCCTTCGACAGTGGGGTGTGCGATATTCCCATTTTGAGGCGATATACGGGACTACTTTTCGAATGCGAGCACTTTGGTTCTCGACATAACATGATGGATCGGGTTTCGGTGGCTTTCGCGTTATTTCGCCCGTAAAGTTAAGCAGCTGGGATCGACCTGGGATTCGAGTCCCGAATTGATTCAATCCAAACGGCGGTCCTTCCACTCGCCTTTGACCGCGTTCCGCTAGACCAACTCTAAATTCGGTCAGCAAGGCCTGAGGAGGCAGGTATGTACCTTCGTATTTCTGTGGGATTGATGATTGTACCTTCTACTCTGGATACTTGGTGTGGTTTGACGGACCAGCGCGCCTCACCTCGGCAGACTTCGATTTCAGAGTCCACAAACCGAAAGTTGCCCTGACTGAGCAAAAGAAGGAAGCGCTTACGTTGTTACTGATCGTCCTTGTGATTTTACTATTCGGCGGAGGCGGGTTCTACGGTTACCGCAGCGGTTACTACGGCGGAGGCGGAATGAGCCTGGCAACCATTTTGTTGTCGTCCTAGTCGTCCTTCTCGCGATGGGCGGCGGCTTCGGGCATGGAATGTAAATCCGGCGGTTACCGACGAAATGGCGGCTTGGAGACTGTCGCAGGCTCTTGAGACACGGACTTATTAAGGAGACAAGGTTATGAAAAACAGAAACAAGATACTGGCTATAGTGCCGGCAATAGCGTTGGGAATTGGGCTCGCGATACCTGCTTTCGCGCAGGATACCAGCCCTCCCGTTCCAGCCAGTACTTCGATGCACCAGGCGGGGGCGGATACCACCGGCGCCGTCAAAAACGCTTATGCGGGAACCGTTACGGCGGCGGAAGACACGACGATCACCACCAAGGTGAAAGCAGCTTTTGCCAGCGGCAAAGACATCAGCTCCAATGATATCCATGTCACCACCACTGCTGGCGTTGTAACACTCGATGGCAAGGTCCAGAGTGCTGACGTGGCAGGCCGCATTGAAGCGATCGCGCGAAATACCAAGGGCGTGCGCGGTGTCACTAACGATCTGCAGGTATCCCCGGCTCAGAACTAAGAAACCGTGGCGTCCCTGACCTTTGGCCGCGAGCTTCGGTCAAAGCGCGTGTTTCGAATCATTGGCGGCGGTGAAATAGCTTCGCCGCCGCCTTTGTTTCCTCGGGCGAACCGATCGCGATTCAATCGTGTCGGGATCCGGGAAGATCGACGGTCAGGTGAGGCATATTGCCCCCTTCCAAGAAATTGGGCGTTCAAAATGAGCTCAATGCAAGGGTCTCATCGCGAGAGGAGCGGCCTCCTGGGTTGCGTTCATGCGCGGCGTTCGTGGGGGAGAAAAAGACTTCTCAAGCTTGACAGGTAAGTCAGGGATTCGCGTATTGATGGAAGCCTTCAGCTCGTCTGCGCACACAACGAGCTGGTGACCCTGACGGATCACCAAACCATCGCCTTCCAGCAGCGCCAAATGCTCGGTGACGCGGGGACGCGAAGCGCCCACGAGGTTTGCTAGATGATTGTGGCTGACCGCGACTCTAAGAAGAGTGCCGCGAGAATCCGGAATTCCAAAGTCGCCACACAATTCCAGCAGTGCCAGTCCGACCCGCTCGTGGAGACTGAGACTCAGAAAGCTGGAGCCGCGCAACAACAGTCGATACCATTGTTGGAGATTACTTTGGTGAAATTGCCTGAAGGCCGAACGCGAGGAATGGGACGTAATGCTGTCGAACTGCTCCCAGGCAAGGCTACCCAGGCGGCAATCGTCGTAGGCTTCGATTTGAAATCTGGAGGGAGTGAATGGAAGCGTCGGAAATTCCGGTATCGGCCCCGGAGGCAGGAGCGCGACAACTACCCGGTCGCTTCTAACGTTCAGACAGGTGAGGCTCGCCGCTCCGGCGAGAAGAATGTGCGCGCTGGAGGCCAACTCCGACTCGCGCAAGATAACTTCACGCTTGGTGAAGTTGGCGATCTCTAGTGCGGACGTAAGGTGAAATTTGTCTGAATTGGAGAGCCAGGAAAACGCTTTCAGTTGGCTGAAGAGCTCCAAGTCGGTCGCTCGTGCTTTGTGTTCATTATTCAGGGGTACATCTATGTGCCGATCGTATTCCGATCATGGTTGATGCGGAACCAGATTGTCCCCTAATGCGCTGAATCTGGTTCCCCAGGGAACACGAATCCGTGCAAATGGCGAACATGCGGCGAATCTAAAACCCAATCAGGATCGGGGACCGCCATACTCGCGCAGGACGCCTTCGAGGCTCACAACCGTCTTGCGTATCTCGCCCAACTGACGCTCCAGGAGAGTCCGGATCTCGGGCGAAGGATTTTCCGCGAGTGCTTTTTCGTATTCAGCGCTAGCGATCTCGGCATCTTTGCGGCACCACTCGACGACTCCGGTGTCGCCCATGCTCATTACAACGTTGAAATCCATGGCTCCGCGATCGATCAGACCGGCCACGCTGCCCGATTTCTGTTGGGTGCTGCCGAGACGCGCGAGCTGCGCTTGCAACTCGTCGGTGGCGTGTTTTCGATCCTCGGACTGTTGGTTGAAAAAACGTGCAAGATATTCCTTGCCGACATCAAGCGCTGCGTGGTGGTAGCGCTTTTGACTGTCGACGCAAATCGAAATTAGCGGATCCAATATTACTTCCAGATTCATGCGAGTGTCTCCGTGGTCACTTTTTAACAGGTGCCGGCCTAGTACCGGCTTGTTCGCTGAGTTCGTCTACCGTGCGATTTGCGCCCTGCAACTGATCATGCAGTTGCTCGGCGCTTTTCTTCATCTCGGGTCCGAATGTGGTCGGTTGACTCTTACCAACGGCGGTCGAAATCGCGACCAGGTCCTTATGCATCGCCTTGGTGTACAGCTTGGCCCATGTTAATTCGGCTACCAATGCAAGCTTTACTGAAGGGGTTTCCTTCCCAGAAGTTCCATCGTTTTCTCGACCACCATTTTTTGTTGCCTCACAATGCTTCCCGCCGAGCGGGAAGACAAGTAGGAGCGTTCATCCAAGCCTTGTGGGCACGTTGGGTTAGTCAAGCGAAGGAGTGATCAAGGGCGAGCGGAAGGACCACTGTTGGGCTGGACCAAGTTCGGACCCGACTTTTGGTCGATCCCGATGTACCGAGACTGCGCGAGGTCCAGCACCGCATCACTATCGGGAAGTCGCGAAAAGCCGCGTTGCCCATTCATTGCGAAACTGTTGTTGTGGGTGAAATCTAATCATCAGCTTTTGATGGGCCCGGGTCTGATGCCGGCATGGTCGCTGAGTTCGCCTACGGTGGAATTCGCGGTCTGCAACTCGTCGTGCAGCTTCTCTGCAGTCTCTTTCATCTCCGGTTCGGTGGTAATCGTTTTACCCTTACTGACAGCCGTCGAAATCGCGACTAGATCCTTCTGCATCGCTTTCGTATATAGTTGGGCCCATGTCAACTCTGCGATCAGAGCTGATTTTATTGGTTGGGTTTCCGTTACATTTTTTCCTGCACTATCTTTGGTTGCCACTTTGGTTGCCTCACTCCGCTTCCTACATAATGGGAAGATGCTGGCCTTGATTGCGCACGGTTCGGGCTTGATCAAGCGAAAGGTGGCCAAAGGCGAGCGGAAGGACCACCGTTGGGCTGGACAAATTCAGGTCCGACTTCTGTTTCGATGACCTGCATCACAGCCTACGACGATGGGAGGCGCAAAGCCACTGAAGATCCCAGCATTGGGTTATGTCCATAACGAAGATCATTGATTGGCCTATCTTTAGAAGTCTAGATACCAGAGCGAAACGGAAGCGGGTCTACCTGTCCGGAAGGAGCCACGCACCGACCGCCCCGCTCAAGAGGTGACGCTTCAACCCTGCGTTCCCAAGGACCACATCGCCGGCGTGATATCTGCCCTCTACCGCGGAACGACTGCGCCACCACCATCTTAGCCGCTTTTGACACTACCTTCTGCTGAATATGAGCGACGCGCAACACTTTCTTATCGCTCGGTGTACTCTTAGCTACCGAGCGGGTATAGGTGCTCGCCTATGGGCAGATTAACGATGATTCTCATATCTCGATTTTCCCGTGAAACTGCAGCTACAAATTCATTCGCGCTCAACTAGACCAACGCGTTCCGAATTCGCGTACTGCTCGAGTTCCTCGCGGCTAAACCGCCAGACTCGGCCAATTCTGAATTGACCTAGCTTGGCGCCGGCTTTGATTGCCCTGTAAATCGTGATTCGATGGACATTCGGGTAGTTAGCAACTTCCGTCAGGGTCAGCGCGGGACCGTCTACCGAATATTTAACGCGGCTGGGAACGGTGCGCTCAGACCATACGTGTCTTTTCGGACCGGCGCGGTCGCCCATAGTTGTTCTCCGGCGCGCGAGATTCGCGAATCTCCCGTGATTCTACTTCTTTGGCGTCGCTACGTTCTTTACTTTGTCGACAACTTTCTCTACCCAGTCCTTAATCGCTCCGCTGGCCTGATCCACCTTTCCCCGGTGTTTAAGATGCTTGTCGTTGGTTCAGTGCGCCGACAGCTCCAGCCTAAAGCGCCGCCCAGGATCGCGCCCCCGGCCGCGCCAGTAGCCGCACCCTCGGGAGCCTTGGTGTGTTGCTCGTGCGCGAAGTCCTTGCTTCCCTGCTTGTCGGGGAAGAGAACCGATACGTCGTTGTTGGTAAAGCCGGCCATCTTCAACTGGTCGGCGATCATGATTGCTTGCGATTCGCTCTTCGCAATACCAAATACTGCTTTCTTTGCCACTTTGTGTTCTTACTATTGAGTTTTAACTTCAATTTGATTGTCGACGTTGCCGCGGCCAGCAATTGCGCGCGCTTTGCTTGCGATCGCGACCTTCTCTTTTTCCGTGTTGACCGGGCCGCGTAAGGTCACCTTCCCGTTCACACTCACGATCTTCACATTGTGGGCCAGCATCGAAAGCGAATGATCTTTGACTACCGCCTTTCGGATCTCGCGGGTGGTTGTCATGTCGCTCTTGGTGTTCGATTGCTGATCAGCGGTCATCGCATCCGGAGCGCGATCTCTGACATTAACCGCCGAGTTGTTAGGCGCAGTGGGCATCGAGTCCTGCGCCATGGTAACGCTACCCAATCCCAAGAGTGCCGAAGACAGAACCAACGCTAAAGCGATTCTTTTCAACGACAATTCCTCCTAACGTCCCTGTTCTAAAGTAGGTGAAAAACCAGGTACACCACGACCAGGATTGATACGGGCACACCCAATAGATAAGCGATTCCGTATTTCATTTGCCTTTCCTCGGGTCCTGAGCGGCCATTCCTGCTCCCAGGAGATCGTCCCCGCTCTAGTAGTTGCTGCTGCTTCGGCTGTTCGAGGACTTCTCGGAAGCCGAGTCACCGTTGGGCGAACTCTCGCTGGAAGACGAATGTGAGGACGAATGCTCATTGGTTACAGGCGCGGCAGCTGCTTCCGGGACCGGCACGACAACTACCGGGGCGGGCTGAGCCATGACCACCGCGGGCGCCGGCGCGGCGTTGGTGGTGGTCTCACTGCGATGACTTTCCGAACTGTTGTCGACGCTGTCCGCGTGCACAAGGGCTACGCTTCCGAGCAGGAACGATACGCCAAAAGCCAATGCGGCGGTTTTAAGTCCGTGTTTCATGATTGTTACTACTCCTGAGGTCGGTTCGGCTGAGCGGAAAGGTCTGGCTGAGCGGGGGGGCGTGATCGGGGATACGATCACGATGAGGCGAGCGCCTATCCACAAAGTAAGGCTGGCGCTGTTCCAAAAGCGACGACGGATCGGTCCGGTTGGTTATGTCGGTAACCGGAACCGCCGATCCTCTTAGATATGTGCTCTGGGAGGTGTGAGCGTTTCAGGGCAGCAGAACCGTAGAGATGGTCCAAGAAGTTGTAAAAAGCTGAGCTTTAGGACTCACTCGAGCTTGATCTCTCCGGAAGGCTCCTTCTTTCCGAGAAGGAGAAACCGTCCCAATAGAATTTGAGATTCCCTGTTGCGGTTCGCGCGGAATCTAATTGACGACCGGATGCAGACTGAACGGTTTGCGCTGGTAAGCTCCCCCAAAAAGCGGGCCGCTACCTGATTTTCCTTAACGGTTCCCTCACCGCTGGCTGCTTCCATGCACACCCGTGCCGATCCGGCAGCGTCGGAGGTAACCGCGATCTCTAGTATCAGTTTGGAGGACGGGAGGTTACACGTACATCGACCTCCATTCCTAGGAAGTCGCCACCGGCGCCGATCCAATTGCCTGCGATCGGGGCGGCTTGACTCGGATCGCGAACAACTGCGACCCGAATCAGGTCACGATTGCCAACCACGCCGTTGGTCGGATCGAATTCCATCCAACCCGAGCCGGGGAGGTGGACCTGCAGCCACGCGTGAGTGCTGCCGCCGCCGACGTGTGGACCGTTATCGTCGATCGGCATGTAGAGGTAGCCACTCACAAACCGCGCCGCGAGTCCCAATGAACGGACCGCCTCCATCATCAGTAACGCAAAGTCACGGCAAGTACCACTTCTCAGTTCTAGTGTCTGAGCTGGCGCCTGACATCCTTGCGCGATCCGTGGAAAATATTGAAAGCCCTCGTCCCTGATAGAATGAGTCATCGCCGTGAGCATCGCGAGACCATCGGTATGTTCTTTGGTGTTCACGAACCGTCTGGCCCATAGATCCACCTGGCCCGCGGGGTCGGGATATTGCCGTTCAATTGACCGAGCCAGATCGGGAATCTGGTCAGTCGAATAGCCGAGCGGGGCGGTCTCGGCATCCGGAGCGATGGGACAATCCGGTTCGCCAGTCTCGTAATGGTCAAGGTCGATTTCACTCTCGACGCGAAGCTCCGCGGCCGGCGTGTTGAACGACGCTACCGCAACCGAGTTCCCGAACGCGTCATGTAGCCATCGCAGTGCAGACGGCTGAGGAACGATGGTGAGTAGCGTGGCCACCAGGCGCAAGTCGTGGCTGCCGAGGGGCTGTAGCATCATTCGATGATCACCAAAGATGACCGGCCTCGCGTAGCGATACACGGTCGAGTGTTGGACTCTTAATCGGCGCACAAGATTGATACCCAGATGCTGACTCGAATAGAGGTGCACTACCCTTGAGGATCGGAGCAGCTCCTCATGGCTGGAGCTCGGCTACTCGAGGGCTTCGAAGTCTAGTCCTTACCGTCAGAACTGTCGGTCGAAGCCGAACTTGACGACGAATGCTCGTGGGTCACGACTGAGGCCGGCGCGACCGGGACTGGCTGCGCCATCACAACCGCGGGTGCCGCGGCGGTGCTGGTGGTCTCACTGTGATGACTTTCCGAACTCTTTTCGGCGCTGCCCGTTCCGGAGCATCCAATGGCAACAGTTCCGAAGAGCATTAGTATGCTGAACGATAGTGCGGCGTTTTTCAGTTCGTGTTTCATGATATTAACGACTCCTTGAAAGAGTTCGGCTTGCCGGCGGAATTGGCTAAGCGGAAGAACGTGATCGAGGATCCGATCACGATGAGGCGATCGCCTTCCTGCAAGGATATGGCGATTCTCTTAGCGAAAGCCACCTAATAGGGGTTTCGGTTGGTTATGCAGGTAACCACCAACGCAGATATCGGTGGAACTACCAATCGGGCGGCAATTTGAGCCGTTAGTTCTCAAATAGACAAATGGAGAAATCCGCAGTTCCTTTCGATTCAGGCCCAATATACGATGATCAAGTTGTTGTTCGACATAGGGAATCGAGTCCGACATGGTCTAGCCTAGACGGTCGGTAATTCAGAGCTTAAGCCGATACCCGCTAGACCAACGAAAACTAATACTCCGAAGTTTCCGGGAGTCTTGCCTTTTGATTGATCGACGATATTGTAGGTGCCACCATGATTGTACGCCGAGGCTCACGACTCGCGACGTGCAAGGAAGCTGGTGGGGAATCCGGCTTTGCCGGCCCGGTTGAAACAGCTGCTACGTTGCCGTTAACAAATCGAAATTTCCTCGCGCGTGCTCATCAAATCGCCAGCCGGCCCCGCAAAGAACGCGATTGTTCGATACCGATCGCAATCGCGCAAGTCGGGTGTTGAATCGCGTAGGTCGGAGGCGACGCCATTTCGCAATGCTCTCACACCGCGGGAGGCGAACTGGTAGAAGAAATTGGATCGGGCTCTTTCAACGCAGCACTCTCCTTAACGGTCAGAGGCCTGGGTGCCTCCGGAAGGCCGGTCCGCGATCTTATGCGGCGAAGAACGTAGCGGCGTATAGCGCGGCGTGCCTCACTCCTGCTCCCGCAAACCCGCGAGCAGCCGGCTTGGAGCAGTTCCGACGACTCCGACAGCGCCGCTCGCCCACCGCCTATGATCGTCAGACGAGGCGAATCTTGCTTGAGACCGTGCGTCAATTCCAGCGCGGCGGGCAGGCACTCGGTCACCGTACATGACAGGCAAACCATGTCGGGTTGGAACCGCGCGGCAAACTGGCGGATCTCTTCGGCAGTTTTGCTCGGGTCCATCAGCGTCGCCGCCGCTCCCTCATGCCTAAAGAGCTCGAGCAGGATCAGTAGCCCCAATGAATGCACATCGCCGGGCGCACATATTCCCAGGATCCGGAGCCTTGGCGCAGTTCGTGGTTTGGTGAATCGGTTACCCAGCTCGGAAACCAACTCGCGCGTTGTCTCGATGATGAACTTTTCATTTTCCCGACTGATATGGCTCTCGGCGCGCTCCTCGCCGCTTAGTATCACGGCCGGGATGAGAATGTCATTAAAGGTCTGTTCCAAACCATTTTCGTCGCAATAGCGAATAGCCCGTGTGCGAGCAGCAGCCTGGTCCAGTTCCAGAAGGGTGCGATAGTAGTCGTGATAATCCTCAAGTTTTCGATCGGCGCCAAGCAAAATAGACATGACGCCCAATCCCGGGATAAAATCACCCGCGACCTTGAGGCAGGCCGTGAGCGGCGTGGCCATCAGGAGCCCCGGCAATCCCCATAGCCACGCCCAAAACATCGCAGAGACCAGCAATGCCAACGGCGACAAGCCAATTCCATGGCCGATCACAAAGGGCTCGACAAACTGGGCCGCGACCTGATCCAGAACGATAAACGACCCGGCGACTTCCAGCGATCTGCTCCATCCGGGAAATACTGCGACTGCGACGAGGGTGGGCAGCGCCGCCGAGATTAGAACGCCTACGTAGGGAATGAAGCGGAGCAGGAACGCAAGTCCCCCCCAGAACGCCGGATTAGGCAATCCCAAGAGCCAGACAACTATTCCAATGGCAAGTCCGTAGCCTAGATTCGTAAGCGTGAATAACAATAGGTAATGACCGACAATATAGCCGGCCGTCTCTATAGCCTGGGCTGCAACCGGTACACGGACTCGTGCTGCAAGCCGAATGAGCCGGTCCCGAAGGTCACGGCGTCCATAAAGTAGAAAGAAAAACAAAACGATTATCAGCAAGCCCTCCGCAATTCCGGCCAGAATCGGCCACGCGGGTTTAAGGACGTCGCCTGCGGTCGACGCCTCCAGTTGCGCTTGCACAATCGCGGGCGCCTTAACCTTCGGTAAACGCGGCCCCGCGTTTTGCACCTGCAACTGCACGTCCTTTACGCCGGACTCGATCCGTTGCAGCCACTCTGGGGTACTACCTTCGAGATTGGCGAGCTTGGCGGCAATGTTGTCGGAATATTCGGTCATCTTAACCGCGACCGAAGTCAACTCGATGGTCAGAAAATACCCTAGGGCGGCGAGGGAAGAGATTACCGCGACGACAATCAGGGCCGCACTGACGAAGCGGCCGACCAACCGTTCCAAGTGGCTCGCTGTTGGACTGAAGACCACGGCAAGCAGCGCCGCAATCGCAAGCGGGAGCAAAATGTCCTTGGCGTACGAAAGGATCGCAATCGCAACGACGAAGGTGATGATTGCCTTCGCGGAGCCTCCGGTCTCAGGACCCTCGTCCCCGTCGTCATCCGAGACTAATGACGAAGTGACCGGTTCTTCCATGGATTTTCTCGCCCACTCCGAGTACAAGAGGCCTGGAATTCAGTCGCAGGTATG
>Ga0210398_10000282_pt1 | contig 61531 bp, 40 predicted proteins | sample IncBWC4OmetaG_FD_161047 | JGI IMG/M metagenome (GOLD analysis project Ga0210398, IMG submission 161047) | Forest soil microbial communities from Barre Woods Harvard Forest LTER site, Petersham, Massachusetts, United States - Inc-BW-C-4-O | ecosystem: Environmental > Terrestrial > Soil >... | reverse complement strand
GGCACGGCGGGATGCAGAACGATAAAACGGACTGGGTCTCGCAGCAGGTTCCCGACGGGCACGACTGGGTGGAGTACATGATGACGAGCGGACCGTCAGGGAGCGGGATACCGGCGCAGATGACGCAGCAGCGTCTGGGAGTACTCAACCATGTATCGCTGGGCGTGGTGAATATGGAGAAGGCGGTGACCACGTTGTACGCGGAGGATCGGCTGGGCGAGGCGGCGCCGCGTCCGCAGATCGGGCGGGATGGGAAGTGGCAATTCAACGATTACGATCCGGACCTGACGAGGATCGAAGTGATGGAGTTCACGGCGGCGGCGAAGCCTTGCTGCTCGGAGTTCACGGCAGCGAATCCGACGCCGGAGGGACAGCCCTGAGGGGACGCCACAGGGTGCAGAACCGGACTCCGGGCACCGGGCACAGGCAGAGGCCACAGGCCACAGAGATCAGAGCCGCGGTGGGCACTGCTTGCTGCGTGGTGGATGAGGTTTCGCGTTCAGCGGACAGAAAAGCGGACCAGCGCTGAGCCCGGAGCGCTGGCCGACGCATCAAAAAGCTTGCTTGCTATGGGCCGCCTGAACTCCGCTGCATAGCCAACTTGTGGCTGCTGTGTGGAGGGCAAATTTACACCTGTCGTTACGTTTCCGTGGTAGCATCGCTGCGCCGCGGAGAGGATAGTCTGCCATGTCCACAGTGACAATTGACGGAATCGCGTGCGAGTTTCGAGCCGGAGAACGGCTGCTGGATCTGATCAACCGCACCGGCGGCAGGGTGCCACAGGTTTGCTATCACCCGCAGATGGGTCCGATCCAGACCTGTGACACGTGCATGGTGGAAGTGGACGGGAAGCTGGTCCGCGCGTGCGGAACGGCGGCTGCCGATGGGATGACAGTCGCGACCGAGTCGGCGCGGGCGCAGAAGGCGCAGCGCGAGGCTTTCGACCGGATTCTCGGCAATCACCTGCTCTATTGCACGGTCTGCGACAACAATAACGGCAACTGTACGGTGCACAACACGACCAGGCTGCTGGCCGTGGAGCACCAGGAGATTCCGTACAAGCCGAAGCCGTACCAAAAAGACTTCACGAATCCTTTCTATCGTTACGATCCGGACCAGTGCATTCTGTGCGGGCGGTGCGTGGAGGCGTGCCAGAACGTGCAGGTGAACGAGACGCTGTCGATCCGCTGGGAGGACGAGCATCCGCGGGTGCTGTGGGATGGCGGCGCGCCGATTGGGGAATCGAGCTGCGTTTCGTGCGGGCACTGCGTGACGGTGTGTCCGTGCAACGCGCTGATGGAGACGTCGATGCTCGGCGAAGCCGGATACTTCACCGATCTGCCGAAGCCGGCGCTGGACGGAATGATCGATGTGGTGAAGGGCATCGAGCCGGACCTGGGATACGGAGCGATCCTGCAGCTTTCAGAAGTGGAAGCGACGATGCGGGAGTCGCGGACGAAGAAGACCAAGACGGTATGCACGTACTGCGGAGTGGGATGCAGCTTTGATGTTTGGCATCGTGACCGTCACATCCTGAAGGTGGAACCGGCGGAGGGTGCGGCGAATGGAATTTCGACCTGCATCAAGGGGAAGTTCAGCTGGGGGCACATCAACAGTCCGGACCGGTTGACGAAGCCTCTGATCCGGGAGGGCGGGAAGTTTCGCGAGGCGACATGGGACGAGGCGCTGGGGCTGGTGGCGCGGCGGTTCACGGAGATCAAGGCGGAGAGCGGGCCGGATGCGCTGGCGTTCGTGTCGTCGTCGAAGTGCACGAACGAAGAGAGCTACCTGATGCAGAAGCTGGCGCGGGCGGTGATCGGCACCAACAATATGGATAACTGCTCGCGCTACTGCCAGGCGCCGGCGACGATTGGGCTGTTCCGGACGGTGGGATACGGCGGCGATTCGGGATCAATTAAGGACATCGAGCAGGCCGAGCTGGTGGTGATTGTCGGGAGCAATACGGCGGAGAGCCATCCGGTGCTGGCGACGCGGGTGAAGCAGTCGCACAAGCTGCGCGGGCAGAAGCTGATCGTATCCGACCTGCGGAAGCATGAGATGGCGCATCGCGCCGATTTGTTTATCCACCCCAAGCCGGGGACGGATCTGATCTGGATGAGCGCGGTGACGAAGTGGATTTTCGATCAGGGTCTGGAGAAGAAGGAATTCCTGGCGCAATGGGTGAATGGGATCGAGGAATACAAAAAGAGCCTCGCGCCGTTCACGATGGAGTACGCGCGCCGGCGGACGGGACTGCCGGTGGAGACGCTGGAGCAGCTGGCGCGGATGATTGTCGAGGCGAAGAGCATGTGCGTGCTGTGGGCGATGGGGGTGACGCAGCACTCGATGGGATCGGACACGTCGACGGCGATTTCGAATTTGCTGCTGGCGACGGGGAACTACATGCGGCCGGGGACGGGAGCGTATCCGCTGCGCGGGCACAACAATGTGCAGGGGGCGAGCGATCACGGGGCGATGCCGAACAATTTCCCGGGCTACCAGAAGGTGGACGATGAGGAGACTCGGGTGAAGTTCGAGAAGGCATGGGGCGTGACGCTGCCGCCCAAGCCGGGGCTGGACAATCACCAGATGATCGATGCGATCCACGAGGGCAAGCTGCGTTCGATGTATGTGTTCGGCGAAGAGATGAGCCTGGTGGATTCGAACGCCAATTATGTGGGCGCGGCGCTGGCGAAGATCGATTTCCTGGTGATCCAGGATTGTTTTTTCTCGGAGACGTGCCGGTTTGCGGATGTGGTGCTGCCGGCGAGCCCGAGCCTCGAGAAGGACGGGACGTTTACGAGCACGGAGCGGCGGATTCAGCGGCTGTATCGGGCGTTTGAGCCGCTGGGAGAGAGCCGGCCGGACTGGGAGATTATCGTCGACGTGGCGAATCGGCTGGGCGCGAACTGGAAGTACGCGGGGCCAGGAGAGATTTACGACGAGATTGCGGCGCTGACGCCGTTGATGGCGGGAGTCACGTACGAGCGGCTGGAGGGGTACAAGACGCTGCAGTGGCCGGTGGCGGCGGACGGGAGCGATCAGCCGCTGCTGTACACGCAGAAGTTTGCGTTTCCGGATGGGAAGGCGAAGTTTTTCCCGCTGCAGTGGTCGGAGCCGACGGATCAGCCGGATGCGCAATTCGATTTGCATCTGAATAACGGACGGCTGCTGGAGCATTTCCACGAAGGGAACATGACGTACCGGACGGAGGGGATCCGGGAGAAGACGCCGTGCACGTTTGTGGAGGTGTCGCCGGAGCTGGCGCGGGCGCGGGGGATCGCGGACGGGCGGTGGGTGGAGCTGACGTCGCGGTACGGCGAGGTGCGGGTGCAGGCGGTGGTGACGGATCGGGTGCAGGGGATGGAACTGTATATGCCGATGAACTCGACGGAGGAGCCGGTGAATCGGCTGACGAGCAGCCATACGGATAAGGTGACGCACACGCCCGCGTACAAAGAGTCGTCGGTACGGATGACCGTGCTGCCGGAGCAGGGGGCGAACCCATTGCCGCGGACGAATTCGCGGTGGGGACATCCGACGCCGCAAATGGGAGTGGAAGTGGAGCGGAAGTGGAAGCGCGCGGATTATCACCAGCCGGGAAATGGCCTGGTGCAGATCCAGACGGCAGCAAATAGCAAATAAAGAACAGGGACGGAGAAAAGAGATGGCGCAACCGATCGCTCTCGAGATTGCACCGCGGGATGCGCGGAAGGAATTGCTGGATCGTCTGGAGAATGCGCCGGCCGAACATGCGGCGGCGCTGCTGGACGGGTACGAATTGATCCAGCAGTTGCACGATGCGCAGGTGTTCGAGGTGCTGCGCGGGGTGCTGAGTGCCAAAGACAAAGTGATGGAAGCGGCGGTCGGCGCGGCGGAGACACCGGAGGCGATCCATGCGCTGCGGAACGCGATCATCTTCGGGAAAATCATGGGCTCGATGAATCCGGATCTGATGGAGTGTTTCGCAGCAGCGATGAGGGAGACGCTGGGCAGTGAGCGCCGGCCGGTGATTGATCCGCCGGGTCTCTTTTCGCTGCTGGGGCAGTTCCGACGGCCGGAACTGCGGCGCAGTGTGGCGCTGATCAACCGATTTCTGGAAACTCTGGGCACGCGTTTGAAGGAAAAAGGCTGCTCCCCCAGCCCGAAACAATAAGACCGCGCCGGAAAAAATCCAACCCTGGAGGGGGGAGCATGTCGGAAGGCAAGCGTTGGGGCATCGCCCTGGCGGGAATTCTGATGCAGATAGCGCTGGGCGCTGTCTATGCGTGGAGTGTGTTTCGCACTCCGCTGGTGAAGCAGTTTCACTGGACGATTTCGCAGGTGACCTTCACCTTCACCATCTGTATTTTCGTTCTGGGAGTGATGGCGTTTCTCGGTGGGCTGTGGCTGAACAAGAGTGGTCCGCGGCCGGTGGCGCTAACGGCGGGACTGCTTTATGGGCTGGGGGTCTTCCTGGCCTGCTTCTCTGCCCACAAGCTGTGGTGGCTGTATCTCACCTATGGAATCATCGGCGGGACCGGGCTGGGTTTTGGATACATCGTGCCAATCGCGGTACTGGTGAAATGGTTCCCCGATAAGCGAGGACTGATCACGGGCGTGGCGGTGGGCGGATTCGGCGCAGGAGCGCTGGTGACGGCTCCGGTGGCGACGCGGCTGATCCAGAGCGTGGGTGTGTTGCCCACGTTCGCCTACCTGGGCGTTGCGTATTTCATTGTGGTGACGGCAGCGGGATGGTTCATGCAGAATCCACCGGCGGGGTATACCCCGGCGGGATGGACGCCGAGCGAGACGCAGGTAAAGCAGCGCGTGCTGGAGGATTACACGTTGGGGCGCGCGCTGGGCACGTGGCAGTGGTGGGCGCTGTGGCTGGCGCTGTTCCTGAATACGACGGCGGGGATCTCGGTGATCTCGCAGGAGTCGCCGATGTTTCAGGAAATTGCGAAAGTGACGGCGATTGTGGCCGCGGGAATGGTGGGCATTGCGAGTATCGGCAACGCGGTGGGGCGCGTGTTCTGGGCGTGGGTGTCGGACGGGATTACGCGGCGCTGGACGTTTGTGGTGATGTATCTGTGCCAGGTGGGACTGTTCTGGGTGATGCCGAACATCGCCGACCCGAGCCTGCTGACGGTGCTGACGTTCATTATTTTGATGTGTTACGGCGGCGGGTTTGGCACGATGCCGGCATTTGCCGCGGACTATTTCGGCGCGAAAAACATCGGGCCGATTTACGGGCTGATGCTGACGGCGTGGGGATTTGCGAGCGCGTTTGGCCCGCTGCTGATCGCACATCTGCGGCAGAGCGGGACGTCGTTTGCGTATGGGCTGCATGTGATTGCGGTGATCCTGCTGGTGTCGATTGTGGTGCCGCTGGTGGTGCGGCCGCCGAGTACGGTGGTGCGGGTGAAGAGGTAGCGTTCAGCGTTCAGCGCGTTGCTGCCTAACGGTTGTTCGCGGACTGCTAGTCGAAGAGGATGGGTTGGGCCGGGGTGTCGTCGGGGTCACGGAAATTATGGAGGCCGACGCCGATGAGGCGGAAGCGCTGCGATGAACCCAGGTCGACGCGCTCGCGCAACGAGAGCGCGATGCTGGTGAGCTCCTCGCAGGAGGCGACGGGCTCGGCGGGCGTAAGGCTGCGGGTGAGGATCCTGAATTCCGCGGTCTTGAGCTTGAGGACGACGGTGCGCGGGATGCGGGTTTCGTTGCGCGATGCGGTCCAGACTTTTTCGGCGAGGCGGCGGATGGCGTCCTCGGTGGCGTCGAGGGGGACGTCGCGCTCGAAGGTGTCCTCGGCAGAGATCGATTGGGTGGGACGGTCGGGGACGACTTCGTTGTTATCGATGCCGAAGGCGAGTTCGTGCAGGCGATGGCCGTGGCGTCCGAAATGTTCTTCGACTGTTACTAATTCCATGGCGCGAAGGTGGCCGACGGTTTTGATGCCGAGGTTGGCGAGGCGCTCGGCGGTGACTTTGCCGACGCCGGGGAGGCGCTCGACGGGCAGCGGCGGCAGGAAGGTGTCGATGTCTTCAGGTTGAATCACGAAGAGGCGGTCGGGCTTGCGCCAGTCGGAGGCGATTTTGGCGAGGAACTTGTTGGGCGCGACGCCGGCGGAGGCGGTGAGGTGGAGCTCGTCGCGAATTTGTCTGCGGATGGCGCTGGCGACTTTGGTGGCGGTGGGCAGGCCGCCCTTGTTTTCGGAGACGTCGAGGTAGGCTTCGTCGAGGGAGAGGGGCTCGATGAGGTCGGTATGGCGGCGGAAGATGTCGCGGGTTTGGCGGGAGACGGTGCGGTAGCGGACGAAGTCAGGCGGGATGAAGACCGCGTCGGGGCAGAGGCGCTCGGCGCGCAGGGCCGGCATGGCGGAGCGGACGCCGAAGCGGCGGGCTTCATAGGATGCGGCGCAGACGACGGACCGATTCCCGCGCCACGCGACGACCACGGGCTTGCCGCGGAGGGCGGGATCGTCGCGCTGCTCGACCGAGGCGTAGAAAGCGTCCATGTCGATGTGGACGATTTTGCGGACGGCCATGGCCGAAGGGTAGCAGGGTGGGGCAGGTGGTTTTGGGAGTCTGCTTCTTGCTATCCACTTCATCAGGCCGAAGTCGGGCCTGTTGGGGGCCCCGGCTATGGGGGCGATCCTGGCTGTTCAGCATTGGGTCCGGACGGGGCTAAAGCACGCGTTTGGAAGTCCGCTCGGATGCGTTCTGTGTCCCAAATAGACTTTCACCGCCACTGCGGAGCCGCTCCCCTTTCGCCCGTCCCGGAACGGGCGGGAGGCGTAAGATAAGAGTAACGACGCAAAGACCAGGGAGTCGTCAGCCGCGATAGCGGGGAAACAGCCTCGCGCCTCCATCCACAATCCTCGCGGGTGATTTACCAAACCCTCCTCGAGAAGCAGTGCGCGCAGTTTGCGGTCAGCGAATGTGTGAAGGGTTTGCAGGCCGAAAAATTCCGGGGACCATGGATCGGAGGCACGCGATTCGGATGCCTTCGATGATCGAAATTTTCTCCAACGCGGCCATTCATGGCCGAAGGTCCGATGAGGTCCATTCCTCCATCATCGGCAACCTGCTTCGAACGCAGAACAGAGAGGTCGCATGCAAGCAGCAGATGGATACAGTCAGTACGCTCTCAAAGACCTGCACCAGGAAATCGATCTGGTCGACCGGAAGATCAACTACAGCAAGACGTACGAAACATTCAGCTCCGAGGATGCGCGGGAGGCGGCGTTACGGAAGCTGGCGACGAAACGCGGAACGCTGGTGAAGGCCGCTCTGGCACTCGCCAATTCCGGAGTTCAGTGCGACGCCCGCTTTCTGCCGCGTTCGTTCATCCATGCGGTCGAGGCCGAGGGCGAGACCCAGGTGCCCGAGGTAGCGAAGAGCGGTGGGACGGTGCGGGCAAAACGAACAAGGAGGTAGTCTTTGGCAGCACGAACAAGCGCAACGTTTGCCAAGCGGCAAAAGGAACGGGCACGACAGGAAAAGCAGCAGGCCAAGCTGCAACGCAAGCTGGAGAGAAGAAACCAAAAGTCGGAGCCTGACGCGGGGCCGGAAGCCGACAGCTTCGGTGCGGAAACAGAAGTACCGCAGCCATCTGAAGCGTTCTCCACGGAAGGAACCGTTGCTCCCGAGGCAGCGATCACGCAAAAGGAAATCAAATGAAAAAGCTCTATGTGGGCAATCTCTCCTTCAGCGCAACGGAAGCGGATATTCGTCAGATGTTTGAACCGCACGGCGCGGTGGAGAGCGCAACGATCGCGACGGATCGGGATACCGGGCGGTCGCGAGGCTTCGCGTTCGTGGAAATGACCAGCGACAGCGAGGCGGAGGCGGCCATCACGGCGCTGAATGGCAGCGAATCCGGCGGCCGGGCGCTCATCGTCAACGAAGCCAGGCCGAAGACGAGCAGCGGTTTTGGCGGCGGTCGATCGGGAAACCGTGACGGCAACCGGCGCAATTCCGGCGGGGGACGTGGGGGATCTCGCTGGTAGCGGCGAGTTTTTCCTGAGGCTGGGCTCATTACCTTCGGCTCCTCTTTTGTGAGGGGCCTTTGTAATTTTTCTGTATCCCCGGTTTCACTTTCTTCGTGAAGGACGAGACTGGGAGCAGGCACACAGCCTGACACTGGACCACGCTTCCACGCTGCAGCGTTCCGTTGCCGGCGGTTCTGTCGCGGAAGTCCAAATGAATGCGCTTCTTGTCTATCCGAAATTTCCCGATACTTACTGGAGTTTTCGATACGCTTTGTCGTTTCAGGGAAAGCGTGCCGCGCAGCCGCCGCTGGGGCTGATGACCGTGGCAGCGCTGCTGCCGGCGTCGTGGAAGCGGCGGCTGATCGATACCAATGTGGAGCGGCTGAAGGATGCGGACCTGGCGTGGGCCGATGTAGTGCTGTTGAGCGGCATGCACGTGCAGCAGGCGGATTTGACTGCGATTGTTCGCCGCTGCCGGGCACACGGTGTGCGCACGGTGATTGGCGGGCCGATTACAAGCAGTCTTTCCGCAGCAGAACTGGAAGCGGACCACGTCGTGATCGGCGAGGGGGAAGAGGTGGTGAGCGAGCTGGCTCGCGACCTTGAGGCGGGAACGGCGCGACCGGTGTATGAGGCTGGCGAGCGGCCGGCCATGGATCGCAGCCCGACGCCGGATCTGAGTCTGATCCGGATGAAGCGGTACAGCACGATGACGGTGCAATATTCGCGGGGGTGTCCTTTCAACTGCGAGTTCTGCGACATCATTGAAATTTATGGGCGGCGGCCGCGGACGAAAGCGATTGCGCAGGTGCTGGCCGAATTCGATCAGCTGTATGCAGCGGGTTGGCGGGGGCCGGTCTTCATCGTCGACGACAACTTTATCGGCAACAAAGTGCGGGTGCGCGCACTGCTGACGGCGATGGCGGAGTGGCAGCGGGACCGCCGACATCCGTTCCGGTTGATCACCGAAGCGTCGTTGAATCTCGCTGATGATCCCGAGCTGCTGCAGTCGATGAAGGATGCGGGATTCGCGTCGGTCTTTCTGGGAATCGAGACTCCGGACGAGTCGAGCCTGGCGGCGACGCAGAAGCACCAGAACACCCGGCGCGACCTGCTGGAGAGCATCGCTGAGATTCAGAAGTACGGGATCGAGGTGATGGGCGGATTCATTCTGGGCTTCGACACCGACCGCGAAGATATTTTCGATCGGCTGGTTGAGTTCATTCAGAAGAGCGCGATTCCGATTGCGATGGTAGGGCTGCTGCAGGCGATGCCGGGAACCCAGCTGCATCGCAGGCTGCAGCGCGAGGGGCGCATTCTGCACGCGGGAGGCGGCAATAATACCGGCTGCGAGCTGAACTTTCTTCCACGCATGAACGCGGCGCGGCTGGTGGAGGGATACCGGTCGGTGCTGCAGCGGATCTACAGCGGCGAGGCATACTACGAGCGCGTGCGAGCGTACCTGAAGCGCTGCCGGCCGCAGTATCGATCGCAAATGAGTTTGGCGAATGCGCGCGCCATGGGTCTGTCGATCGTGCGCCAGGGGATCCTCGGGAGAGCGCAGCTGAGCTACTGGAAGTTTGTGCTGACAGCGGCCCTGCGCTATCGCAGGTATTTCGGCGTGGCTATGACGATGGCGGTGATGGGCTATCACTTTCAGGTCATCACGGAGCATGTCTTGAAGACCGAGGGCTGAGACAGGCAAGTTACCGCAGTTACTTAAGCCATAAGTCTGTTTTTATCCTGGTACAAACGCGGCGCACAGCCCCAAGTTACTGGGGTTTTCGACGCTCCTCATTCGTGTGATTGCCGTCACGGATAACCTCGCTTACTTTTTGGTTAACTACACCCGAGAAATGCGGATCGTGGAGAACTGTTAGCGGGGAATGCCGCAATTTTGCGCTGGCATTCCGGCGCAGTAGTGTCTGCAAGCCCGACCTGACGCGCTCGAAATTCACTCGCGTGGGCTTGACTGTGAAATTCTCTTGCTGGACTGCTGGTTCTCTTGCCATTCTGATTGCTGCGTCGGTCATTGCCGGCTGCGGCTCGATCGTACCCAATCCAACGACAGCGACGAGCGGGTCGAGTAGCGGCTCTGCGAGCGGAACCGGATCCGGTTCCGGCACAACCGGAACGGGATCCAGCGGGAGCGGGAACTCCGGATCCGGTTCGAGTGGATCGGGATCCGGCTCGAGCGGAAGTGGCTCGGGATCGAGTGGATCGGGATCTGGCTCCAGCGGTTCGGGATCCGGCAGCGGCGCGTCTGGCTCGGGAGGCTCGGGGTCTGGATCGAGCGGAAGCGGGTCTGGATCGAGTGGATCGGGATCTGGCTCCAGCGGATCGGGATCCGGCAGTGGGGCGTCTGGCTCGGGAAGCTCGGGGTCCGGATCGGGTGGTTCGGGGTCCGGTTCGAGTGGAAGCGGGTCCGGGAGTGGGTCAGGGAGCGGGTCGGGAACGGGGACCTCGGGAGCGCTGGCGCTGGTTCCCTCCACTGCGATCAGTGTGAGCGGGATTCAGGCGATGGGCACCTGGCAGGCGGCGTACGACACGGGCACCAGTGGCTCGAGCGGGAGCGCGAGCGGGACGATGAGCCTGGTCGATTCCCCTTCGCTGAGCGGGCAGGCACGGAAGTTCGGTACGACGTTTGTGAATTACGGCGGCGAGCGGTATTTTGCCTCGTTTGGACAGGACACGGCGGCCACGCATTTCCTTTACGACACGTGGGTGTATCTGGACGGGTCAGTGAACAACGTCGCCAATCTCGAGATGGATATGAATCAGACGATGGCCAACGGGCAGACGGTCATCTACGGGTTCCAGTGCGATGGCTGGTCGCAGACGTGGGACTACACGACGAATGCGGGGACGCCGGAGAATTTTAACGATCAGTGGCTGCACTCGGACGCCGCCTGCAACGTGCAGGACTGGAGCGTCGATACATGGCACCACGTGCAGGTCGCCTACTCGCGCGACGATGCGGGCAATGTGACGTATCAGTCGGTTTGGCTGGATGGGGTGGAGCAGGACATCAACGTGACGGTCCCGTCGGCATTTGCACTGGGATGGGGACCGACGCTGCTGACGAATCTGCAGGTGGATGGGAGGGGCGCGAGCGGGGCGTCCACGGTCTATCTGGATAATCTGACCGTATACCGGTGGTAAGCAGGGCCTGACCGGGCCTTAGTTCACGGGAAAACAATCGAGGTCGTTGGCGAAGGCGAGGGGTCCTGCGTAATGCAGGCGGATTTCGGCTTCAGTTTCTTTCTCATTTCCTAATGTGCGCAACATGCGATGGGAGAGGACGAGCTGGTGGACGTGCGCGTTGCCGGCGGTTGTTCCGATGACAGACGGTGGCATGTGCAGGCGGCGTTCGACTCCGGTGGCTCCCTCGGGAACGGCATTGTGAGCGACCAACAGGTCGGCGTTGGTGGCGAGCTGCGTGAGGCCGTCGCCGTCTCCATTCGTATCTCCGCTGAAGACGATGCGCTTGCCGCCGATGTCGACACGCCAGGCCAGCGAGGGGAAGGCTCCATGGATGACGCGGACGGCATGGAGGGTCATGTCACCGGTGTGCAGGACGAGGATCGGCGCGGGGCCGGCATTGACATTGTGCGGTTGTAATTTGTAGGTGCCATCCTGGCCGGGATCGACGAGCTCGCTGAGATAGCGCCATGCGCCATGTGGATCGCTGAAGAGGTCGTGGACGAATTCAACGGTCGAGGGCATGTACTGGTTGCCGGGCGGCCCGTAGACGGGGAGGGGGCGGCTGCGGTCTTCAAACCATGAGGAAAAGACGAGGGAAGGAAAGTCGGCGCTGTGGTCGATGTGGAAATGGCTGAACAAAATTACGTCGGGTTGGGACATGTTGGCGCCGCTTTCGCCAAAGCGGAGAGAGCTGCCGCTGCCGGCGTCGACGATGACGCGTGCGCGGCCGTGATCCCAGACGAGGTAGCTGGTGGAGGCGCGCTTGTCCTGGAGCTCGGGTCCGCCGGAGCCGAGAACCTGAACGGCGAGGGAGGAAGAGCCGCAGGATTGGGCGATTGCGGGCAGGACGGCGCCGAGGAAGAGAAGGGTGAGGGAAAGGAGCGGATCTTTGGACGCGCGCTGGAGCTGGTTCATGACACCACCCCGGCTGGGAAGAGGCGGGTTCGCTGCTGAACGCCAGTGTAGAACGCGTTCGGGCTTGTGCGGCCGGTTCCGGCGTGCCGGGCGGGGCAGAGCGCCGTAGATCGTGAGGAGACGGGCGGCATGATTCCGCAGAGTGCGGCTCACTTGCGGACGGCGTAGTGCAGCTTGACCACGCCGTCACGGAACTTCGTCGAGGAGAGCAGTTTCAGAGGCACGGTGCGGCGAGCGGGCGCGATGAGTGGAATGCCTTCCCCAATGAAGGTGGGAATCATATGGATCATGAACTCGTCGATTTCGCCCGCGTCGAGGAACGATGCAATGATGCCGGCGCCACCCATCATCCAGATGTCTTTGCCCTTTTTGCGCCGCAGACGCTGTGCGAAGGCTTTGATCGGTTTGTTCACGAATTCCACGCCTGCCGGCGCTGCTGATGGCAGCGGACCGCGGGTGAAGACATAGTTCTTCACTTTTGGATCGAAGCCCGATCCGGCGATCCCCTTCTTTTGAAAATCGAGCGCCATGTCGCACGTCTTGCGGCCCCAGAGGATCGTGTCGATGGATTGATAGAAGGCGCCCATGCCGTAGTTGTCTTTGGGACTGGGGCGGTCGAGCCAGTCCACGGAGCCGTCGGCCCGGGCAATGAAGCCGTCGGCGCTGGTGGCGATGTAGACGATGATTTTGCGTCTGGGAGGCATGGTGGCGAAAACGGTGGTTCGATCTTAACCAAATATGGCGAAGAGCGAGGGGGCCAGGTCCCCGCGATTTTTTCTGCGGTGTTTGCGGACGGAACCAAGGCATCCCAGGAGGTTGCGCGTTTCGTGGAACGTTAATATCGGTGTGACAGGGCGCTAACGAATGGGGGTTACAAAGTTGTCACCTGCTGCTTCCGGAGAGCTGACGCTCCAGGCCATCTCGCTGCCATTTGTGATGGATTCGACAACAACTCCCGTTCCGCCCGCTCCATGACGTCTGCAAGAACGCTGGGGGAATCCCGACCGATTCGGATTCTCCCGATGTGACTACGACCAATCGCGCTGGACACGCAGTCGGCACTTTCGATTGCGCCTCCGATGAGTGCGAAGCCGCTGCCGGCTGTGGTGCCGGCAGCGCGAGCAGCGCAGAAAATCCAAACTGACGCCGATAGCCGGTTTGTACTGGAGGCCGCATGCATTGCGATTGGAAACCGAGACATCCTGTCGCCCGCACCACGGTGACTGCATTTCGAGGCCTGCGCGTTCTGACTGGCTGGGGCGCGGTGTTTTTGCTGGCCGGCATTTCGTTTGCGCAGCTGGATCGGAGCGGACTGAGCGGCAACGTCACCGACGCTGCGGGCCGCATGCTGCCGCAGACGCACGTCGTGGCGGTACAGAACTCGACGCAGCTGCGGCGCGAAACGATGTCGTCGCCGGATGGAAGCTACAGCCTTACTGATCTGCCGGTGGGAGTGTATACGATCACCTACGAACACGCCGGATTCAGGACTCTGACGTTTGTCGATGTGGAGCAGGTGATCGGGCGAACGCGCACGCTCAATGCGTCGCTGCAGGTGGCAGGGGGCGAAGAGCACATCCGTGTTTCAGCCAGCTCGGCACTGATGGAGCGCAACAGCAGCGCGGTGACCGGGCTGATCGAGAGAGAGCAGGCAGAGGAATTGCCGCTGAACGGCCGCAACTGGTCCGAGCTGACGGCCTTTGTGCCGGGCGCAATTGACACGGGTGGCGATAATCAGCGGACGGTTCGTTTTGCCGGACGCGGTCTTGACGACAGCAACTTCACTTACGACGGCGTCGATGCGACGAACATCGTGAATCAGACGCAGCGGCAGTGGGTGCGGCTCGCCATTCCGCTGGATGCGATCGCGGAGTTCCGCGTTGATACGCTGCTGTCGACCTCGGAGGTTGGGGCAACGGGGGGAGCGCAACTGGACGTCACGTCGCCCTCGGGGAGCAACCGCTTCCACGGACGACTGTTCGAGTATCTGCGCAACGATATTTTTGACGCACCCCTGCCGGGCTGGGCCTCGAACGGCGAGACGCAGCAGCCGCTTCGCCTGAATCAGTTCGGTGGATCGGCAGGGGGTCCGATGGTGCGCGACAAGACGTTTTTCTTTGTCGCTGCGGAGGCCTACCGGCAGAACTGGGGGTATCCGGTGAGCGGCGATGTGCCGAGCCCGTCGCTGATCGCAACGGTTCCGAGCACTTCGCCGGTGTACGCGATGATTCACGGATATCCGGGCGCCGGTCCAAAGGCGATTCTGACGCCGTGGACGCCCGCCAACGATCCAGGTGACCCACACTACATGGACTACGACCTGCTGACCTGCGCATGCGAGCAGGTAGTCAACGAAGGCTCCGCGATGATCCGGGTCGACCAGCATTTCACAGAGAAGACCACGGGCTTCCTGCGCTTCAACTACGACCGGTCGGTCGATACGCAGCCGCTTTCGGCTTCCGCGACCGACCTGGAGCAGAGGGTCTCGGCGCCGGTGAATGGCGAGCTGGAATTACTGCACGTTTTCAATCCCCATTTCGTGAACGAGGTGAAGGCGGGCTTCAATCGCTCCACCGACAACCAGTACAACTACAGCGACTCCGGGATCATTTATCAGATTGCGATTGCGACGGGGCCTGGGCCGGGATTTGTGACGGAGAACTACAACTACGACAGCATCTACGTGGGCAATTCGTTTTCGGGGATCGATAATCTGACCTGGGCTCACGACCGGCATATTTTCAAAGCGGGAGTGGAGTTCCGCCGCATTCAACTGAACCAGGAATACGGGCAACACGGAAAGATTACGTTTTCCACGGCGGAGAACCTGGCGGCGAATGAGGTGAGCAAAGCCAGCCTGACGGGCGCGTTGCCAGTCAACCATCTGCGCAAGAACGATTACTTCGTTTACGCGCAGGACGATTACAAATGGCGACCCAACCTCACTTTCAACCTGGGACTGCGCTACACGATCTTCGATCTGTTCAGCGAGGAAAACGGAAAGGCGAATCCCTTCGACTTTGCCACGTGCGGGCCGCAGGGATACTGCGGCGTGGGCGCCAGCTTCGGCCAGCAGAACTACGGCGATATCGATCCGCGCGTGGCCTTTGCCTGGACGCCGCGGAAGGCGGGGGAGACGGTGATTCGCGGTGGATTCGGCACCTATCACGAGGATGGACAGCTGGACGATCAGAATCTGCCCGCCAAGAACGAAATCCCGTCCTATTCGGCGACGGGCAGTGCGAAGTCACCGGTTTCCTGGCCGGTTGTATTCGGCGCGGGGACCATTTCACCGAACGCCGAACAACGGAACCGGAAGGACACGTACGTGGAGCAGTGGGACCTCGCGGTGGAACGCGAGCTGCCGGCGAACTTCGTGAGCACGGTTTCGTACCTGGGAAGCCACGGCGTGCATCTGCTGGAGACCAACGTGGTGAACCTGATCGATCCGGCAACGGGGATTGTGCAATATGCGGCCTTCGCTCCGGCCGTTGGCTGGCGCGGGTCGGTGGGGATGAGCTCGTACAACGGGCTTTCGGTCGCGGTGAGGCGTCCGGTCGCGCACGGTCTGCTGGTGGCGGCGGACTACATGTATGCGCACGAAATCGACAACGGATCCAACGGCAGCGGCGACGGCGACAATCTCTCGCCGCAGAATCCGTTGTGCCTGGCCTGCGATCGGGCCAGCGGCGCCTGGGACGCTCGCCATGTTGTGAATGGCAATGCGGTGTACCAGCTTCCCTTCGGTGCGGGCGAGCCGATGCTGAACCAGCGCGGCGTGGCGAGAGCGATTGCGGGCAACTGGGAGTTGAGCACAACGGCGCTGGCGCGCACCGGCTTTCCGGTGAATGTGCTGATGCCGAGCAGCTATACCGCACCGGATGGAGCGACGGGCACCGAGCGTCCCGACCTGGTTCCCGGCGTTTCACTCACGCCGCCGCGGGGCAGGCGGGTTGGGGAGTGGATCAATCCCGCCGCATTCTCTGCACCGGCTGGAGAATTCGGCACCGCGCCGCGCGACCTGCTTCCTGGTCCGGGCACCTGGCAGATCGATCTCGGCGCGGGCAAGAAGTTTGTGCTGACGGAGCGTACGCAACTGCAATTCCGATCGGAGTTCTACAACATTTTCAATCATCCGCAGCTGGGTCAGCCGCAGTCCACTTTCAACCCGTCGAACACCGCGGGGTTCGGCAGCATCATCACCACGGTGAACACGAGCGTCTCTCCGATTACACCGGTGGGATCGGGAACACCGCGCGAGATGCAGTTCGCACTGCGGCTGGATTTTTAACCTTGCACGGCGAGCGAGGGCAGAGATGAAAATTCTGGTGATCGAAGATGAGGTGAAAACGGCGCGGTTCCTGAGGAAGGGGCTTAGCGAAGCGGGCTATGTTGTCGACGTTGCCGGCGATGGCGTGCAGGGTTTGCACCTGGCCCTGGAAGTGGATTTTGACCTGATCGTGCTGGACGTGATGCTGCCGGGTCTCGATGGCTGGCAGGTGCTGGCGCGTGTGCGCGAGGCAGGCCGGAAGGCGCTGGTTCTGATGCTGACGGCGCGGGATGCGGTGCACCATCGGGTGCAGGGATTTGAGCTGGGTGCGGACGATTACATGATCAAACCGTTCGCATTTTCCGAACTGCTGGCGAGGGTGCGTTCGCATCTCCGCAGGGCAACGCCGCGGGCGCCGGAGACTCTTTGCATCGCCGATCTGGAGATTGACCTGTTCCGCCATCGCGCCACGCGCGCCGGGCAGAAGGTGGATCTGACGGCCAAGGAATTTCTGCTGCTGAGCCTGCTGACGCGGCGCGCCGGCGAGGTGCTGTCGCGGACGCTGATTGCCGAGATGGTGTGGGATATGAACTTCGACAGCGATACCAACGTTGTGGACGTGAACGTCCGGCGGCTGCGCAGCAAGGTCGACGATCCGTTCCCGGTAAAGCTGATTCACACGGTTCGCGGCGCCGGTTATGTTCTCGAAGCAGAACAATAAGCGATCGGCGGCTGCGGGCCTGCGGAGAACGCTGGCCTTTCGACTCGCGGCGGCTTACTCGGTTGTGGCTCTTTTCCTGCTGCTGCTGGCTACCGCCGGCCTTTACATCGTGCTGCGCATCGAACTGGACCGCAGCACCGACCTGTTTCTGGCGGACAAATTACATGTACTGCGCACACTGCTGCGGGAGCGTCCTGACGACCAGGACGGGCTGCGGGAAGAGATTGAGCTGGAGTCTGCGGCGCGAAGATACCAGCAGTTTTACATTCGGCTTCTTGATGAGCATGACAGGCCGATCCTGACCACGCCCGGAATGGCGGAACGGCTGGACCTCGGGGAACTGCGGAGCCGCACGCGAAGCCGCCCCGAGCATTTGGTTTCGATGACGGGCAGGAGCGGGCAGGCATTTCGGGTGACGAGCGCGGTGGCTCGAGTGGGCGCAGAGGGGGCGCACACGGCGGGGGCTCGCACCAACACGATTGAAATCGCCATCGACGTGGCTCAGGAAGAAGAGCTGCTGCGGCGCTATCGGTTCTGGTTCTGGGCGATCCTGCTGGCGACGTCCATTCTGTTTCCCCTGGTGGGCTTCGGGATTGCGCGCCATGGCATTCGCCCGGTGGAGGAGATGGCCGCGACGGCCAGGAGAATCACGTCGACCAACCTGCGCGAAAGAATCCGGGCAGAGGGTTATCCGTCAGAGCTGGCCGCGCTGGCGGCAACCTTCAATGAGATGCTGGCGCGTCTGGATGAATCTTTCGAGCAGATCTCGCGATTCACGGCGGATATCGCACACGACCTGCGAACGCCGATCAACAATATTCGCGGCGAAGCAGAAGTGGCTCTGGCTCGCGCGCGAACGGTGGAGGAGTACCGGGAGGTACTGGAGTCTTCGCTGGAAGAAACGGTGCGGCTCTCCGAGCTGATCGGCGATCTGCTGTTTCTGGCGCGGGCGGAGAGTCCGGTTACGGATCTGCACCGGCAACCGATGAATGTGGGGGAACTGCTCAGAGCGGTGCGCGATTACTACGAGGCCACAGCGTCGGACGCCGGGGTTTCTCTGGTTACCGCCGGAGGTGCCGATCGCATCGTCGCCGCGCTGGATCGGTCTCTGATGCTGCGAGCGGTGAGCAACCTGGTGTCGAACGCGATCGCCCACACACCTCGCGGCGGTGCGGTCACTCTGGCCGCCTCCGCCGCCGATCGAGAGATATGGATCGAGGTGTCTGACACGGGCGCCGGTATTCCCGCCGATGCGCTGCCCAGGGTTTTCGATCGCTTCTTCCGCGTCGATCCGTCTCGCTCGAGGACGTCGGGCGGGACCGGGCTGGGTCTGGCGATCGTCGAGAGCATCATGACGCTTCATGGCGGGAGCGCTGCGATCGCCAGCCAACCCGGATGCGGAACCTGCGTCACGTTGCGCATGCCGCTGGTCCGGGCAGAAGAACGCCGGGCAGCCGCGTGAACCTGCGCTGATTCCCATGGAGCGGTTGTTCATTGACGAGGCGGCGGGAGCCGATGCCGTTGTGAAAAGCCGGCGGCCCTGCTGAACGCGCCAGATGCGCGCGACCATCCGCGAATGAACTGCGACGCAGCTGTCTGGACGGGATGACAAAACTGCAATGCGGGTGTCACGCTGCTGTGCGGCACGCGCCTCTAGCCTCGCTCCATGGCGCAGTTCGTCCGCGCCGATTCGTCATAAGCCTTTTCCCGATTGTCGTTCTGCCTGGTGCCCTCGATGTGGAGGGAGCGCTGGTCGTATCTCCCTCGGTATTGCACGGCCGAGCCCTGTTACCTGATGAAAAACCAAAGGAGGAACGCTCGATGTCCCGCAAGGCGTCTCAAAAGAGCTCTCGAAATAAGTCTGGGGTCAACCGTTTTCGTCCAATCGCCGGCCTGCTGGCGACAGGGCTGGCGGTTCCCGGGCTCCTGGCTCAGTCCCGGCCGTACCCGACTTACGTGACCGGCCCGCAGTCGAACGGCTCATGGGTGGTCAGCAGTGGCCAGATCATTACGCCGGCCGGCACCCAGGTCGACCTCGGGATCCGGGTGCGCGCGAAGTCCATCGCACTGAACCCCAACGCCCATACTCACACCGCCGCCGTTCTCACCATGGGTACGTCGACGGCCGATGGCAACGGCGCCGTCGAGATCTTCGACACGGTCACGGGCGATGTTCTGCAGAACTACATACCTTTCGCCAAGGATCCGAGCGGCAGCTACAGCGGCATCGCGTATTCGCCGGACGGCAAGTATCTGGTGTTCAGCCAGGACAGCAGCCACGTCACGGTCGCCAACGTTTCACCCGCGGGCCTGCTGAGCGACGATGTGCAGGTCAGTGTGCCGCCGAATACTTCCTTCATCCAGTGTTTCCCGAACAGTCCTCCGGCGGCGTACGCCAACCCATGCGGCTCGTTCTACACGTCGAGCACTTCGTATCCGGGCGGCGTGGCGGTTTCTCTGGATGGCAAGAGTGCCTACGCGCTGCTGAACCAGAACGACACGCTCGCCAAGATCGATCTGACCGCGACGCCACCGACTCAGGGTACGCAGATTCGGGTTGGCAACGCGCCGCACAGCGTCGTAATCGACACGGCCGGCACCACCGCCTACGTCAGCAACGAGGGCGGCCGCGCGGCGACGGAGGCGGACTTTCAGATCAACTCCTCGGGAACTGAAATCGTCGCCGACCCAGTGGTGGGTGCAGCGATCACAGGCACGGTTTCTGTGGTCGATCTGGCGTCGATGAGGGTGACGGCTACCATTCCGACCGGACTTCATCCGACCGGGATGGCCTTCTGGGGACAGAAGCTGTTGGTGGCCAACACCTACAGCGACACGATTTCGGTTATCGACACGGCGAGCAACAAGGTGACGCGGACGATCAGCCTTGGGCTGCCGATCGGAGTGCCGGGCGCAGGGCAGGCGGCTTACGGCGCGGCGCCGAACTCGATCGCCGTCGATCCGGATACCGGCGTCGCCTACGTGGCGCTTTACAATGCCAACGCGATTGGGGTGGTCGACCTGGGCAACGGCTCGGCCAATCCGGTGGTGGGCATGATCCCGGTAGCGTATGCGCCCAGTTCGGTGGTGTTCGACAAGACCAACAACGTGCTCATCGTTTCCAACGACAAGGGCATCGGGGCGCGTAATTCATTCGAGACCGACTTCGGCGTCAGCGACTACAACACGCACCAGGACAACGGCACGGTCAGCATCGTTCCGGTGCCGAACGGCGACACCCTGGCGCAGATGACCGAGCAGGTTTTCCAGAACAACCACTGGGATCTGACGCGGAACATTGAGAGCGCCTCCGGTGGCAATCCGCGTGTGAAGCCGGTCGCAATCCCGAACAAGATTGGCGATCCGTCGCTGATCAAGCATGTGTTCATGATCATCCGTGAGAACCGTACCTACGATCAGATCCTGGGCGACGTGGCCGCCGGCAATGGCGATCCCTCGCTGGCGGTGTTCGGCGCGACGGACACGCCGAATGTGCACGCGCTGGTGAAGCGTTTCCCGCTGTTCGACAATTTCTACGATCCGAGCCGCCAGTCAGCCGACGGTCACCAGTGGATCACCGAGGGCATGGCGCCGTACGCCGACGACATCCAGTCGCCTGACTGGGTTCGCAGCTATCCGGGCGGGAACGCCGGCGATGCGCTCGCGTATCAGAACAAGGGCTTCCTGTTCTCGGAAGCCGCCGCCGCAGGTCTGCCGGTGAAGATCTACGGGGAGTACGTGGAAAACGATACGTTCAAGCAGCCGAATGGGTCGACCAGCGAGCCGAGCTGGAGTGACTTTTACAACGATGCGCAGCAGTTCGAGGCAGGGGCCGAGCCGACTCTGTACTACCAGAACACGGTCCAGGCGCAATCGTCGCTTCCTGCCGTGCATGACCACCTGGTCCCGAACTTCCCGCAGTTCGATCTCGGCATCCCCGATCAGTTCCGGGTCGACCTTTGGGAGCAGGACTTCAACAAAGACGTCGCAGCGGGTTCGGTGCCGTCGCTGAGCATCCTTTGGGTGATGTGCGACCACACTGGTGGGCCGCCGTCGGTGGACGCCGAACAGGCCGATAACGACCTGGCGGTTGGGCGCATCATCGACTCCATCAGCCACAGCAAGGTGTGGTCTTCGTCAGCGATCTTCGTGGAGGAAGACGACGCGCAGAATGGTGTCGACCACGTCGACGGTCACCGCAGCCCAGGCTACGTTGTCAGCCCGTATACGGTGCAGAACGGGCCGACCGATCACACGTACTACACGCAGGTCAACATGACGCGGACGATCGAGCAAATCCTCGGTCTGCCGCCGATGAACCAGTTCGACCTTGTGGCCTCGCCCATGCGGACGGCTTTCGTGAAGGGGCAACCGCCGGCGGCGAACTTCCAGCCATGGACGCACGTGCCCAACCAGGTCCCGCTGGACCAGGGCGTTACGGCGACCGCATCCAAAACCACGGACAGCCCGGCGGTCAAGGTGCTGCGGGCGGCGTGGATGAAGAAGAAGACGCAGATCTTCGCGGGCAAACTGACCAAACCCGACTCCGAAGATCCGGACACGGTGAATCATCTGAACTGGTACATGTCGACCGGGTTTGTGCGGCCATATCCGGGCGAGAAGACGGTTCGGCCTCCGAGCGAATTTAATAACCCGGCACCCACGACGGCTGATCTGGACGACTAAAACACGCTTCGATTGCAACGGCCCTCTCTTCGATCGCCGAGAGAGGGCCTTTGTTTTTTCGCGTGTCCCACGCCGAGTCGTCACAGGCGGGGAGTTGCGAATCGACTTGCACAGTGCGATCAACGGCGATGATTGGCGTCTCCGGAGAGGGAACCCTGGTCGCCGCGGAGGTGGCACAATAATCCGGAGATGAAATTCTGGCGGACTTTCGCAGCTGGCGCCGCGCCCTTTCGTGTTGTTCTCTTCTTCTTCTGCGCGTTGCTTTGCTTCTTTGCAGCGCAGCTCTACGGTCAGGCGGCGGAGGAGACGCGTCGAACCGAACCGATGGCATCCTCCAGGGCGTCCTACGATCCGGTTGCCGATGCCGCAGCCGTAGTGAAGGCGGGCCACGCGCGCATCACGGTGCTGACGCCACAGCTGCTGCGGATGGAGTGGGCACGCGACGGCAAGTTCGAGGACCATCCGTCGCTTGTCTTTCTCAACAGGCGATTGCCGGTGCCGCAGTACAGCGTCAAGCGGGAGGGCGATCGCATCACGCTGGATACCGGTGCACTGCAGCTGACCTATGACGGGTCCGGTGGAAACGATGGGAAGTTTGCGGCGGGCAATCTTTCCATTCGCGTCACCGTCGACGGCAAGCCGGTGACGTGGCACCCGGGGATGGTCAACAGCGGCAACCTGCAGGGCACGACGCGGACGCTCGACGGAGCGCTGGGCGATAAGACGAAGGAGCCGATCGGAGAAGGGCTCGTCTCTCGCGACGGGTGGGTGCTGGTGGACGATTCAACCCGCCCGCTGTTTGACTCCGACAACTTCAGTTTTACGCAGGGCGAGCAAAGCCCGTGGCCGTGGGTGATGCAGCGGCCGGCCGGCGATCGCGAGGACTGGTATTTCTTTGGCTACGGACACGACTACAAGCAGGCGCTGCACGACTATGTGCGGGTAGCGGGGCGGATTCCTTTGCCGCCGAGGTTTGCGTTTGGGACGTGGTGGTCGCGTTACTGGGCGTACAGCGATCAGGAACTCGACAATTTGATCCAGGGATTTCATGACAACACGGTGCCGCTGGATGTTCTCGTGATCGACATGGACTGGCACCTGAACAAGACGCAGCTGGAGGAGATGCACGAGACGGATCAGTCCGGCCATGATCTGGGCTGGTCGGGCTACACGTGGAACCCGTTGCTGTTTCCCGATCCGAAAGCGTTTCTCTCGCATGTGCACGATGAGGGACTGAAGGTCACGCTGAACCTTCATCCGGCGTCGGGCGTGCAGCCGTGGGAGGCGGCGTATCCTGCGATGGCGCGCGCAATGGGCATCGACCCAGTGACCAAAAAATATGTGCCGTTCGATATTACCAATAAGAAATTCGCGACGAATTACATGGACCTGCTGCACCATCCGCTGGAGCATGAAGGCATCAACTTCTGGTGGCTCGACTGGCAGCAGGAGCCAAATACCAGCACGCCTGGGGTGAATCCCACCTGGTGGCTGAACTATGTGCACTTCACCGATCAGGAGCGGGAGGGGAAGCGGCCGCTTCTGTTCCACCGCTGGGGCGGTCTGGGAAACCATCGCTATGAGATTGGTTTTTCCGGCGACACGATCTCGGTGTGGCCTTCGCTTGCCTTCCAGCCGTGGTTCACGGCGACGGCGGCCAATGTGGGCTACGCCTACTGGAGCCACGATATTGGCGGGCACATGCCGGGCGCAGTCGATCCGGAACTCTACACGCGGTGGGTCGAGTTTGGGGCTTTCAGTCCGATTCTGCGAACGCACACGACGAAGAATCCTGAGTCAGAGCGGAGGATCTGGGCGTATCCGGAACCCTACTCGTCGATCATGCGCGCGACGTTCCGCGAACGGTATGCGATGCAGCCCTATCTCTACACGGAGGGCCGCAGAACCTATGACACCGGCGTGGCTTTTCTGCACCCGCTCTATTACGACTGGCCGGAGGCGGAGGCTGCCTACGATCACAAGGATGAATATGTCTTTGGCAGCCAGATGATTGTAGCGCCGGTGGTCACGCCGGCCGACTCCACCACGCAGTTGGCGCAGGAGTCCGTGTGGATTCCCGAGGGCGACTGGATCGAGCGCGCCACGGGCCGCCATTTCACGGGTCCAGCTGAAGTCAAGCGTAAGTTCTCCATCGATCAGATCCCTGTTTATCTGCCCGCGGGGGCGATTGTTCCTCGTCAACCGCGCATGGAATACACGGATGAAAAACCTGTCGACCCGCTTCTTGTCCGCATCTATCCGCTCGCCGACGGCCACAGCAGCAGCTATCGGCTCTATGCCGATGAAAGTCAGTCGGAGGCGTATCAGCGCGGCGTGTGCACCTGGACTCCGCTGAGCGCGACGCAAAAAGGCGATAGCCTCACCGTCGAAATTGCGCCGGTGGAGGGGAGTTATCCTGGCGCGATTGCGGAGCGCGCGTATGAGCTGGAACTGCCGGATGACTGGCCACCCGCGTCGGTGACTGTGGACGGCACCGCACTCACTTTCACGGGACAGGAAGAAAACAAGCCCGGCTGGCGCTACGAGGGCAACACGCTGATGACGGTGATTACGACGCCGCGCTATTCGGTTCATACGCGTGTGCGCATCGAGATTCATCGCAGCGCCGGTTCGCTGGCTGCGCGGTCGAAGCTGGACGGTATCCCGGGTTCGATTGCACGTCTGCACGCGGCCTACGACGCGCTGAATGCCGTGTGGCCTGCAGCGTGGTCACCCAACGTGCTGATCGATGCGTGGGAGATGGGAGACCGCCTGAACTATCGACCTCTGACCGCGCGGCAGGAAATTGCGCGCTTTCCACAACTGTACGAGGCGAGCGTGGCAGCGGTGCAAACGCTGACCGCACGGGTGAATGCGGAGCCAGTGAATGAAACCGGACCTCGCAAACGGGATCCCGAACGGGATCGGATGCTGCTGGAGCGTGCTGCCGCGCTGCTGGAGGATGGCAAGCCGCAGTGAGGATCGTTTGCTCCAATCGCGGGCCCACGCCAGGTACGAATGGGCACCGGATGAACTATGCCGGGCCGAGACGCTTGCCGTTGGGTGGGTTGTGGGGCTCTTCGAGTCGAGCTGCCTGGGTCATCAGATACATTTGTTCAGGTAGGCTGGTGGTCTTGCTGGCTGCGGTCCGATAGTGGTGGACGGCCCGGGAGAAATCACCGAGCATTTCGAACAAATGGCCGCGCACCGCATCGAGCCGGTAATGTCCGCTCAATCGTTCGTCGCTGTCGAGCGGCTGCAGGCACTCAAGACCGCGGGCCGGACCATGCACCATGGCGACGGCAACGGCGTGGTTGAGAGTGACCATGGGCCCGGGCGACACCCGGCGCAGCAATTCGTACAAGGCCAGGATCTGCGGCCAGTCTGTCTGTTCCGCTCGCGCCGCTTCGTCGTGGACGGCGGCGATGGCCGCCTGCAACTGGTAGAGCCCCACGTTTCCTTTGGACAAAGCGAGGGTCAGCAGGGCGCTACCTTCGGCAATCGCTGCCTGATCCCAGAGGCTGCGGTCCTGCTGGTCAAGCGGGATGAGCTCGCCCCCCGATCCGGTTCGTGCTGTGCGCCGCGCGTCGGTGAGGAGCATCAGGGCCAGAAGCCCGGCGACCTCTGCGTCCTCGGGCAGGAGCGCTCGGGTGCTGCGGGTGAGCCGGATTGCCTCCTGCGCCAGATCCAGCCGCTGCAATTGTGCGCCGATGCTGCTGGCGTATCCTTCGCTGAAGATCAGGTAGAGCACATGGAGAACGGCAGGCTGACGCTCTCTGCGCTCCTCGGGAGTGGGCAGGCCGAAGGGAACCCTGGATGTCCTGATCCTTTGTTTTGCGCGGCTGATGCGCTGGGCCATGGTGGCTTCGGGAACCATAAAGGCGTTGGCAATTTCCGCGGTGGTGAGACCGCCCACGGCGCGCAGCGTGAGGGCGATCGCCGAGGAGTTGCTCAGGGCGGAATGACAGCACATGAACAGGAGAATGAGAGTGTCTTCGGGATCCATATCCGCCTCGATGGCTTCTGCCGGCGCGATCGCCGGCTCTTCTTGCGCCGTGATGGCGGTCTCGCGCTCGCGGCGCGCGATCTCGCTGCGAATCATGTCGGTCATGCGCCAGGAGGCCACGCGGATCAGCCAGGCGCGTGGATTCTCGGGAATGCCTTCCTGCGGCCACTGCCGGAAGGCGGCGAGCATCGCCTCCTGCACAGCGTCTTCGGCTGACGAAAAATCGCAGAAGCGGCGCGCGACGACACCGAGCACCTGGGGCGCGAGTTCTCGCAGCAGGTGCTCTGAATTTGGGTTCCATGGTTTTGTTGCCGCCGCATCCGTCACAGCATCTCCGGCGGCGGTGCACTCATCACCGGACGGACCTCAATGGGCATGTTGAGGGGTTTTCCTCCGGGACCGGGCGCCGCCGAAACCCTGGCTGCAATCGCGTAGGCCCGCTCGGGAGTGTCCACGTCGACGATCCAGAAACCGGCGAGAAACTCCTTCGACTCCGCAAAGACGCCATCGGTGACGGGAGCGCCGTCGTGAGCGGCTCGCACGAGGCGGGCCTGATCGGGGAAGGAAAGGCCTTCGGCCAGGACCCACTCGCCGGAGTTCTGCAGATCGCGGTTCAAGGCGTGCATGAATGCGACGTGCGCCTGGAGATCGGCTCTGGGCCAGGCAGGAACGCCAGCTCCGGCCCGCATAGTGTTCATCATGAGAATGTATTTCATTTTCTTCAGCTCCTTTTCTGTGGGTTAGGCAGGTTGATTGCCGGGCTCATTTCGGGGAGGTTCGGGTGACGGCAAACTGCCGGACCTCGATGGGCATGTTGGTCGGAATGCCTCCTGGTCCAGGTGCTGCAGAGATGCGGCCCGCGATCGCGTAAGCGCGCTCGGGCGTGGCCACATCGACGATCCAGTAGCCGAGCAGGAATTCCTTCGATTCGGGGAAGATGCCATCCGTGACGGGCAGACCGTTTTTTTCGCCGCGCACGATTTTGGCTTCCTTCGGCTCCACCAAGGCTTGTGTGGCGATGAACTCGCCGGTTTCGCTCAGCTCTTTCACGATGGAGCCCAGGGTCCGCATGTGCGTATCGCGATCGGCTTGCGACCAGGTTTGATAGCCGGAAACACCGGCTTTCGTACCGGACATCAGCAAAATGTATTGCATACGATTCCTCCGTTGTTGGTTTCCTCGATTTGGGTTTCCCTGATATTGATACGTCTGCGATCAGCGCCCCTGACTGCAGTGAAACATCCATCGAACGCCGAATTTGTCCTTCAGTGCGCCATACGTGCCGAAGAACATTTCTTTCAGCGGGTCGGTCACTTCTGCTCCTTCCGAGAGGCTTGTAAACAGAGTGGTCAGCTCCTGTGTCGTTCCGCAGCTCAGGAAGAGGCAAACGGTATTGCCGGGGACTCTCGGGCGGTCGGGCCGCAGCCAGTGCGACGCCGAGAGTTCTAAGTTCGCGCTTTTCAGCCGGGCATTGAGGATCTTCTCGTGCTGAAAGGGCGGCATCGAGTTTTTTGCCGGAGAGTCCTTCACCGGTATCTCCGTCAGCTCGCCACCGAAACAATGTTTGTAGAATTCCATTGCTTGTTTGCAGTTTCCATCGAACAAAAGATAAGGGGTTAAGGTCGTCATTGCATCTCCTCCGTGGTTTGTTCCCGGCCGCATCTGGGTTCCCGATCCGGACTTCTCCCGGGAGAGACGGTCTGCCGGGCCTCCGTCCGCGCTTTCATCCGGTAGTCGGAGCCGGTGGCCGGTTCTCGACATGGCTCGCCTAAAAAAAGTGTTTTGGGGAAAATCCACAGAGCGATGTCGAATCTGCGCGTGCAGGAGCGACCAAGGAGTGGAGGTTGGCTATGACGACTGAAGACGGAGTGGTGGATGTGAGTCAGGATTGGCTGCAGGCCTGTTCGGTTCAGGAGCGCTTCATGCGGGGACCGGCCCGGAATCATTGCCGGATGGACTACGGTGCGAGTTGCCGGCAGATGCGCGCTCTGGGCGGGGACTGCTACGATTTTTCGTGCCAGACCGACGGCCGATTGGCGATGCTGGTGGGCGATGCCTCGGGCAAGGGCGTGGCTGCGGCCCTGATGATGGCGAGCGTGCAGGCGTCGCTGCGGACCGCGGCCCTCTTCACTGGAAATAACCTTCCTGCTCTTTTGCGAGTTGTGAACGCTCAGGCTTGCGCCTCTTCGCCTGCCGACCGCTATGCCACGCTGTTCTACGCTGTGCTGGATCCGACGGCGCGCACATTGCAGTACGTCAATGCCGGCCACAATCCGCCGGTGGTTTTGCATCGCGATGGCTCCATCGACTGGCTCGAGCCCAGCGGGGCTCCGGTGGGGCTGTTTTCCGATGCAGCCTGGCAGGTGCGGGTCATCCGGTTGCAGTCTGGCGACGTGGTGCTTGCGTACACGGATGGAGTGACGGAGGCGCTGAACCGGTCGGGCGAGGAGTGGGGGATTGAGGGCCTTCTCCAGGCTGCCAAGGTCTGCGGGGAAGAATCTGCTGAGGAAGTGGTTCGGTCGATCCTCGACGCTTTGGATGATTTTTCGGGAGGTATCCAGACAGACGACGCGACCGTGGCGGCGCTGCGGGTGCTGTGACCCTTAGAAATTGAATTTGAATGCGCCCTGCATGATCCGGGGAGGCGCGGCACTGACGACGTTGCCGAAGGTGGAACTGCCGATGTCGCCATCGACCGAGGTGGGTCCGTTGAACTGGGTATGGTTGAAAACATTGAAGGCTTCCACACGAAAGAGGACTGACTTCGATTCGGAAAGCGAGAGATTCTTCGCCAGGGCCATGTCGTAGTTTTCCGCCCCTGGGCCGTAAAAGAAGCGGCGCTTCGCGGTTCCGGAAGTTCCCAGAGGATTGATGCTGAAGACGCCGGGGCTGAAGTAGTTATTGGCGCTGGTGCGGGGGTTTCTGTTTAAGTGCAGCGGGCCACCGTTATAGTCCGGCTCGTCGACGCTGCTGTTGTTGACGCCGTTCGGATTGGTCCCGATCAGGGAGTTATCGCCGTTATTGATCATGGTGACGGGGAAGCCGCTGGCGATGTGAGTCACTCCGGAAAGTGTCCAGCCGGTGGTTAAGCGGCTGGGGCGCAAGAGCTGGTCGAACGGGAGCAGGTAATCGTAGCTGACGACGAAGTTGTGCTTCACGTCGAACGACGAGATGGCATAACTGAGGGATGGGTTGAAGGGATTCACTTCTTCGCCGATGTTGGACGACTGATCCATGGATTTACTGAAGGTATAGGCAGCAGAGAACTCGAGGCGTCCGGTGGAATGGCGGGCGCTGAGTTCGAGGGCGTTGTAGTTGGCGTGGCCGATGTTGGACTGGAGCGCATTGCTGCCGAAGGCCGGCCCCAGGCGACCGCGGGTTCCGTCGACCTGGCCGCCGCGGATGGGGTAGTAAACGGTGTCTTCGCCACCCGCTCCACAGGTAAGGGTGCCAGGTTTGACTTCGCTGGGCTGGCTGAGGCTCAGGCACAATGCGGGATTGCCGGGATTGGCCTCGACGAGGACGCGCTGGCGGTGGGTGGACGTGCCAACGTAATTTGCGCCGAAGACGGTCTCCGGTCCAGCCTGGCGCTCGACGGAGAACATCCACTCCTCGGTGTAGGGGGTGTGGTTGTGGATGTCGTATCCGGGAATGCCGCTGATGGGCTCATTGGCGGCCCAGTCGATGTTGGGATCAGGATGGCTGCCCGAGGAATTGAGAGGCGCGAAGGTGTAGGGGAAGGGCTGACCGTAGTTGGTTCCGTCGGCCGCGGTGAGGAAGGGCGTGGCGAAGAGGGGCGGGACGGGGCTGGTGTAGGTGGTGCCGTAAGGGGCATTGGCAGCGAGCACGCTGATGGCGGCTGCGTCGATGGCGGTATAGAAATTGCCAAAGCTGGCACGGATGCTGGTTGCGCCCGGCGTTCCGAGAATTGTGCCGAGCAGGCCGTCGTGTTCCGATTGCGGAGACCACGCCACGCCGATGCGCGGGGAGAAGTCGAGCTTGTCGATGGGAGCGAGGGTCGAGGGAATTCCAGGGTCGCCGGGATAGAGGATGCCGGGAGGTGCGCCGGGAAAGACGACGGACTGAGCGCCGGGCACGAAGGTGGAGATCTGGTTATATTTCTCCGACCATGGAGCGATGCGATCCCAGCGAAGACCGTAATTCAACGTGAAACTGGGCAGAACATGCCAGCTATCCTGCGCGAACAGACCGGTGTATCTGTTGCGCGCGTAGAACGGGTTGAGCTGACTCTGGTTGTACTGGCTGGGGACGCCGATGAGGAAATCGGCAAAGTCCACGCCGGTTTCCGTGCCGGAGAAGACGAAGTTGCCGTTGAACTGAGCGATGGGAGCGGCGTTGATCTGATCGGCGTGAAACTCGGCGCCGAATTTGATGGTGTGGTTGTTGACGGCCTTCGAGAAGCTGTCGGCGATCTGACAGGTGTTGTTGACCTGGATGAGTTGGTTGGCTGCCGCACCGGTGGAGTACGCGTTGAAATTGAGATTCTCGACGCTCTGGCCTTTGGGGTCGAGCGCGACGATGCTGGGCGTGCCGTTGGGGTTGGTGAACCCCTGGGAAACGAGGCTGACATTGCGGCCACCCACGGGCTGGCCAAGGTTATTGTTGTCGCGCATGAAGCTGAGATGGAACTCATTGACCATGGTCGCGCCGAGGGTTTTGGTGTCTCCAAGGGCAATGAGCTGGGCTCGACCGGTGGTGAGCGCGTTGAAACCGGGGACGCTGGCGCCGCTTTGCGCGACCGGATAGGGATTGTCGAGATTGAAGTCGTCGACGAAGTAATAGCCGGAGAGCAGACCCCAGCGGCTGTTCGCGTCGAGCCGCGCTCCTGCCTTGTCGTCGCGAACGGTTTGATTGTAGGAGGAGGTTGCGAAGGTTCCCAGAGCTGTGTTGGGAGGCGGAATGTACTGGAGCATGCGCTCGGCAGGAACCGACCAGGCCTTTTGCGGGATGACGGCGTTGGGAAAGACGCAGGTGGATGAGGACGCGCAGCCAGGCAAGTAGTAAGGTTCGCCGGCGGTCACGGTGTAGCCCAGTTCCTGGCTAAGGAGATTCGCAAAATAAGGACCACCGACGCCGCCGGTGAGGCTAGGGGCCAGGTCAGCAAGATTGCCAGCGCGATCCGCAGCGGAGGGAACGGCGATATTGCCGGTATCGATGCCCTGGGTCTGCCGCGTTCCCTGATAGTCGGTGAAGAAGAAGAGGCGATCGCGGCGGACAAGGCCGCCCAGGGTACCGCCAAACTGGTTCTGCTGGAAGACGCCGCGCGTCGGGGAGAAGTAGTTGCGGGCATCGACATCGGTGTTGCGAAGAAAATCGAAGACGTTGCCGTGGAAGGCGTTGCTGCCGGATTTGGTGATGACGCTGATCTGGCCGCCGCTGTATTCGCCGTATTCGGCGTCGAAGTCGCCGGTGACGATGCGAAACTCGGCGATGGCATCGAGGTTGGGAATGATGGCGGTTCCGGCGTTCACGTCTTCTTCGGCATCGCTGCCATTCACGCTGAAGTAGTTGGCCGTCTCGCGCTGCCCGTTCACGGAGATGGTGCCTGGATTGAGGCTGCCGGAGGGATCGAGGATGGTGGCGCCCACATCCTGCACGGTGCTGGAAGTGATTGCAGTGGACGGAGCGACGCCGGGCTGGAGGGAAAGCAGGTCGGTATAGCTGCGGCCATCGAGGGGGACGGCAGTTAACTGCCGGCCGGTAATGACCTGGCCGAGCTGTGTGCTGGCCGTCTCGACGTGGAGGGTGTTGTCGGTGACCGAGACGGTTTGAGCAATGCTGCCGACCTGCAGCGAGGCGTTGAGGGTGAGCGAGGCGCTGGTGTCGAGGACGATGTCCTGGCGGCGATATTTTTCGAAGCCGGCCGCCTCGATTTGCAGGACATATTTGCCGACGGGCAAAACAGGAAAGGTGTAATAGCCGGCCTCGTCGGTTCGCGTTTTGTACGAGAGGCTGGTGTCGATTGCGCGCAGGCTGACATCGGCGCGGCTGACGACTCTCCCGGATGGGTCCCTGACGGTGCCGGAGATGCCGCCTCCCACGGAGGCCCACAGCAGGGTGGCGGAAAGGGTGCAAAACAGGCAAACGAGGTGGCTGAATCGGACAGCAAAACGCATCATTCTTCTCAACTTGCGCGGGTCCAAACCTGGTTTGGCGGATACCCGGGATTCAAAAAGGCTGGGCCGGTTGCTATTGATTCGCAACGTACTTAAAATACGACAATTCTAGTCCGATTACAAGGGCGTCATCGAATTTTCATCTTCGCGTGTGGCGACGGGGAGCGCATGGCGAAGGACGCAGACCGGACTTTATGCCGCATTATCGAAGCAGAAGGCGCTATACAGACAGGAGGCTGCTGCGGACTACGTCGAGGCGCTTCGGACGAGGGACGTTATCAGGGCGACATTGATTGAATGAAGGTTTGCGGGATCGCGCTCCGTGCCCTCGTGGTGAGGCTGGGGGAATTACAAGTGGACGAGGCCGCGCTGGAGCGCGGTGACCACGGCCTGGGTGCGATCGTTCACGTTGAGCCGCATGAGAATGACGCTGACGTGACATTTCACGGTGGCCTCGGTAATGCCGAGGTCGGTGGCAATTTCGCGGTTGGATTTTCCTCCCACCATCAGGTTGAGGACTTCTTTCTCGCGGGCACTGAGCTGTGAATCGGGCAGGCGCGAGGCGAGGGCGCGGGTGACGGGAGGCGGCAGGAAGCGGCCGCCTGCGTGGACGCGGCGCAGAGCGCTGACCAGGGCATCGTGCGGCATGCCTTTGATGATGTAGCTGCGAGCACCGGCTTCGAGAGCCTGATGGATGTCCTCGTCCCCTTCATAGGTGGTGAGGACCACGAACTTTGCATCGGGATGACGGGCGATGAGGGTGCGTATGACCTGGACGCCGCTCATGCCAGGCAGGCGGAGATCGACGAGGGTGATATCGGGAAGGTGCTTCTCGAAGAGGGGAATTGCGTCTTCGCCGTTGCCGACCTGGGCGACGGCGACCATGTCCGCGGTGGCCTGGATAATGGCCGCGATGCCGACACGCATGATGGGATGGTCGTCGATCACCAGGACGCGGATTTTAGGGGAATCGGCTCCACCCATTTCAGTTTTCATAGTATTCCCTGAGAGGCATGAAGAGGGCTGATTCCTGGCTCCGACGCTTTTCACGGATGGTATCCTGCAAACCGGAATCGGTTTGGAGCAGCCGAGAGAAATGCCGCGGTCTGCCAGGATCAGGCTGTTTCGGAATCTGGCCAGGGGAAGCCTGCTGCTGCTCCTGGGAGCGATGGGCGCGCCCAGCGGGCTGGGGCTCAGCAACGCGCAACTGCAGTACACCCGCCAGGTGTGGCACGTGCAGGAAGGCCTGCCGGAAGACACGGTCCAGGCCATGCAGCAAACGCCGGACGGCTATCTGTGGATCGGCACGACCGGTGGTCTGGCGCGCTTCGACGGCACGCGGTTCCTCACGTACCGGCGCAGCTCAAGCCCGGCGCTGACCGAGAACAGCGTGTTCTGCCTGCTGCCTGCGCGGGACGGCAGTCTCTGGCTCGGCACTGAGGGCGGCGGCCTGCTCCATTTGGATCACGGGGAATTCCACGCCTACACCGCGCGCGAAGGCCTGACTGACGGATTCGTCCGCAGCGTTATCGAAGATGACACGGGCCGCTTGTGGGTCGGAACCGACAATGGGCTCTTTCGCATCCGCGACGGCGTGGTGCAGCGCGTAGACACCTCGCGCTTCGCGCCCTCGCTCGCCATCCACTCTCTCTTCGAAGATCGCCAGCATCGCATCTGGGCGGGCGGTTCGCGCCTGCTGATGTTCGACAGCAACCAGGTGCGGCAGTTCGGATTGCCCGGAGCCTACAGCCAGAATCGCGTGAAGTCGATTCTGCAAACCAGCGACGGGACCCTTTGGGTGGGCACCGTCGGCGGACTGGAGCGGCTCTCGCACGGCCGCTTCGTGGCCATGCCCGACATCGCCGCGACCGTTCGCGCACTGCGGCAAACGGCGGACGGAACGCTGTGGATTGGAACCATCGGGCACGGCCTCTATACCTACGCCGCCAACGAGCTGCACAAAGTCAGCGGCAACGGCCTGTTACCGAGCAACACGATCCTGAGCATCTTTGAAGACAACACGCATCAGATCTGGCTCGGCACGCAGGATGGTTTGGTGCGTCTGAGCCGCACGCCGGTTCGCGTGGTCCCGCTGCCAGGCGGCTCGGATCCGGATTTCGAGACAATTTCCTGGGACTCCAGGGGAACTGTCTGGGCCGTCTCGTCGCGCGTCTACGCGATTGATAACGACCGCGCCATGCCACACGTTTTCGGCGCGATCGCCAACATACCCGTGCGCAATGTTTTTCGCGACCGGCAGGGAACATTGTGGATCGGCACAGACGGGAGTGGCGCTTATCATTTCACCGCTGCCGGCGCCGTGCATTATTCCGCGCCCGACAGACTGGCGAATAACTTCGTTCGCGCCTTCCTGCAAAGCCGCGATGGTTCCGTCTGGATTGCGACCGACGAAGGGGTGAGCCGCATCAGCGCGGGGCACGTCAGCAATCTGCGCGTGCGCGATGGCCTGGTTTACTTCAGTACGCGCGCGCTGATGGAAGACCACGACGGCAATCTCTGGGTCGGGACCGACCAGGGGCTCAGTTGCTGGAACAACGGCCGCTTCGTGCGTAACGCCGCGACCGAGGCACTGCTCCAGGAAAAAATCTGGACGATTCTGCAGGATGCGGGCGGCGTGATCTGGTTCGGTACGCGCGATCACGGCCTGTTCCGCTATCGTGACGGCCGCGTCACACAATTCACCTCAGCGCAGGGTCTTGCCAGCAGCAGCATCTATCAGCTGCTGGAAGATCGCCACGGGCAGTTATGGATGAGCAGCCCTAACACTATCTCGTCGATACCGCTCGACGCACTCGACTCCGCGATCCCCGAAGGCGAATTGCATCTCGCGGTGACCACTTATGACATGCCCTGGGATGCAGACGGGGCGCAGATGTATGGCGGGCGCCAGCCCTCGGGCTGCATCGACCGCGATGGTGGCGTCTGGTTTCCCAGCAGCAAAGGCGCGGTTTACATCTTTCCTGAACCTGCGCCGCAATCGCCGGCGCCCAGGTTGCTGCTGACTGGGGTTGCGGTCGACGGACGCGAGATGCCTCTTGCAACATTCCGGTCACTGACTGCGGAAGCCTCGCGTCTTGAAATTTCGTTCGCGCCGCTCTCCCTGCGCTCGCAGAAGGTCACTCGTTTCCGCTACCGGCTCGAGCCGTTCGATCGTGACTGGACTTATGCCGGGAGCAATCGGGTGGCGACATACACCAATCTTCCTGCGGGCCAGTATCGTTTTCGCGTCGTCGCGTTTCCACTGAATAACCCGTCGGTCTCCTCTGAGGCTTCGCTGGTCTTCCGCAAGCAGCCGCATTTCTACGCCACCTGGTGGTTTATCTCGCTGGTTCTTGCCTTCGTGGGCCTGATCAGCCTGGTTGCGTACCGTTGGCGCGTCCGCCTTCTGCAGTTCCGCTTCAAAGCCGTGCTCGAGGAACGCGGCCGGCTGGCGCGGGAAATGCACGACACAGTTATTCAGGGATGCACCAGCGTTTCCGCGCTGCTCGAAGCTATCTCGAGTCTCGAACGCGAAAACGATGCACTGCACGAAGAGTTACTCGACTTTGCCCGGACGCAGATGCGCACCACGATCAACGAAGCGCGCCAGGCGGTGTGGAACCTGCGCCATGGAGACGAGCCGCAGCAGGATATCTCGGCGGCCGCGGCGGTGATCGCGGAACACGCCAGCAGGGAATTCGGAGTCGCAGTGACCTCGCGCAGCACCGGCTCGCCCTTCCCGGTTCCGAACTCGCTGGCTCACGAGATGCTCATGGTCATTCGCGAGGCCGTCTACAACGCAGTGCTGCATGGCAAGCCCGGGCATATCCGGATCGAATTTACTTATGGCGCCGAAGAGCTCGAGTTTACGGTCCGGGATGATGGCTCGGGGTTCGAACCGGGAACCGTCCCTGGCGACGGCCAGCCGCACTATGGAATTACCGGCATGCAGGAACGTGTACGCAGCCTGAACGGCCGCATCGAGTGGATCAGCGCGCGTGGCAAGGGAACCACCGTGCATATTGCGATTCGGCGCTCCGCGCTTTTTCCCGCGAGAGAGAAGATCGGAGCCTAGGTTCTCATTGCAGGGCGGGATCAATACCGATCCGGTGGTCGCGGATCGATGTATGCAGAACCTTTCCGGCAGTTATCGAGACGATTGCCTCCGTTTGCCGCATCGGCATGTGGCAATCGATGCAATTCTCGGCGATTCGACTCCCTATCTTCTTCGCTTCGCCACAGCTCTGCCACCGATGGCACCGCAAACAACGATCCGAATAACTCGCCGCCTTCTGCTCCGGGGCGTGAACGTCGTGGCATGTCGAGCAGGTCATTGTTGGAGAGGACAGATAGCACCGACTCAGCTTTAATAATCCAACCTGGTTTCCGTGTACGTCGATTTGGCTAACCGCAAGGGTGGACGCGGGCGCGAAGAATTGATCCAGTGGTTTGCCCGGCAGGTACGAGAAGGCTGGTAGTAACTGATCGCGCTGCGTACCATTGTGGCAAAGCGCGCACAAATCGATCTGTCGATCGCGCGAGAATCGGGAAGGATTCAGGATGGCCGCCTCCGCGGATTTACCGGGCGCAACTTTCTCCAGCGCGACGTGCTGAGCGCCTGGGCCATGGCAGGTTTCGCAGGAAATACCGTACGCCAGGCTGTTTTTGTCGTAGAGATTCGTCTGAGGATCCTGCGAAAGGGCATGGATGTAGGCCGCGTGACATTCTATACAGCGGGGGTCGGCCCGACGGCCAAAATTCGCTGTGCCGTCCGTATAGCCGGGGCTGTTGATCCATTGATGGCCTTCGGTCCAGTAACTGACCGGTAGCTCATAGAGCTGGTTGTCATGCCAGTAGAGATAGGTCTGTCCGCGGGCGCCGGAACCGACGACGATATCGATGCGTTCTGAATGAAGTAGCTTCCGGGGCCCTCTCTCTGCGACAGCGGTCTGGTAGAAGCCATCAGCGCGTGCCTCCATCAGGAAATAAAGACGGGCATCCGAGTTATCCGCGGGAGCCGCGATCGTCAGGATGTTTGTTGCCGCGGCGAATGATCCCAGGATCGAGTTCTTATCCGGTGGCTGCGACGTAAGGTGGTGAGAAGTATGCAGGTAAGTGGCGGCCTCATTCGAGTGACAGGAAGAGCAGGCCTGGTCGCCCACATAGCCTTCGTGGGTGCCGGTCGCAGCATGGGATTCCGGGGACGGGCTTTGCGCAGTGAGGCCGGAGTAACACGGGATAAGAAAGAAGACACAGCAGAGGCTGAGTCGAGCCACGCGATGGGTCACGGCTTTTGGATGGGATCGGCGGCGGGCGCCGTTTGTGGGTTCATCTCACGATATAGTTGTTTCACTTTGTCGCGGGAGGCGCGAATGTCCAGAAAAAGTTTGAGTTCTTTCTGTGCGTCGTCATTCAGGTTGAGTTTCTTGTCAACCTGGCAAAGCTGGTAGTGGGCTTCGGCGTTCAGCGGGTCGGATTGGACGGCCATGCGCAGATAGCGCGCGGCCTCTTCGTGGTCATCCTGCTTTTCGGCGATGCCGGCAAGGCCCATCTGCGCCAGCGGCTCGCGGGGATCGATGGCGTAGGCCTTTTTGTAGTGCACCAGAGCCTGATCTGTGCGATCCTGCAGCAGCGCGATCCGACCCAGCTCGCATTCCACACGAGCGCTGTCGCCATCGATGTGGATAGCCGACTCCAGTTCTTTGGCCGCTTCCGCCTGGGCGTCCGCGTCGTTGGGCGTGCCTTCCATCAAGGTCTCAGCCAGCTCGAAATGCATTCCCGGCAACCTGGAATCGATGGCGATCGCCCTCCGATAATGCACGATGGCGTCCTTCAGGTCGCCGGCATTGATGAGCCGCTCCGCGATAAGTTGTTCCATGCGTGCCGACCCCGGGGCCAGTACCGCCAGCTTGTTCAGCGTCGTATCCGCCAGCTCGCTGTAAACCCGCTGCACGAAGAACAGAATGTCCACGTTGTCAGGATTCGCGTCGAGCAGGGTACGCAGAACTGCCGCTGTCTTTTCTAACTCGCCCTGTTGATAGTAGAAGTTCGCAAGCTCAACCCCGAGCTGCGCGCGCAGCTTCGGTTCATCCAGCTTCGCGAATGCAGCCTCCATATCGGCCTGCGCCCCAGGCTCTCCGAGCCTTCTCTCGCAAACCGCCAGCAGGGCTTCGGCGCGCACGAGGTGGGGCGCGGCTCGCAGTGCTTCGCGGAACTGCGGCTCGGCCGCGGCACAGTCTCCGCGAAAGAAAGCAATCGCTCCAAGATTCGCATGCGCCTCCACATTTGCGGGGTCGAGCTTCAGCGCTGCGCGGAACGATTCGGCCGCTGTAGCCTGATCGCCCGCTTTGAGCGCAGCCTGACCGTGTTGAAGGTCTGCGGCAAGCTCCGCGGGGGACAGACTTGTGTTTTGGGCGACGGCGGCGGGAGAGCAGGATATGAGGCAGGCGCAAACAAGAGCGATGCCATTCTGCAGCATACCAGGCCGACGCGACAGGAGCACCATGAAGCCCACCCGCACCGTCATTTTATGTCAACGCCACGGAACGCCGGCAATAGCTGATTAAAGCAAAAGGAGGTTCGGAGCCTGACCTCCGAACCTCCGCTATTCCGGGTTTGCAGTTAGAAGCTAAAGCGGCCTCCGAGCTGAATGATTCGGTTGCTGGCCGCAGTGCTGGTGATCAGCCCTCCGCCGACAACGCCCGTGCCGGTTGATGTGGATGGCTGGGAGAAGTTGGGATGGTTGAACGCATTGAAGGAGTCCGCGCGAATTTCAAGATGCAGAGCCTCGTAGATTGCAAAGGTCTTGCCGAGGCTGAGGTCCAGGTCGCGCCAGTCAGGACCGATGAGGCTGTCGCGCTTCGTGTCACCGAAGGTGCCGGACCCCGGTGTCGCGTAGGCATTGGGGTTGAACCAGCCCAGGTAACTCGGGTTAGAGACGCTCGGGTTGCCGACCACGTTTGGCAGCCACGAGAATCCACAACCGCATTGACTGGCTTCGGTACCGCTGTCGTCTGCGCCATTGTTGGAGGTTGTCGGAGTGAAGGGGATGCCGCTGTGAACCTGGTAGACGCCCGTTACGCGCCAGCCGCCCAGGGCCTCGTCTGCCGCTCCATGCAGGCCGACCATCTTCCCCTGGCCGAAAGGCAGCTCATAGGTCGCAGATCCATTGATGGAGTTTCTCATATCCAGAGTCGACAGACCGTAGTTAGCCGCGACGTCGAAGGCGTTTTGCCAGACATTCGGCGTCGCATCGTTGCCCGAACCGGTTCCTGAGTCCATGGTTTTCGACCAGGCGTAATTAAAGATGAAGCTCAGGCCATGCGAATAGCGCTTTTCCGCGCGAACCTGCAGCGCATTGTAGTTCGAGTAGCCATCGAACAGGAATCCGGATATGGAGCAGAAATAAGGATAAGCCGATGGGTCGTTATAACAGCTGTTGTAACTCCCAGTTGCAAATCCAGCCATCTGGCCTGGCGGTACCGCATTGATGTCGCGGGTAAACCCGAGATGAGTGCCCTTGGTGAAGACGTAGCTGACATCGAGCAACAACTGTGAGGGAAGTTCGTGCTGGACCGAAAGCAGCGTCTCCTGATAGTACGCTGCCGGCCGATGTTCCGGGTAATACGAAACATCGTCGTAGTTATACTGCGAATCCGACAAATCGGCGAGGGTTGGATAGGCAACTGAACCCGGAGGGGGTCCCTGGCTAAGGATGAAGGCATTCTGGCCAGTCGTGTAACCCAGCGAGCCATGCGGGTTGAGTCCGACTCCGTATGCCGAGGTATAAGGATCCACCGCCCAGGGCACGTCCGTGATTCCATAGCTGGCCCGGAATGCCCATTTCTGCAGCGGCGACCAGGCGATGCCAAAGCGCGGCGCCCACTCGCTCACGCTGTCCTGGATATCGTTCCGGCCACCCTGACCGCCATAGGTCATCGCGCCCAGGCTGCCTTTCGGCACATACTGTCCGGTGTTCACGACGGTCGGACTCCATGTGCCCCAACGATTCTGCACCTCGCTCCAGCCGCCCTGGTACTGCCAGCGAAGGCCGGCATTCACGGAGAGGTGTGGTGCGACCGTCCAGTAATCCTGGGCAAAAACGCCGGCATTCTTGCTGCGTGCGCCAGTTTCCGGATAGTCGTACACATACCACCCGTACACCTGCCCGAGCAGGAAGTCGGCGTACGGAGAGCCGGTCATCTGGCCGTTGAATTCGAAGTTCCCGGAACTTACATCTCCCCAGTTGGTGTAGTTCTGATTGGATTTGTCGAATTCGCCGCCCATTTTTACAGTATGCCGTCCTTTAATGAGGGTGAAGACGTCCGATTCAACATAGGAACCATCTGCCAGGTCGGCATGGACGCCGCCGTTGATCGCGATTTGGCCGACCGAACCACCATTGTCGACTGTAACGCCGGGAAAAATGTCGGCCGGTGCATTGGAGCCGTAGGTGGGCTCGAGGCCGATGGTGCTGGGATAGCCCTTGCCGTAGGTCGGTGGGATGTACTTGTCGACTTCGCGGATTCCGCCAAAGCGGGCTTCATTCACCATCTTTGAATTGATGGTCCACACGTCGGTCAGCTGAGCGTCCTGGTTGTAGTTGTTGCCATAGGTACAGTCGAAGCCCAGTGAACAGAACGCATCCAGGTTGTAGGTGGGAGAGATGGGAAAATCGATGTAGCTTCCTGACAGCTTATTGTTCTGCGTAATCGCGTAGTCGACCTTGGCCGAATACCAGGAGGAAAGCGTAGTTGTACTTTGAACTACCTGGTAGTTATTCAGATAGCCGGGAAGGTTCGGCGCTGGGAAATACTTCTGAATGTTGATCGCGACGGGGTCGAGGGTACCGGTAATGCAATTTCCCGGGTAGGGCGTGCCTGTTGAGGGGTTGTTGATAGCGGTGGGGAAGCAGCCCGCCTCCATGTTCGTCGTCCCATTCGCGCCGCGCGTGGGGACCGTAGCAAAGTAGCTGCCCGAAGTTACGCTGGGGTTGCGCTGATAGGTGAAATAGAAGAACAGCTTGTCCTTCCGGATCGGGCCTCCGACGCTTCCGCCAAATTCGTTCCAGTGTTCGGGCGCCGTGGGGCCGGTGCGCTGGAAGAAGCCTCTCGCATTGAAATCGTTATTCTGGTCGAACTCGAAGAGCGTTCCATGCCATTGGTTGGTGCCGCTCTTCATGATCACGTTGAAGGCCGCCACGCCATTACCATACTGTGCGCCGAAGTTGCTGGTTTGCGCGTCTACCGTGCCGATGGCGTCGATGGGGGGATAGTTGTCACTGGCATTTTGATCGCGAGGTTGTGTGGCCGTGGATCCTTCAATCAGGAAGTTGCCGGAATAGCCCTGGGTGCCATTGACGCCAATTCCCTGGCCGGAAGGATCCTGGCTGCCTCCCCCGTTGACGCCCGGCAGCTCATTCGTCAGTTCGTTGTACCAGATACCGCCCACGGTTGGAGCATTCTTCACTTCGCGCTCGTCGAAGTTCGTGTTCTGGCTCGCGTCCTCAGTCTGGAGCAGAGGAGCGGCAGCGGTGACCGTGACTTTTTCAGTGGCTGCGCCGACCTGCAGCGTTGCGTCGATGCCGAGCGTCGTCAGCTGCAGGGTAATGCCTTCGCGCACATAATCCCTGAACCCCGGTTTGCTGAAGGTCAAGGTGTAATTACCCAGCGGCACCGAAGGGACATCATAAATGCCCGCGCCATTTGTAACCGTGTTGATGGCAACTCCAGTCTGCACATTCAGAATCGATACCGTGGCGCCGGCGATCACTGCATTGGAGCTGTCCGTCACCGTTCCCTTGATCTCGCCCGAGTTTGCGTTCTGGCCGATCGCGCTGTGGCTCATCGCCAGTACTGCTGCGATCACCAGCACCGACATCAGTCTTGTTTTTATTGAAGTCAGTCTCATTGCGTGCGCCTCCGTACCAATTTCTGAAAAACCGATGGTCCGGCAGCGCATCTCGCAGCCGAACCTCTCTCTGTCTCGCCGTCTCGTCGCGGACTGGAGTCCGCCCTGAACCTTGAGGGCCCTCGACCCCGGCGTGAATCCGCTTACATTCAGGGGCGGGAACAAGGTTTGCAGCCGTCCAGCATCCTATGCCGAGGGAAGAAGAGGAGAAATCCGTCCAAAGTCGGATTGGCCGTCTTTTTTTGAATGAAGGTAACCCCTGCTATTGTCAGGGCTTCGCAAACGCGCCCGCCAGCGCAAGAAAACATGCGAGCGCGACGGCATCGTCAACCTCGTTTGGAGCAGTCCGACCTTCGTCGGATGCCAGGGTTGGTCTCGTCAGCTACGGTTATCCGCAGTTCTCATGCGGCGGCCCCGGGGCCGGAACGCACTGAGACCTCTGGCTCGAAGACCATCCGACGGTGAACCAAATTCGATGATGACGAGATTGCGCGGTAGAACCGGCGCACAGCGGATGGCCAGGAACCTGGTGCTCCTGGCGATTCTTTGCGGTGGGGCGGGAATCTTTTCCGGTGCGGCGCAGCAGCCCGCCGAGCCCACCGACATCAGCCCCATCGACGGCGAGGTCTACTACCTCATCAATCAGTTATCGGGTCTGCAAGTGGATCTGCATGGCGGGTCGAGCGCCACCGGCGCGATGCTTGTGCAGCAACCCCACAGTTTCACATCGCTCACGCAGCGATGGGCGATGACAAAGCTGTCTGCGAATCTGTGGGCCATCAGCAATCTGTCCAATGGTCTCTGCATGGACGCGAGCGCGGCTGCAGGATCGACCGCGACGGTGCAGAATCCGTGCGCGCCCGTGACTGCGACGCAGCAATGGACTCTGAGCGCAGCATCGAACGGCTATGTCACGCTGCTCAATCACGGCACGGGTCTGCTGCTCGACGTCACCGGCTCATCGTCGACGGCTGGCGCCGCGCTTGATCAGTCCGCGGCCGCATCAATACCAACACAGAGCCAGCAGTGGCTGCTGCGTCCGGCTTTCTTTCGCGGTATCGACAATGCGCTGCTCGAGAAGCAGGAAGAAGAACGCGCGGGCAACAGCATTCCGTGGTGGCGGGATGCAGGGCAGACGCAGGATGTCCTTGCGATGCTGAAGAACCACGGCGTGAATATGGTGCGTCTGCGTCCAACGTCGGCGCCTCCCTACAGCACCCTCACGCCGAATGGCGCCGGCGGCATTCCCGCAACCTGTACCGGTAACGGATGCTATGCGGAGACGGATTCGGTGGATCTGGACCTGGCGAAGCGCGCGAAACAGCTTGGCATGTCGGTTGAACTGACCCTGCTCTTCGACGGTGGATCCTCTACCTCGGTTCCTGGCGCGTGGTCGAGCGATTCCCTGACACAAGCCGAGACCGATCTCTACAACTACGTCAAAACCGAAGTGGAGGCCTATCGTTCGGCGGGCGTGATGCCCGATATGGTCACCATCGGCAACGAGGTCGACACAGGATTCCTCGGCTCTCTCGGCTCGCCGACCGGCAGCAGCTTCGCTCCGTTTGCCGCGCTCGAAACGCAAGGCATGCAGGCGGTCCTCGATGCGTCCTCTGACCCCTCGATCGGGCCCGCGCTTCCGCCTCCGATTCGGTGTATCCACATCACGCCGGCCTGGGATCCGACGAACTTCTTTGGCTATGTCAACACCAACAACATCCCGTACGATGCTGTGTGCCAGAGTTACTATCCGTTCGACCACGGTCCACTTACCACGGCACAGGCCAGCGCGAGCAACCCGAATGGAGAGCCAGTCGAACAAACGGCGCTCACCAACGCGGCCAACTCCATTGGCAAGCCGATCTTCATCATCGAAACCGCGGAACATTACGAGGGTGGCTTCGCATCGAACGATCCCTGGTATCCAGCCACCCTTGCCGGGCAGCGTCAGTTCCTCATCGACCTTGACAGAGTTATGAAGGGGCTTCCCAACAACCTTGGCATGGGCATCGAATACTGGGACCCGGCGGGCGTTAATCTTCCCAACCCGGGAGGATATAGCAACGGCGATGGCGGCGCCGATGCTATCTATGTCTGGAACGGGCTTACTTTGTTCGACAATGCGGATACTTCGGGGAGCTCGCAATCGTCGGCGCCGAATTATTCTGCGATTCTGCCCGCGGCCGATGCGCTCGGAGGCAAGCTCGATCCGGCCCTGACTTACAAACTGGTGAACGTCGCCAGCGGTCAGGTGCTCGAGATCGCCACCAGCACGGGATCCTCAGGTATCCCGCTCACCACGGTAGCCGACAGTGGCGTTGAGGCGCCCGCCGAGCAGTGGACCCTCAGCAGTGACGGCAACGGCTTCTTCCAAATTGCGAATCAGGATTCCGCCAGCGGCCAAACTCCTGAAGTCCTCGACGCGGGCGGCTCGACGACTGCCGGCGCCCCTGTGGTCGCAGCGGCAGCCAGTTCGGGTTCGACCTCGCAGCAATGGAACATCGTGACTATGGGCAACGGCACTTATGCCGTGGTCAACTATCTCAGCGGATATGTTCTGGCAGCGGCCGGTGCCTCGATCCAGCAACAGGCGCCCTCCAGCACAACCGCCGACTGGATCACGCCAGCCAGCTCTGCACAACAGTGGTTACTCGTACCGGTGCACATTTCCGCGGGCGCAGTTGTCGTCGCGCAACCGGGCTTCACCCTTACGGGCAGCGCGTCGAGCCTTAGCATTGCTGCAGGCGGTACTGGCAGCGTCGATCTTACACTTACGCCGACCGGAAGTTACCTGGGCACCATCAAAATGAATTGCTCAACCACCATGGTGAACGTCGCGTGTGCCTTCAGCCCCTCGAGTTACACAGCGAACGGATCGGACACGGTATTGACCGGCAGCGTAACCATTGCCTCGACGTCGTCTGCGGCGCTGGCGAAGCCGCCCACCGGCAGCGAGCGAACCATTCTGTCTGCATCGATCATCGGGTTTCTTCCCTGCGGCGTTATCCTCCTTTATTGGCGGAGAAAGGTTCGCGTACCTGGTACGGGGATATTGCTTGTCGCGCTTCTGGCCTATGCCACGGCCCTCACGGCCTGCGGCGGAGGCAATTCGGAGGGAGGCGGAGGAGGCGGCGTTGATACGCAGCCAGTCACGGGCACGGTGACCATCGTGGCTACAGGCTCCAGCAACAATGTCACACAATCCGTCACCGTGAGTCTGACCGTCCAATAGCCGAGCGGGCCGTCAACACGGATTCAGTTCCTCGCTAACGCTGTATCTGGATCTCGTACCATGTCGTCACCGGCCGACCTAACTCGATCACCCACTCGTCACCTTTCTTTGTCGCTGCCAGTGCAGGGCCCTCCGGCTGGCCCGCGCCATCGATCGGTTGCAATGTCACGGCTCGCGCGCCGTTCAGCCGCCGCAGTGTCAGCGTTCCCTTCACTTGCTCGATCAACGTCGGGGACTCGCCCCAGTTGGTTACATCGGTGCCAGCCACATTCCATTGCTGATTGCTGTTTTCGACGCGGCCGCCCGCCACCAGCAGCAGTTTGGCCGCTTCGGCAATCGGCTTGTCGTCCAGCGAACTCAAGAGCACGCTGCAGAACGTGTTCTCGACGTCGACTGCAAGATTGCTGTCCGATTTGCCATTCGCTCGCAAGAATCCAATCAGCGCCTGCGTGCGCGGCGTATCGACACTGACCATGCCGTTCTTCTGCGCCGATATAAGCCACGCAAGCTGCTGTGTGTCGGAGACAATCGGCTGCGGGGCCGGATCTTCAGGAAAAGCTTTTGCAGGCGGTCCATTCAGCGACGAGATACGCACCTCATGCTCCAGCGGCAACCAGAGCGGAAAGCCTGGCGTGAAATACGGCCGTTCCGTTCCAGGCAACAGCATGCTGTCGAAAACCTGCTGCTCGGAGTAAGAGCGTTCGTTGACGCTGTGTGCTTTCGCGACGTCGCCGCGCAAAAACATCAGCGCACCCTCTGCCAGTTCCGGCATCTTTACCGGGTCGAGCGAAATGTCGAATGGATCGCCAACATAGGGCTTCCACGCCGCATCGCTCTTTGGCTCGAAGGTGTACCACATGATGTCATCCCAATCCTGCAGCAATCCATAACTCGCCAGAATCGGAATTCCTTCGCCATCGTAATCATTGGGGAAGGGATTATTCACCTCACTCACCGTGTACGGCTTGCCTGCAATTGCCGAGCGCGATAACTCGACCACCGTGGAATTCAACGGGTCGTTCACCATTGGCGACTTACGTACGTACACTTCCGGATGTTCCCAGTAGTCGTGCCCGTCGATGACATCCATCGATGTTGTTGCGCGCAGTATCGGATAGCCGCTGTTGGAGTGGCTATGGTCGGCGGTCGCCATCACCAGCGACTTAGATCTCAGCGTCTGTTTCAGGTACTTCTCCATGTCGTCGAAGTAATCGCGCTGCACGTCGTTGTAGAACTCCGCTTCCGCATTAAACCGCAGCGGCTGAGCTGACGCCGCCTGCCCGCGCCATTGCATCAGCGGAACCGGCGCATCGGCTGCTGCCTTACTCATCGACCGCAGCAGCGCGATCTGCTCCGGCGTGCGATGCTTCGCCAGCCACGCGTTGTACATCCCGGTCAATTCCTGCAGATAGAATGGCGAAGGCGCGCGATACCCGATGTCGAGAGCATTTTCGTTATTGATTTCTACCAGAGCGACCGCCGGATCGGCTGTGTACTTCACCTTTGTATAGGGATTCAGGTGGTCCAGCAGTTGTTGTGCGTACTCCTTCTGTAACTCGATCAGCCGTTTGTCGTAGAGCGACGTCCCTTTCGATCCCTGATGCAGAAGCTGCGCATCCTCTACGCCGTCCGCAGTTTTGAAAGGCCGTCCAACCAGCAAATTGAAATCGATGTAGATGCCTCGCTTCTCCAACTCAGCGATGAAGAAGTCTTCGCGGTCGAAGGCTTCTGTGTCGAGCGCTCGGGTATCCGGGCGCTGCCGATCGATCAGGCCGCGCGGAGTTTCCAAATCGAGGAACTGGAAGCGCACGCAGTTCACTCCAAACCGCGCCAGGGTTGCCGCCCAGAACGGCGCGTCCTCCTTTGACGGAATCTGCTGCGAGCCTGGGCTCCAGTCCGTAATATTCACGCCCCACAGGCGAATCCGGCGCCCGTCGCCAGTCGCCAGGTGACCCTCCTTCACCTGAATAAAGCCGTGCTTTCCGGCGGGGGCGTCGAGCAGGAACGACACATCCACCGGCGATGGCGACTGCGCGCCGCGTCGATGATCCATCGAGAACGGCGTCATGCCGGCGGTAGTCTGCGCAGACAAATCGATGCGCGCCGTCCCGGCAACCAGCAGGGCGACGATCAACGCCGCGGAAATTCTCATGAATTCCTTTCCTGGAAGAGCACCCGGACTGCATGCTCATGAGGGTTTGCAGGGCTCTCCGGATGGTCCGGGGAGTGCAGCACCAATGTATTCGCTCCGGTGCGTTCAGCATATCCGCCGGAAGTCGGATTGCCGGGTTCGTTTCGTGGTTTCGGACGCAACGTCGATAGTGGCGACGTCTAAGTCAGACAACTACGAAGCCTACCAAGCATCGAAACGAATCGATGGTGGGTATCTCTTGTCTCCCCGTCCGAAGAGACCTACGAGGGATTCGCGCCGAGAGGCCGATAGTGGACCCATTCAAAGTCGATGACTCCTGGATCGGTGGCCGCGGTGGTGCAGGCGAACCAAGACGGCCGCGGACCCTTCCACCAGCTGCTGCTGATCCGAGCCAGGAGTTTCTGGCGCTCTGGAAAGACGCCGATGCGGATGTTTCGATCCTGCAGCAGGCAAATCCGAATACGCCGGAATCTCCAGCCCTCAGTGGGCGATTCGGGTTTGATCTTAATGGGACTTCCCGTATTGGTTGGGCGCGCCTGGCGTGGAGACGCTGCCAGTGACCTGTGCCGCGGATGCGTGCTCCCGCGTCAATGCAGTGGTGAGGGTGATCCCGGCGCCGGAGACCTGTGCGCCGACGGCATGCGCATGAGTGAGCGGCGCGGTGACGGTGATTGCGGCGGGACCTCTCCTGGTGACCGAGACAACAACGGCAGTCTCGAGACGTGCGCCATTGTCCAGGGTGATGGTTTGGCCGGCGCTGAACCCCGTCGTGGCGGCAACGGGGATCATGGTCGCGCCAGCGTCGACGGCGGTGCGCACGGTGGTGGCGCCTGCGGTGCCGACCGTGGCGATGACCGCCGTCTCGAGGTTCGTGCCGGTATCGATCCGAATCGTCTGGCCGGGGTGAAAGCCTGTCACGCTGTCGACCTTGATATTGGTCGCGCCGGCGGTTGAAGCGGCTGCCAGAGCGGTGGCGGGTGACGTCACGAAATCGGTGCAGTTGCTGGCGGTGTCATGGCCGTCGGGGAAGCGGCCCGCGCTGGTATTGAATGCAGTGGCCGAAGCGGAGGGGCCTAAGCCGCTGCCCGAGCCAGGTGCGGTCACGAAGCAGCCTCTCTCTTCTGGGCCGGATGTTGCCTGATAGCCCTGGGCTGCCCATGGATCGACGAGGGCTCCGTAGTTAAGGCTGTCGACCACCAACCCAGCGGCATCGCGGAGGACCATGCTGCCGGAGTTGAGGGAGACGGTGAGATCGAAGAAGGGAACATTGGTGGAAAGGGTGGGGCCTCCGAACCACTGATTGGGAGTGGGTGCGCCACGATAGCCCGCAGTCGTGACCGCGGTGTCGCGCACGGCTGCATCGATTGCGTGGCTGCCGGCGAGGGCGCGGTCGAGAGTAACGCCGGTACCCAACGGCAGGATGGGTTCGTCGCTCGAGTGGGCGAAGGACGTTGCAGGCTGAAAGCTGATGCCCGTTCCCCGATCGCTGAAGGGAAGGTTGGAAGCATGGCTGAAGCGCAGCGGAGCGGCCAGGTCGAGGCCCGTGCCTGGAACGATTGCCTCCTCGCCACCGGTATGCGCGAGGTCGAGTGCGGGCGTGAAGTCGATGCCTGTGCCGTTGGGACCCGAGGTGCCGACTGAGGTGATCGTGACGGTGTTGTGGTGCGCGGGAGTGCCAAGGTTTAACTTGTCGCCCACAGCGATACCGTTCACATTGCGAACCTTAATATTGGTAGCGCCCGCGGGAGCATCCGACGCGAGATTCACGCGCCTGGCCTGTGTGCCGACCGATGTGACGGTGACGGTCTCGATCCCATGGCCGACGCTGTCGATGTCGAGCCGGATTTTGTCACCGACGGAGATATTGGCGACAGACGTCACCTTCATATTGGTAGCGCCGGCAGGGGCGTCCGCCGCGAGATAGGCCTGCGTACCCGGTTTGCCGACTGCGGTGACGGTGGCCACCTCGTACCGCTCCATGGTTCCTGCGACCGAGGGGAAAGTGGCGCCGTAGCCGAGCGCGATTTTCTCGCCCACGACGAAGTTGGACACACTGGTGACGGGAACGTTGGTCGACCCCACCGGGAGGGTGATGGGTCCATCAGGAAGGGGTTGCCACAACGTCGTATTGTTGCCGGCCGCCGTTCCGATGCTCAAGATTTTGCGGGTTTCCGCGCTGGAGCCCTGGTCGATGCTGACGGTATCGCCGACCGACATGCCTGTAGTGCTCCTGACGTGGATGGTGGTATCGCCCGTGCGCGCGGGGACTGCCAACCCGGAGTTGGAGAGGCCGAGCAGATAGAAACCGCCGGCGGCGAGGTTCGTCCTGCCCGGGATTTTGATGGTCGAGAAGATGGCCTGTTGGGTCGTGTGCGCGGTCAGGGTCCAGTTGGAGATGTCGACGCTACGAGCGCCGGCGTTGTAGAGCTCGATGAACGAGTCTGTCGAATCGGTGGGGGGACCGGCGCTGATGCGGAATTCGTTGATCCGGATCGGGCTGACGTTGCGTATTTTCTCCGTTGTTGTCTCGGATCGTTGCGCGCCGCCGGTTTGATTCGTCCACGAGACGTGGCCGACGAGGTCGCCATTGAAGGCGGCCGGCCCCGATGTGATTTTGAAGGCGGCGCTCACGGTCGCACCGGGCGCGACGGGTTCAGCGAACGTCTTTGACCTGTCAGAGGTGCCTTGAACGACGGCGGTCCACTGTTTGTTGGGGAGCGAGATGCTCAATTTCACGGCGGCCGCGGGTGCTCCCGTCGTATTTGTGAACGTGAGGGTGGTGTCCTGCGAGGACCCGGGCGAGAACGTCTGCAATCCTGGCGGAGTGTCCAAGGCCGACGCGGGCGCGAGGCGCAACGGCTGCACGCCGTATCCGGCAGCCACGATATTCGCCTGCACCAGCTGGTCGGTCGCATCGGCCGGGAAGGTGCCTGCGGCGGTTATCGCGCCTTCATAGAAGGTGCCCTGCGAGCTATTGCTGTTGTCGCCGCCGTTGCCCAAAAGGATGGCGCCCTGCTTCCGCATCGGGTCGTAGGTGGAGTTGACGCGCGGTCCACTGAACATGACCGCAAGGTCGCCCTGCTGCGCGTCGCCGCCCATGGAGGTCCAGTGGTGCGGTTCGCCTTTGGCCATGGCGGTGACGAATCGCCAGGTGATGTTGGGCAGGCTGGCACAGAGTTTGGTTCCATCGGGGTTGACGCATCCGACGAGGTTGTTTTCCTGATCGGTCATGATCCACGGGCCGGTCTTTGTCCCGTGAAACCAGGGAGTGGCATCGCCGTAGTAGGCGGTTTCCATGGTGCCGTTATCGTCGTCGCGGCTGTCGATTTCGGCGTTGCCATAATCGAAGCAGCAGCCGGAGTTGAAGTGGCGCCCATTAATGACCCAGTATTGTCCTTCGGCCTGGTCGTCGACGGCGGTGCCCTTTGGGTCGTCAATGCGCAGGCCCATGCCGGGCTCGATGAAGACGCCGTAAACTTTGTGACCCATGATCGTAATCGGCGCCATGTCAGCGAGGGGGATGTTGTTCAACCCGCCCATGGCCGGGCCGCTGAATCCGCCTCGAGGGGCCTGGGTGAGGTTGTTCTGTTTGGGGGACTGGTCGTAGATGGTGGTGATCCAGCAATACGTATTGGCACAAAAGGCGTCCTGCGCGGCGGCGTCGGCGTATCCGCCTGCGTCCGGAAGCGGCGAGGCGACGGGCGGGGTGACGCCGATATCGAGCGTCTTGCCGTCGGACTGGCGCACGACTTGATAAAGCGGGCCATTGTACGAGGCGTAGAGTGCTCGCGTGGTGCTATGGGCAGCGACGCAGGGATCGCCAGCGGCGGTGTAGATGTCGCACGGGCCTTTCGGTCTTGACGGAGCGGCATCGGGTGCGGCGCTGGCCGTTTGCGCCATCATCACGGTGACGCCCATCAGAGCGGGCGCCAGCACCATCACAAATCGCTTCATCTTCAGTTGGCTGTTCCTCTGGCGAGTTAGCACCGGGACAGTTTACTCGGGAGGGGCGGATTCGGTGTTTTCCTGGGCGAAACTGTCCGGGACGCAGCCTCTGAAAGATGTGTTACGGCAACTGGGCTGGAGCGAGATTGAGGACGAAGTTTATGCGCTGCGTGGCGATGTCCGGCGCAGGATGGTCCTCGATGAGGCCTTGGCCTGCAAACCGCCGATAGCTTCCGGCCTGCCCCGGGGCTGCGACCTCGACGAACTCGACCGACTGTGGCGGGCCGGGGATGCGAGCCCCGAACCAATGCGGGTCGTCTCGCTGAGTCCACGTGACGAGAGCCAGCACCGCGCCCGCCGGATACGACGGAAGCTGCGCAACGTCGCCGCGCGCATGAACAGCCTGTATGGCTGCGTTATTGCCGTAGAGCGTTGCAGTCGTATGAGTCCCGGGATCGACGTACATAGTGATCGCATTCCAGCTGAGCGGTTGCCACGGCAGACTCGCCGGCACGGCCGCGGCCTGGTTGTTCATGACTTCGTCGCCGGGAACGCGCGCCGACGAAACAGGCATGGTGTAGACGTGATCGTTTCCGCGTACGGGCAGGTGGCAGGTTGTGCATTCGTCGACGAAGCGCGCGTCCTTGCCGTAGGGCTGCAAATCAAGCCCTCGCCAGCGCCCCCAGCCCCACCCATCGGTAGCCTTGTAACGCTGCGCATCCTTCACCATCAACTCGACCTGCACAAAGTTGCCGGGATCGCGCAGACCATCCGGACCGGGAGTTTGTTGCCAGGCAATTTTGGCAAAACGCGATCCGTCCGGCCAGGGAGTGATGTTTCCCGACTGGGCGGCCTTCAACGCAACATCATTAGCAAGGATGAAGCGAAAAGTGTTGTTGTCTCCGCGGTCGGTTGTGCTGATCGGCGTCCAGTTTTCGGAGGTTGGATCGAAAGGGAATCCGTTTAACTCCGGCTGTACCTGCGCCAAATTAACCGGCGCGGCGGCTGAACCGGGCTTCGCCGTACCGTTGCCGGGCGGATTCGATGCGAATGTCCACGGGCCAAGATACGCTTTCAGCGTTGCGAGTTCCTGCGGCGTCACCTTCGCCTCCGGATGGAGGGCGAGGAACCTCGGCAGGGGCATTGCGCCCAGCTGAACCATGTTCACGGCTTCGTAGAGCGCAGCCTTCTGCGCGGCGGCAGGTTTTGAACCCAGCGTCGAGAAATTCAGGTGCTCGCGTGCAGTGAGGACATCCCGGCGCACGAGCCAATAGCCCGGCTCTATCTGGTCAAACCATGCAAGCCGACGCTGGCCGGAGTGGCAGCTGTAGCAGTCTTTCTCGAGGATATGGCGAACTTCGGGGGGAGCCTGCACCTCGGCTGTCGTGGGTTGGGCTGGAATGAGGGGATGTACGAGCTGGAGGAGCGCAACTGCGACCACTCCCGCAATCACGAGCTTGCCAATCATCTTCATGCTGTTGCTCCCCTATTGGGTGATGCCGCACATTGGCGATGCGTTTCGAAATTGCGGGTTTCACGCCATGCGGGCCGAGGATCATCGCCGATCGACCCGCGACCGGGACAGCAGCGACGGCAACCACGGCCAGGATGAGAATTGCTTTCATAATATTTTAGAATCGGTTGACGTCGACCACTGCCTGACCAAATGCCTGCGGGGCTTCCTGCGGCAGGTTGGGGTAAACGCCGCCGGTGATGATGCACTACTCATATTTGCCCGAAAACTTGTTGCAATACGCCGCGCTGGGCGCGGTGTCAACGTGGTCCGGGTCGTGAAGGAAGCTGATAACGAGCGCAAGGACCGGTCCGATCTGCAGGAGCATCAGAAACAGCTCAATAGCTCTTCACATGCCACCCATCCTGATGCTCCTGATCGGCTCTTCCCGCAAGCCGTAACGACATGCGGAGCTGTTCATTCTTGATGAGCAGCTCAGAAATCCACTGCTCCAGTCTGCAGAGCCGGTCACACCATTCCTGCTCAATTGCTCGGCTCGCTAATCTCAGGTCCGAGAGGTTTGCCGTTCTCTGCGCCGAACCGGTGACGCCGGGTTCGGAAGGGCTAGCCTGATGAATCACCTGGGCGATCCCTTCCTTATCGATTCCAGTTTCTTCCTGAACCCGGGCGGCAGACTCAACTGGCGCGACCATTCCGATCTGATCGAGTACCGTGCGGAATGCTTCACTGGATTCGACCCAATTGAACGTAGCCATTGCGTACCTCCTCATCGGCCCGGTGGGGATTTCTCTGTACGAAGTCCTGGTCGTGACAACGCCCACAATCAGCGTAACTATCGTCAGCATGAGCGCAATCGTCACGTTGAACAACATTGCATACGACAGTTTTCCCGCTGCATTTTTCTACAGGCGATGAAGTATCGGGGAAGGGGAGACCGACAGCCCATGTTTCGCTGCCCGACGCCAGGCTAAGTACGGGCAAACGGTGACGTGGATTCAATATTGATTTTTCCAGGATTGCCGAGGCAGATGCTTCCTCGGGTTACGCCGTGGTGATGGCATTACTTTCAACAGACATGTGCAAGGGGGCCTGCAGCGGGTTGGCGGTGGCTTGCAAAAGCAAAGTGAATGTCACGCCAGAGCGGTACCAGGATCGAAATGAGATTCCGGATGAGCGCGATTAGGTCGGCGCATCGCGTCGCAAAAGAAGGCCATGGTCTGCTGAATGCTTCAGGATTTGTTCTTCCAATCTCGCAGCAGCCACCTGAAGATCGGGCGCCGCGCCGGTCGGCTTCCCGGTTCACCTCGTTGGCCATAACCTGCACGGTGTGCGCAACATCTTGATTGAACCCATCACTGCTTTCGCGACCTCCCCAGGCAAATCCCTGGCGGGTCTTTGCAATCGATAGTCTGAAAATGTGAGTTGGACCAGGAGCAGCGTACGCGGTAACGGCTCCCATTTCCTGACTGCGCATCATTCATGCCACTCAAGCCACAGATCCGGCACTGCCCGTTGAGCTGGACCTCGATGACCGGATTCGGTCTGAGGAGCGGTAGCGGGTGCGTCAGCGCATCAATGCATTGCAGAAAAACATTGGCTCCCGGGCCCCCGTTCGCATAGCCGCGGGCCGGTCAAACAGGCCTTGCTGGAGCAGCCCGGCAATCTGACGCCGACGTGCTGATCATGGGAAAAAGCCCTCAATCAGGTTTTCAGCGGCGTTTGCGGGATTCGACCTACGCGATGGTGCCCGACTCACCATTTCCGGTTCTCAGTGTCTGATTGCCTCAGTTCGCAAGGACGAAGGATTCAGGCAAAGGCCCCGGGCAGTCGATTTCGACACGTAGCTTTCCTTCGAAGCGACACCGAGGAGCGTCCTGGAACCACGCCTGCCGATTTCGTGGGTGAAGCACGCGATTGCATCCGAAGAGGTTTTGTCCCGGCCTCGCCGATTCCATCGCGGGGGCAGTCGTCCACGCCCATTCTGCGCTATACTTCGGCCGATCCTGAATTCGGGATGACGGAGCCGCGCATGTCCGCCCCCCCACTCCTGCAATCATCCACTGATATTCATGCCAAAGCCCTGGCCATCAATCTGGAGGCTTCCATCTACGGGACGTTTGCCGAGATTGGAGCCGGTCAGGAAGTGGCCCGTTGGTTTCTCAGCGTTGGCGCAGCTTCGGGAACGGTTGCGCAAGCCATCTCGGCGTACGACAAGACCGTCAGCGACGACACGTACGGCGCTGGCACGCGCTATGTCTCCAGGGAGCGCCTCCTGGCGATGCTCGACTATGAATACCAACTCCTCCTCGGCCGACTCGCGAAAGAGCGCGGTACCCATACCCGATTTTTCGTTTTTGCGGACACCGTCGCCACCCGAAATTACCAGGGAACCAATGAGCAACACGGATGGCTCGGTTTCCGCTTCCAGGCTGAACCCGACGGCCAGCCCAATCAGATTCTTCTCCACATCAATCTGTGCGATCCCACAGCGCAGCTCCAGCAGCAGGCCGTTGGCACGCTCGGCGTCAATCTGATCCATTCCGCCCATCAGCGGCGATCTTCTCCGGCCATCTTTCTTTCCAGCCTGTTCGACGATTTATCCCGTGAACGGCTCGAAATCGACGTTCTCGAACTTGCTGGTCCGGTCTTCGCCGGGGAAGACTCCCGCCTCTGGTGCCTGGAGATTCTCCGTGCCGGCATGTCCCATGCTTTGGTCTTCGACTCCACGGCTCAGGTGGTCGAGCCGTCCACTCCTCTTCACAAGCGTCCCCTCCTCGTGCAGCGTACTTTACGCGGCCATTCCGGCCCATCGGCCGCCGAAGCCTTTCAGACCGCGCGACAGATGTTCCTGGCTGAAGGGACTCCCTCCGACCGAGAACCCTTAACCGTCCTCGAGGTCACGACTGGCAATCTCGATGGCTCGGCTGCCTCCGATAACGCGGAGCTGCTCGCCCTGATCGAGCAGCTTGCCCCTTTAGGCACGGTTGTCGTCACCGATTACAAGGAGGGCTATCAGGTCCTAAACTATGTTCGCCGCTATACCGCTGCGCCCATCCGGGTGGTTCTCTGGCTCTCGATGTTTCTTCAGAACATGGAAGACACGGTGTATGTGTCCGCGCCCGGCGCCGTGCTGGAGAGCTTCGGCCGATTGCTCTACACCGACGTGACGGTCTTTGTCGCTCCCATGCGCAGGGAATCGTTGGTGGCCGCGCTCGGCACCCTGCCCGAAGGTCTTTTGCGGGAGTCCCCCGGCCGCGATCTTCTCACGCTTGACGACTTCCTTCCCAGATCGCCGCTGGACCACCTCTTCCGCTATCTTCGCGCCGCTGGCCGCATCGTTCCACTGAAAGAAACGCAGGCCAAAACCTAACCAGGACGCCGGATGGTCACGATAGGATGCCAACCGCGCCAGGCGCTCCTGCAAATGCGGCGGCAGCTGGTATCGGAGCCCCGCCTTTGCCGTGGCCGATTTGAGCAGGCTCTGATTCAGCGCGTAGGAGGTACACAACAGGCATCCGGCGAGATGTTGATCGGCGCTGGCCAGCTGATCAGGTGTGAGCTCACCGTCCACCAGAGCATTCAGGATGAAGTGAGACAGATGATCGCTCATGCGCGAGACTCCCTTGACATCGTGTGTTGCGCCCCAAGCGCCGTGCGCAGGGCAAGCCGCGCCCGTGCAATCCGTGACATCACCGTTCCGATTGGGATCTAAAGGGCGATGGCAATGTCCCTGTACTTCATCTCTTCCACGTCACAGAGGAAAATGACTTCCAGCAGCGCCTCCATAGCCGCCCGGAGAGCAGCGCGGTCTGCCATCTGAAGCAGGTTCGCTTCCAGCGTCTGCCAATCGATGGCGGCCTCCGGATAGGCCGCAGGCCCCGACTCTCCTCCTTCCTGCAGCTCATCTTCGAGGGCAACCGTACGATTGGCAGCCAATCCGGCACGAGACGTCAGGTAGGTATTCCGGAGAATGCGAAAGATCCATGCCTTGAAGTTGCTGACGGCTCAAAGGATGCGAATCCGCGAAGCGCCTTGAGAAATGTCTCCTGCACCAGGTCCTCCGCGTCGGCAGCGTTGCGAGAGAGCCAGAAGGCAAGGTTGTAGAGCGAGGGGATCAGCGGCAATACGAGATCCTCAAACGGAGAGGTTTGCTGGCCAGCTTCGTAAGCCCGTTGCTTCCGTGGGAACCGGATCGTCACAACCGTACTATTTCATCTTCTCTCCAGAGATGAGAACTGGAATCGGGCAAAGTTATTCCCACAGGCAGGGAATAATTTGGATGAAGCGCAGTTTGCATCGATGGAGGAACTCCCATGAATGATGCGAATTGCGTTAACCCCCTGGAACCCCTGGTTCAGGGAACCGACGCTGCAGAAGCAGCACAACCGAACCCCGTGTCAGGGTCGCCTGGTGCACCCCTTTGGGGATGCGGGTCTGCTTGCGGCGCAATCCGCGGACACGCCGCTCCTGAACAACACCCAGATGCCGCCCGGCGTGCGCACGATTCTGATTGAGAAATGTGCCGACCGCCACTCCAATCAGGCTCACGCGCCTTTCTATCGCCACTTTGCCCCGGCCTCGTGGCTCATGGAGCGCGATATTGTCGAGGCCAGGAAAGCGATGAATCTTTCGCTGTGGGATACCTACTCGGCAGACCAGCGACAGACACTGGCGGCGGAAATGGTGCAGCAGGCAAAATCGCGCGAGATGCCTCCCATGCAGTATCGAATGATTCACTGGAACGCGCGAATCGCCGACGCCGATGTAAGAACATTCAGCGTGTGGGTACACGGGGCGCAAATCATGCCGGCAACCGCCATGGTTGCCGGAGCAGGCGACCCCATCAGGGGGAGCGCTCTTCGAAAAGCGCTGCACCGGATGTCATGCGCTGACGCAAAATCACGAAGGTCCTCGATTGCAGGGAGTCTACGGGCGGACTTCCGGCACGGTGGCTGATTTTGCATATTCCTCGGCGCTGAGCAAGGCCCACGTCGTCTGGGACGATCAGTCGCTGGAGAAATGGCTTACCGATCCCGACGCGTTCATTTCCGGCAATGACATGGATTTCCTGGTTTCAAAACCTCAGGAACGCCGGGACCTGATCAGTTACCTGAAGCGGAGTTCGGTCCAATAGGGTCCGGCAGCTCGCTGGCGCGCCCGCTGAGCTCCACTCCGATATCAACAGTCCAGCTTCCTTTTCATGGGTTCCGCACCGGGACCGAGCGGCCATCCTGCAGCCTGTAACCTTTCGGGGCCGAATCACTCCAATTGTCGAGCCGCAGAGTGGGCTCGGCCACGCTTCATCGTGAGCGAGGCAACATAATCAAAAGATGTGGCTCGCTTCCGGTCACAGAGCAGTGGAGTGCCGGTCTCGCCGAGCGCAAGCCGGCGTCAATATGCACGAAGGAGAGAATGAGATGAATAAGTTTGGAATCCTGGTGACGCTGCAAGCTCGGCCAGGAAAAGAACGGGACGTTGCGGAGTTCCTGAGCCTAGCCACCCCGCTGGTCGCCGCAGAGGTGGGTACCACGGCATGGTTTGCCTTCAGGACTGGCACAGGGACATTTGGCATCTTCGATACTTTCAGGAACGAGGAAGGGCGAGATGCTCATGTCAACGGTGAGGTCGCCAGGGCGCTCTTCGCTCGCGCCGAAGAGCTATTTGTCACGCGTCCCCAGGTGCAAATGGTGGACATCGTGGCCGAGAATAACTGAAACCGCCTCAGAGGATGCCTACGTCGACGGCGCAAAATACCCTTTGCGCCGCGCGTCGTCCAGTCGCTGCTTCAAGTAGCTCCAAAGCTCAGGGCACCCGCTCTCAACTTCTGGTCCAACACGCCCTATGACTCGCTCGTAAGAAACGCCATTCTCGAGCCAGCTTCCGCCTCCATTGCTGAGATTCAGCAGGACCGGCATGCAACGGTCAATCGCTTTGGCAAAGCGGGCCTCCGGAGTTTCTCCGGCGTGGAAGTCCCTCCATAAACCGAGGAGGAATCCGGCGGTTTCGTCGGGAGCCAGACCTGTGATCCGCTCGACCGCTCTGAGCTCTGCGGCCTTTCGTTCCTCCCACCCGTCCTGTGCGAATACGAATTTGTCTCCTGCATCGATTTCGCCAATGTCATGAACGAGCAGCATAGCCACGGTTCGGCTCGCGTCGATGGGCAGCTTGAGAGTCTGTGCGAGGGACAAGGCGAACAAAGCAATCTGCCAGCTATGCTCGGCGGTATTCTCATACCGATCTTCTCCGACAGGCCGCACCTTTCGAAGGACACCCTTCAGCTTGTCGATTTCCAGGACGAATCGAATCGTGCGAGAGAGATCGGCAGTTTTCTCTTCCTGTGTCATTTTGAACTCGCTGCCGCTCAGGTCAGGCGGAAACCGCGCAATTCCATTATCCGCTACGATCCTGGTTGCCGAATGGCGTTAAGCACTACGCTCTGCGTCAGTAACTCGGGCAACACATGGGGCGAACCGTCTCGTGTTCCCGAAAACACAACGTACGTTGGCACGCCGCTTCGGCCAACGCCGCGCAGGGCGGCGTTGATCGCAGGATCATATCGCGTCCAGTCGGCGCGCAGCAGGACGTAATGCCCGCGCATGAGTTGCCGATCGACCTCATTATTGTCGAGCACTATCCTCTCATTCACCTGACAGGAAAGACACCATGCCGCGGTGAAATCGACAAAGACGGGTTTCCCCTGGTCTCGCGCTGCAGCGAGTGCGGCATTGGAGAAAGGCTGCCATTGAAGCCGATCGGAATGCGATGCGCTCAGGGGCGCAGCCAAGGCTGCAATGACTGTAATGCCGGCGGCGGCGTATCCCCAGCGGCGGGCAGGCCAGCGCCCAAGTATCCATCCAGCGATAGCGAGAACTACAAGCCCCACCAGCAAACGGGTAATGTGGTCGGTGCTGGCTCCCGGTACTCCACCGCTGAGATGGCCGTAGACCCAGATGAGCCAAACGACCGTGAGAAACAGGGGAATCGATGTAAGCTGCTTCAATGTCTCCATCCAGCGGCCCGGCCGCGGCAGCCTTCTCGCCCACCCAGGGACGAGCGTCAGCGCGGTATAGGGCAGAGACAGGCCGAGCGCAAGAGCCGTGAAGACTGCGCAGGCAACAATCGCATTCCGGGATAGTGCGAAACCAATCGCCGCCCCCATCAGCGGAGCTGTGCAGGGCGTGGCGACTACCGTTGCGAGCACGCCTGTGAAAAAGGAGCCTGCGTAACCATTTTTGCGGGCGAGACCATCGCCGGCGCTTGTGAGGGTCAGGCCAAGGTCGAACATGCCGGCAAGAGAGAGTGCCATGAAGAACAGAAGAAAGGTCATCGCGACCACGAAGCCCGTGGACTGCAGCTGGAACCCCCACCCCGCCTGTTTGCCCACGGCCCGCAGCGCGAGCAGTAACCCAACAATGGCCCAAAATGAGCAAAGAATACCAATCGTATAGGCCAGTCCGTGTCGACGCTGCCGCGCCTTGCTTTCTCCGGAACTACCGATGAGGGCGAGCCCTTGGAGGAAGAGGACTGGAAAGATGCATGGCATGAGGTTCAGAATCATGCCTCCCGCGAACGCGAGTAAAACGGCAAGGATGAAGCCCGGTTCGCCGCCAGAGCCTGCAGGCGCCGCAGATGCCTCCACCGGAACATCGAAGATATAGGATCGGCCGCCGCTCAGTTTCAGGACGCCCTTGAGGCGGGCAGGCAACTGATCTGAGACGTCCGGCCGTTCCACCACAAGCCTTATGCCATCGGGCGTCGGCTCTGCCCGTTGTTCCGCGGCGTTGCGAATTGAATTGTCATCGAGCGGGTAATACTCCGCGATATCTTCTCTTTTTCCTGTCGCAATGTTAAGGGTAAGATGACTGTGGTCGGCGCTGACGCGGATTGCTGCGGAATTCGGCAATCTCACTGGCTCAGCAATAACGGCGGCGCTGATCAAACTGTTGCTCTCATCCGTGGCCTTCTGAACCACGCGGAGATTGAGTCCCAGATATGCCTTTCCGGGAAGGCATATCTCCCGGCATACAAGCCACTGGACATGTGCCGTGAGTTTTGCAGGGCCGAGCCTGAGGTTCTGTGACGCCGTCAAGTCGAACGGGAACACGGCCGTCCCCTGATAGCCATAGTCCATCAAAGGGCCCACGGGAAGGCGAGAGGGGACGGGATACTGCATCGGGCCTGCAGAGACGCCGTGCGGAAGCGACCACATAACCACCGGCGGTTCGCCTGCGTCGCCGGCATAGACCCAGTAAACATGCCACCCAGGTTCGAGCGTCAGAGACAAGGCCACCCGGCTCGCCGTCCCTGGCGCGATCGTACCGGAATCGGAGATGAGCTTCGCCGTGACGTGCGGGGCTTTGAGTGGCCCCGGAGCGCCGGTTCCCAGTTCACGCAATTGACTATGAGCCGCGGAGTGGAGCGCACAAAACGCGGCCAATGCAGATGCCAGGAGAAGCGATTTTCGCATGCGGCGCATCAATCAGACCCTGTGTATGCCGGGAAAAAAGAGGCTGCGATGGGGGCCAACTGTTCGCAGCCTCAGGGGCAGCTCGCTAACGGGCCGGGAGGTGCTCGAGCGCATCCTCCGCAGACAACCGATCGCCATGCGTGTGGCTGATTTTCTCGAGGCGATCACCCCTTTTCTGTTGAGGATGAACGTCGACGGATACGCTGTCTCATGAGGCGCGTCCCAGCGTAGCCCGTACTGATTGGTTACGGCATAATCCGGATCCGTCACGAGAACAACGTTCGATGGCAACTCTGTCTGCTTCGCCAGAAAATCCTTGGCATGCTGATCGAGATCGCCTGGAGGCCCAGGGTAGACGAGAAGGATCCTGGTATTCTTCGCCTCGAATTCCGAGGCATGGTCAATGAAGTCATGGACCTGCCGCACACAGTAGGGGCA